>Ga0335082_10001223_pt1 | contig 27342 bp, 26 predicted proteins | sample Lox_Sample_41_FD_206718 | JGI IMG/M metagenome (GOLD analysis project Ga0335082, IMG submission 206718) | Soil microbial communities from Loxahatchee National Wildlife Refuge, Florida, United States - Lox_Sample_4.1 | ecosystem: Environmental > Terrestrial > Soil > Wetlands | place: USA... | reverse complement strand
ATGCTACCCGCGTGCTCGGGCTCTCGCGCAACGCCGCGTCGACGAGCTGCGCCAAGCTCAGCCGGTCCGCCTGTTCCGCCAGCTCGGGCGGCAGGGCGGGCGGCCGCTCGCCGGGCACGAACGTGGAAACGGCATCGCCCGGGCGCGGCGTCCACGCGGTACCGGGCTCGCGCGACACGTCGCGCATCGGGTGCAGCTCGGGAAGCTGCGCCAGCTGCTCCGCGCAGCCGGCGATGCCGCACGCCAGCACTGCAAATGCCGCAACGCGGCGACAGGCTGCGCGTCGTCTCGCCACCCACCTCACACCCATCCACATCACCACCGCGGCCGCATGCTCCTCATAGCACGCCGGCACGGTGGAGGGCGATGCGCGCCCGTCGCATTGCGGACGCGGCGCGCCGATTGGTACAAACGATGATTGGAGGGAGGGGCCAGGCGCGATGCGCCGGACAATCCTGATCGGCCTCGCCGGCGTAGCGGTCATCGCCGTGGCCGCGTGGCTGCGCTACGGGCAGCGCGACGACAACCTCGGCGAGACGGTGGCCGTGCAGCGCGCGCGGATCGAGCGCCTGGTCGTCGCGTCGGGGACGATCGAGCCCGAGAACCTGGTCGAGGTACGGCCGAAGATCAGCGGCATCGTCGAACGCTTTCTCGTCGACGCCGGGGACCGGGTCACCGCCGGACAGGTGGTGGCCGAGATCGATCGCGAAACGCTCGAGGCCGCGGTGCGCGAGGCCGACGCGATCGTGCGCGAAGCGGCGGTGGCCCGCGACCAGGCCGGGGTGGAGCTGCAGCGTACGACCGACCTCTTCCACCGCGGCGTCGAATCGCAGGACGTCCTCGACCGCACCCGCGCCGAGCACGCGGGCGCCGATGCCCGCCTGGCGCGCGCGCAGGCCACGCTCGAGCGGCTGCAGCAGGAGCTCGCCTACGCGACCATCACCGCGCCGATCGACGGCCTCGTGCTGCGGCGCGACCTCAATCCCGGCGCCGCGGTGGCCTCGGTAGCCTCGGTGACCGGGGGCACCGTGCTGATGACCATCGCCGACACCTCGCAGATGCACCTGCTCGGCACCATCGACGAGAACGAGATCGCCCAGGTGCGGGTCGGCATGGACGCCCGCATTCGCACCGATGCCTACCCGGACCGCGTGTTCGGGGGCCGGGTGCGCAAGCTCGCATCGCTGGGCGACCGCAAAGACAACGTGACGTCCTTCAAGGTCGAGGTCACCGTGCTCGAAGGGGTCGATCAGCTCTGGCCCCGCATGTCGGGCGACGCCGACATCGTCGCCGACGTGCACGAGGGTGCGTTGACCATTCCGGAGACCGCTCTCGCCTACGATCACGATCGGGTCTTCGTCGACGTGGTCGAACGCGCCTCGCGCCCGCACCTGGCGCGCCGGCAGGTCCGCACCGGCATCGTCAGCGGCGATCGGGTCGAGATCGTCGACGGCCTCGCCGAGGGCGAGCAGGTGAAGCTGCAGTGACGATGAACGGCCTGGTGCGGCTGCACGCGGTGAGCAAGGTCTACGCCATGGGGTCGGCCGCGGTGCGGGCGCTGCGCGGCATCGACCTCGAGATCGCCGCCGGAGAATTCCTCGGCGTCATGGGCCCGTCGGGATCGGGCAAGACGACGCTGATGGACATTCTCGGCTGCCTGTCGCGGCCGAGCGCGGGCACGTACGAGTTCGAGGGCCGGCGCGTCGACCAGATCGACGACGTGGCGCTGGCGGCGCTGCGCGGCGAGCGCATCGGGTTCGTCTTCCAGACCTTCAACCTGCTGCCGCGGCTGACCGCGCTCGAGAACGTCGAGCTGCCAATGCTGTACCGCCGCGTCGCGCGCCGGCAACGGCGCGTGCGCGCCGCCGCCCTGCTCGAGCGCGTCGGCCTCGCCGGCCGCGCCGCGCACCGCCCCAGCGAGCTCTCCGGCGGCGAGCGGCAGCGCGTCGCCATCGCGCGGGCCCTGGTCAATCAGCCGTCGGTCATCCTCGCCGACGAGCCCACCGGCGCGCTCGACTCCGCCACCGGCGCCGCGATCATGGACCTCATCCAAGGGCTCAACCGCGGCGGGCAGACGGTGGTGGTGGTGACGCACGATCCGACCATCGCCGCGCGGATGCACCGCATCCTGCATCTGCGCGATGGCGTGGTCGAGCGCGACGAACTGCGGGCAATGTCACGGTGAGAGAACCAAGAGTTCACCACAGAGGAACACAGAGGACCACAGAGGCAAGAAGAGGAGGCTCTTCTCGATTGGTTGAGGAGATCGTGACGCCATGAGCCTCTGTGTCCCCTGTGGTGCATCCGGGCATTGTCGTCCGAAGGTCAACTAAGGTCCTGCCGTGCTCGTCGCCGTCATCCGCCAGGCCCTCGCCACCATGCGCACCCATCGCCGCTGGGCGGCGCTCACCATGTTCGGGATCATCTGGGGCACCGCGTCGGTGATCCTGTTGGTGGGCTGGGGCGTCGGGGTGCACGGGATGATCGACCGCGGCCTGCAGAAGGTCGGCAAGAACCTCGTCTTCGTCATGCCCGGCCGGATCGGCGAGAATCTCTCCGCGGCCGACGAGCGCCGGGTGCTCACCTTCGACCTCGACGACGCCGCCGCGCTGCGCGCGGGAGCGCGCCGCGCCGAGCTGGTGAGCGCCGAGGTGATGCAGTGGATGTTCGTCCGCGCCGGGTCGACCGGACGCACGGTGGATGTGCGCGGGATCGAGCCGGTCATGCAGGAGCTGCGCGGGGTGAGCGCGGCCACGGGTCGCCTGATCACGCCCGACGACGTGCGCTTCCAGCGCCGCGTGGCGGTCATCGGCCAGACGGCGCGCACGCGGCTGCTCGGGCCCCGTCCGGCCGTCGGCGCGCGGCTCAACATCAGCGGCGTCACGGTCGAGGTGGTCGGCCTGCTCGACCGGGTCGGCACCCAGCTCAGCCGCAACCGCACCGAGACCGACGAGCAGGTGTGGCTGCCGATCTCGACCCTGATGACCCTCACCGGGCGCGAGCACATCGATCTCCTGCTCGTTCGCCCGACCGAGCGGCGCTTCAACGACGAGGTCAAGCGCGAGATCCGCGGCGTGCTCGCGCGCCGGCTGCATGTGGCGCCGACCGACGAGGAGGCGGTGTTCATCCGCAGCCTCATCGACATGCTCTCCGGTTTCGACTCGGTGTTCGCCGCCTTCAACGTCTTCCTCGCCGTGCTCGCCATCGGCACGTTGATCATCGGCGGCATCGGCGTGATGAACATGATGCTGGTGTCGGTCAACGAGCGGCGCCGCGAGATCGGCCTGCGCCTGGCGGTCGGCGCGCGCCGGCGCGACGTCGTCGTGCAGTTCCTGGTCGAGACCCTGGTGATCACGCAGGTCGGCGGGCTGATCGGCCTGGCGCTCGGCCTGGGCGGCTGCGCGCTGCTCGGCCAGGTGCGCGGCGATCTCGTCCCCGTGCCGGTGATCATCCCGTCGGTGGCGTGGCTCGCGCTCGTCGTCACCACCCTGGTCGGCATCGCCTCCGGCTGCGGTCCGGCGTGGCTCGCGGCGCGGGTCGACCCGGCCGAGTCGCTGCGGGCGGAGTGAGGGATGAGCCGCGACCTGCTCGCCGAGGCCTGGCGCAACATCCGCGCCCACTGGCTGCGCGTGCTGCTGACCGGATCGGGCATCGCGTGGGGCATCGCGCTCTTCGTCGCCCTGACCGCGGCGGGGAGCGGTCTACGCGAGCATTATCGGGTGAAGATGGAGGCCATCGGCCGCAACGTCGTCTACGGCTTCCCCGGCTCGGTGGTGAAGCCCGGCGGGGCCAGCCGCTACGCGCGGCCGATCCAGCTCAAGGTGGACGACCCGCCCCGGCTGCCGGCCTCCCCGCTCATCGAGGGCGCGGAACCGGAGATCTGGCTGGGCCCGCGCGTGCTCAAGGGCGGCGGGCACATCAAGGTCGCCTGGAGCTACGGTGTCGGGGCCGAGGCCGGGCGCATCCGCAACTTTCAGGTCGCGAGCGGGCGCTTCGTCACGCCCGCTGATGTCGCCGAGCGCCGGCGCGTCCTGGTCATCGGCGCCACGGTCGCCGAGCGGCTCTTCGGGCGCCGGCCGGCCGTCGGCCAGGCCGTCCGCGTCGACGGCATGCCCTTCCGCGTCGTCGGCGTGTCGGCGGTCAAGGGCGAGCAGATGATCAACATGGGGCCGGACGACGACGAGCAGGTGCTGATGCCGATCTCGACCGCGCAGACGCTGTTCAGCGGCAGCACCCGCATCGATCACTTCCTCTACGAGCCGCGCACCCGCGCCGACGGACCCGCGTCGATCGCGCGCGCCCGCAGCATCCTGAGCACCCACCACTGGTTCCGCGCCGACGACTCCGAAGCGGTGTCGTTCTTCCACATCGCCGACGCGATCAAGCTCACCGAGAGCATCGGCGTCGCGCTGCAGATCTTCCTGGTCGCCTGCGGCCTGCTCACCCTGCTGGCCGGCGGCATCGGCGTCATGAACATCATGCTGGTGGCGGTGGCCGAGCGCACCCGCGAGCTCGGCCTGCGCAAGGCGCTCGGCGCCACGCACCGCGACCTCTTCGCGCAGCTCCTCTGCGAGACCGTGCTGGTCACGCTGGCGGCCGGGACCGCCGGCGTCGCGCTCGGCGCCGCCCTCATCGCGGTCATGTCCGTGCTGCGCAACTCGACCGAGCGTGCGCGGTTCCTGTCGCCGGACGTCCGCTTCTCGCCCGAGCTGGCACTGCTCGCCTTCGCCGTTCTCGTGGCGGTCGGGATCGCCGCCGGCATCGTGCCCGCCCGCCGCGCCGCGCGCCTCGACCCCGCCGTCGCCCTGCGCGACGAGTGAGCCGCCGCTCCGCCTCTTTCCCTTGCCCTTGCCCCTTCCCTTGCCCTCTCCCTTTCCCTTTCCCTTTCCCTTGCCCCTATGCGCGGTGCGCGGGGGGAAGGGGAAAGGGCAAGGGAAAGGGCAAGGGCAAGGGCAAGGGGAAAGGGAAGAGATCGTGGCGAGTAGCGCGGGAAGCGATGCGGGGATTGGACGCGGCGCAGGGTAGTCATGGGGCTGGCTCGGTACTACGAACGAGTCATGCGTCGGCTCGATCACGAAAGACTGCGTGTGTACCGGGTTTCGTTGGACTTCCTCACGCACGCACACGCATTGATCGCCGATTTCCCGCGTGGCCACTCGTCCCTCGCGGATCATCTTTCGCGTGCCGCATCTTCGGTTTGCCTCAACATCGCCGAAGGCGCGGGCGAGTTTTCTGCGCTCGAGAAGGCGCGCTTCTACCGGATCGCTCGCCGCTCGGCGACCGAGTGTGCCGCGATCCTGGACGTGTGCGCGGTGCTCCGGCTCCACGCCGAGGACCGACTCGCTACCGGCCGCGCATTACTGGTGGAAGTCGTCTCGATATTGACGGCGCTGGTCAACCGAAACCGCGGCTCAGGTCAAAGAAGCAGCGAGTGATCATCTTCCCGTTCCCGTTCCCGTTCCCGTTCCCGTTCCCGTTCCCGTTCCCTTGCCCGTTCCCTTGCCCCACGGGTGCAGGGCAAGGGCAGGGGAACGGGAAAGGGAAAGGGCCAGGACGGGAAACCGGCGTAGCCGGCCCTACGGCTTGCGCTTGCGGCGGAGCGGGATGACGCCGAGCGCCAGCAGCGCCGCGGCCGCGAGCAGCAAGCCCGGCACGCCGAGCGCGGGTGCGCCCGCGGCGAACGTCGGCCCGATGCGGACGTTGTCGATGGCCGCGCCGGCGTTCCCGATCCCTCCGAGACCAGTCGTGTCGCTGACGAACTGAATCGTCGCCGTCGACGACGTGGCGACGAAGGTGAACGTCTCGGTGACCCACCGCATGTCGGACCCGGTGGCTCCCGTCGTGTCGAAGGAGAATTCGTGGACGTCGCCCGCGACACTGACCGTGAGCGGCTTCACCACCGGGAGGGCACCGTAGTTTCCGGCCAGGTCGAACGCCACCCGGTAGGTCACGCCCGGACGCGTGTCGAACGTCTGCTCGACGCCGCCCTTGTAGTCGTCGCCGACGAGATCGACGCTGTTGTTGCCGTCGGACGCCACCCAGCCGCATCCCGGCGGCCCCTCCCAGTCGATGTTCCCTACGATCACCGTCCACCCGGTGATCGTCGTGTTGTCGCCGACCGGGATGTTGTAGATGTTGCAGACCGGCTGCGTGGGGCCGAGCTCGAAGCTGCCGTTCTGGAACGGGGCGCCGACGGCGAGCCGCGCGACGCACAGCAGCAGCACTGCCGGGAGATATCGAACCACTGGTGCAGCCGTCGCACGGTTCCCGGTCCTCATCGATCCCATCGTCACCCTTCCGTCCGCTCTGGCCGACTCGGCGGCACCGTCGTAGCTGGTCCGAGCCGATAGGTCGCCAATCCAACGCTCGCGGCCTCTATCAATTTTTTCCGGAGACCGCCACAACCCTCGAGGGGCGCACCCTTGGCGCGCCCGTTCGGGATGTTCCCCCGCACCGGGCGCCCGCGTGCCACGCGGGCTTTGTGCGCTAGACGTGCGCCGGCGCGGCGGGCGAGACGCCCGCCTCCACTCCGGAGGGCTTTTGCCCGCCAATTGGCACGCCGCGTCGAGTCCCCTCACTGGAGGGCGGCGCTCCGTCGCCGCCGGGCGGGGCAAGAACCTGTGGCATGAGAAGCAATTGCATCGATTCCACCCACCGCCGCCCCGGCGCCGACAGCGCGGCGCCCTCCAATTGAGGCAAGACCGCTGGTGCGCCAATTGGCGGGCACAGCCACTCCGGCGGAACTGACGGCGACCGCAATTGCGGCACAGCGCCGGCGGCCCATACGTTGACTCACCGCCGCGGCGATCGTTTGGCCGCTGGCGCGTCGGACTCCCACATGCGGAAGCCGCCGACGAAGGCGTTGGCATTGTTGCCCAACCGGCACCCCTCGGGCAGCTCCTTGAGCTTCTTGGCGTTGCCGCCGCCGAGGACGATGGAATCCGGTTGCAGCGCGGTGCGGAAGCGCTCGACCACCTGGGCGACTTCCTCCCGCCACTTCGACTTGCCGAGGCGCTCGAGGCCGCGCAGGCCAACATAGTCCTCGAAGGTGCGGCCCTTCTTGTACGGCAGATGCGCGAGCTCCATCGGTTGGACGTCGCCGTCGATCACCATCGCCGACCCGAGCCCGGTGCCGAGGCCGAGGAACAGCATCCGCCCGCGCTCGTAGCTGCCGAGCGCCTGCATGGCCGCATCGTTGAGGATGCGCACCGGCTTGCCGAAGGCCCCGGCGAAGTCGAAGCCGACCCACCCCTCGCCGAGGTTGTGCGGCTCGAACACCGGCTTGTGGTGCATCACCGGACCGGGAAATCCGATCGAGACGACGTCGTAGGCCCAGCCCTTGGCGAGCCCCTTCACCCCCACGACCATCTGCCGCGCGGTGAGCGTCGATCCCGAGTCCATGGCGCGCTTCTCGGTCTGGCCGGTGGCCAGGATCTTCACGTGCGTCCCGCCGATGTCGATCGCCAGTACCTTCATGCCGCATCCTCCCTTTCGTCGCCTGGCGGCCGTGGGCAGCGCGCGGCCGTGTCCCCCCGACGGTCTGCTGTCAGATGACGTCAGCTGAGGCCAGCCGCCGCATCGCGGTCGGCGAGCACGATCGCACGCGCCTGCTCGACGCGGCCGGCCGGAATCGACGCATCGGCCGCGCGCAGCTTGCACAGCGCGTCAGCCTTCTCCGCACCGGTCACCACCCACAGGACCTGGCGCGCGCGGTTGAGCACCGGATAGGTGAGGGTCATGCGCCGCCGGTTCTGGTAGGTCCCGCTGGTCAAGGCGACGTCGACGTCGTTGACGCCAAGCACGGCGTCGCCCGGCACCAGCGACGCGGTGTGCCCGTCGGGACCGAGGCCGAGGTGGATCAGGTCGAGCACGGGCGGTGACCCGGCGAGCTCGTGCAGCATCGCGGCATAGCGTGCGGCGGCCCCGACGAGGTCGGCTTCCTCGACCGGCATGGGGTGGAGCTGCCACGACGGCAGCGGGGCATGCGCGAGCAGGCTCTCGCGCAGATGCGTGAGGTTGCGGTCGGGGTCGCCCGCCGGCGCGACGCGCTCGTCCACCTGCAGTACGTGCATCTGCGCCCACGGCACGTCGTCGGTCGCCAGCGCGCGCAGCATCTCCCACGGGGTGTGACCGCCGCTGACCGCCAGGGTGAAGCGGCCGTGCGCGCCCGCCGCGATGCGCGCCGCGGCGGCGATGAACGACGCGGCGTGGCGGGCGACCGCGGCCGCGTCAGGCAGGATGTCGATCCGCATCACTGGCCGTTGTCCGTTGGGCGTTGTCCGGTATCCGTTCGCTCCCCAGCAGACGACGCGAAACGGACAACGGACAACGGATAACGATCCACGCTCACTTCCCGCCGCCCTTCTTCTCGAGATGGCCGCCGAACTCGTAGCGCATGGCCGACAGCAGCTTGTCGGCGTAGTCGGCTTCGCCGCGCGAGGTGAAGCGGTCGAAGAGCGCCGCCGACAGGACGTGCGCCGGCACGCCCTCGTCGATGGCTGCTTGGATCGTCCAGCGGCCCTCGCCCGAATCGGACACGCGCCCCGCGAACTTCGACAGTTTGGGATCCTCGAGCAGCGCGGTGGCGGTGAGGTCGAGCAGCCACGAGGCGATGACGCTGCCGCGCCGCCACACCTCGGCGACGTCGGGGAGATTGAAGTCGTACTGGTAGTGCTCCGGCTCGCGCAGCGGCGTGGTCTCCGCGTCCGCCGCCTGCTGCGACTTCCCGACGTTGGCCTTGTGCAGAATGTTCAGCCCCTCGGCGTAGGCGGCCATGATCCCGTACTCGATGCCGTTGTGCACCATCTTCACGAAGTGCCCGGCCCCGTTCGGGCCGCAGTGCAGGTAGCCGTGCTCGGCGGTGCTGCCCTTCACCTTGTCGCGTCCCGGCGTGCGTGGCGCCTCGTCGATGCTCGGCGCCAGCGCGGCGAAGATGGGATCGAGCCGCTTCACCACCTCGCTCTCGCCGCCGATCATGTGGCAGAAGCCGCGCTCGAGCCCCCACACGCCGCCGCTGGTCCCGACGTCGACGTAGTGGATGCCCTTCGGGCGCAGCGCCTTGGCGCGGCGGATGTCGTCGATGTAATACGAGTTGCCGCCGTCGATGATGATGTCGCCCTTCTCCAGACGAGCGCTCAAGTCGGCGAGCGTCTGATCGACCACCGCGGCCGGAACCATGATCCACGCGGCGCGGGGCGTGGTGAGCTTCTTCACGAACTCGTCGAGCGAGGCGGCGCCGGTCGCGCCCTCCTTCGCCAACCCCTGCACCGCCGCCGGCGTGACGTCGTACACCACGCACTGATGGCCGGCGCGCATCAGCCGCCGCACCATGTTGGCGCCCATCCGGCCCAAGCCGATCATTCCGAGCTGCATCGTCACCTCCGAGACCGTTGCGGGAGCCGCGATGGGCGCGCGCGCCCCGGGCTCCCTCGCCCGCTGCTCACGCGGCGCGCAGCGCCTGCATCTTGCCGGCCACCCGTTCCAGCAGGTGCTCGAACGAGGCCACGAAAGCGTCGCGGCCCTTGATCTGCAGCTCGGCGGCGAGGGCGTCGATGTCGACGCCGGCCCGGCCGATGCGCTGCAGCATCGCCTCGGCGCCGCTGCTGTCCGCCGGCAGCACCCCGTCGATCGCGCCGTGATCGGCGAACGCCAGCAGGGTCGCCTCGGGCATCGTGTTCACCGTCTGCGCCGCAGCCAAGCCGCTGATATAGTAGGTGTCCGGCAGCGCCTTGCTCTTCGTCCCGGTGCTCGCCCACAGGAGCCGCTGCGGGCGGGCGCCCTTGCGCGCGACCGAATGCCAGCGTCTGGATCCGAGCAGCCCCAGATAGGCCGTGTACGTGCGCTTGCAGATGGCGATGCCGAGCTGGTCGCGCAGGCCGTCGGGCAGCTGCCCGGTGGCAACGTCCCAGCGCGAGACGAACAGCGACGCCACCGACGGCACGTGCGGCTTGAGGCCTGCCGCCACCCGCCGCTCGAGGCCCGCCAGGTACGCGTACGCCGCGCCCAGATAGTGCTCGCGCGAGAACAGCAGCGTGACGTTGATCGGGATGCCGGCGAGGATCAGCTCCTCGATGGCGTGCAGGCCGGCCGGGGTGCCGGGCACTTTGATGAGCACGTTCGGCCGGCCGGCGGCGGCGTGCAGCCGCTTCGCTTCCGCGATCGTTGCGTCGGTGTCGTCGGCCAGCGTCGGCGAAACCTCGAGCGAGACGAAGCCGTCGAGGCCACCGCTGTGATCGTACGCGGGACGAAACAGATCCGCCGCGGCGGTGATGTCCTCGAGCGCGATGGCGAAGAAGACGTCGCGCGGCGAGCGCCCCTCGGTGGCGTGGCGTCGGATGGCGTCGTCGTAGTCGCTGCCGTGGCTGATGGCCTGCTCGAAGATGGTCGGGTTGGAGGTGAGGCCGGTGACCGAGAGGTCCCGGATCCACGTCGCCAGCGTCCCGTTGGTCAGCAGCTCGCGGCGGATGTTGTCGAGCCACACGCTCTGTCCGAGCGCATGGAGCTGGTTCAGCGCGTTCATCGTTCACTCCGTCGGTTGCGGGCGTGCCGTCGAGCAGACCCTACCGCTCAACCGGTACGGGCACAATAGGCCGTGCGGCGCTCGGCTGACACCGGTTCACCGTGTCGCGGCGGAGCCGGCCGGTGCGGCGAGCCGCGCGCGATCGCCGTACACGTTGCAGCGCGCTCCGCGCAGGAAGCCGACCAACATGATACCGGCGCGCTCGGCGAGGTCGACGGCGAGCGACGACGGCGCCGACACCGCGGCGACCACGGGGAGGCGCGCCGCCAGCGCCTTCTGCACGATCTCGAAGGAGATGCGGCCGGAGACGAGCAGGACGTGGCCGGCGAGCGGCAGCCGGTCGCGCTCCAGTGCCCAGCCGATGACTTTGTCGACCGCGTTGTGGCGGCCGACGTCCTCGCGCACCACCAGCAGCGCGCCGTCGGGCCCGAACAGCGCCGCCGCATGCAGACCGCCGGTGTCGGCAAAGACCGGCTGCGCGGCGCTCAGGCGATCGCCCAGATCGCGGAAGAACGCGGCGTCGAACCGCGCCGCATCGTCCAGCGGCGGCGCGACCGCGAGGGCGTTCTCGATCGTCGCCTTGCCGCACACGCCGCAGCTCGAGCTGGCGAACAGATTGCGGCGCAGCGCGGCGAGGTCGACGGCGACCCCGGCGCGCAGCGTGACGTTGACCACGTTGTCCTCCGCGTCGGGGTCGGTGACCACGTCGCAATGGCGGATGGCGGTGATGTCGGCGGGGCGCTCGACCACCCGCTCGGTGACCAGAAAGCCGCGCGCCAGCTCGGCGTCGTGGCCCGGGGTGCGCATCACCACCGCCAGGGTGGCGCCGTGCACCTGCACCTCGAGCGGCTCCTCGCGCGCCACCAGGTCGCGATCGGCGACGGTGCGCCCGCTGTCGCAGCGCAGGCGCTCGACCTGGTGCGTCGCCGGATGGTCACCCGGTGCGTCGCGGACGGACACGGGGCGAGCCTCCCACAGCCCGGCGCGGAGAACAACGCGGGGCAAGGACGCTCCGGCAGCGACCGTGAAACTGTCTGCCCTCTGGAGAGCGGGGCCGGCCTCCACACCGCCCCGCGCGCCGGGCGGCTCAGAACACCGCCCAGGTGACGGGCGCCGGGCTCCGGTGGTAAACGAGGGCCGAGGGAGGGCGAGCAACGATGAGCGTCGTCCGCTACGAGACCGATGGTCCGGTCGCAATCGTCACCATCGATCGCCCCGAGGTGCGCAACGCCGTCGACGGCCGCACCGCCGCCGAGCTGGCGGCCGCCTTTCGCCGCTTCGATGCCGACGATGCGCTGGCCGCGGCGGTGCTGACCGGCGCCAGCGGCACGTTCTGCGCCGGGGCCGATCTGAAGGCGGTTGCCGCCGGGAACGGCAACCGGGTCACGATGGACGGCGACGGGCCGATGGGACCCACCCGCATGCTGCTGTCGAAGCCCGTCGTCGCCGCCGTCGAGGGCTACGCGGTGGCCGGCGGTCTCGAGCTGGCCATCTGGTGCGACCTCTGTGTCGCCGCGCGCGACGCGGTCTTCGGCGTCTTCTGCCGGCGCTGGGGCGTGCCGCTCATCGACGGCGGGACGATCCGCCTGGCGCGCCGCATCGGACACAGCCACGCGCTCGACCTCATCCTCACCGGGCGCGGCGTGTCGGGCGATGAAGCGCACCGGATGGGTCTGGCCAACCGCGTCGTCGAGCCGGGCGCCGCGCTGGCCGCTGCGGTCACTCTCGCCAAGCAGCTCGCCGGCTTCCCGCAGCGCTGTCTGCGCAGCGACCGCCTCTCGTCCTATCGACAGTGGGATCTGGCGCTGGCGGACGCCTTGGTCGAGGAGACGCGCTGCGGCCTCGAAGTGATCACGTCGGGCGACACCGTCGCCGGCGCCCAGCGCTTTGCGGCTGGCGCCGGCCGGCACGGGGCGTTCGACAACTAGGAGCACGTCATGCGGCAGAAGGCCTTGGTCGATCTCGTCATCCGCTTCACCGATGCATTCAACCGCGATGACCTCGACGCGGTGATGTCGTTCTTCGCCGACGACGCCGTCTACGACGAGTTCAACGGCACCCGGAGCCGCGGCACGGCCGCCATCCGCGCCGCGTTCGAGCCCCAGTTCCGCGGCGCGTACGGCGTCATCCGTTTCGATCCAGAGGATGTCTTCGCCGACGCCGAGTCGGGCAAGGCGCTGATCCGCTGGCGCTGCACCCTCGAGGGCGGCCCGGTCAACGGCAGCTGGCGCGGTCTCGACATCCTGCACGTGTCGGACGGTCGCATCACCCACAAGCTCACCTACGCCAAGGCCGACGCGCCAAAGATCGAGCCGTGATCGCGGCCGCCGTCGGCGACCCGGACTTGACAGGGCGCGTTTCTCCCGGCGTGGTTGAGGCATGCAGATCCTGCGCCGGTCGGCCCTGGCGATCGCCCTGACCGCGGCGAGCGCGGCGCTGCCCTCGATCGCCGCCGCGGCGCCGGCGCCGAACCCCGGGGGCGAGCTCGTGCCGGCGACCGCGAGCCAGGTGCTGGAAGCCGTCCGCGCCCCCGGTGCGCGGGCCGTGCTGGTCAACGTCTGGGCGACCTGGTGTCTGCCCTGCCGGGCCGAGATGCCCGACCTCCTTCGCCTGCGGCGCACCTACGCCGACCGCGGACTGCGCGTGATCCTCGTGTCGGGCGACTTCAGCAGCGACGCGCCCGACGCGGCGGCCTTTCTGCACGAGCAGGGGGTGGATTTTCCTACCTATATAAAGAAGGGCGGCGACATGGAGTTCATCAATGCGTTCGACCCGCAATGGTCGGGCACCCTGCCGGCGTCGTTCATCTACGACGGCCAGGGCCACCTGCGCTTCGCCCTTCACGGCGCCGGCTCGTACGAACAGTTCGAGGAGAAGGTCCGGAGCGTTTTGGAGTGACGTTGTCCGTTGCCCGTTGGCCGTTTCCCCCCTCCCAACGGACAACGGACAACGGCGAACGAAGGAGGACATGAGATGCGCATGCCAACACTCACCACCCTCGTCCTGGCAACGGCCCTCGCCGCCTCGGCGTCGGCGCTGCAGATCGGCAGCAGCGCGCCGCAGCGCGATGTGAAGATGCGCAGCGTCGACGGGCGCGAGCTGTCGATCACCGAGATCGCCGGTCCCAAGGGCACGCTGGTGATCTTCACCTGCAATCACTGCCCGTGGGCGAAGGCCTGGGAGACCCGCATCGCGGAGCTCGGGAACAGCTACCAGCAGCGCGGCATCGGGGTGATCGCCATCAACGCCAACGATCCGTCGTCGCACGCGGAGGACGGCTACGACGAGATGGTGAAGCGCGCCAAGGAGCGCGGGTTTGCCTTCCCCTACGTCGTCGACGCCGGCTCGACGGTGGCGCGCGCCTTCGGGGCCGAGCGCACGCCCGAGGCGTTCGTGTTCGACGCTTCCGGCAAGCTCGTCTACCACGGCACGATCGACGACAACGCCGACGACGCGGCCCAGGTGAAACAGCACTACCTCGGCGACGCGCTCGAGGCGGTCGCGACCGGGAAGCCGGTCACCACCGCCGAGACCAAGGCGCTCGGCTGCTCGATCAAGTACTACGGGAGCTGAGCGAGGGCTGCGTGGGCGGCCCTGTTCAACGCCGGGGCCGCAGAGTGGTTGTCAGTTGGCAGTCCGCAGTTGCCAGCAGCTGTCAACTCACGACTCACAACTGACCAGTCACAACCGACGACTGCCCCCGCGCGGTTGCCCGCCCGCGTCGCCTCTGGTAACCAAACGATCGTTTGCGACCCCCCAGGAAAGGCGGCCCCGCATGACCCAGAACGTCCCGGAGTTCCAGTTCGACGATCACGCGCTCACGCTGCGGCAGTTCATCTACGAGTACTGGTGCGCGAACGGTCACGGGCCGAACCTGCGGGCGGCGCACGAAGGGACCGGGTTGACGCGCGAGCAGATCATCGATGCCTACAAGCAGCTCGACCTCGGCGTGATCTGCGTCGTCGATCACGCCACCCAGAACTTCAACCTGCTCAAGGTGCAGCCGTTCTCCAGCTTTCCGAGCCAGGTCGAAGTCTACCTGAACGGCACGTTCCATTGCTACGCCGGCTGCGCGCTGGAATCGATCGCGCTGTCGCGCATGCCGCCGTTCGCCGGCAAGGAGATCCGCCTCGAGTCCTACTGCGCGTGCTGCCTGGCGCCGGTGACCATCGTCGTCAAGGACGGCGCGGTGCTGTCGGCCGCGCCCGCCACCGTCTGCATCCACATCAGCACCAGCCCACGCGAGTGGAACAGCACCAACATCGTCTCGATGTGCGACAGCATGAACTACGTGCACGACGCGTCGCACGCCGCCGCCTATGAGCGCCAGGTCGCCCGCCGCGGCGTGCTGGTCACCATCGAGCAGGCGCGCCGCTTCGTCGCCGACACCGCCGCCAACCGCATGTACCGCTACGACTGGCCGCCGGTGGCGGTGAAGCCGCAGCGGATCCTCAACGGCCTCAAGGCGCTGGGCGTGGATCTGAGCAACTGGGGGGAATGATGGACGTTGTCCGTTGCCCGTTGTCCGTTGCTGGGCACGGGCCAACGGACAACGGCTAACGGACAACGGACAACCTTCCGATGCATCTCGACTACACCGCCGAGCAGAAGCAACTCCGCGATCACCTGCGCCGCTACTTCGCGGACATGATGACCCCCGCCCTGCGCGCCGAGCTGGCCGGCTCCGAGGGCGGCGGACCGCTGTACCATCAGGCGATGCAGCAGATGGGCGCCGACGGCTGGCTCGGCATCGGCTGGCCGCAGGAGTACGGCGGCCAGGGGCGCTCGCCGATCGAGCAGTTCATCTTCAGCGACGAGGTGCAGCGCGCCGGCTTTCCCCTGCCCTTCCTGACCATCAACTCGGTCGGCAACACCATCATGCAGTTCGGCACCGAGGAGCAGAAGCAAACCCTCCTGCCCCGCATCCTGCACGGCACGCTGCACGCGGCGATCGGCTACACCGAGCCCGAGGCGGGCACCGACCTGGCGTCGCTGCGCACGCGCGCGGTGAAGGACGGCGACGACTATGTGATCAACGGCAGCAAGGTGTTCACCAGCCTCGCCAACTATGCCGACTACATCTGGCTGGCGGCGCGCACCGACCCGGATGCCGCGAAGCACGCCGGCATCTCGATCTTCATGGTCGACACCACGCTGCCGGGCTTCAAGCTGACGCCGATCTGGACCATGTCCGGCATCCGCACCAACACCACCTACTTCGAGGACGTACGCGTGCCGAAGTCGATGCTGGTCGGCGGCGAGAACATGGGCTGGTCGCTGATCGTCAACCAGCTCAACCACGAGCGCATTGCGCTGAGCTCGGTCGGCCCCCTCGGGCGCATGCTGGAGGAAACACGTCAATGGGCGCAGGCGACGCGCCTCGCCGACGGCCGGCGCGTCATCGACCAGCAGTGGGTGCAGCTCAACCTGGCCCGCGTGCGCGCCAAGTGGGAGGTGCTGCGGCTGCTCAACTGGCGGCAGGCGTGGTGCATGACCAACGGCGGGGTCAACTTCGCCGACGCCTCGACGGTGAAGGTCTTCGCCAGCGAGTTCAACGTCGAGGCCTACCGCGCGCTGCTGGAGGTCATCGGCCAGCGCAGTCTCATCAAGCGCGATTCGCCCGCCGCGATCCTCGCCGGCCGGATCGAGATGTTCTACCGCACCTCGCTCATCCTCACCTTCGGCGGCGGGACCAACGAGGTCCAGCGCGACATCATCGCCATGGCGGGGCTGCAGATGCCGCGGTCGATTCGATGATCGGGTGCGAGGGCGCGTGTGCGGGTGCGCGCGTGTACGCGTGTACGCGTGTACGGGTGTGGCGGTGCGTCAGGTTGGCACGACGCGCCACGCGCACACTCGCCCACGCGCACACGCGCCGCTGAACACGAGGAGCACGAGTGGACTTCTCATTCTCTGACGAGCAAGACGCGCTGCGCGAGTTGGCGCGCAAGATCTTCGACGATCATTGCACGCATGAGCGCCTGAAGGCGGTCGAGGCGACGGCGGAATGGTTCGACCGCACGCTGTGGGGGGCGCTGGCGCAGGCCAACCTGCTCGGCGTCGCGCTGCCGGAGGACGTGGGCGGGAGCGGGCTCGGGATCGTGGAGCTGAGCCTCCTGCTCGAGGAGACCGGGCGCGCGGTGGCGCCGGTGCCGATCTGGCCGGCCCTGGTGCTCGGCGCGCTGCCGATCGACCGCTTCGGCTCGGCCGCGCAGCGCAAGCGTCTCCTGCCGGGCGTCGTCGCCGGCGACGTCATCCTCAGCGCCGCGCTGGTCGAGACCGGCTGGGATGAGCCGGGCACGATCACCGCGACGGCGCGGCGCGACGGATCGGCGTGGCGGCTCGACGGAGCGAAGGCGTGCGTGCCAGCCGCCCATCTCGCCACCGCGGTGCTGGTGCCGGCACTGACGGGACGCGATGCGGTCGGCGTGTTCCTGGTCGATCCGCACGGCCCCGGTGTCGAGCTGGGGCGGCAGGTGACGACCACCGGCGAGCCGCAGTTCGAGATGACGCTGAGCGGCGCCAGCGCCGATGCCGACGACGTGCTCGGCGATCCGGCCGGAGGGCGCGCGATCGTCGACTGGACCCTGCAGCGCGCCGTCGCCGGGCTGTGTGCCATGGCGGTGGGGGTCGCCGATCGGGCGGTGCGCATGACGGCGGAGTACACCACCGGCCGCAAGCAGTTCGGCAAGCCGCTGGCGACGTTCCAGGCGGTGGCGCAGCGCGCGGCGGACGCCTTCATCTGGGTCGAAGGCATGCGCTGGACGTCGTGGCAGGCGGCGTGGCGCCTGTCCCAGGGCCTCGCGGCCGACGAAGACGTCGCGGTCGCCAAGTACTGGGCGGGCGAAGGGGGCCACTTCGCCACCTATGCGGCGCAGCACCTGCACGGCGGCATCGGCCTCGACATCGACTATCCGCTGCACCGCTACTTCCTGTGGTCGAAACAGATCGAGTTGTCGCTCGGCTCGCCGCCGCAGCACCTGGCCCGCCTCGGTGCCGCGATGGCCGAGGCACCGCCGCAGGCCGTGTGAGGAGACGGGGGTCGGGGGACGGGGGACCGGGATCGGCGTTGGATGGCGATGTTGGGCGGCTCCGGGATGTGGTACCAACATCCCCGACCGCCGACCCCCAACTGGAGGCGTTATGGGCACGAACGGATTGCGGATCATCGACGCCGACGGGCACGTGCTCGAGCATCCGACGGCGATGCTGCAGTACGCGCCGGCCAAGTACCGCGACCAGATCTTTCATCTCGAAACTCGCCCGGACGGCAGTGAGGTGGTGCACTACGCGGGGCACACGGCGAGCGCCAACTACCTGGCCGTCGCCGGAACCGGCGGCATGTCGAAGGAAGAGCGGCTGCGCGCCGCCGCCGGAAAGCTGAGGTACAGCGAGATCAAGCCAGGCGCCTTCGATCCCAAGGCGCGCCTCGAGGAGGTGTCGATCGACGACATCCAGCAGTCGGTCGTCTACCCGACGTTGATGCTCGGCCTCCCCGGCTTCCCGGACGCCGAGTTCGCCGCGGTTCAGGCGCGTGCTTACAATCAGTGGGTGGCCGACTACTGCCGCTTCGCGCCCACCCGCTTGTTCGGCGTTGCCGTCGTCCCGCAACAGGACATCGAGCGGTCGCTGGCGGTGACCCGCGAAGCCAAGGCGCTCGGGCTGGTCGGCATCTTCCTGCGCCCCAACCCGAACGTCGACGGGAAGTACTTCAGCGATGCGATGTACGAGCCGCTGTGGGCGCTGTGCGAAGAGCTCGACATGGCCGTCGGGTTCCACCCCTACCTCGCGGCCGACATGCCCGGCGCGTGCCGCAATCTGCATCTGTGGAACTATCGCGCGCCCGGCGGCTCGGTCGACTTCGTCGAGGCGATGAGCCAGAGCCCCGTGACCCGCCTGCACAACATCTTCTTCTCGCAGGGGCTGTCGAACGTCTACGACATGATGACGACGATCGCGATGCTGATCGGCGGCGGGGTGCTCGAGCGGCATCCGCGCCTGCGCTGCATCTTCCTCGAGGCCAACGGCGGCTGGATCGCGTCGTTCCTCGAGCGCCTCGACCACCACTACGAGATCTTCGGCTGGGACGTGCCGGCGCTGACGATGAAGCCGTCGGACTACTTCAAGCGCCAGTGCTGGATCTCGTTCGATCCCGACGAGAGCCTGCTCAAGACCACCGCCGAGCATCCGCTGGTCGGCGCCGATCGCATCATCTGGGCCTCCGACTATCCCCATCCCGACGCCAAGATTCCCGGCGTCGTGAACGAGCTGCGCGCCGCCATGGCCGGCCTCAGCGCCGACAAGCAGGCGCGCATCTTCGGGCTCAACGCGGTCGAGCTCTACCACCTGCCGGCGGTGTGATCTCTGGAGTGCGGGAGCTTGCTCCCGCTTTGGGTTGGGGAGGGGGAGGAGTCGATCCGCTCCGCCACCGACCCCAAAGCGGGAGCCAGCTCCCGCGCTCCATCCTCGAGCTCGCTCGAGTGCCGGTCAGATCAGCGGTCGTGCGCTTCCGCTTCACGAACGACATGGACGATCGTCCCAACAAAGATCGCCAGTACGGCGACGACGACCCAGTCCACTACAGATCCTCCAACTGCTCGAACCGACGGTATGCCAGTCGATTGACCCGCGCAATAGCGACGTTCACGGCAACCGTCGCCCCGGTGGCGGCAAGGAAGACGGGACGGCTCGCATTGGAGTAGCTCTGCGCCAACCAACCCATCAGCGAGGCGTCAATCGCAACGAGCACGCCGAACACCAGCTTCAGCCAACCGATTTCCTCCTTGATGCGGTCGATTCTCGCCATCTCCAACGGTGCAACCACCAGGAGGCCGATGCCTTCTCCCACCATTGGTGGGTTGGGAAACGCGCAACGTCGTTGCTGCACGTTCTACTGAACGCACCGAAGAGCGCGGGCCGCGATGCGCTGGCAAAGGGAAGGCTCGCGGCCGCGCGGTCGTGCCCCGCCACCGACCCCAAAGCGGGAGCCAGCTCCCGCACTCCATAACTATCGCAGGCCGAAGTCCCAGCCTTCGCCTTTGCGGTAGGCGCGCAGGATCTGGCGCGCCACGCTCACCCGGTGCACCTCGTCGGGCCCGTCGTAGATGCGCGCGAAGCGGGCGTGGCGGTACATGCGCTCGAGCGGCGTGTCGGCGCTGACGCCCTTGGCGCCGAAGACCTGGATGGCGCGGTCGATCGCGTTGTGCACCATCTGCGCGCCGACCACCTTGATCAGGCCGATCTCGACCCGCGCCGGGTCGCCCTGGTCGATCTTGTGGGCGGCGTCGAGCGTGAGCAGCCGGCAGCTCTGGATCTCGGCCGCGGTGTCGAACACCATCTGCTGCACCTGCTGCTTGTCGGCGAGCGGCGAGCCGAAGGCGACGCGGTTGTTGGCGCGCTCGCACATCAGATCGAAGGCGCGCTGCGCCTGGCCGAGCCAGCGCATGCAGTGGAAGATGCGGCCCGGCCCGAGGCGCTGCTGGGCGATGAGGAAGCCGGACCCGCGCGGGCCGAGCAGGTTGCCGCGCGGCACCCGCACCTGGTCGTACAGCACCTCGCAGTGGCCGCCGTGCATGCCCATCACCGGCACTTCCCGCACGATGGTGTAGCCGGGCGTATCGGTGGGCACGACGATCATGCTGAAGGCCATGTGCGGCGGGGCATCCGGCTCGGTGCGCGCCATCACCGTGGTGTAGGCGGCGACGTCGGCGCCGGTGGTGAACCACTTGCGCCCGGAGATCACCCAGTGGTCGCCGTCGAGCACCGCGGTGGTCTGCAACTGCGTCGGGTCCGAGCTCGCCACCTCCGGCTCGGTCATGGCGAAGCTCGGGAACACCTCGCCGGCCACCAGCGGCTTCAGATAGCGCTCGCGCCACTCCGGCGCCGCGTGCAGGTTCAGCATGATCGAGTCTTGCAGCGAGTGGGTACCGAGCGCGACCATGGCGTACTCGGAGCGGCCGATCACCTCGTTGACGTAGACGTAGTCGAGGAACGGCAGCCCCTGGCCGCCGATCTCCTTCGGGTGCCCGAGCGCCCACAGCCCGGCCGCCTTGGCCTCGTCCATCAGCCGGCGGAGCACCGCGCCCGCCTCCGGCGCGCGGCGGTCGTCGAGCAGGGACTCGACGGGATAGACCCGCTCCTCGACGAACTGCCGCACCCGGGCGCGAATCGGACGGACGTGTTCGGGAACTTCGAAGCTCATGCGGTCCTCCTGGTTGGCGTAGCCGCTGAGGTAGCAGCTTTCGGGATCGGACTGGTAGCGCGGTGGCGTTGTCCGTTGTCCGTTCTCCGTTGTCCGTTATCCGGTGTTCGTGTCCGATCAACAGACAACGGGAGAACGGACAACGGACAACGATCCACATCCCTTGGACCATCGTCGCCGACGCGCTAGAAAAGCCGCTCATGCTCCTGCGTCGCGTCCTCTCGTCGCTCTTTTGGCTGTTCATCGTCGTCAGCTCGCTGGTGCTCTTCCCGTTCGCGCTGCTGCTGTGGGGCGTGACGGTGCTGTTCGATCGCCGGCTGGTGCTGCTGCACCGCTTCACCTGCTTCTGGGCCTCGCTCTACACCTGGCTCAACCCGGTGTGGCGCGTGCGCATCGAGGGGCGAGAGAAGATCGCCTCGGGCACCGCGTACGTGATGGTGGCGAACCACCAGTCGCTGCTCGACATCCTCGTCCTCTTCCGCCTGTTCGTGCACTACAAGTGGGTATCGAAGATCGAGAACTTCCGCATCCCGTGCATCGGCTGGAACATGTCGCTCAACCGCTACATCAAGCTGCGCCGGGGCGACCGCGCCAGCGTGGACGAGATGATGGTGGCCTGCGAGCACACGCTCAACGGCGGCAGCTCGATCATGATGTTCCCCGAAGGCACGCGCTCGATGGACGGACGGCTCAAGGCGTTCAAGCACGGCGCGTTCACCCTCGCCCAGCGCGTGCGCGCTCCCATCCTGCCGATCGTCGTCGAAGGCACGTCGCGCGCGCTCCCCAAGCGCGGGTTCGTCCTCCAGGGACGACATGCGATCCGCATCCGTGTGCTGGATGCGATTCCGTATGCGCGCTTCGCGAACGACTCCGCCGACACAGTGGCGGAGCGCGTGCGCGCCATCATCGCCGCCGAGCTCGGGCCCGAGTATGTTTGAGCGGCGCTGACGCGCCGCGTTCGGCGTTCAGCGTTCGGTGTGGCTCGGTGATCAACCCGCCGCGCGGGAGCGTGCCAGCCATCTGCACCGCCGCTGTGTCGTGCGAGGTGCAGTGGTAGTCGATGCACCGCACGCCACACCGAACGCCGAACGTTCAACGCTGAACGCCGCGGCAGCGTCGTAGACGCTGCCGCGGCTCCTCGCATGCGGCGGTGACCAAATCGTCACGCTGCCGCGCTGCGTGAATGACGCTGCGCGCGGATCCACCGCATCGGTTCGACGGCCGGCGTCGAGAACACATCTTGCAGCAGCACACGCGCACGCATTGCACACGGAACATCGGAGAGCGGAGGGAGAGACCGCTACGAGACCTGTCGCGCCGGCGCCTGGAGCGACCGGCGCGCACAGGGATGCCGATCGCCCGCAGGCTCGTGTCGGCCACTCCCCGCGCACGGAAAGGAGTCGGCGATGACCACGAAACGCACGTTCGAGCTCACCGCGAGAGTGCTCTTGCTGTGTGGCTGGATCGCGCTGCCGGCGCGCGGGTCGGCGCAGACCTGCGGCAATGGCGTCGCCGAGGCACCCGAGGAATGCGACGACGGCAACCTGATTGACGGCGACGGCTGCTCGTCGGCCTGCCTGCTCGAGAACGCGTCGGCGCGTTGCGACGGCGTGCCGACCAGCGCCGGCACGCAGCTCGACGCCGTGCGCATCGCCAGCGGGCTGAGCTCGCCGGTCCACGTCGCCGCGCCGCCACTCGACCCCAACCGGCTGTTCGTGGTCGAGAAGACCGGCAACATCCGGATCATCAAGAACGGGACCCTGCTCGCCACCCCGTTCCTCAGCCTCGTCGGCCGCGTCAGCACCGCCACGGAGCAGGGGCTGCTGAGCGTCGCGTTCCATCCGAACTACAAGGTCAACCACCGCCTCTTCGTCTATTACACCGACCCGGGCGGCAACACGGTCGTCGCGCGCTACGAGGCCAGCGCCGGGAATCCGGACGTGGTCGATCCGAGCACCGCCAAGCTCCTGCTGATCTGGGGCCATCCGTTCAAGACCAACTACGGCGGCCAGCTCGCCTTCGGCCCCGACGGTTATCTCTACGTCGGCATGGGCGATGGCGGCGGGGTCAGCGATCCGCTCGAGTCCGGCCAGACCGACACCACGCTGCTCGGCAAGCTGCTGCGGCTCGACGTCGACGTCGACGTCCCGCCCTTCTATGCGGTGCCGCCGAGCAACCCCAACGCCGCCGCCGGGCCGCCGCTCGGGCTGATCTGGGCGAAGGGGCTACGCAACCCGCGCCGCTTCAGCTTCGATGATCTGACCGGCGACCTCTACCTCACCGATCTCGGCGAGAGCCAGCGCGAAGAGGTGGACTTCACCCCGGTCTCGAGCACCGGCGGCGAGAACTACGGCTGGGACATCTTCGACGGCAGCGTCTGCTACGAGCCGTTGCCGCTCTTCCCCACCTGCCCGGCGCCGGGCGGGTACGTGTTCCCGGTGTACGAGTACCCATTCGACGCGACGCACGCCTGCGGGATCACCGGCGGGTTCGTCTACCGCGGTTGCGCGCTGCCCGATCTGCACGGCACCTATTTCTTCTCGGACTTCTGCGGCGCGTTCGTCCGCACCTTCGAGATCGTCGGCGGCATCGCCCAGGACCTCGTCGACCGCACGGCCGACGTCGCCCCCGGCGGCGGGCTCTCGATCGACAGCGTCTCCTCGTTCGGTGAGGACGCACGCGGCGAGCTCTACATCGCCGACCAAGGCGGTGAGATCTTCAAGCTCATCCCCGCCGTTCCCACCGCCACGCCGAGCGTCACCCCCACGCCCACCGATACCTGGACCCCGCCGCCCAGCGCGACGGCAACCGCCAGTGGGACGGCGACAGAGAGCGCCACCGCCACCGCCACGGCGACCGAGACGGCGACGGCCACTGCCAGCGACACGGCCACCCCCGTCGACACCGCCACCAGCACCGCGACCGCGATCGACACGGCGACGGCCACGGATACACCCGCTCCACCAACCGCCACCGCCACGGCCACCGATACACCGGTTCCGCCGACCGCGACGGCAACGGCGACGAATACCCCCGTGCCGCCGACATGGACCGCGAACGCCGACCCGCCGCCGACCAACACGCCGCGGGGCGAGCCGCCGACGCGGACGGCGACCCGCATCGCCACCCGCACGTCGACGCGCCCCAGGGAAGTGACCCGCACCGCAACGGCCACGGCGACTGCGACCGCGACGCCGGACAGCAGCAGCCGCTGCCGAGGCGACATCGACGGCAACGGCCGAGTCGACCGCCGCGACTCCAACCTCCTCCTCCACGCGTTGTACAGCAGCCCTGGTGACCCACGCTGGAACCCCAAGGCGGACCTGAACCACAACGGGTTCGTCGGCCGATGGGATCTGCGGATCCTGGCGCGGTCCATGGCAGACCCCGCCTGTCGGCGAGGCGACGACTAGGAATAGAGGGGGGCACTCCTCCGAAGTGGAGGCGGCCGTCTCGGCCGCCAGACGCGCGGAGCGCGTCTGTGCGCCGCCGGTGGCGGCGCGGCGGGCGGGACGCCCGCCTCCACTCCATGGGAAATTTGAGGCTCAGGGGCCCTGAACTCCGACCCCCGATCCCTGACCCCTCATCCCCGCTCCCCCGACCCCCGGGCCCCCGTCCCCCGCCCCCATTGCTTTGGGTCAGCCATTTGTTAGGACTGAATGCAGACTGATCCAGTCTGGATTCCCTAACGAGGCGACCCATGATCCGCATCAGCCGGCTGACCGATTACGGGATCGTTCTGATGAGCCACATGGCGGCGCATCCGGAGCGCGTCCACAATGCCGCCGAGGCGGCGAGCGAGGCGCACCTGCCGCGTCCCACGGTGAGCAAGCTCCTCCGTCTGCTCGCCAAGGAAGGGCTGCTCGAATCACACCGCGGCGTGAAGGGCGGCTACGGCCTGGCGCGCGCGGCCGAGGAGATCACTGTCGGCAGCATCGTCAGGGCGCTGGAAGGGCCGATCGCGATCACGACCTGCACCAACGACTCCCCCGGCGACTGCGAGCACGAGCAGCTCTGCCCGGTGCGCGGCCACTGGCACCTGATCAATCTGGCCGTCCGCCAGGCGCTGGACAGCGTGACGCTCGCCGACATCGCCGCGCACCCGCGCCGTCTGGTGCTCCCGACCCTCGGCGCCCCGCCCCGTTCCGCCCCGTGCGCACCGGCGGCCTCCGACTGACCGCCCAGGGCACTCCCATGACCACCGCCGCACCGAAGATCGAAGACCTGATCAACCGCGAGTACGAGGCCGGCTTCTACACCGACATCGAAGCCGACACGATTCCGCACGGTCTGAACGACGACATCGTCCGGCTGATCTCGCAGAAGAAGGACGAGCCCGAGTTCATGCTGGCGTGGCGGCTGAAGGCGTTTCGCCACTGGCAGACCATGCGCGAGCCGCACTGGCAGAACGTCCACTACCCGCCGATCGACTATCAGGACATCACGTACTACTCGGCGCCGAAGAGCCGCGCCGACGCGCCGAAGAGCCTCGACGAGGTCGACCCGCAGCTGCTCGAGACCTACGAGAAGCTCGGCATCCCCATGCGCGAGCGCGAGCTCCTCGCCGGGGTCGCGGTCGACGCCGTGTTCGACAGCGTCTCGGTCGCCACCACCTTCAAGGCCAAGCTCGGCGAGATGGGCATCATCTTCTGCTCGTTCTCCGAGGCGGTGAAGGAACACCCCGAGCTGGTGCAGCGCTACCTCGGCTCGGTGGTGCCGTACTCCGACAACTACTTCGCCGCGCTCAACTCGGCGGTCTTCAGCGACGGTTCGTTCTGTTACATCCCGCCCGGCGTGCGCTGTCCGATGGAGCTCTCGACCTACTTCCGCATCAACGCCGCCAAGACCGGCCAGTTCGAGCGCACGTTGATCATCGCCGACGCCGGCAGCTCGGTCAGCTACCTGGAAGGCTGCACCGCGCCGATGCGCGACGAGAACCAGCTCCACGCCGCCGTGGTCGAGCTGGTCGCCCACCGCGACGCGCAGATCAAGTACTCGACGGTGCAGAACTGGTACCCGGGCGACAAGGACGGCAAGGGCGGCATCTACAACTTCGTCACCAAGCGCGGCATCTGCCTCGAGGAGAACGCCAAGATTTCGTGGACGCAGGTCGAGACCGGCTCCGCCATCACCTGGAAGTACCCGAGCTGCATCCTCAAGGGCGACCGCTCGGTGGGCGAGTTCTACTCCGTCGCACTCACCAACCACATGCAGCAGGCCGATACCGGCACCAAGATGATCCACATCGGCAAGGACACCAAGAGCACCATCCTCTCCAAGGCGATCTCCGCCGGGAGGGGCCAGAACTCGTACCGCGGCCTGGTGAAGGTCATGAAGAGCGCCAGCGGCGCGCGCAACTACACCCAGTGCGACTCGCTGCTGATCGGCGACCGCTGCGGCGCCCATACCTTTCCGTACATGGAGGTGCGCAACGCCTCGGCGCGCGTCGAGCACGAAGCGACGACCTCGAAGATCAGCGAGGACCAACTGTTCTACTGCATGCAGCGCGGCCTCTCGGCCGAAGACGCCGTGTCGATGATCGTCAGCGGCTTCTGCAAGCAGGTCTTCAAGGAGCTGCCGATGGAGTTCGCCGTCGAGGCCCAGAAACTCCTCGGCGTCAGCTTGGAAGGCAGTGTCGGATGACGGAGAACGGCCTGACCGGTGACCCGGTGACCAGTACCGGTGGGGTGGTGACCGGTCACTGGTCACCGTTCACCGGTCACGCTCTTTCAGGAACCCCCCATGTCCGGTGACGTGATTCTGCAGATCGAAAACCTCCACGCCCAGGTCGGCACGACGGCGATTCTGCGCGGCATCGACCTCATCGTCCGCCGCGGCGAGGTGCACGCGATCATGGGGCCGAACGGCTCCGGCAAGAGCACTCTGTGCAACGTGCTGGCCGGCCGGGACGGCTACACGGTGACGGCCGGACGGGTGCTCTACGACGGGCAGGACCTGCTCGCCATGGCCCCGGAGGAACGCGCCCGCGCCGGGGTCTTCCTCGCTTTTCAATACCCGGTCGAGATTCCGGGCGTCGGCAACGCCTACTTCCTGCGCACGGCGCTCAACGCGGTGCGCAAGCATCGCGGGCTCGAGCCGATCGACGCGATGGATTTCCTCACCCTGGTCAAAGCCAAGATGCAGTCGGTCGACATGGACCCCAAGTTCCTCAACCGCTCGGTCAACGAGGGCTTCTCCGGCGGCGAGAAGAAGCGCAACGAGATCCTCCAGATGGCCGTGCTGGAGCCGACGCTCGCCATCCTGGACGAGACCGACTCGGGGTTGGACATCGACGCGCTGCGCGTCGTCGCCGACGGCGTCAACGCCCTGCGCAACGACCGCCATGCGGTGGTGGCGATCACGCACTACCAGCGCCTGCTCAACTACCTCGTCCCCGACGTCGTCCACGTGCTCGCCGGCGGACGCATCGTGAAGTCGGGCGACAAGCAGCTCGCCAGCGAGCTCGAAGCGGTCGGCTACGCGCCGTTCGAGGCCGCCGCCGGCGCGTGAGCGCGATGACCACGCTCGACTGCCATCTGCAGAACTTCCGCCAGCTCGACGGTGACGGCCCGGCCACCGTTCGAGTCTTGCGCGAGCGCGCCCTGGGGCGCTTCGCCGAGCT
>Ga0335082_10001222_pt1 | contig 27346 bp, 14 predicted proteins | sample Lox_Sample_41_FD_206718 | JGI IMG/M metagenome (GOLD analysis project Ga0335082, IMG submission 206718) | Soil microbial communities from Loxahatchee National Wildlife Refuge, Florida, United States - Lox_Sample_4.1 | ecosystem: Environmental > Terrestrial > Soil > Wetlands | place: USA... | reverse complement strand
ACCTGCTGCGCCTCGGCGGGGGGACGATCGTCAACATCTCCTCGTTCGCGGCCAAGGTCTCGCCGCCGCGCGAGGCGCTCTACGCCGCCTCGAAGGCGGCGATGAACAGTTTCACCGAGGGGCTGTGGAACGACCTCAAGGGCTCGAACATCCATGTCGCCCTGATCAACCCGGGGCCGATCGATACCGAGATCTGGCTCAAGGAGGATGAGCCGCCGACGTACAACGGGAAGAAATATCCTCCCGAGATCGTCACCGACGCGATCTTCGAGGCGATCGAAAAGCGGCGCTATGAGATGACCATTCCCAAGCGCAACCCGATGCTGATGACGGCGCGCCTGCTCCGTCTCCTGGCGCCCGGCATGCTCCGGTACGGCATGGCGAAGACCGATCCGGTGCCGTTCGACGTCATCGACAAGGCGCGCGCACGCGCCAAGGCGGGGAAGCGGCTGGGCGACCTCAGCGAGTAGGGCCCGCTCTAGGCGCCGTCCTCGGGGCAGGCGGCGAGGATCATCCCGTCGCGGACGGTCAACGGCACCGCGATCAGCCACTGCCCGAGCGGCGGCCCACCCACGCACTCGCCGCTGGCCGGCTCGTAGAGCGCGCCGTGGGTGGCGCACTGAATGTACGCCCCGTCTTCGGTGAGAAACTGATTCTCCACCCAATCCATGGTCATCGGGATGTGACAGCAGCGATTGACGTAGGCGTGGAACGCGCCGGCGTGGTTGACGACGAACGCCTCGATCTCGCGGCCGGCGCACTGCAGGACGAACTTGCGGGTCGTGCCGGGCGCGAGGTCTTCGACGCGCGCGACCGGGGTGAGATCCTCGGCGGGTGGGGCAGCCATCGTCGCTCCTCATACCAGCGCGGGGCGGGGGAGCGGGAGTGGGGTGGGCGCCGCCTTACTTGCGGCCAGGCGTCAAGCTGGTATGAGAGCGGGACGATTCAGCCGGTAAGGAGCGTCGAGATGAGTGTGAACCGGGCAGTGCTGTGGGGTATCGTGTGTGTGTCGCTGGCCGCGACCGGTGTCGGGGCCAAGGAAGGAGGCAATCCGGTGGTCCTGATGAAGACATCGATGGGGGACATCAAAATCGAGCTCGACAAGGAGAAGGCGCCGGTTTCGGTCGAGAATTTCCTCGTCTACGTGAACGACAAGTTCTACGACGGCACGATCTACCACCGGGTCATTCCGAGCTTCATGATCCAGGGCGGCGGCTTCGACAAGGACATGAACCAGAAGAAGACCAAGGCGCCGATCAAGAACGAGGCCGCCAACGGGCTGAAGAACCTGAACGGGACGATCGCCATGGCCCGCACCAGCGATCCGAACAGCGCCACGGCGCAGTTCTTCATCAACACGAAGGACAATCCGTTCCTCGACCACAAGAACGACTCGCCGCAGGGCATGGGCTATGCGGTGTTCGGCAAGGTGGTCGACGGGATGGACGTGGTGAAGAAGATCGAGCAGGTCCAGACGGCCACCCGCATGCCCTACGAGAACGTCCCGGTGACGCCGGTGATCATCGAGAGCGTGCGGGTCGTCCAGTAGCCGGCACCGTCCACGAACCGCGGCGTGGTCTCCGCTGGCGTCATCTTTGATCTCGACGGGGTGATCGTCGACTCCGAGCCCCTCCAACACCGGGCCTACAACCAGGTGCTGGAGCGGTTCGGCGTCCGCGTCGAGGCCGAGGAGTATGGGCGCGAGTGGATCGCGGCCGGGCGGGGCCCGGAGTACGCGGTCCGCCGCTACGCCCTGCCGGTCACCCCGGACGAGCTGCGCCGGCTGAAAGACCCCGTTTATCACGCGCTGCTGCACGAGGCGGCGACCCTGGTGACCGGAGCGCGCGCCGCGCTCGAGCGGCTGAGCGGCGCGTTACCGGTGGCCCTGGCGACCAACTCGAGCCGGATCGACGCGCTCTTCATCCTCGAGCGCTTCGATCTGCGCCGCTTCTTCACCGCGGTGGTGACGCGCGAGCACTACCGCGAGGCCAAGCCGGCCCCGGACGCGTTTCGCGCCGCCGCCAGCGAGCTCCACCTGGCGCCGAACCGCTGCGTCGTGATCGAGGACGCCTACAAGGGTGTGGTGGCGGCGGCGGACGCGGGGTGCGCCTGCATCGCCTTCCCGCACGACTACACGGCCGGCAACGACTTCAGCCGCGCGCAGATGGTGGTCGACAGCCTCGACGCGGTGACGGTCGAGGTGATCCGCGGGCTGGTGGCCGGCAGCTGACCCTGGTATCCACAGCGCACCGCACGGAGTGTGCTCGATGACCCCCGAACTGGTCGGCCGGTTTCTGGTCACGGCGTTTTTCGCCGTCGTCTTTCTTCAGTCGGCGCTCGACAAGCTCACCGACTCGCACGGCAACCTGGAGTTCCTGCAGGAGCACTTCAAGAGCAGTCCCTTCCCACCGGACGCGGTGCGGCGGATGTTCTGGGTGCTGACGGCCTTCGAGGGCACGGCAGGCGTGCTGTGCGGCCTCGGCGTGCTGTTCTTCAGCTTCCGCCACACCGGAATGAACCTCGCCTCCGCCGGGCTCTGCGTCGGCGGGGTCGCGCTGTTGAGCTTGATGGTCGGCCAGCGCTTCGCGAAGGACTACGCCGGGGCGGCGGTGATCGCCGCGTACTTCGCCGTCCTGCTCATCGGCCTCGACCTGTTCGACTGACCGCGGCCTGCCGCCCGGAGCGAAGGGCGAGGTGGGGCCAGGCGCTCAGGCCGGGACGTCCCAGGTATCGCCGCGCCCGAACAGCTCGTTGAGCGCGCCGACGCCGTGCTGATCCTTGGCCTGGGTGAGTTGGCGATTGATCGCCTCGTCGTAGGTCGGCCGCTGGACGGCGCGGAAGACGCCGAGGGGGGTCGGGAACTTGGGCGGCTGCATGGTGCTGAGCAGGAACGCCAGCCCGTCGTCCGTCTCGTCGTGCACGATGAGATCCCGTTCGCTGATCCCGTTGCCCAGCGTCACGACCTCGAGCTGATGGCCGTTCATCCGGACGCCCTTGTCCCGGTTCTTGCCGAAGATCAGCGGCTTGCCGGGCTCGAGGACGAGGCTGGCGTCCGCCTTGGTGTCCTTCTCGGTCAGCGGCGACCACGCGCCGTCGTTGAAGATGTTGCAATTCTGCAGGATCTCCACAAACGAGGCGCCGCGATGCTGGCTGGCCCGCCGGATGACGTCTTGCAGATGCTTGGCCTCGACATCGACGGTGCGCGCGACGAACGTTCCCTCGGCGCCGAGCGCCACCGAGATCGGGTTGAGCGGATAGTCGATCGACCCGAGCGGCGTCGACTTGGTCACCTTGCCGACCTCGGAGGTCGGCGAGTACTGGCCTTTGGTGAGACCGTAGATGCGATTGTTGAAGAGCAGGATGTTCACGTCGACGTTGCGGCGCAGGACGTGCAACAGGTGGTTGCCGCCGATGCTGAGGCCGTCACCATCGCCGGTGACCACCCACACCGAGAGCTCCGGACGCGTCGCCTTGAGGCCGCTGGCGATCGCCGGCGCGCGGCCGTGGATCGAGTGAAACCCGTACGTGTTCATGTAGTAGGGGAAGCGGCTCGAACAGCCGATCCCGGAGATGAAGACGATGTTCTCGCGCGCGATGCCGAGCTCGGGCATGACCTTCTGGACCTGGGCGAGGATGGAGTAGTCGCCGCAGCCAGGGCACCAGCGCACGTCCTGATCGGTGACGAAGTCTTTGCGATTCAGTGCCGCGGCGGGGGTGGTGGTCATCGGGGTGCCTCCAACATGCGGGTCGCCTTCGTAACGATCTCGCTGACCTTGAACGGTTGGCCTTGGATCTTGTTGAGGCCCACGGCATCGACCAGGTACTCGGCGCGCAGCAGGCGCACGAGCTGCCCCATGTTGAGCTCGGGAACCAGGACCTGCTTGAAGCGGTGCAACACGTCGCCGAGATCGCCGGGCAGCGGGTTCAGGTGGCGGAGATGGACGTGCGACACCGCGCGGCCCTGCTCGCGCAGCGCGCGCGTCGCGGACTCGATCGCCCCGTAGGTGCTGCCCCAACCGATGACCAGGAGATCACCCGCCGCCGGTCCGTGAATCTCGATCGGCGGGATCTCGCGTACGATGCCGGCGATCTTGCGTGCGCGCACACGCACCATCTGCTCGTGGTTGGCCGGCGCGTAGCTGACGTTTCCGGTGAGGTATTCCTTCTCGAGCCCGCCGATGCGGTGCTCGAGACCCGGGGTGCCCGGAATCGCCCATGGGCGCGCCAGGGTCTCGGGGTCGCGCAGGTACGGAAAGTAGCCCTTCGGATCGGTCCGGAATGCCACCGGGATCGCGGGCAGATCCTCGGCGCGCGGGATCAGCCACGGCTCGGCGCCGTTGGCCAGGTAGCCGTCGGAGAGGAGGAACACCGGCGTCATGTAGGTGACCGCGATGCGCACCGCCTCGAACGCCATGTTGAAGCAGTCGGCCGGAGTGGCCGGCGCGAGGATCGGAATCGGCGAGTCGCTGTTGCGGCCGAACATGGCGAGCAGGAGATCGGCCTGCTCGGTCTTGGTCGGCAGGCCGGTGCTCGGGCCGCCGCGCTGGATGTCGGCGATGATCACCGGGAGCTCGGTGCTGATGGCGAGGTTGATTGCCTCGGACTTCAAGCACACCCCGGGGCCGCTGGTGGTGGTGAGGGCGATCGCCCCGCCGAATGCGGCGCCGAGCGCCGCGCCGATCCCCGCGATCTCGTCCTCGGCTTGGAACGTGTACACGTCGAAGTTCTTCAGCGTCGAGAGCTCGTGCAGGATGTCGCTGGCGGGCGTGATCGGGTAGCTGCCGAGGAAGAGCGGCCGGCCGGCGCGCCGCGCCGCGGCGACGAAACCGAACGCCGTGGCGGTGTTGCCGGTGATGTTGCGGTAGCGGCCGGGCGCGATGGTGGCGGGTCGGACCGTGTACGAGGTGCGGAAGATCTCGGTCGTCTCGCCGAAGTTCCACCCGGCCTTGAGCACGGCGACGTTGGCCTCACCGACCGCCGGGGTCTTCTTGAAGCGCTGGTTGATCCACTTGATGGTCGGTTCGATCGGACGGCCGAAGAGCCACGACGTCAGCCCCAGGGCGAGGAAGTTCCGCGAGCGCATCATCGTGCGCGTGGGAAGCCCCATGTCCTTGAGCGCGTTGATGGTCAGCTTGGTGATGTCGACTTCGAACACCTGAAAGCGGTCGAGCGATCCGTCGGTGAGCGGATTGCTGGCGAACTCCGCCTTCCTCAGGTTCTGCTCGTTGAATTGCTCCTTGTCGACGATGAGGATGCCGTTGGGCTGCAGGTCATCGACGTTGACCTTCAGCGCCGCCGGATTCATCGCCACCAGGACGTCGGGCGCATCGCCAGGGGTGAAGACGTCGCGGCTCGAGAAGTGGAGCTGGAAACCGCTGACGCCGGCGAGCGTACCGGCCGGCGCGCGGATCTCGGCGGGGAAGTCCGGCAGGGTGCTGAGATCGTTGCCGGCGAGGGCGGTCTCGTTGGTGAAGTGCATGCCGGCCAACTGCATGCCGTCACCCGAATCGCCGGCGAACCGAATGACGACTTCTTCGCGTTCCTCGACTCGCTTGCGCGTGCCGGCTCCCGCCGCTTGTGCAGCGGCGCTCTCTGGCTCCATCACGTTCTCCGTTCGCTCTGTCCGCAACCCCGCATCCACTGGTGCGGCGCGCCGCGCCGCGAGCCTCTACGAAGCAGATATATCGGCGGGTCGGAGCCAATTCAACCGAGGAAGGCGGCGCGAGTCCGGCGGTCGTCTGCGGCCCGCATACGAGTGGCGGACGCTAGCCGGGGAGCCCTCACGGGGGGCGCCGCCGTTCGGCGTTGGCCGTTTCCCGTTCGGCGGCCGCGCGACTCGCTGTGCGGTGCGCTGTCTGCCGACGAGGCACCGTCTGGAGGCACAGGACGCCGGCGTCAGGCGCAGCGGTCGCGGAACGCCAAACGGACAACGAAAAACGCGGCGCGCCAACGGCGCGCCGCTACCTGGCCGCGCCCTGCGCGACGACCGCCGTGACCGTGAAGTCGGCCGGGTTGCCGGCGTCGGTCTTGCGGATGTTGATCTCGGTCGACAGTTCGTGCCCGAGCTCGCGCAGCGCCGCGGGCTCGTACTGGGCCAGGAACGCCGCGATGCTGGCATGCAGTTGCACCACCACCTGCTGCACCGGGGCGTTCACCGTCGCCTCGCGGCGGATCCGGCGCAGGATCTCGTACGCGGTGGTGGCGACGCCTTTGACCAGCCCCCGCTGGTTGCACGTCGGACACGGCTCGCACAGCCGACGGGCGAGGCTTTCGCGCGTGCGCTGGCGGGTCATCTCGACCAGGCCGAGCTCGGACAGGCCGATGATGTTGGCGCGCGCCTTGTCGGCTTTGAGGGCCTCGGTCAGCGCTGACAGGACCGTCTTGCGGTGCTCGGGATGCTCCATGTCGATGAAGTCGATGATGATCAGGCCGCCGATGTTGCGCAGGCGGAGCTGGTCGACGATCACCCGCGCCGCCTCGAGGTTGGTGCGCAGCGCGGTCTCGTGCTGGTCGGTCTTGCCGACGAAGCGGCCGGTGTTGACGTCGATCGCGGTCAGCGCCTCGGTGTGGTCGATGACGATATAGCCGCCCGACTTGAGCCACACCTTGCGCTCGAGGGCCTTGGCGATCTGGGCTTCGATGCCGTAGCGCTCGAAGATCGGCTCGGCGAGGTCGTAGTGCTCCACCCGCGGGCGCCAGCGCGGCATCACCTCGTCGATGAAATCCAGGATGCGCTGGTAGTCGCGCCGGTTGTCGACCACCACGCGCGTGACGTCGCTGGTCGACAGATCGCGCATGGTGCGCAGGATGACATCGAGCTCCTGGTGCAGGATGGCGGGCGCCGGGAGCGTCTCGGCCTTGCGCGAGAGCCGGGTCCACAGCTTGCGCAACAGGCGCAGGTCGGATTGGATCTCGCGCTTCGACACGCCCTCGCAGGCGGTGCGGATGATGATCCCGCCGCTCTCCGGTGCCACCGCCTCGACCGCCTCGCGCAGCCGACTGCGCTCCTCGTCGCTGGCGATGCGGCGGGAGATGCCGATCTGGCGGCTCGCCGGCAGGTAGACGAGGTAGCGGCCGGGCAGGGAGATGTTGGAGGTCACGCGCGCGCCCTTGGTGCCGATCGGCTCCTTGCTGATCTGGACGATGATGTCCTGGCCCTTCTGGAGCAGCGCCTCGATCGGCGGGACGGTGCGCGGGCGGCGCGCGCGCGGCGCCAGCGCGTTCTCCTCCCCGCCGTCCTCGGCCGATTCGGCCGCGCCGGCGTCCGCCGCCTCGAAGGCCGGCTCGCTGAGGGCGTACTCGTCGGCGCTGAACGGATAGAAGTCGGCGCCGGGAAGGAACGCCGCCTTCTCGAGGCCGATGTCGACGAAGGCCGCCTGCATGCCGGGTAGGACGCGCAGCACGCGGCCCTTGCAGATGCTGCCCGCCATGCTGCGCTCGCGCACCCGCTCGATCTGGATTTCGAGCAGACGCGCGTTCTCCATCGTGCTGACGCGCGCCTCCTGCGGCGTCGAGTTGATGATGATCTGGCGCGGCACGGCGACGGCCCGATCGCGGTTTAGGTGCGTGGGGCCGCGGCGGCCGACGCGGGCGCCGGCAGGCGGGAATCGGTGGCGTAGAAGGCGTGCGTCTTGTGCAGCGGCAGCGCGCGCGCCGTGCCGGGGGCGAGGCCGAGGACGGCGACGAGCAGATCGGTGGGTTTGACCGAACCGGCGGCGGTGAACCGCACGTCGAGCTCGACGGTGCCGGCCGCGACCCGCGCGATCCGCGCCACCAACGGGCGCGCGTCGATCTCCTTCTCGCCCTTGCCGCTGCGCTTACGCATGGGGAAGGTCGCTCGGCGCTCGAAGTCTGCCAGACGCGCGTCGATCCACGCCCCGCCGTCGCTGCCGAGCATGTCGCCGACGTCGATACGGAAGCGGAAGCCCGCCAGATCGTGCTCGGGGCTCGGCGCGCGCAACGAGGTCGACTCGGCCGCGAGCACGTGCAGTCCCTCGGGGAGATACGCGCCGAAACGGCGGCCGACCTCGCCGGGCGGCAGGCATTCGGTCAGATCGATGTCGAGCACCTCGCAGTCGCTCTCGGCCCCGACCGGCAGGCCCGGGCTGAAGCGCAGCCGCGGGGCGGGACGGTGTCCTTGCGAGAAGGCCAGCGGCAGGCGGGCGCGGCGGCAGGCTCGGTCGATGATCTCGATCAGCTCCAGGTGGCTGATGAAGCGCGAGCGGCCATGCTTGGCGTACGTCAGGCGCACGCGCATCGCCGCCGGCGGCGTCGCAATTTCCGGGACCAGTGCGTCGTTGCCCGCGCTCAGCCACTCCTCGGCGTTGCCGAGGCCGGCTTCCGGCGCGCGCGGCGCGTGCGTCGCAGAAGCGGCGGCCCTGCCACCCGCCGCGTTTCCCGAGCGAGCCCGCGTCGCGGTTGGCGCGCTGGGTGGCGAACCGCCTTCGACGCCGGTTCCTGAAAGACCTGCGGTGCCCCGCGCCGCCAGCTTGGCCTGCAGCTTGTGCCAGCCACGCGGCTCCCAGCTTCCCGGCTCGTCGCCCCCATTGACCGTCACCTGCGCCCAGTTGTCGATGACCTCGCCCCGGTGTTCGCCGCCCTTGGCGCCCTTGAGATGGTAGGTGACGTTCTTCACCGCAGTGAAGTCGCACGCGCCGCAGTAGGTGCACCGCTCGATGCTGCAGTCGGGGGTGAGGCGACCCTGCACGGCATCGGCGAGCTCGCGGCGCAGGAATTCCTTGGTGACGCCGCACCCGAGATGATCCCAGGGCAGCGGTTCATTCAGATAGCGCCGCCGCAGGTAGTCTTGCGGGTCGATGCCCACCTCGGCCAGCGCCTGCTCCCAGAGATCGAACCGGCAGGACTCGGTCCATCCGTCGAACCGGCAGCCGAGGCGATAGGCGGCGAGCAGCAACGCGGCGAGCCGGCGGTCGCCGCGCGAGAAGATGCCTTCGAGGTACGAGGTCCGCGCGTCGTGCCACTTGAAGCGGATGCGGCGGCGGGAGAGTTCGCGGCGCAGCAGCGACTGGCGGGCTTCGGTTTCCGCGATGTCGATCTGGGCGGCCCACTGGAACGGCGTGTGCGGCTTGGGCACGAAGGTGGAGACGCTGGCGGTCACCTCGGAGCCGCGGCCGCCGGCCGCGGCGACCTTGGCGGCGAGCTCGGCGATCCCGACGATGTCGTCCTCGGCTTCCCCGGGCAGCCCGATCATGAAGTAGAGCTTGAGCGCGCGCCAACCGAGGCCGAAGATCTGCCGCGCCGCTTCGATCAGCTCCTCCTCCTGGTACTCCTTCTGAATGATGTCGCGCATGCGCTGCGAACCGGCTTCCGGCGCCAGCGTGAAGCCGGTCTTGCGGACGCGGCGAATCTGCTCGAGCAGCGTCGGGGCCAAGGCGTCGACGCGGGTCGACGGCAGCGACACCGCGATGCGGCGCGCCGCGAAGCGGTTCATCAGCTCGGTCAGCACGGGGTTGACGCACGAGTAGTCGCCGGTGCTCAGGCTGAGCAGCGAGAGCTCGTCGGTGCCGGTCGCCTCGACGGCGCGCTCGGCCTGCGCGAGGACGCGCCGCGGGTCGCGTTCGCGCAGCGGCCGATAGATGTACCCGGCCTGGCAGAAGCGGCAGCCCTTGACGCACCCGCGCATCACTTCGAGGCTCGGGCGGCCGTGCACCACCTTGAGGTTCGGGACGACGTGGGTGTCGGTCAGCGGTACCGTGTCGAGATCGCGCAGGATGCGCTTGTCGACCACGCGCGGCAGGTCGGTACGCCGCGGCTCGATGTCGAGCAGCCGGCCGTCATGCGCGTACCGAGGCTCGTAGAGCGCGGGCACGTAGACGCCCGGCACCCGCGAGAGGGCCTCGAGCAGCGTGGCGCGGTCCCGGCGGTCCCATTGCAGGTAGGCGTCGCAGATGTCGTCGACTGCTTCCTCGCCGTCGCCGAGCAGGACGGCGTCGAGGAACTCCGCCAGCGGTTCCGGGTTGAAGGCGCACGGGCCACCGGCGATGACGAGCGGATCGGAGACGCGGCGGTCGGCCGCGTGCAGCGGGATCCCGCCGAGGTCGAGCATGGCCAGGATGTTGGTGTACGTGAGCTCGTACTGCAGGCTGAAGCCGACGATGTGAAAGTCGCTCAGCGGGGTGTATGTCTCCAGGGAGACGAGCGGGTGGTTCTGCTCGCGTAGCAGCGCCTCGAGGTCGTGCCACGGCGAGTAGACGCGCTCGGCATACACGTCGTCCCGCCGGTTGAGCACATCGTACAAGAGCTGCAGCCCAGGGTGCGATTGGGCGATCTCGTAGACCTCCGGGAAGGCCAGGGCGACACGCAGCGCCACCGCCTCCGGGCTCTTGCGCACGCATCCGAGCTCGTTGCCGAGATAGCGCCCAGGTTTCTCCACGCTGGCAAGCAGACGCTCGTAGGTCTGGGCACAAATCGGCATCATGCTTCCCGCTGCTCAGCGTCGCGGATGATAAGGGGAAGCCTGCGACATCGCAACCTGGGCGGCGCCGTCCGCGTACCCGCCCGGGTCTGCGTGCACGGCCTTCTGCGCCTTTGCCACGAGCGCCGATTTCACCCGTTCGGACAGCGGGTTACGGAGAGACCTTGTGGCGTTCTCGAAGCTTCAGCCCGGCGCCGATCGGCGAGGATCGCCGGGCACTCTCGGTCGGGTGGCCGTCACTTCCGTTCCGGCGAAGTGGGCCCCCGATCGGCGCCCTGTTCTAATATCCCATCTCCTTCGCCACGCGCGCCGCGTGTCCGCGTGCGCCCATCGCCGTATACACGCGGTGCGCCTCGCGCAAAAACTGCTCGCCAGCCCCGGTGTCGCCGGTGCACTGCGCCAGACGCGCCCGCGCCTCGGCGATGCGCGGCACGTGCACGCGGCCGCCGGTCTCCTCGACCAGGGCGGCACCTTCGTGCAAGGCCCGCTCGACCGCAGTCCGCGCCCGCGCGCCCTGATCCGCGCACAGCGCCTCGGCGAGCACGATCTGCCCGAGCAGCTCCACGAACCGCTGGCCGCGCTCTTTGGCCAGCGCCACGGCCTCCTCGGCCGTGTTGCGTGCGGCCGCTGCGTGTCCGCCGCCCAACTGCGCCCGCGCCAGGTGCGCCAGCGTGAACGCCTCGTGCTCGAGGCTGATCCGCCGCGTGCGTGTCAGCTCGAGCGCGTCGGCGAGGAAGCGCTCGGCCTCTCCGAACTCGCCCGCGACGAGGTGTGCGACCGCCATGTTGACGTAGGCGGCGGCCCGCGAGAAGGCGCTGCCCAGATCCTCCGCGATGCGCAGCGCCTCCATCGCCGCGGCCTTCGCGTCTCCCAGGTCCTCGAAGGCAAGCTGACCGGCGTAGTCGGCGAGGCCGGGGACGCTTCCCAATATCCAGCCGAGGTTCTCGGGAATGCGCGAATCGCGCGCCACGCGCAGCGCGTGCTTCATCTCGCGACACGAGTCGTCGAGCCTCCCCGTTGAGCCCAGCTGCGCGGCGCGGACCCCGACGAAAAAGACCCGATAGCTGAACCCGAACTCCCTTCGTCCCAGCTCGAGGTCGTTCCCGGTGATCTCCAAACCCTGTTCGACGTAGGCCATGGAATCCGCCAGGCGGCCGACCAGGAAGCTGGCATAGGCCGCGGCCACGCGCACACCCGCACGGGCATCGCGAAGTCCACTCTCATCCCCGCCTTTCAGGTTCTCCATCATCAGATCGTAGTACTCGCGGACGCGCCCGAGCCCGACCAGACGGGCGCCGTAGGCCGCCCGCATGGTGACCAGAACCACCGGGTTGCCGGCGTGCTCGGCGAGCTGGTTGCCCTCCTCGTAGATCTCATCGACGGCGGCCTCCGACAGGCCCAGCCGGAAGCCGCCCACGCTGAGGATCTGGAAGCAGGCCAGGAGGCGAAGGCCGTTGGCCTCCTCGTTCTCGGGCAGGGCGCGCACCAGATCGCGCACGCGTTGCCAGTGACGCAGCGTGCCGTCCAGATCCTTGGTGCCCACCCACGTGGCGGCGCTGGCGTGGCAGCGCGCCGCCTCCAGCACCTCGCCGGCCTCCTCGTAGTGGTGGGCGAGCAGGGCCGCGTTCTCGTTGAGGCGCTCGGGCTCGGCGGCCCGAATGGCCTGGGCGACGGCCGCGTGGGTCTTCCGGCGCTGCTCCTGGAGCTGGGAGCCGAGCGCCACCTCCTGGGTCAGCGGGTGCGCGAAGGCGTACTCGGCGATCGGGTAGAGGGACTGCTGGTGGATGAACTCGGCGTTGCACAGCGCCGCCAGTGAGCTCGCCAGCTCCGCTGCGGGCAGCTCGACGACCGCGCCGAGGATCGGCTCGGCGAACTGCTTGCCCACCACCGCCGCCTTCTGCAGCACCTGCTTCTCGCGCTCGGCGAGCCGATCGATGCGGGCCGAGAGGACGGCGTGGACGGAGTACGGCACCTCCAGGGCTTCCACCGGCGAGGTGAGGCGATAGGCGCCGCGCGTGCCCTTCAACGCGCCCGAGTCGACCAGCGAGCGGACGATCTCTTCGGTGAAGTACGGATTGCCTTCGGTGCGCTCATGGATGCGATCGGCGAGCCCCTGGATACTGGCATCCTTGCCGAGCAGATCGTCGAGCAGCTGGCGGATCGCCTCGGGCCCCAGCGGATTGAGCGGGAGCTGCTGGTACCAGGTCTTCTGCATCCACTCGGCGCGGTACTCCGGCCGAAAGTTCAGCAGCAGCAGCCCCGGCCCGTTGGCGATCGCGTCGACGTACTCGGCCACGAAGGCGTCGCTCGCGACATCCACCCAGTGGAGGTCCTCGATCAGGACCACGAACCCATTCGGGTTGCCGCGCTCGATCAACCTGCGGACGACCGCCACCAGGCGCCGCTGTCGCGCCTCCGCGTCCATCGGCGGCGAGGGCCGCTCGGCGTCGGGGACGCCCAGGAAGTCGAAGACCAGTGGCAGCACCTCGCGGAAGCTGTCGTCGATGAGCAGCAGCCGGCCGGCGATCTTCTCCCGCACCTGGCGCGGGTCGTCGCGCTCGTCGACCCCGAAGTAGGCACGGAAGATCTCCAGGATCGGCAACAACGGAATATTCTTCCCGTGCGCAACACCGCTGCCCTGGAGCACGACGATGCCGGTGGCCCGGCAGCGTTCGGTAAACTCGAAGCACAGGCGGCTCTTGCCAACCCCGGCGTTGGCAACGATACCGATCGCGCGCCCTTTGCCCTGCTTCGCGCTCGCCAGCGCCGACTCCAGCACCTGCATGTCCGCATCGCGGCCGACGAAGCGGGTGAGGCCCCGCGACCGCGAGACGTCGAAGCGCGTGCGCAACGAACCGACGCCGAGCAGCTCGAAGACGGGGACCGGATCACTGACCCCCTTGACGTTGAACGCGCCAAGATCCTCCAACTCGAAGTACCCCTTCACGCGCTCGGCGGTTTTGCCCGTGAGGTATGCCTTGCCGGGCTCCGCCAGGCTCTCCATCCGCGCGGCGAGGCCCACCGTGTGCCCCTGGGCGGTATAGTCCATGCGCAGATCGTCGCCGATCTTGCCGACCACCACTTCCCCGGAGTTCACTCCCATGCGCACCCAGAACTCGATCCCATGCTCGCGCTTGATCTCGCGCGCGTAGGTGCGCAGGCCGCTCATCGCGTGGAGCGCGGCGTAGCAGGCCCGTTGGGTGTGGTCTTCGTGGGCAATCGGTGCGCCGAAGAGCGCCATGATGCCGTCGCCGGTGAACTTGTCGACGAAACCTTCGAAGCGTTCGACGCCGTCGGACAGGATGCGGAAGAAACGCTGCATGATGGCGCTCCACGCTTCCGGATCCATGTGCTCGGCGAGCTCCATCGAGCCCTTGACGTCGGCGAACAGCACCGTGACCTGTTTGCGCTCGCCCTCGAGAGCGGATCGCGATTGCAGGATCTTCTCGGCCAGGTGCTTGGGCGTGTAGCCGCGCGGGGCGGGGGCTGCGGCGGGGGCGGAGGTCAGCGGCGCGCGGCACTTGCGGCAGAACTTGGCAGTGGGCCGGTTGTCGGCGCCACAGGTCGGGCAGGCGGCCTCCAGCGGCGCGCTGCACTCCTCGCAGAACGCCGAATCGGCGAGATTCTCGGCGTGGCAGTTGGGGCACTTCATAGCGTACTCCCACTTCCGGCGTGGCATCACCATGCCGCACAGGCGTGCGCGCCTCGAGGAGGCTCGGCAGGAGCCTCGCCCTCCCGAAGCTCGCTCGCCCGCGTCGGGTCTGCTCGCATCAAACGTTCCCTTCACCCGAGGTTCGGATAGCGCCGGCGCATCTCCTCCAGCATCCATTCGCGCGCCGCCGCGTTGCCGGCGGCCAGCGCGCGCAGTCGTTCGCGCGAGATGGCGTAGGTGATCATGTGGGTCGTGGCCGTCACCGTGGCGGCGCGTACCGTGTCCAAAAGGACGCCGCGCTCGCCGACGACGTCGTGCTCGCCGACCGTCGCTGCGCCTTTGCGAGCGATGGTGACGACGGCGTGCCCTTCCTCGATGATGTAGCATTCGGGCGACTCGCCACCTTCCGTGCACAGCAGGTCACCGGGCTCGAAGCTCATCGGATACGCGGTCGCGGCGAGCTGCTCCAGTTCCTCTCTGGTGCAACGCTCGAACAAGCTGTTGCGCGACAGCAGCGCCACCGTCGCCGCGAGGCGCGCTCCCGTTCGCACCGGCACCGAATCGTGGCGCGTCGGCTCGGTCTCGATGCGGTGGCGCAGGTCGGCACGCCAGCGCAGGTCGGCGTCGGTGTCACCCGCCCGCGGTCGCAGCCCGCGCTCGGAGTGCCCGGCCGCTGCCGTTGTGGCAGGCGACTCGACGGCTACGGGCGCAGCGCCCGCCGCGACGCTGGCGCGCCGACCGGGTGCGGCGCGGCAGGCAATGTTGAGGGCGGTGAGGCCGCGCAGGGTCAGTCGATCCTGGAAGCATGGCTCGTCGCCAGCGAGCTCGATGTGGTCGAAGCGCTGCAGCAGAGTGCGGAAGGTGATCTCGATTTCCGTCCGCGCCAGCGCGGCACCGAGGCAGAAGTGCACGCCGCCTCCGAAGGTCAACGGTTGGATCTCCGTGCGCGTCACGTCGAGCCGGTCCGGGTTGGGGTAGCGGGCCGGGTCGTGATTCCCGGCGCCCAGCAGAGCGAAGACCTGTTCGCCGGGGGGGATCGTCACCCCGCCGACCTCGACGCTGGCTTCGGTGACCCGGTTCGCCAGCTGTGCGGTGCCGTCGTAGCGCAGCAGCTCATCCGGGAGGTTGGCAAGGAGCGACGCGTCGCATCGCAGCCGATCGAGCTGCTCCGGCTGGCGCAACAGCGCCAGCAGGCCGTTGCCGAACAGGTTGGTGGTGGTTTCGAAGCCGGCGCCGAACAGCAACGACGCGAGCGTGACCAGCTCGTCGTCCGACAGCCGATCGCCGCCGACCTCCGCCGTTGCCAGGCTGCTCAGCAGGTCCTCGCCCGGCTGGCGGCGCTTCTCGGCGACCAGCTTCAGGAAGTAGTCGCGGATGGTGAGCTGAGCGGCATCGGCCAACGCCAACTGCTCGGCGGTCGGTTGCATCTCGAAGATGGCCACCAGATCGCGGACGAGGCGGCGGAACTGCGGCCGATCTGCCGGGGGCACCCCGAGCATCTCACCGATGATCGTCACCGGGAGCGGGAAGCCGACGGCCTCGAGGACATTGCCGCCGCCCGCCTCGGCCACCGGGTCGAGCAGCTGGTGGACGACCCGCTCGATGACCGGCTTGAGATTCTCGATCGTGCGCGGCGTGAACGCCTTGGTGACGAGCTTGCGCAGCCGCATATGCTCCGGCCCGCTGGTGTTCAGCATCGAGTGCTCGCCGGCGGTCAGCGAGGGATGCTTGCGCCAGTCGGAGCCAAAACGCTGCTCGATCTGCTGCGCGTATTCCTTGCCCAGGCGCGGGTCGCGCATGGCCGCCCAGCAATCGTCGTAGCGGCTGAGCACCCACATCCCCAGCCGGCTGCGGTGCACCGGGCCGGTTTGGCGCAGCTGGTGGTACAATGGATATGGATGAGCGCGCCCTTCAGGCGTGAGAAACAGCTTCATGAACACGGCGTCCGCGTCGCTCGGGACGGCTTCGTGTGTCTGCGATGTCATGGGCGGCTCCTGCTGACGGGCATACCGATCGATCAATCGCCAAGTCCGAGCGGAGCCTGCGCCGCCGAGGAGCGTCCGCACACGCTGCAACCGGAATCGCGAATTTCGGCCAAGCTCGCACGGTGGTGAGTGGAAGTGCAACCCTCTACGCAGCAGGTTTGTCTCCCGCCCCGCCGGATTTTGCGGCCTCCTGGCCCGGGCGCGGCGATTGGATACCGCCGCGTCGCGCGGGCTCACCCCGTTCGTCAGGGTGAAGCCGAGCGGCGGTCTGCCGCGCGAGCGCTGGGAGACCGACTGCCGCTCGGCTTCGTTGGGATGGCTGCACAGGGGCTATGCGGCGCCCGCAGCGCACATGCGGAGCCGCACCGACGGCTGACGAAAGGCCGGTGATGAAGCGGCCGACTCGGATCAGACGGTTTCGGTCGGCCTTCGGAGTCCGAACGGCGCCGGGGACAGCAGCGCTATCCCGGCGCCACATGCGTTCGGAGCTTACGGGCGCGCTTCGAGGACCAGATTGAACGGGGTATCAGCGGCGCGGCGGATGCGGGTGAAGCCGGCCTGGCTCAGTACCTCGCGCAGGCGGGCCTCGCCGGCCTGCGCGCCGAGCGCGGCGCCGACTTCCTGCGCCAGTGACGCCTGCGTGCAGACCAGGGTCGAGACGGAATAGAAGAGCTGGCCGACCGGGTTGAGGTTGTCGTGCACGTGGTCGCCGGCGCGCGGCTCGACCAGCATCCAGGTGCCATCGCGGTCGAGCGTCTCGCGCACGTGCGTGGCCGCGCCCACCGGGTCGCCCATGTCGTGCAGGCAGTCGAAGCATGCCACCAGGTCGTAGGTGCCGGGATAGGTCTTGGCGGTGGCGACCTCGAAGCGGGCGCGGTCGCTCACGCCTGCCGCCGCCGCGCGCTGGCGCGCCTGCTCGATCGACGGCGCGTGGTAGTCGAAGCCGACGAAGGTCGAGCGCGGGTAGGTCTTGGCGAGGATGACGGTCGACGCACCGTGTCCGCAGCCCACGTCGGCGACGCGCGCTCCCGCCTCGAGCTTCTTCTGCACGCCGTCCAGGGCGGGGATCCAGGCGCTGGTCAGGTTGGCGTTGTACCCGGGCCGGAAGAAGCGCTCCACACCGATGAAGAGCTCCGGATCATGCTCGTGCCACCCGAGCCCCAGGCCGGAGCGGAACGCGTCGGTGACCTTGGGCGCTGCGCGCATCGCGGCGGTCATGCCCTGGAATCCGCCGAGGACGCAGGCCGGACTCTCATCGTCCGCCAGCGCGACGGCGTGCTCGGCCGGCAGCGTGTAGCGGCCGGTGGTGGTATCGTAGTCGACGTACCCCGCCGCCGCCTGCGCCGCCAGCCATTCGCGGACCGAGCGCTCTTGGGTGCCGGTGCGCTGAGCGAGCTCGGCTGACGTCAACGGACCGGCGCCGGCCATGGCGCGGTAGAGTCCCAGCTTGTCGCCGATGACCACCAACGACGCGGTGAGTGCCGAGCCGATGTCGCCGAGCGCCTTGTTGACGAAGCCCTCGAGCTTTGCCTGATCGATCATCTCTCTCCTCCCTCTGCTTTCGTCGAGGGCGCCGCGCCGTCGGCGCCGTTCACGATGTATGCTCCCATCTCGGCCGGCGGCGACGGCGCGCCGCTTTTGGTCATAGGCCACGCACGGGATGTGCCAGCCTGGCGATTGCTGGGGGCGTTGCGTCTGATGGAATCAAAAGCGCCGTTGGAGTGGCCCATGGGCCATAAGTGGTTTATGACCTGGGCCGGATGGCCGGAGCCCAGCCAAACGAATCAATCCTGGGAGCGGCTCACCAGGTTGAAGCCCTGCGAGCGCAAATCGCCCGGTTGGCGCCGTTCGATACGCTGGGCAACCCGCGTGTGCCGACGGTCCTCCTGGTAGGAGAGACCGGCACCGGCAAGGGGCTCGTGGCGCGGGTCATCCACGACAGCGGCCCACGCGCCGGCGGACCGTTCGTGGACGTCAACTGCGCTGCCATCCCCGAGACCATGCTGGAAGCGGAGCTCTTCGGCTTCGAAGCCGGCGCCTTCACCGACGCCAAGCGCAGCAAACCGGGTCTGTTCGAGGCGGCGTCAGCGGGCACGCTGTTCCTCGACGAGATCGACTCCCTGTCGGCGCCCGTGCAGAGCAAGGTCTTGAAGGCGATCGAGGAGAAGCGCGTGCGTCGGCTGGGCGCCGTGGCACCGCACGATGTCGACGTCAAATTGATCGCGGCCACCCAGAAGGATCTCACCGGGTTGGTCGCGGCGGGCGCGTTTCGCGCCGATCTCTACCACCGCTTGGCGGTGCTGGTGATGGCGCTCCCGCCTCTCCGCGAGCGCGCGGTCGATGCCGGCCTCCTCGCCGAGCACTATCTCCGCACGTACGCGACCGCGCACGGGTTGGCGCCGAAGCGGCTGACTGACAGCGGGCGCGCCTGGCTCACCGCGCACAGCTGGCCCGGAAACGTGCGTGAGCTGGCGCACCTCATGGAGCGCATCACGCTGCTCAGCCCCGACGAGGACGTGAGCGGCGAGAGGCTGGCCGAGTTGGCCGGAACCGCGGCGGCCCCGCTGGCGGCTGCGGGGGCCGCGCCGCAGGTGGAGGCAGCGGGCGCGGACGGCGACGAGGCGGAGCGGATTCGCGCCGCGCTGGCGCGCAGCGGGGGCAACGTCGTCAGCGCCGCGCGCTTGCTCGGCATCGGGCGCAACGCGCTGCGCTACCGCATGCGCCGTCTCGGCATCGGCAAGCCCGACTTGACCCCGTCGCCGCCGGCCGAAGCCCCGGCGAGGATGCGCAGGCCAGCCGCCGGCACTCCAGGACCGCCGCTGCAGCCGAGCGAGGCGGCGGCGTGGGAGCAGAAGCCGGTAGCCGTTCTCGCGCTGTCAGTGACCTTTCCCACCGGCGCGGCGCCGCCCGGCTTCGAGCCGTGGACCGCGGCGCGGCGCTGGGAGCGCGCCATCGCGGAGCGCGTCGAGGGGTTCGGCGGCGTGTTCGTCGATCGCGCGCCGTCGCGCCTCACCGCCGCCTTCGGTGTCCCGCGCGCCCTCGAGCAGACACCGCAGCGCGCCGTGCAGGCCGCGCTCGCCATCCGGCGCGCGAGCGCGCAGGCCGAGGTGCCCCAGCCGGAGGTGCGCGCGGTGGTGCACCTCGGGGAAGTCCGGCTGGATGTCGCGGCGCCCGATTGGCGCGCCAGCCTCTTCCCGATCGGCGATGGCTTTTCCCTTCCCGAACGCCTGCTCGGCCATGCCGGCGCCGGCGAGGTGCTGCTCTCCCCGAGCGCGGCGCGGCGGGTCGAGCGCACCTTCGAGCTGCGCCCGCGCGGCGTCCAACTCGGTCCCGATGTCGCCGACCGGCTGACCGCGTACAGCGTCGTCCGCCAGCAACCGCATGGCGGTGCCGCCGCAACGCCGAGCGACGCCAGCGCCGCCTTCGTCGGACGCGAGCGCGAGCTGGAGGGCCTCGCAGAAGCGTTTGCAACCAGCGCCGGCGGCGGCGGGCAGGTCGTCTTCATCGCCGGCGAGGCCGGCATCGGCAAGTCGCGGCTGGTGGCCGAGTTCCGCAGCCGCCTCGGCAACCGGCCGCACCAATGGATCGAGGGCCGCTGCGCCTCGTATGGGACGACGACCGCGTTCCTCCCCGTCATCGACGGCCTGCGCCGCTACCTCGCGATCGACGATCGCGACGACGAAGCCAGCGCCGGCGCGAAGATCGACCGCCTGGTGGCGCGCCTCGGCGACGACATCGCCTGGACGGTGCCGTTTCTGAGGCAGCTGTTGTCGCTCGAGGTCGGCGACGAGCGCGTGCGCGCACTCGACTCGGCGAGCCGGCGCAGCGAGCTGTTCCGCGCCCTGCGGGCACTGATGCTCCGCGCCGCCGAGGCGGAGCCGCTGGTGCTGGTGGTCGAGGACGTGCACTGGGTCGATCCCGCCTCGGAGGAATGGCTGCTCTTCCTCGCCGACATCATCCCCACCACGCGCGCGCTGCTCATCGTCTCGCACCGCACCGGTTACCGGACCCCGTTCCCGGATCGGAGCTATCACACGCATCTGATGTTGCGCCCGCTCTCGGGCGGCGACATGGCGGCGATGACCCGCGCGCTGCTCGGCGCGGCCGCGGTACCGGACGAGCTGCGCGCGCTGATCGCCAGCAAGGCGGAGGGCAATCCGTTCTTCGTCGAGGAGCTGGTCCACTCGCTGCTCGAGGACGGCACCCTGCGCTGCGACGACGGGCGCATCGAGCTGGCGCGCGCGCTCGAGGATCTGAGCGTTCCCGACACCGTCCAAGACGTGCTCATCGCGCGCATCGACCGGTTGGCCGAGGACTCGCGCCGCGCCATCCAGGTGGCCTCGATCATCGGACGTGAGTTCGCCCTCCGGCTGCTGGCGCGGATCACCGAGGCCGGCGACCGCATCCGGGGGCAGGTCGACGAGCTGCGCAGCCTCGAGCTGATCTACGAGAAGGCCCTGCATCCCGAGCTGGCGTACATGTTCAAGCACGCCCTCACCCACGACGTGGCCTACGAAAGCGTACTGCCCGAGCGCCGCCGTCGGCTGCATTGCGGCATCGGCGCCGCCATCGAGGAGCTCTATGCCGATCGCTTGGGCGAGCACTACGAGACCCTGGCCCACCACTTCAGCCGCGGCGAGGACTGGGAACGCGCCCTGCTGTACCACGAGCGCTCCGCCGCGAAGGCGGCGGAGACGCATGCCAACCGCGCCGCCGCGCACCACTGCCGCCAGGCGCTGGAGATCGCCGACCGCTTGGGCGGCCGGGTCGCCGCCGAAGTGCGCTGCCGGCTCAACCAGCGCCTCGGGCTGGTGTGCTTCTACCTGAGCGAGTTCGCCGCGTCCGGCGCCGCGTTCGAGGAGGCCGCCGCCTGTGCCGCGGACGGCAAGACGCGCGCGCTGCTGCTCGCCAACGCCGGCTTCAGCCACATGTGGGCCCACCGCTACGATTCGTCCCGCCGTTGCGTCGACGAGGCGTTGGCCGTCGCCGATGCCGCCAACGCCCCCGCCGGGACGGCCATGGCGACCGCGGTGCGCGGCTTCTATGCGGCCGTGCACGATGCCGACGTCGACAGGCTCGAGCGCAACGTCGACCAGGCGCTGGCGATCTGCGCGCGCCACCCGGACGACGCCGTCGAAGCCTTCGCGCGCTACGCGTCGGTCATGACCGCCGAATGGACCGGCGCCTACGATCAAGCCCTCAAACGCGCCGAGCCCGCCATCGCGCTCGGGCGCGCGCTGCGCCGCCCGGAGCTGATCATCCTTTCGACCTGGTTCCTCGGCAAGGCGCGCTGCTGTCTCGGCGACTACGGAGGGGCCCTCACTCTGCTCGAGGACGCGTACGCGCTCTGCGACCGCATCGGCGACCGCGCCTGGAAGAGTCGCCTGCTGAACACGCTCGGCTGGTGCTTCGCTGAGCTCGGCAGCGTGGAGCGCGCGCGCGAGTACAACGAGCGGGCGGCGGCGCTGGCGCGCGAGATCGGCGATCCGGAGATTCTCGCCAATGCCGACATCAACCTCGCCCTCGATCACTTCGCTCTCGGCGACACCGCTCGCGCCCTGGCGCTGCTCGAGCCGCTCGAGGCCGCCCTGGCCCGCCCCGGCGATCCGTGGATGCGCTGGCGCTACGCGCTGCACGTGCGCGATGCGCGCGGCGCGATCGAGCTGGCGCGCGGCGCGCCGGAGACCGCGCTGGCGGCGGCCGCCGATGAGCTGGCCGGCGCCCGCCGCCACCGCGTGGCCAAGGTCGAGGCACGGGCCCTCACCCTACGCGGCGCGGCGCTGCTCGACCTCGAACGCTGGGACGAAGCCGAGGCCAGCCTGCGCGAAGCCGTGGCGCTGGCGGAACGGATCGGCTACCTGCGCGGCATCTGGCGTGCCCACCGCCAACTCGGCGAGCACGCTCGCCGGCGGGGCCGCGCGCCGGCCGCGACGGCCCACGCGGCCGCGGCGCGGACGGCCGCCGAGCGGGCGGCGGGCTCCCTGACCGATGCCGATCTGCGCCGCCGCCTCCTGGCCAGCGTGCTCGACGAGCGCGAGAGTTGATCAGATGAAGGAGGTTCGCCGAGCCGGAAAGCCACGCTCGTGTCCACGCAGACATCGTTGCAGGGATGTTGCGGCTTGACTTCAAAACAGTGGACCACTAGCGTACCGCGGAACTACGCGGAGCAAGGAGGCGGCTGCACTGGGCATGGCGGCGGGGACGGTAGTTCTCAACACCAAGGTGCTCGTCCTGAACCGGCATTATCTGCCGGTCCACGTCACCTCGGTCCGCCGGGCGTTCTCCCTGCTCTACCAGGGGTTGGCCGAGGCGGTCGATGAGCAGTACCGCACCTTCGATTTCGACAGCTGGAGTGTGCTCTCGGCGACCGTGCACGACGACACGATCGGCCTGGTCGACCGGGTGATCCGAGTGCCGCGGGTGATCCTATTGCTCACCTACGACCGCATCCCGAAGCGGCAGGTGCGCTTCAACCGCTTCAACGTCTACGCCCGCGACCGCAACACCTGTCAGTACTGCGGGCGCCACTATCCGCGCACGGATCTCAATCTGGATCACGTCATTCCGCGCTCGCAGGGCGGGACTTCGGTGTGGGAGAACATCGTTTGCTCCTGCCACGCGTGCAATCGCCACAAGGGCGGCCGCACGCCGCGCGAGGCCGGCATGAAGCTGTTGCGGCCGCCGCGCCGGCCGGAGTGGACGCCGTTCATGCTCGAGACCTTCAGCCTGCGCCGCTATCGCGAATGGCTGCCGTTTCTCTCCACCGTCGACGCGGCGTACTGGAACACGGAGTTGCAGCCCTAGCTCGATTCGCCGGCTACTCGGCGATCATGTGTCCGGCGCCACGACTCCATTTGTGGGGGGACGGAGTGCCGAACCGCCACAATATATTGTGGTTTTCCGGCTCTTTGACGGCGCGATTCCTTGACAGGTCGAGACGGGCTGTGCGATGGTGCGCGCATGTGGTGGCGGTGGTGCCGGCATGCGGATAAAGCAGCTTGAGCTGATCGGCTTCAAGTCTTTCCCGCAGCGGACGATCCTCAGCATCCCGCGCGGCGTGACCGGCGTGGTCGGTCCGAACGGCTGCGGCAAGTCCAACCTCGTCGACGCGATCCGCTGGGTACTGGGCGAGCAGAGCCCGAAGCACCTGCGCGGCGATGGCATGGAGGCGGTCGTGTTCACCGGCAACGAGAAGCTGTCGCCGCTGGGCATGGCGGAAGTCTCGCTGACGTTCGACAACGACGCGCCGCCCGTGCGGACCGACCTCGACCTCGAGGTGTCGACGCTGCCCGCCCACATTCGCGATCTGGCGGAAATCACGATCACCCGCCGCTATTTCCGCTCCGGGGAGTCGGAGTACTTCATCAACCGGACGCCGTGTCGGTTGAAGGACATCACCGAGCTCTTTCTCGGGACGGGCGTCGGCAGCAAGGCCTACGCGATCATCGAGCAGGGCCGGGTCGAACAGCTGATCAACGCCAAGCCGGAAGACCGCCGGTTGTTCATCGAGGAAGCGGCCGGCACGACCCTCTACCGCAGCCGCAAGCTCGCCGCCGAGCGCAAAATGGAGCGCACGCGCGAGAACCTGGCGCGGGTGAACGACATCCTGCGCGAGATCGAGCGCCAGGCGCAGTATCTCGAGCGGCAGGCCAAGAAGGCTGAGGTGTACAAGCGGCTGGTCGAGGAGCTGCGCACCCTCGAGCTGCGGGTCAGCGGACGGCAATGGCGCGCGCTGCAATGGGAGCTGGCCGAGATCGACGCCAAGCGGGCGGCGTGCGCGGCGGCGGTCGACCAGCTGCGCGGCGCCTTACTCGAGAACCAGCAGGCGCAGGAGCACGGCGCGGCGGCGCTGAGCGCGGCCGAGCAACATCACGCCGCGGTGCGCGAGCAGCTCGCGGTCCTGGAAGCGGAGCGCGTCAGCGTGCGGCAGCGGATCACCATGCTGTTCGAGCAGCGCGACGAGCGGATCCGGCGGATGACGCGGCTCAGCGACGACGCCGAGCTGGCGCGCGGCAGCGCAGCGGAGGTGGCCGAGCGGCTGCGCGACGCGCAGCACGAGCGCGAAGCGCTGGCCCAGCACCTGCTGATCGACGAGCGCGAGCTGCAGGAGCGCGAGCACGAGCTGAACGCGGCGCGGGCGACGTTGTCCGCGGTGCAGGCGGCGCTCGACGCCGCCAAGGGCGCGCTCATCGAGCACGTGACGCGCGAGGTCGAGGCGCGCAACGCGGCGACCGGGCTGGAGCAGCGGCGCGACGGCATCGCGCGCCAGCTCGACAAGCTGCGCAGCGAGGAGGCCGCGCTCGAGCAGCGGCGGACCGAGATCGAGGGGCAGCTGGCGGCGCGGCGGGCGGATCTCGAGCGCTTGCGCGGCGAGCAGGCGGCGGCGACCGGGGCGCAGGCAGCGCGTGCGGACGAAGTGCGCGCGCTGGCCGAGGCGCGCCGGCGCTGGGAGCGCGGGGCGCTGGAGATTGAAAGCGCGTTGCTCCAGACGCAGTCGCGCCTCGAATCGCTCGAGCAGATCCAGTCCAATTACGAAGGGTTCCACCGCGGCGTGCGGGCGATCATGCGCGCCGAGCAGCATCCCGACGGCGTGCTCGGGGTGGTGGCCGACGTCATCGACATCCCGCAGGAATACGAGCGCGCGGTGGCGGCCGTGCTCGGCGATCGCTTGCAGTACGTCATCGTCCGAGGCGAAGACGAAGGCGCTTGGGCGGTCGACCGGCTGCGGCAGGAGGCGTCGGGCCGCAGCAGCTTCATCCCGCTCAACCCGCGCGTGCCCGACCTGAGCGCGGTGGCGAAGCTGAACGGGACATCGCGCCGGTTGATGGACCTGGTGTCGGTGGATGACCGCTACCGCTCGGTGGCCCAGTCGCTGCTCGGCGAGGTGGTGCTGGTGCCGGATCTGCAGTCGGCCATCGGCCTGTGGCGGCAGAACGGGATTCGGGTGACGCTGGTGACCCCGGAAGGCGATGTGGTCGATCCATCCGGCGTGATCACGGGCGGCAGCGATCGGCCGATCGAGGAGGAGATCCTGGCGCGGCGGCGGGAGATCGAGGCGCTGCGCGGCAGCGCGGCGACGACGCGTGCGCGGCTCACCGAGGCGCGCGCCGAGCTCGATCAGGTGACGCTGGCGATCGCCACCGCCGAAGAAGCGGTCCGATCGCTGGGCGAAGGGGCGCACGAGCTGACCGTGCGCATCGTAGCGGCCGAAAAGGACATCGAGCGGCTGGAGCTGGAGCGACCGCAGTGTCTCAGCCGGCGCGACGTCGTGCGCTACGAGATCGAGGGCCTGGACGGCGAGGCCCGCGCGGCGAGCGCAGAGGAACAGCAGGTTCGTGCGCAGCTGGCGGCGCTGAACGAGCAGCACCAGGCGCTCGAGTTGGCGGTGAACGCGCGACGCGGCGAAGCCGAGCAGGCCAGCGGCCGCAGCGAGTCGCTCGGCGTCGAGGTGACCGGCATCAAGGTGCGCGTCGCCGAACGGCGCCAGCGCCAACAGGCCGCGGCCGCCTCGCTCGATGCACTGCAGCGGCAACGGGACGAGCTGGCCGAGCGGCTCGCCGCGCTCGACGGCGAGCGCGGCGGGGCGGCGCAGGAGCGCGACCAGTTGGAGCGCGATCTCGCCGCCGCCGAAGCGAGCGAAGCGGCACAGGTGGAACGGCGGGCGGCGCTCGAGAGCGAGGCGGCGGACGCGGCGCGGACGGCGGAGCAGCGCGCCGGCGCCGTGCGCGCCATCGAGCAGCAGGGGCGCGATCTGCAGGGCGCGTTGGACGAGCGGCGCAGCGAGCAGAGTCAGGCCGACGTGGCCCACTCGGAGGTCCGCCTGCGGGCCGAGCACGTGGCCGAGGCCATGCGCGAGAAGTACGAGACCGATATCGCCGCACTCGAGCCGGATGAGGCCGAGGGCGACGCCGAGGACGAGCGCACCCGGGTCGAGGCCCTGCGCCAACGGCTACAGCGCCTCGGCGAGGTGAACGTCACCGCGATCGAGGAGCTGCGCGAGTTCGAGGAACGCGGCGCGTTCCTGCGCGCCCAGCGCGACGATCTGGAGCGTTCCCTCGCCGATCTCGAGCGCACCATCCAGAAGCTGAACCGCGCCTCGCGCACGCGTTTCGCCGAGACCTTCGCGAAGGCCAACGAGACGTTCCAGAAGGTGTTCCCGCGCCTCTTCCGCGGCGGCGAGGGGCGGCTGGTACTCACCAACGAGCACGACCTGCTGGAGACCGGCGTCGAGATCGTCGTGCGCCCCCCGGGCAAGCGACTCGATACGGTGAGCCTGCTGTCGGGCGGCGAGAAGGCGCTGGTCGCGGTCAGCCTCATCTTCTCCCTGTTCCTCATCAACCCGACGCCGTTCTGCATCCTCGACGAGGTCGACGCGCCGCTCGACGACGCCAACATCGGTCGCTTCAGCCAGCTCATCCGCGAGATGAGCACGCACTCGCAGTTCATTCTCATCACGCACAATAAGCGCACGATGGAGAGCGCCGACATCCTCTACGGCGTGACCATGCAGGAGCCTGGCGTTTCCAAGGTCATCTCCGTCGCCATCAGCTGAGAGACCTCCATGCACGGCCAGGAGCTGCTGGTCGCCCTGATCACCATGGGGGCGGCGATCGGTATCGGTGTGCTCGTTGCCGTGCCGGTTGGACGCTGGCAGGAACGCCGATCGGGCGCGGAAGCTAGCGCACCGCCGCCACGCCCCGAGTCCGAGCCGCGGCGCAGCCCGTGGGCGGTAGGACTGGCCAAGACCCGCGGCACCCTGGCGCGCCGCCTCCTCGATGCGTGGACGGGCGCCGCCGACCGCGACGCGTGGCTGCTGCGCGTCGAAGAGATTCTCCTCAGCTCCGACGTCGGCGTGCAGGCGACCCGCACCCTGCTCGAGCAGTGGCGCAGTGACGTGCGCACGGTGCAGAGTCCGGCCGAGCTGCGCGCCGTGGTCGTGCGCGCCGTGCGTGCGCTGCTCACCGCGCCGCCCGCCGAGGCGCCGGCGGTGAAGCCGGAGGTCATCCTGGTGGTCGGCGTCAACGGGGTGGGCAAGACCACCACCATCGGCAAGCTCGCGCAGCGCTATCGGCAGGCCGGCCGCACGGTGTTGCTGGTGGCGGGCGACACGTTTCGGGCCGCGGCCATCGAGCAGTTGGGGGTGTGGGCCGAGCGGGTCGGCGCGGATGTCGTCAAGCACCAGCACGGCGCGGATCCCTCGGCGGTCACCTACGACGGCGTGGCGGCGGCGGTGGCGCGCGGCGCCGACGTGGTGATCATCGACACAGCCGGCCG
>Ga0335082_10001221_pt1 | contig 27365 bp, 28 predicted proteins | sample Lox_Sample_41_FD_206718 | JGI IMG/M metagenome (GOLD analysis project Ga0335082, IMG submission 206718) | Soil microbial communities from Loxahatchee National Wildlife Refuge, Florida, United States - Lox_Sample_4.1 | ecosystem: Environmental > Terrestrial > Soil > Wetlands | place: USA... | reverse complement strand
TTCTCGGCTTTCCAGACTTCTTCCAGATCGGCGTATTCCTTCTCCAGCTTCTTGATTTCTTGCTCGATCAAGGAAAGTCTCTTCTGGGACGCCTCGTCCTTCTCCTTCTTCATCGCCTCGCGCTCGATCTTGAGCTGGATCAGGCGCCGGTCGAGGCGGTCCATCGCCTCGGGCTTGGAATCGATCTCCATCTTGATGCGCGCTGCGGCCTCGTCGATCAGGTCGATCGCCTTGTCCGGGAGGAAGCGGTCGGTGATGTAGCGGTGCGACAGCTCGGCCGCGGCGACGATCGCGGGGTCGGTGATGTCGACGCCGTGATGCAGCTCGTACCTCTCCTGGAGGCCGCGCAGGATGGCGATGGTCGCCTCCACCGAGGGCTCGCCGACCAGCACCTTCTGGAAGCGGCGCTCCAGCGCCGCGTCCTTCTCGATGTACTTGCGGTATTCGTCGAGCGTGGTCGCGCCCACGCAGTGCAGCTCGCCGCGCGCGAGCGCCGGCTTGAGCATGTTGCCGGCGTCGATCGCCCCTTCGGCCTTGCCCGCGCCGACCATGGTGTGCAGCTCGTCGATGAACACGATCGTGTTGCCTTCGTCCTGCGCGAGCTCCTTCAGCACCGCCTTCAGGCGCTCCTCGAACTCGCCGCGGTACTTGGCGCCCGCGAGGAGCGCGGCCATGTCGAGCGACAGCACGCGCTTGCCCTTCAGGGTCTCCGGGACCTCGTCGTTGACGATGCGCTGTGCGAGCCCCTCGACGATCGCGGTCTTGCCCACGCCGGGTTCGCCGATCAGGACCGGGTTGTTCTTGGTGCGGCGCTGGAGGATCTGGATGACCCGCCGGATCTCGTCGTCGCGCCCGATCACGGGGTCGAGCTTCCCGGAGCGGGCGCGCTCGGTCAGGTCGAGCGTGTACTTCTTCAGTGCTTCGCGCTGCCCTTCGGCCTCGGGACCGGCGACGTTCTCGCCGCCGCGCACCGCCTTGATCGCCTCGTCGATCGATTTCCTGCTGCCGCCGTGTTCCTTGAGCAGGCGCCCCGCCTCGCCCTTGTCGTCTGCGAGAGCGATGAGGAACAGCTCGGAGGCGATGAACTGGTCGCCGCGCTTCTGCGCCTCCTTGTCGGTGAGATTGAGAAGCGAATTCAGGTCGCGGGAGATCTGGACCTCGCCGCCGTGGCCTTCGACCTTGGGCAGCCGCGAGATCGCCTGGCGCACCGCTTCCCTGAGGCGCGGGACGTTGACCCCGGCGCGCGACAGCAGCGACGCGCTCCCGCCGTCTTCCTGGGCGAGGAGCGCGGAGAGCACATGCAGCGGCTCGATGAACTGGTTGTCCTGACCCACCGCGACGCTCTGAGCATCGGCCAGGGCCTGCTGGAATTTCGTGGTGAGCTTGTCCAGGCGCATGGCTGTGCAGGTGGGGGATTCACCGCGGTTTTCAAGGCCGAGAGCCGCTATTTTGCGCTTTTCCAGCCCGCGAGTCTTGGCTTAGACTTGCCCGCCATGGCCATGAAGTTCGAGATCCAGGAGAACCTGGGCAAGTACCCCATCGTCCGCGAGATCGGGCACGGCGCCACCAGCCGCGTCTATCTGGCACGCGACCCCTTCGCCGAGCGGGACGTGGCGATCAAGGTATTCATGTTCGCCGAGAACATGACGCCCCAGACCGAGCGCATGATGCACAAGGCCTTCCTCGCGGAAGCGGCGCTCGCGGGTAAGCTCAGCCATCCGCACATCGCTGCGATCTTCGACGCCGTGGTCGAGCCGGAGCAGAGCTACATCGTGATGGAGTACGTGGCGGGTACCACGCTCGAGACCTACTCGGAGGTCAACAACCTCCTGCCGCTCAACAAGGTGGTCGAGATCATCTTCAAGTGCGTGCGCGCGCTCGAATACGCCTTCCAGCACGGGGTCATCCACCGCGACATCAAGCCCGGCAACATCCTGCTCTCGGAGAGCGGCGACGTGAAGGTCAGCGATTTCGGCGCCTCGTTCCAGCAGCGGCACGGACAGGAGACCACGCAGATCACGGGCGTCGGCTCGCCCGCCTACATGTCTCCCGAGCAGGTCCGCATGGAGGACCTTAACCAGCGAACCGACATCTATTCGCTCGGTATCGTGATGTACCGGCTGCTGACCGGCAGGCTGCCCTACGAGGCCAATACCCAGGCGGCCCTCACCTACGCCATCCTCAACAGCGTCCCGGCGCGCCCGGCGACCCTGCGCCCGGGCCTCTCCCCCCTGCTCGACCGGATCGTCATGAAGGCGATCGAGAAGGATCCTGCGGCGCGCTACCAGACCTGGCTCGAATTCGGCAAGGACCTGAGTCAGGCTTTCACGACGCTGCGGCTGTCGGGGGCGTCCGCCTCAGATTCGGAAAAGTTCAACCAGCTGCGCGACATGCCGTTCTTCGAGGATTTCGACGACGTCGCGCTGTGGGAGGTGGTGCGCATCGGAAGCTGGCAGACGGTCGCGGCCGGCACCGCTCTCATCAAGGAGGCGGACCAGGGCGACAGCTTCTACCTGCTGATCGACGGCGAGGTCAGCGTGACGCTGCTCGGCAAGCAGCTCAACGTGATCAAGCCCGGCGGATGCTTCGGCGAGATCCTCTACTTCGCCGGCAAGATGGGCCGCCGCACCACCACCATCACCGCCATCGGCAAAGTCACGATCATAGAGATCAAGGCCGACGCGCTGCGCGCCGCGACCGACGGCTGCCAGGTTGGATTCAACAAGGCCTTCATGCGCGTGCTCGTCGACCGGCTGACGCAGGCGAACCTGAGGCTCGCCGGCCGGGGCTAGCCGCCCTCTCAGGAGCGCAGAGAAGCGACCAGCCGGAGCGGCCTGGCCAGAAGGTCCAGCGCCTCGGCGATGCTCGGCACCACCACGTCGGCCGCCGCGAGCGTGACGCTCGCCGCGCCCTCTCTCTGCAGCACCGCGATCCCGAGGGCGGCGGCCTTGAGCATGAGCCGGTCGTTGCGCCCGTTCCCTACGCAGACGGTCCGTCCCGGGCCGAGCCGCGCCACGTAGGCCCGCTTGGCTCTATCCTGCCCGCGCGACGGAAGAATCGATACACGACACGGAAGCCCCGCTAGCGCTGCACGTGCAGCACCGAAGGTGTCGCCCGTGACCACGTGAATCTCAAGAGCGCGGCTGAGCGCCCGCAGACGGCGCCCTACCCCGCGAAGCAATCGCCCGTCTACAGCGAGCGTTCCGTTGTAATCGAGCACCAAGTGCTCGAGGCGCAGCGATGCGAAGCCCGGTATATCGAGTTCGAGCATCTCACTCTCGGGCGGATCAGCGCACGACGAGCACCGGTCGATCCGCGTGCTCGGTGACCTGCTTCGAGACCGACCCGAGCAGAATCCGGGCGAACTTCGAGCGCCCCCGGTCTCCGACGACGATCAGGTCGATGTCGTTCCTGTCAGCGTAGTAGATGATTTGCTCGGCGGGATGGCCGACCACCGCATCGAACCGGTAGCGCACGCCTCGCCTTCGAATGGGCTCTTCGAGATCCGCCAACAGTTTCCGGTGATACTCGAGCGAGCTTTCGATCACGGCCTCAGTTTCGACATCGTCCGCGATGTCGGGCCTGTGCGCCACTGCCAGCACGTGGAGTTCGGCGCCGTCACGAGCGGAAAGGTCGAGAGCCGCGTCGAGCGCCTTCCGGGCGGAGCCCGAACCATCATAGGCGATCAGAATCTTTCGGTACATGATCTAGCCTCTCTTCATGTCCGGCGCCTGGACCGCCGGCGCTTCGTCCTCGCGCGGAAGAAGATGGCGAGGCAGGAACCAGGCGTTGGCAATCAGCGTCGGGATCACCGCGCTCCCTACCACAGCCGCGACGAGGGCCGAGTACTGAGCCTGGTCGATGATCCCGTGCGACAGGCCGAACAGTGAGGAAATGGTGCCGAAAGTGAGCCCGGTGGACATCAACAGCGTCGTGTACAACCCCTCCTTCCGCGGGGAGCGGAACGCCTTCGTGGCCGGGTAGATGCCGACGAATTTTGTCACCATCTTCACCAGGAACATCACGAGGAAGGCCGATGGTGCCGCGATCAGGGCCGGAACCTGAACGAACGACCCGGCGCGGATGAAGTAGAACGGTGTCAGCAGTCCGAAGGTCAGCGTTCGCAGCCTGCGTACCAGAGCGTGGTCCTTGCCGACCGTCCCGGCGAGAACCATACCGATGAGGTAGGCGGGCAGCACCGCTTCGCTGTCGGCCCAGCCCGCCAGAGCCCCAAGCCCGAAAAGGCACAACAGCAGGAATTTGGCCTCCATCTCGGAAGGACGCCCGCCATACCGCTTGAAGAAGCGGGGCGTCAGCCACGGAAGGACGAGCGCCGCCAGGGCCATCCCGACCACGAAGACCAGAGTCTTGAGCGTGAACGGTGCAAAGATCAGCCCGAGGCCCACTACCGTGCCGAGATCGTTGATAAAGCACGCGGCCAGCACGGTCTTCCCGTACTCGGTCTTGTTCAGGCCCAGCTCGAGCATCACGGCGTAGACCACAGCCACCGAGGTGGTCGACATCGCGATGCCGGCGAGCAGGCTCGGGCGCTCGCCCCAGCCGAGCAACCAGAAGGCGGCTGCCGCACACCCGAGGAACGGGGCGAAGAAGCCGATCAGCCCGATCACAGTCGCCTCCTTCCACTGCCGGCGGAACACCTCCGGGTCGAGCTCGGCGCCGGCGAGAAACGTGAGCACGATCGCGCCCGTTCCGGCCAGATATTTGATCCACACCGAGTCGGCCGCGAGCAGCGCGGTGCCGACGAGCGCTCCGATGAGCAGTTGCGCCACGGTGCCGACGACGATCTCCGAGAGCGCCGTGGCGATCCGGAGCCAAATCGAGATCAGCGTCGCCACCAGCGCGAGGCCGACCCACAGTGCGGACTGCGCCCAGATCTCCGTCATTGCGTGACTCCTGTCGTTGCGAAGTAAGACCGGCTACGCGATCAGCTTAATTGCTTTCCCCCTGGATCATTCCGAACTCCGCCTGCGTCCGCGCGTACACGACGCGTACCTTCTCTTCCCGCAACCGCGCGAGAAGAGTCTCCGCCTGTTCGTCGGTCAGCAGGAATTCCACTTCGACGGTGAGGTCGCCCGCGAGCTCGAAGAAATGCTGCTCGTGGATGACTCCATGGCGGCCGAACCCGGCAATTGCACGAAACGCCGACCCGCCCGGTATGCCAGCTTTCTTGGCCGTCTCCAGAAGCCACTCGTAGAGCAGGATGTTCCGGTGCTTCCGGTTTTCATGGATGTAAAACCGAAGGTAGGCGCCTCGAGTCATCTTTTCCATGTCCGTCTCACTTGAGAGCCAGCCGCATGATCCCGACCCCTGCGAGCGTCATGAGGATCGAGCCTTGAAGGTGGGCCAGAATGATGATCGCAGCCCAGCCGAACTGCTCGCGCACGAGCAAAGTCACCGTCTCCGCGGAGAACGTCGAGAATGTCGTCAGCCCGCCGAGGAAGCCGGTCGCCACGAACAGCCGCGCCTCCGGAGCGAGCGCCTCGTAATGCGACAGTAGCGCCATGGCGAACCCCATGATGAGTCCGCCGAGCATGTTGGCGGCCAGCGTCCCGAGCGGGAGCGTGGGAAAAACGGGATTGAGAACGATGCCCAGCCACCAGCGCAGCCAGGCACCGACCGCGGCGCCTGCGCCGACGGCGACAAATCCGAGAAGATTCACTTCAATTCCTCCGACAGTTGTTATTCCGCATCCGGAACACATCGGAGGGCAATAAAAATGCCTACGAGCCCGCTCTCCGGCGTGTCACGTAGGCATCATCAGCCTTGCGGCGGTTTATAGCGGGAGGAATGCCATCTCCCTGCGGCACGGCTCAAATAATACTCGAACGCCGACGGTTCCGCAAAACGACCGGCCGCGTCATGCGGCGTCGCGATCCTTTCCTTCCCAGCGCTCCGCGGCCGCGTCGTCGGACTCCCGCGCCTCGACCCATCGGCCGCCTTTCGGGGTCTGCTCCTTCTTCCAGAACGGCGCCTGGGTCTTGAGGTAATCCATGATGAACTCGCACGCGGCGAAGGCCTCGCCGCGGTGCGCGCCCGCGACGGCGACCAGCACGATCTGGTCGGTCGGCAGAAGCTCGCCGACGCGATGGACCACGAGCACGTCGATCACCTTCCAGCGCGTCTTCGCCTCGGCGACGATCTTCTCGAGCGCCTTCTCGGTCATCCCGGGATAGTGCTCGAGCGTCATCTTCGAAACCGCGTCGCCGTCGTTCGCGTCTCGGCAGACGCCGATGAAGCTCGCGATCGCGCCGATCTTGGGATTCGCCCTTCGCAGGGCAGCGATCTCGGCGCCGGCGTCGAAGTCCGCGGTCTGGATACGCACCGGCACGTCAGCCCCCCGTCACCGGCGGAAAGAACGCGATCTCGTCGCCCGGCTTGACCGGCGTCGTCGGCTGCGCCATCTCCTGGTTGACCGCGACGCGCAGCGCCCTGCCTTGGGCGAGCGCAGATTGCCACGCGCCGCCGCGCGCCATCAGCTGCGAGCGCAGCCCCGCGACCGTGGTCGCCGGAACATCGAGATCCTCGCCCGACGTCCCGAGCTGCTCGCGCAGGCCCGCGAAGTAGAGCACTTTCACCTTCATCGATACAGCTCCGAGTAGGGCATGAACTTCACCGTGTCGCCCGCGCGGATCGCCTGGCTCGCGGGATTGTCGACCAGCCCGTCGGCCCATGCGGTGGAGGTCAGCACCGCCGAGTCCTGGGTGTGGTAGAGATCCAGACCGCCGCGCGCGTTCCATTTTACCCGCAAGAACTCGCGGCGCGCGTCCGGGTCGGGCCAGTCGAAATCGGCGCGCGCCTGGATCGCGTGCGGCCTTACCTCCGCGATGCCCTGCGTCCTCAGCAGGAACGGCCGGACGAATATCAGAAAGGTGACGAAGCTGGAAACGGGGTTCCCCGGCAGGCCGATGAAGGTCGCGCGCCCGATGCGGCCGAACGCGAGCGGGCGTCCGGGCTTCATCGAAATGCGCCACATGAGCAGCTCGCCCTCGGCCTCCACCGCCGGCTTCACGAAATCGGCATCGCCCACCGACACGCCGCCGCTCGTGACGATGACGTCGCACTCCGCCGCAGCGCGCCGCAGCGCGGCGCGCGTGGCATCGAGCGAGTCCGGGACGATGCCGTAGTCGCGCACTTCGCAATCGAACGCGTGGGCGAGACCGTTCAGCGTGAAGCGGTTCGAGTTGTAGATCCGTCCCGGTGGAAGCGGATCGCCGGGCATCACCAGCTCGTCTCCGGTGAAGAACAGGCCCAGGCGCACGCGCCGGTAGGCGGGAAGCGAAGCGATACCGATCGAGGCGGCGAGCCCCGTGTCCTGCGGCCGCAGGCGGATGCCAGCCGAAAGGATGGCGTCTCCGGAGCGGATGTCGCTGCCGACGCGGCGTATCCATTCGCCGGGCTGCGGAATCTTCTTTACCACGATCTGGTCGCCTTCGACCATGCAGTACTCCTGCATCACGACGGCGTCGGCGCCCGCGGGAATGGGCGCGCCCGTGAAGATGCGCGCCGCGGTGCCCGCCGAGAGCGGGGCGCCGACCGAGCCTGCGAGTATCTTCTGCGAGACCTTCAGGCGAGGCTCGCTGCCCTTCAGGTCCGCCAGGCGCACCGCGTAGCCGTCCATGGCGCTGTTGTCCAGAGGCGGCACGTTCATCGTCGAGCGCTGCGCCGTGGCGAGCACGCGGCCGGCCGCCGACAGCGTCGGGACCGTCTCGGTCTCCGCGACCGCACGCGCTCCCGCGAGCAGGCGCTCCAGCGCCTCGTCGACGCTCAACGTGCCCTTGTTCATCGCAGCCCGTTGTACTTCACGATGAACTCCTCGATGCCCTGGTGGTCGTTGATGTCCAGACGCGGCAGCTTCGTCTCGAGCGGCACGTCCGAGGCGATCGCGACGACGTGCGGATCGCCGGGATGCAGCAGCGGCTTGCCGTTCTCGCGCCGCCACACCTCGAGCTTGGGGAGCGGATGGTGCTTGTGCCCCTCGACCAGCAGCAGGTCGCAGGGCGAGACGCGCGCGATCTGCTCCTCGAGCGTGGGCTCGGGCCCGCCGCGCAACTCGTGCATCAGCACCCAGCGCCTGTCCGACACGACCATGACCTCGCTGCAACCCGCCTGGCGGTGGCGGTACGAGTCCTTGCCGGGCTGATCGACGTCGAAGCTGTGGTGAGCGTGCTTGATCATCGACACTCTGAGACCGCGCTTCACGAGGCGCGGAATAAGTTGCTCGATGAGCGTGGTCTTGCCGCTGCCCGACCATCCCGCGAAGCCGAAGACCTTCATGCCGCAATTGTATCAGGGCGTCATTCCCGCGCGGATATAGCGGCGGGGATGCAGACGCGCCTCGTTCTTCCGCCGACTTCCATCGTCGACACCTGCACGTCGACGCCGTAGAGGTCCCGAAGTACGCCGGCGTCGAGGCCGCTCTCCGGCGCCCCGAGGTCAGAGACTCTTCCGCGGTGGACCATCGCCACCCGATCAGCGCACAGGAAAACCTGGTCGGGATCGTGCGTCGAGAGCAGCACGCCGATCCCTTCGGCTGCGAGGCGCGCGATGGTTTCGAGCACGCGCACCTGGTTGCCGAAATCCAGGCTGGCAGTCGGCTCGTCCATCACCAGCAGCGGGGTCGCCTGCGCGAGAGCGCGCGCGACGAGCGCCAGCTGGCGCTCGCCTCCGGAAATCCTCGTGTAGACGGCGTCGGCGAGATGCAAGAGCCCGACGCGGCGGATCGCCTCCCTCGCGCTCTCGCGATCAGCACGCGATGGAACGGCAAACGGCGAAAGGTGCGCCGTTCGTCCCATCAGCACCACGTCCTCCACAGTGAACGGAAAATAGCCAAGGTGCGCCTGGGGAACGTAGCCGATCCTCCGCGCGATCTCCCTGCGGGGACGCTCGTGCAGGCCGACGCCGTCGAGAAACACCTTCCCGCCGAGCGGCGGAATCAGGCCGAGCAGCGTGCGGAAGAGCGTCGTCTTCCCGCCGCCGTTCGGACCGAGGATGCAGACGACCTCGCCGGTCGAGAGGGCGAGATCCGCACCCCGGCCCACCACGTGGCTCGCGTAGCCGTAGTCGAGGCCGCGTGCCTCGAGCTTCATTGCCAGCTCCGGCGAGCCGTAGCCAGCAGCCAGAGAAAGAGCGGCGTGCCGATCACGGCCGTGAGCACGCCGAGCGGGATCTCGATGCGGCCCGCCGTGCGCGCGACCGTGTCGACACCCAGCACGAAGGCCGCACCGAGTAGCGTGGCCACCGGCAAGAGGCGCGTGAAGTCCGGCCCGACCAGGAGCCGCGCGAAATGCGGGATCAGCAGCCCGACCCAGCCGATGACTCCGGAGATCGACACCGCCGCGGCCGTCATGAGCGTCGCCGCGGTGATCACGAGCGCGCGGACGCGGCCCGTCTCGACGCCGACCGAGGCGGCCTCGTCGTCGCCGAGCGCGAGCACCGAGATGCGCCAGCGCAGCAGCCACAGCACGAGTATCCCGCCCGCCGCCGCCGGAAGCACCGCCAGGAAGTCGGCGCGAGTCGCGGCCGAGAGGCTCCCTAGGAGCCAGTAGGTGATGGCCGGCAGCTGGTTGTAGGGGTCGGCGAGGTACTTGAGGAGGGCCACGCCGGCGCCGAGCAGCGCGCCGATCACCACGCCGGCGAGCACCAGCACGAGGATGGGGTCGTGGCCGCGCATGCGGGAGGCGATGAAGTAGGCTGTGGCGACCGCCGCGAGTCCACAGCCGAAGGCGAGCGCCTGGATGAATAAGACATCGAGCGAGAAAAAGATCCCCAGCACGGCGCCCAGGGCAGCGCCCGAGGACACGCCCAGGATGTCTGGGGAAACGAGCGGATTGCGGAACAGGCTTTGGTACGCGGCGCCCGCGGCGGAGAGCGCCGCGCCTACGACGATCGCCGCGAGGATGCGTGGACCGCGCACGTTGAGAACCACCGTCTGGACCGTCGCCGGGACGTCGGAGCTTCCGCCGGAGACCCACGCCCAGACCACGGCACCGAACTCGCTCGGGGCCACCGGAAACCGCCCCACGGCGAACGCCAGGATCACGAGCGCGCACAGCGCGAGCGCCGCGAAGCCGATCGCCGCGGAGGTCCTGCCGGTGCTCACGTCCTGTCGGTCGCCAGCAGGGCGTCGAGCTGGGCCTCGCTCGGCGTCTGGTGATAGGCGCGTGTGTAGAAGTCGCGCACGATGGGGCGCAGCGGCTCGGTGAATACCTGCGGGTGCAGGATTCGGCCGAGCCAGTGCAATCCGATCAGGCGGTTGACCGACGGCGGGGAGTCGATCCAGCCAAAGGGCAGCCCCGGCGCGAGGTGCACGCGACGCTCGCGCACGGCGGGCAGCGATTGCCAGGCCGGATCGCGGCGGACGCTTGCGAAGAAATTCGGATCGGTCGTCACGATCACCTCGGGCGCCCAGCGCAGCACCTGCTCGACCGAGACCTGCACCAGACCGCCCTGTCCCAGCTCGGCCGCGACGTTGAGCGCGCCGACCCGCTCGATGCACTCCATGTTGATCGAGCCCGAGAGTCCGGTCTGCAGCCCGCTAGGCCCGCGCCCATAGTACACGCGCGGCCGCTTCGCCTCCGGGACGCGCGCGACGCGGGTGCGGACATCTCCGAGCATGTCGGCGCAATAGCGCGCCCATTGCACCCCCTGCGCCTCGGAGCCGATGATCCCGCCGAGCAGCCGGAACGCGTCCGGGATGCGGTCGAAGGCGCCGTCGATCAGGAGATACGGGATTCCGGTCTGCTCCTGCACCCGGTCGGCGAGCGACGCGAAGGTCGGGCTGGTGCTGCCGTAGTCGAAGATGAGGTCGGGTTTCGCGGCGAGCACGACCTCGACGTTGGCCGTGTTGCCCCGGCCGGTGAGGCGCCCGAGCGTCGGCAGGTCGGCATAGCGGGCAGGAACGAAAGGCCGCTCGTCGGGGCGGAAAGGCGACGTCCAGCCCAGGACCTTGTCTGGCGCCATCGCGAACAGCACGATCGACGCCGGCGGGCCCGCCGCGTAGACCCGCTCGACCCTGGCCGGGAGCTGCACCCGGCGGCCGACCGAGTCGGTGACCGTCCGCTCTCCCTGCGCCCGCACCCATCCGGGCGCGAGCGCGCCAAGCGCCACGGCCGAAGCGAAGCGCCGCCGCGACAGCATCAAGGCAGCGCCGGTGCCGAGAAACCGTGGCGCGCGAGTATCTCCTGGCCGCGCACGGACATCACGAAGAGCGCGAAGCGCACGGCCGCCGGCCCGGCGCGGTCGAGCACGGTAAGGCCGTAGTCGGCGCCGACCGCGAGGCTTTGCGGTAACGCCACGATCCCGAGCGTCGGCTCCTCCTTGCGCGCCAGCGTCGCGTTGGTGCAATAGGTGAGGAAGATGTCCGCTTTGCGTTCCGCGACGAGCATGGCGTAGATCGTGCGGTCTTTCGGCGGAGGCGGCGAGTCCGGCGCGCCGGTCAGCTTCAGCGCCTTCCCGGACAGCGCCGCGTAGGCGCCGGGCTTGACCTTCTCGGCCTTCTCGAAGACCAGCCAGGCGTAGTCGCCCGAGGGGTCCGCTTTCGGCGTCGAGGTGCCGAGCTTGACCTTGGGATCGAGCATCCGCTCGAGCAGTGTGTCCGGAGCAACCGCCACTCCCGCTGCGACCAGCGCGCACAGCCGGTTGCGAGCGAAGAGCACGACCGGCCCGGCACGCCCCGATTGCGCGAGCGACTGCGGGTGCTCCATGTTCGCGGAGGCGAATACGTCGGCCGGCTCGCCCTTAGCGAGGCGATCGCGCAACAGTCCCGAGGAGCCGAACTCGCCTTCGACCTTCGTCCCGCCCGCGCGCGCGAACTCGGCGCCGAGCTCGGTCATCGCCGCGCGAAGGCTCCCCGCGGCGTACAGCCGGACCGGCCGCTCCTGCGCCATCGCCGGAATGCCCAGAGCCAGCAGTCCGTAGAACGCGAGCGCGCGGCGCACGCTCACGCCCCCGGCGTGCCCGCGTTGGGAAAGAACAGCTGCTCTCCGCCGATCTTGTATCCGGCAATCGCATTCTGCCCCTCCGGCGAGACCACCCAGTCGACGAAGGTCTGGCCGAGGTCCTTCTTCACGCTCGGATGCTTGGCCGGATTGACGAGCATCACGCCGTACTGGTTGAACAGGCGCTTGTCGCCTTCCACCGAAATGACGAGATCGCCCCGGTTCTTGAACGAGATCCAGGTGCCGCGATCCGAAAGGATGTACGCGTTCATCGCCGCCGCGGTGTTGAGCGCCGGCCCCATGCCCTGCCCGGTGTCCTTGTACCAAGGCCCCTTGTCCTTCTCGATGTCGATGCCCGCGGCCTTCCACAGCGCGAGCTCCGCGATGTGCGTGCCGCTGCGGTCGCCGCGCGACACGAACGGCGCCTGCGCCGACTTGATCTTCTTCAGCGCTGCGAGGATGTCGTGCCCGCCAGCCACCTTCGCCGGGTCGGACTTCGGGCCGATCAGCACGAAATCGTTGTACATCACCGGAAAGCGCTTCACCCCGTGGCCCTCTTCCAGAAATTTCTCCTCGGCGGACTTGGCGTGCACGAACACCACGTCGGCGTCGCCGCGGCGCGCGAGGTCGAGCGCCTGGCCGGTGCCGAGCGCGACCACGCGCACCTGGATACCGGTCTTCTTCTGGAAGATCGGCAGCAGGTAGCCGAACAGGCCGCTCTGCTCGGTCGAGGTCGTCGAGGCGACAACGATGAACTTCTCCTGGGCGGCCGCGGGCAGCGCGGCGGCGAGCAGTGCGAGCAGCAGCAGTCTTCTCATCCGGTCCATGGCAGTTCTCCTTTTATGAATGCGGCGGCTTGCGCCGTCTGCGGTTGCGAAAAGAATTGCTCGACCGGCGTGCGTTCTACGAGCCTGCCGCGGTCGAGGAACACGATCTCGTCGCCCAGGCGGCGCGCCTGGCCGAGGTTGTGTGTCGCCATCACGATCTTGGTGCCGGCGGCGTCGAACGCGCGGATCACGGCCTCGACTTCGCGCGTCGCGCTCGGGTCGAGGCTCGCCGTGGGCTCGTCGAGGAACAGCACTTCCGGATGCAGCGCCCAGGCGCGGGCGAGCGCGAGCCGCTGCTGCTCGCCCCCGGACAGGACGCGCGCCGGACGGGAAGCGAGGTGCGAAAGACCCACGCCTTCGAGCGCTTCGCGCACGAGCGGCGCGCGTTTGGCACCGGGCACGCCTGCGATCTTCAGGGCGTACTCGACGTTCGCACGGGCGGAGCGGCGCAGCATCACCGGGCGCTGGAATACCATCGCCTGCTTGCGCGGCGCGCCGGGGCGCTCCGAGCCGCTCCACTCTACGCGGCCGGAGGCGGGCGAGAGGAGCCCGTGCATGAGGCGCATCAGGACGCTCTTCCCCGCGCCGTTCGCGCCGAGGATGATCGTGCTCGGACCAGACTCGATCTCGAGAGAGATGCGCTCGATGATCGCGCGCGATCCGACGCCGAAGCACACCTCGTGGAGCCGCAGCGGAAGAATCGTCCCGTTCGTCATCCGTAGCGCCTCTGCACCAGCTCTTTCGTCAGATACGCCGCCGCGTTCACCGCGACGACGATGGCGATCAGGATGATCCCCAGCCCCAGCGCGAGCGGCAGGTCGCCCTTGCTCGTCTCGAGCGCGATCGTCGTCGTCATCACGCGCGTCACCCCGTCGATGTTTCCGCCGACGATGATCACCGCGCCGACCTCGGCCGCGGCGCGTCCGAAGCCCGCCAGCACGGTCGTGAGCAGCGAAAAGCGCGTGTCCCAAAGCAGCGTCAGGGCCGACGCGAGCCGGCTCGCGCCCAGCGACCGCAGCTGCTCCTGGTACTCGCCCCAAGCGTCCTCGATCGCCTGGCGCGACAACGCCGCGATGATCGGCAGAATCAGCACCGTCTGCGCGATCACCATCGCCGACGGCGTGAACAGAATCCCGAAGGAACCGAGCGGACCGGCGCGCGAGAGAAGCAAGTAGATCACCAGACCGACGACCACCGGCGGAAGTCCCATGAAGGCGTTCAGCAGCACGATCAGCGTGCGGCGTCCCGGAAAGCGGCCGACGGCGATCGCGGCGCCGGCGGGAAACCCGAGGAGCGCGGCCAGCACCACCGCGGTGATGCTCACCCGCAGGCTCAGCAGAACGATCTCGATCAGTTTCGGATCGAGACCAGCGAGCAACTGGACGGCCGTACCGAAGGCTTCGGACACGCTCGCATGATAGGGGTCCGCTCAGTTTGGGCGAAATATGACATCTACTGCATATTTGAGTCGCCCATTCGCAGCTCTACCTATTCAATCAAATATGTATTCCCTCTCGAGTATGCTTCCTTAGTCTAGGAATTTGCTATATTTTTATGCCATCGCACCTCGTGTGCGATCTTGCATATGATAAAGATCCAGATCGAGGCGACTTGGCGCATCGGAACTTCCGAGGCCGAGCTCGCCGACCCCCTGCTCTTTCGCCTCCTCGAAGCGGTACAGGCGTCCGGCTCGCTCGCCAAAGCAGCAAGCGCATTGGGTTTTTCCTACCGGCATATCTGGGGTTCGCTGGGGAAATGGGAGAAGGCGGTCGGACGGCCGCTGGTGCGCCTGGAGCGCGGGCGCGGCGCCAAGCTCACCGAGTTCGGCGAGAAGCTCATGTGGGCGGAGCAGACGGCCCGCTCCCGCCTGGAGCGGCAGATCGAGGCTGTGCAGAGCGACCTCGAGCACGAGCTCTCGGCCGAGCTGCTGCGCGGCACCACCAACCTCGTCATGCACGCGAGCCATGATCTCGCCCTCGCCCATCTGCGCGACCTGCTGCACAAGCAGCACGGCATCCAGCTCCAGCTGCAGTACCAGGGCAGCCTCGAAAGCCTGGACGCGCTCGCCCAGGGGCGATGCGATGTCGCGGGCTTTCATCTTCCCGAGGGCGGCCTCGAGACCGATTTCTTCTTTCACCGGCGCGCATTCAAGGCGCGCGACCATACGCTCATCCGCTGCGCCACACGCACGCAGGGGCTGATGGTGGCGCAGGGCAACCCCAAGTCGATTCGCGCCCTCCCCGACCTCACCCGGCGCGACGTGAAAATGATCAACCGCCAGCCCAACTCGGGAACACGGCTCGAGCTCGACCAGCTGCTGCGCGAGGCCTCGATCGATCCCAAGCTGATCGAAGGCTACGAGACTTTCGAGTTTACCCATCTCGCCGTGGCAGCCACCATCGCCTCGGGCATGTGCGATGTCGGCTTCGGCATCGAGGCCGCCGCGGCCCAGTACAAGCTCGGCTTCATCCCCTTGCTGCGCGAGCGCTACTACCTCGCCTGCCGCAGCGAGATCGTCGCCGCGCGGCCGGTCAGCTCGCTCATCACGGTCCTCAAAAGCCCGGAATTCGCCGCCCTCGCGGAGAGCCTCGCCGGCTACGACTGGGCCGGCGTCGGCGAGACCCTGGGCGCAGAGCTGGTCCTCGGCGCGCACAACAGCAGCGGTGCGGTACTGCGCCCGGAGGCCAAGTCGGCCCGAGGCCGCTGAGCGCGGTCAGTAGACGATGGTCCGCCACCCGGCGTCGAGGCACCGGCCGATGTAGGCCGCGGCGCCCGCCGTACCCGTCACCTCGGGGATGAACTGGTTTTGGAGGACGCCGTGCTCCTCCATCGCCTGCGGACAGGCGAAGAATTTCGCTCCGTGGCGCGCGGCCTCCTGCATGAAAGCGTAGACCGACTGCCTGCGCGTCGGCCCCGGATAGAGGCCCTCGGCAACGCCGCGAGCGAGGAGCCTGACCGACCTGCTGGTGAAGTAGATCTCGACATCGGCGTCCATCGCCGCCGCGGTGGCGGCATGAAAGAAGGGCGTCGCGCAGATCTCGGGCCTGTCCGGGTCGGCAGCCCATAGCAGGATCGCCAGGCGCTTGCTCATCGATCCGCCTGGACGCCCTCGAAGTTGTCGAGCCGCATCGCCTCCTCGAACGCCGCAGCGATGGCTCCGCCCGAGACGATGCCGGCCGCGTTCTCCGGGCCGCCGGCGACGCGCAGCTTCACCAGCCAGCCCGCCCCGTAGGGATCCGCGTTGATCATATCGGGACGCTTCACGACCCCCGAGTTTGAAGCAACGATGGTCCCCCCCAGGGGCGTGCGTACGGAGACGACCGTCTTCGCCAGCTCGAGCAGGCCGACCGCGCGGCCGGTCTCGACGACCGTTCCGTCCGCCTTGGGCAGGAAGGCCAGGAACTCGACCGCGAGCGCGGCGCCGTACGCGGTGGCGCCGAGAACCACCGTACCGGACTCGCTGTCCTTCAGCCAAACGTTGTAATCCGCGTGGTAGTAGCGGTCCTCGGGAAAGTCGCAGCCGCGCACGCGCGCCACTACGCCCTCCGCGTGAATTGGCGGAAGAGAGAGGGAGTCGAACCCACCAAGGAACGTCTGACGCCCCTTACCGGGTTTGAAGCCCGGCCGCCCCACCGGAGGCGAATCCCTTCCGTTGTCATCTTCATCCCTTCGCCCTCGCGGCGAGCTCGATTCGCAGCCGCACGGCCCTCTCGGATTCGAACCGCTCCGCGCGCCGCTTTCGCAGCCACACCCACAGGCCCGTCAGCGCGAGAAGTATCGGAAGCGGGCCCGCGACGCACATCGCCACCATTCCCGGACGGCCGAAAGCCATGCCGCTGTGCAGCGGAAAAAGCCAGTGCATTACGGTCTCGCCGCGCGTGCGCGTGCGGTCGCTGCGCTCGACGAGGATCTCGCCAGTCGCCGGGTGCACCCACAGGATCGTGTCGCCGAGCCGGTGTACATCCGCCGGCCCTCGCAGATAGAACAGATATCCGCCGGTGATCTGCGACGGAATGTGCACCTCCGCGATGGTCCGGTCCGGATAGGCGTCGCGGACTTCCCGCACGAGCACGCGGAAATCCAGCCACTGATCGTAGCGGACGCTTCGCCAGGGTATGGTCGGAAAAGCATCGACGCTCGAAAAAACGCTCACGAGGTCGCGCACGTAGTTGATGTACACGAGCGTGGTCCCGGTGATGGTCGAGACGAGCACGAGCGCAAACAGGACGCTGCCCGCCGAACGGTGAAAATCGAAAAGCACGCGCGTGCCGCCCGCTCGAACCTTGACCGATACGAGGCGCTTCCATCCCGAGCGGTTTCTCGGCCAGGCGACCGCAAGCCCGGTCACGACCGAGGTGAGCATCAGGAATCCTGCGATGCCAACGACGTTCGACCCGGCAGCTCCGAGGAGCACGCTGCGATGGAACTCGTATACGGTGTGCAGCGCGTGCGGCGGCGAGAAGCCCAGGCGCTCGATCTCGCGGCTGCCGAGCAGCTCCCCCGTCTCCGGGCCGAACATGGCTTCGATGCGCGGAGACTCGTTGCGCCGGTTGGGCCAGGGCATCAGCTGCACGCGATAGACCTCGCCCGGGCTCGAGGGCATCCGCAGCCTCTCGATGCGCGCTCGCGGATACGCCTGATCCGCTCGGTCCAGGATCTCGTCCGGCTCGAGCGGTAGGCCCTCGTGCCGGTCGACCAGCAGTCCGGGGTTGAGCCACGCGTCGATGGGATCCTCGTAGACGAGGATGCTCCCGGTGATCCCCACCAGAGCGAACCACACGCCCAGGCCGATGCCCAGGCTGCGGTGAAGGGTCCGCGACACCGGCTTCCTTCGGGTGCCCTGGGCCATGGCGCCTCATCTTCCCGCGCCCGCGCGCGCCTGTGCCAGCGGCCCTTGCACGATCTGCAGCAGGCTGTCGCCGCGCAGGCGGTGGGCCTCGCGAACCCGCCTCGTGTATCCGACACGGTCGAAAAACTCGAGGATCTGGATGGCACGCTTGCGGCCCAGCCCCGTACGGTCGCGAAACACGGCCGCGCGCACCTCGCCGTCCTTGCGCTCGAGCTCGGCCGCGAGCGAGGCGAGCTCCGCGACCGCCCGCTTCGAATAGAACAGGTCCTTGACCACCTGATACACCTCGCCGCGCCGGCCGAGCCGCAGGAGCAGCTGCCTGGCCTGGACCTCCGTCGATCCTGCCTTGCGCGCCAGGTCGCGCACCCACGGTGGGTCGAAGGCACCCCCCTCGAGCATGGGAATCAGCCGCTCGGCGAGCTGCTGCTCCGCTTTCGAAAGGCTCACACTGTGGGTTGGAAGATGCAGCCAGGGACCGTTTCGCGCGACCCCGCCCTCGGCCAGGAGCTCGTCGATGAGCGCGGTGCACGCCGCGAGCGGAGCCTGCGGCAGCCACATCCGGCGCGCGCGGCCGGCGTCCGGACCGAGCTCGTCCGGGTACTTGTCGTGAAAGGCGGCGAGACCGTCGCGCACCTTTTGCTTCATTGCGGACCAGTGCGCGCTCGAAAACCCGACATCGGCCCCGCCCGCCTTCACCCGCCGCACCGCGTCGCCGGGAGGCGCGAGCGCGTCGACCGGCCGGTTGAAGCTGCGCGCGAATCGCGCAAGGTCGATGCCGAAGGGCGCGCCCGCGAGCAGTCCCGCGAGCGCCGCGCGGGGCTCCTTCGATTCGAGGGCGGCCATCGCCGCGAGCCGCTCCTTCGATCGCCGCCTCCGTGCCGGCCCGTCGGGGTCCAGGATCATCCCCCCACCTATGGTTCGGTCCGCGGCGTGGTTGCGCAGCACGAGAATGTCGCCGTGGCAGGCGCTGTGCGGCGCGTCGAGCACCAGCTGGGCGAGCGCGGTGCCGCCGGGCTGTAGCTCCTCGGCGTCGAGCAGTGCGACCCGAGCGGTGAGGCGCGCCGCCCCGATGTGCACGTGAACGGGCGCCCAGTGCTTGAGCGCCCGCGAAGCGCCCGCGAGCAGGCGTATCCTCGCGTCGAAGCGCTGGCTGGGCGCGTGAAGCGCGGGCGCCGCTACCCACTCGCCGCGCTCGACCTGGTCCTTGGCGACGCCCGCGAGGTTCAGGGCGCAGCGATCGCCGGCGCGCGCCTCCGGCGCCGCGCGGTTCTGCGCGTGAATGCCGCGCACGCGCACTTTGCTGCCCGAGGGAGTGACGACGAGCTCGTCTCCCACGCGCGCAATCCCCGCGAACACCGTCCCGGTCACCACCGTGCCCGCGCCCGCCAGCGTGAAACAGCGGTCCACCGCAAGGCGGAAACCGCCCTCCGCAGCACGGCGTGTGAACGCCGCGGCTTCCGAGCGCAGGTAGTCGAGCAGGCTCGCCATGCCCTCGCCCGTGACCGCGGATACCGGGAACACGGGTGCCCCGGCCAGCGGGGTCTTCGCGATAAGCGCCGACGCCGCCTCGCTCGCCGCGGCGGAGCGCTCCGGTCCGACGCGGTCGATCTTCGTGAGCGCCACCGCTCCGCGCGAGACGCCGAGCAGGTCGAGTATGTCGACGTGCTCCAGGGTCTGGGGCATCACGCCGTCGTCGGCTGCGATCACCAGCAGCGCAAAGTCGATTCCCATCGCCCCGGCGAGCATGTGGTGGACGAAGCGCTCGTGGCCGGGAACGTCGACGAAGCCGAGGACGTCCCCGCCCTCGAGGGGCAGGTACGCGTAGCCGAGCTCGATCGAGATGCCGCGCGCCTTCTCCTCCTTCAGGCGGTCGGTATCGACGCCGGTGAGCGCCTTCACCAGCGTCGTCTTGCCGTGGTCGATGTGGCCGGCTGTGCCGATTATCATCGGGTGATGCCCAGGGCGGGAAGCTGATCGACGAAGACCTTCTCGTCCTCGAGGCAGCGCAGGTCGAGAAGGAACGCGCCGTCGCGGATGTAGCCGATCACGGGAATCGGCAGAGCCCGGAACGCCGCCTCGATCCTGGCCAGGCCCCCGCGGCCCGCCGTATGGACGGCAAAGCCGCAACTGGGCAGCAAGTCGACGGGCAGCGCTCCGCTGCCGATCTGGCTCTTCATGGGTTGGACCGTAACCGTTGCGCGCCCCTGGAGCGCCCGCGCCATCGCTGGCAGAAGGCGCTGCGTCTGCTCGGCGATGTCCTTCTCCGGACGCGTCAGCAGGCGCAGCGTCGTCAGCCGCTGCGCGAGCCGGTCGGGATCGAGGTACAGCCGCAGCACCGCCTCCAGCGCGGCAAGGGTGATCTTGCCGACGCGCAGCGCGCGCTTGAGCGGATTCCTCTTGATGCGCTGGATCAGTTCCCTGCGCCCGACGAGAATGCCCGCCTGGGGTCCGCCGAGCAGCTTGTCGCCGCTGAAGGTCACGAGGTCCACTCCGTCGGCGATCGATTCGGCCGGGGTGCGCTCCCTGGGGAGCCCGTACTGCGACAAATCGACCAGGGTGCCGCTGCCGAGATCGACGACGCAGGGCAGCTTGCCGGCGTGCGCGATTGCCGCGACCTCCTTCTGGGCGACCATCGAAGTGAAGCCGGCAATGGCATAGTTGCTCCAGTGCGCCTTCATCAGCATGGCGGTGCGCGAGCCGACCGCGTCGGCATAGTCCTGCGGATGGGTGCGATTGGTGGTGCCGACCTCGACGAGCTTCGCACCGGCGCGGCGCATGATGTCCGGCAGCCGGAACGCCCCGCCGATCTCGATCAGCTCGCCGCGCGAGACCACGACTTCCTTCTTCTGCGCCAGCGTGTTGAGCAGCAGGAACACCGCGGCAGCGTTGTTGTTGACCACCGTCGCCGCCTCGGCGCCGGTCAGGCCGCAGAGCAGGCCTTCCACGACCTTGTCGCGATCGCCCCGGCCGCCGCCCTCGACGTCGTACTCGAGCGTGGCGGGCCATCGCATCGCAGTGACCGCCGCCTCCACTGCTTCCTCTGGCAGCAGCGCCCGTCCGAGATTCGTGTGGAGCACCGTTCCCGTGAGGTTGAAGACCCGGCGCAGATTGGGTCGCGCGCGCGCGGCAACCGTTTCGGCGACGCGCGCAGAGAGCGCCGCCTCCCCCAGGTCGCCCTCGCCCGGCCGCTTGCGCAGATCCGCGAGGAGCGCACGCACGGCCTCGGTGACTTGGGCACGGCCGTGCTCCTCGACAAGACTCCGCACCGAGGGAAATCCGAGCACGCGGTCCACCGACGGCAGCTTGGACAGTTGTGCGCTCGCGCTATTCACGATAGACACGGGGCGACAGGGCTAGTCTTCGGCGTCGCCGTGGATGAGCATCAGGTTCTGGCCGCTGCGCAGCTTGCCGGTATCGGCCATCAGCAGGTCGAGCGCCGTGCTCGCGAGGTCGTCCGCGATAGGCTCGACCTGCGCGTCGCGGTCCATGTAGAGGATCTTGAGGTAGGTGTTGCACTCATCGCAGCTCTCGGCGAGCACCGCTTTCGTCCCCCCCTCGATGCCGTGGTATTGGATTCCCTTGGTGGATTCGCAGGTCGTGCACTTGATGCGCACCATGTGCCATTCGGTCGCGCACAGGGAGCAATGGAGGTAGCGATATCCGGACTCCTGCCCGCCTATCCTCGCGATGCTCGCGACAGGCCGCGAGCCGCACGCGGGACACACCGTCGCGGGGTCGATGCGGCCGAAATGCCCGCGGCCCAGCGTCGTCACCAGATGGACCCAGTAGACCTGGAGGGCCGCGCCGAGCAGCGGTGCGTACGCCATGTCGAGCCCGAGGGTGATGCCCGCGAGCAGCTTGCTCGCCTGCGCTTCGTACAACTCGTCGCGCTCCCTGTCGAGGCGCACGATGACGTCCCTCTGTGCCCCGCGCGTCCGCTCCGCCAGGCGCCGCAGCATGCGCCGCAGGAGGTCGCACCACGCGGGGTCGCGATGGTGCATTTGCGTGCCCAAGGGGGGCATTCCGTGGGCCCGGCTCTGCTCGAGCGATTCATCGCTTGGAAGCGCGAACGGCGGCGCGTTCTCCAGGGCCCAGCTCTGGACTTCGGCGATCTCGGCGATGAGCCGGAGGTAGTCTCCCATCGCGTGACCGTTCGCGAGCTGGCGCAGTCGGGCCGCGCGGTCGACGAGCAGCGAGGCACGATCGGGCAGCCGCAGAAAGGGAATTTCCGAATTCGAGAGAAGCTCGATCTCTCCCGGTTCGAGGATGCGTTGCGGCATATCAGGTCCTGTGCGTCACGCGCAACATGGAGGGCCCGGCCTGCCGGCTGCGCGCCGGCGGCCGGTGCTGGGTCAGCGCGTCATCTCGCGATACCACGCCGGGTGGTGCTTCCTCGCCCAGGCCCGCGTCACCCAGCCCTGCGTCATGGCGCGGATCGAGCCCTTGGTCCAGATCGCCATATAGACGTGGCCGATCACGAGCAGGATCAGGCCGATCGCGATCACCGAGTGCAGCAGCGTGGACAGCCGCACGAGGCCGATTGGAAAGAGGTCCGCGAAATAGGGCCGCCAGAACACGATCCCCGTAGGCAGCAAGGCCAGCATGCACAGGAGGAGGAGCCAGAAGAGCACCTTCTGCCCGGCGTTGTAGCGACCCGCCTCCGGGATGCCGTCCTCGCGGCCGGCCATCACTTCGCCGGCCTTGGCGAGCCACTGCTTGTCCCGCTCGTCGACCACGTTGTGGCGCCAGACCTTCGCGGCGTAGAACGCAAAGCAGACGAACATCATCAAGCCGAAGAACGGATGAAGGATGCGCGACCAGGTGCCGCCGCCGAAGAGATCGGAAAAGAAGAACGTCGCCGGATGGAAGAATGCGAGTCCCGACAGGCCGGCCAGGACGAAGCCGAGCGCGATCAGCCAGTGGACGACCCGGTCCTCGTAAGGGTGCCGCGTGATCGAATTCGCAGGTTTGTTCATTCGTGTCTCCTCACCCCGTGTGACGCCCGCCAGCAGACGGTTCGTCCTCCTCGACTTCCTTGGGCCCGACCTTGAGGTAGTGGATGAAACCGGCGAAGGCCGTCGCGCCGATCGCGAGCAATCCCAGCGGCTTGAACGCGCCCTTCCACAGGCCGACCAGCGTGCTGACCTGCGGGTCCTTCGGCAGCCCGGCGTACTTCTCCGGGTCGTCCGCGTGCTTGAGCACGTACATCACGTGCGTGCCGCCCACGCCCGGCGGATCGTACACGCCGGCGTTCTTGTAGCCGCGCTCCCTGAGATCAACCAAGCGCTCCTCGGCCTGCTCTTTCATGTCGGCCTTGCTGCCGAACATGATCGCGCCGGTCGGGCAGGTCTTGACGCACGCGGGCTCCAGGCCCACCGCGACGCGGTCGGAGCACAGGGTGCACTTGTACGCCTTGCCGTCTTTCTTGGACAGACGCGGAACGTCGAACGGGCAGCCGGTCACGCAGCTGCCGCAGCCGATGCAGTTCTCCTGGTGGAAATCGACGATGCCGTTCGAGTACTGCACGATCGCGCCCGGCGACGGACAGGCCTTGAGGCATCCGGGATCGGCGCAATGCATGCAGCCGTCCTTGCGGATCAGCCATTCGAGCCGCGTGCCTTCCGGCGCGCTCTCTTCGACCTCGGAGAAGCGCATCACGGTCCAGGTTTCGGCGGTGAGGTCGCGCGGGTTGTCGTAGGTGCCGAGGGTCGTACCCACGACCTCTCTCAGGTCGTTCCACTCGCTGCACGCGACCTGGCAGGCCTTGCAGCCGATGCACTTGGAGACGTCGATGAGCTTCGCGACCTCGGTGGTGTTGCGCACCGATGGCGAGGCCGTCGTCGTGGCCGAGCGGCGGGTGATATCCAGTGATTGCAGTGGCATGGTCCCCCTCAGGCCTTCTCGATGTTCACGAGGAACGCCTTGTATTCCGGCGTCTGGATGTTGGCGTCGCCCACGAAGGGCGTGAGGGTGTTGGCGATGTAGCCGTTCTTCGTCACGCCCTTGAAGCCCCAGTGGATGGGGATGCCGACGGTATGGACCTTCTTGCCGTTACAATCGAGCGACTTGATGCGCTTGGTAACCACCGCCACCGCCTTGATGAAGCCGCGGTTGGAGCTGACCTTGACCATCTGGCCGGAGGCGATTCCCTTCTCCTTGGCAAGCTCCTCGCCGATCTCGATGAACTGCTGCGGCTGGGTCACCGCGTTGAAATCAACGTGCTTGGACCAGAAGTGGAAATGCTCGGTGAGGCGGTAGGTCGTAGCAGCGTAGGGGAACTCCTTCGATTTGCCGAACACCTCCATGTCGCCCTTGAACACGCGCGCCGCCGGGTTGGCGGTCGCCTTGGGGTTCTTCGGGTGCAGCGGGTTGATGTCGACCGGCGTCTCGAAGGGCTCGTAATGCTCGGGAAGCGGACCATCCGCCATGCCGAACGGCGCGAACAGCCGCGCCACGCCTTCGGGTGTCATGATGAACGGACCGACGTGCTCCTCGGGCGCCGCGTCCGGGCGCATGTCGGGCACGTCGGAGCCTCCCCAGGCCTTGCCGTTCCAGGAAACGAGCTTGCGCTTCGGGTCCCAGGGCTTGCCGGAGGGATCCGAAGACGCGCGGTTGTACAGAACCCGCCGGTTCACCGGCCACGCCCACGCCCAGTTCAAGGTCTGCCCGACGCCGTAGGGATCGCTGTTGTCGCGCCGCGCCATCTGGTTGCCGGCCTGCGTCCAGCAGCCGGAGTAGATCCAGCAACCGCAGGCGGTCGACCCGTCGTCGCGCAGCACGCCGAAGCCGGGCAGCTGCTCGCCCGCCTTGAACAGTACCTTGGTCTTGTCCTTGGGATCGGCGAGGTCTTCGAGGGCCTTGCCGTTCATCTCCTTCGCGAGCTCCTCTGGCGAGGGCGCCTGCGGGATCAGGTACGGCCAGGTCAGGTTAAGGATCGGATCGGGGAACGCTCCGCCCTCCTTGCGATACAGGTCACGCACGCGCAGGAACAGATCGGCCACGATTTCGACGTCGCCGCGCGCCTCGCCGGGCGGCTCGGCGCCCTTGTAGTGCCACTGCAGCCAGCGGCCCGAGTTGGTGAGCGAGCCCTCCTCCTCGGCGAAGCAGGTCGACGGCAGCCGGAACACCTCGGTCTGGACCTCCTCGCTCTTGACCTCGTTGTAGTCGGGGACGTTGCGCCAGAACTCCGAGGTCTCGGTCGCCAGAGGATCGATGATCACGAGGTACTTGAGCTTCGCGAAGGCCTTGCCGATCTTCGCCTTGTGGGGGAACGAGGCGAGCGGGTTGAACCCCTGGCAGAAATAGCCGTTCATCTTGCCCTGGTACATCAGCTCGAAGGTCTGCAGGACGTCGTAGAGCCTGTCGAGCTTGGGCATGTAGTCGTAGGCGAAGTCGCTCTTCGCGGTCGCGGCGTTGCCGTACCACGCCTTCATCAGGCTGGTATGCCACTTGGGGAAATTCTGCGGGAAGTCCATCTGGTTCGGACGCAGCGGCTTGGGCGTGCGCACCTTCAGGTAGTCCTCCCGCTTCTGCTCCCGGTCGAACGGAATAGTCATGTAGCCGGGCAGCAGGTTCGACATCAGTCCCAGATCGGTCAGGCCCTGGATGTTGCTGTGCCCGCGCAGCGCGTTCATTCCGCCGCCCGCCATGCCGATGTTGCCGAGCAGGAGCTGCAGCATCGCAGCCGTGCGGATCATCTGCGTGCCCTGCGAGTGCTGTGTCCAGCCCAGCGCGTACATGATGGTGGTGGTCCGGTCCGGCACCGACGTGGTCGCGATCGTCTCGCACACCTTGACGAAGGTCTCCTTCGGCGTGCCGCAGATGTTGCTCACCACCTCGGGCGTGTAGCGCTTGTAGTGCTCCTTCATGATGTTGAACACGCAGCGCGGGTGCTTCAGCGTCTCGTCCACCACCGCGTAGCCGTCCTTGCCGATCTCGTAGCCCCAGGACGAGGGATCGTACCGGCGCGCCTTCTCGTCGTAGCCCGAGAAGATGCCGTCCTCGAACTTGTACTTGTCGTTGATGAGGAACGAGGCGTTGGTGTAGGCCTTGACGTACTCGTGCTGGATCTTGTCGTGCGTCAGCAGGTAGTTGATGATGCCTGCGAGGAAAGCGATGTCCGTGCCGACGCGTATAGGCGCGTAGTAGTCGGCCATCGCCGCCGAGCGCGTGAAGCGCGGGTCGACGACGATCAGCTTCGCCTTGTTGTGGGCCTTCGCCTCGGTCACCCACTTGAACCCGCAGGGGTGGGCCTCGGCGGCGTTGCCGCCCATGATCAGCACGACGTTCGCGTTCTTGATGTCAACCCAATGGTTGGTCATCGCTCCGCGGCCGAATGTCGGGGCCAGACTGGCCACCGTGGGGCCGTGTCAAACGCGTGCCTGATTATCGAATGCGACGATCCCCAGGCTTCGGACGATCTTGCCGGTGAGGTAGCCGGTTTCGTTGGATGAGGCCGACGCCGCCAGGAACCCGGCGGACAGCCAGCGGTTGACCGTCTGGCCGTCGGCGTTCTTCGCGATGAAGTTCTTGTCGCGGTCCGCCTTCATATGCTTGGCGATGCGTGTCATCGCCTCGTCCCAGCTGATGCGCTTCCATTCCTTCGAGCCGGGCTCGCGCACTTCCGGGTATTTCAGCCGGCTTTCGCTGTGCACGAAGTCGAGCAGCCCCGCGCCCTTGGGGCAGAGCGTTCCGCGATTCACCGGATGGTCGGGGTCGCCCTCGATGTGGATGATCTCGGCCTTGGCGTTCTTGGCCTTGTCGCCCAGGCTGTACATGATGACACCGCAGCCCACGGCGCAATACGGACAGGTATTGCGCGTCTCCGTGGTGCGGGCCAGCTTGAAGTTGCGTACCTCGGCGAGCACGGGCTGGGGCGAGTACCCCAGCATCGCGAGGCTCGAGCCGGTCAGCCCGGCCCCGCAGACCTTGAAGAACTGCCTTCGGTTCATGTCCATCCGGCCACCCCCTCTGGTGTGATGTCTCCCTGCGTTTATACATTCCGACGCAGATACTTCGAGGAAGATAGCACCCAGTGGAAGCCGGAAAAATATGAATGTGCGTTCATGTACAGACTCTTGGCGCATGATATGCAGTCGACTGCCTATTACCGATGGTCGAGCCTGCGAACGCTAGATCGGCGCGGCTCCGCTCCGCGACAGGGAAACCGCCTTCACCATGGCGTACACGGTAAGGCCTTTTGCAAGAGCGAGCTGCTCGACGGCGCGCTGCGTCACGCGGGAACGCAGCGAGACCGCGCCGACCGCGATCGTTACGTCGACCACGCCATTCGATCCGGCGGTGATTTCCGCGATCGTCCCCTCGAGCACGTTCTGGATGCTGATGCGCCGCGGCCGCTCGAGGGCGATCGACACATCGCGCGCGCGGATGCGCACCCGCACCCGCTCCCCGATGAGCGCGTCGACATTGGTCGCGGTGAGGGTTCCGCCCTCGAACGCCAAGGTGGCGAGATCGTTCTTCATGTCCTGCTCGATGACTTTAGCGTCGATGACCGCGCCGCCCTCGAACGCGCCTTCGCCCGGACGCAGGTCGGGTCGACCCATGACTTCCTCGGCCGGCCCGACCGCGATCACTTTCCCCGCGGCCATCAGCACGACCGTATCCGCGACCCGGAGCACCTCCTCCACGGCATGGCTCACGTAGACGATGGGCACTTTAACGTCGTCCCGGATCAGCTCGATGTACTGAAGCACCTCGCTCCTGCGGTGGGCG
>Ga0335082_10001220_pt1 | contig 27415 bp, 33 predicted proteins | sample Lox_Sample_41_FD_206718 | JGI IMG/M metagenome (GOLD analysis project Ga0335082, IMG submission 206718) | Soil microbial communities from Loxahatchee National Wildlife Refuge, Florida, United States - Lox_Sample_4.1 | ecosystem: Environmental > Terrestrial > Soil > Wetlands | place: USA... | reverse complement strand
ACAACACGCAGACGAGCATGCGGCAGACACGATTTGTAATTATCTTTTGCTGCGGCCTGCAGGTGCGCAGCAAGTGACACTGCAACTTCCAAGAGGAAGGCAATCCTTGGGGAACCTCCTTATTGGAAGCCCCAACCAATAGCAGCACCTTTGGTTGTGGGAGCATTCACCTCATGAAAAACACCAAAGGCATGTGATCTGCCTCTACCCTATCCCCGGAGGGGTTTCGGGAGGACAGAGAAACAGATGCTGCCACAGATGCCTGCTCCGTCAGGACGGATTTCCGACCCCTGTAAGTCAAAAAAAAGAGGGCGTCCTTCCTGAACGCCCTTTGCATCAAATCTCGTCTCTGAACGGGTACAAGCCTTCGTCCCGATCCAGCATGGCTATCGTAGCGGAGCGCCCGGTGGAGGCGCAGGATAGAGCGGTGATGTCTCGTTCTGAACAGGTCCGGAGAGATCCGGAGGGGGCGGAGGCGGCATTCGCCGCGCAGGACGTGTCCGTATCATACCCGGGATTACATTCCCATTTGCATACATGCACTGCTGATAGGCGATATCGTATCGTCGCTGAACCTCGTTGCCATAGTAGTAGCCTGCATTGGAACCTTCGGCACTACCGATCAGAAGTCCTGTTCCCGCCCCAAACGCTGCACCCGCACCTGCATTGCCTGAAGCTGAGCCGAGTGCTGCTCCGACGCCTGCCCCGATGACCGTGCCAACCGCCGCTCCTGAGGCGGTATTCTGATTAAACGTTTCCTGAGGACTCGCACCGATCTGCTGTCGTGCCCACTGTCTGCAGATCGCGTCATCGACCTGGAACTGCTGAAAGGTCTTGCCGGAACCTGGCAAGACCATCACGGTCGGTCCTGTGGGTACAGTGGCGCATCCGCTCACCAAGACTATCATCAGAAACGAAAAGGTGCGCAGTCGCGAATTCATAGTCATTTCTTCACTCCTTTCACTGTGATGGACCCGGAGCAGGAACGACCTTCAGCCAGCCTTTGGGGCACTGTTTGACATAAGGGTAATAGTTTTTAGAATCCGGGCAGAAATACCAGTAATACTCTTCATCCTGCTGCGGGGTCTGCATCTCGTAGACCGGAGATTGCTGCTGGATTACATAAGGCGGGTATGAATAGTATGAATATGGATAACCCCACCATCCCGGACCCCATCCCAGTCCGATCGACCAATAAAATCCGGGGTAATATCCTGGATAATATCCGGGGTAGTATCCTGGATAATGTCCGGGGTAATATCCTGGATAATGTCCGGGGTAGTATCCTGGATAACGCCCGGGGTAATATGCTGGATAACGTCCGGGGTAGTAATACCCGCCCCTATAGGGGCCATATGTGCCGCCACGGGTTACGTATGTGCCTCCATGGGGGGCGGCAACGTATGCACCGCCACGAGTTACGTATGCGCCGCCACGGGGGGCAACGTATGCACCGCCACGAGTTACGTATGCGCCACCACGGGGGGCAATATATGCTCCACCTCCAGCATATGCACCGCCACGGGCAGCATATGAGGGCACCGTAATCGACAGAAACATCATGAGGTTAAAAAGAACAAGATAAAATAGCTTTTTCATTGCTCTCACCCCTTTGTACTTTTAGACATTATTCCATGCGAGACCACTACACCATCAACCTGTCATGCTTTCCGGTGAAAGCCTGTCTAATATAAACAAAAAATTACTATTTATATTTTTGACCTCTGTCCCGGCAAAAGGTTGAATCAAGACCTATGAGTAAAAACACCCCACCTCTACAGCAGTCCTATACAACTCATTACTCTATATAATAAATTATACCGCAATATTAACGAGTGGCACAAACCAAATATCTTTTTGGCAGCAAAACGAGTTGCCTGCCGTGCAGGAAAACGGCATTGCATACTGCAACAAGAAAGATATCCGGATTTACTGATCCCGGGCGAGAATAAGCGGTATTCTTCCCGCTTTTTCCATGGTAGAATGACCGTGCAATGACTCTTGAAGAAAAACTGCAGAACCTTCCGGATACGCCGGGCGTCTATATCATGAAAGACGCGAAGGGACATGTAATCTATATTGGCAAGGCTGTGTCCCTCTGGAACCGGGTGCGTTCCTATTTTCAGAAGGGATCCAAGGGTGAAAAGACCGAGATCATGGTCCGCCAGGTCGCTGACCTCGAAACCATCGTGACCCATACCGAACTTGAAGCCCTGGCCCTGGAATCGAACCTCATCAAGAAACACCGCCCCCGTTACAACGTCATCCTCCGTGACGATAAGAACTATCCCTACCTTCGGTTCGACATAAAATCAGAATATCCTCGCCTTGAAGTAGTGCGCAGACTCAAGAAGGACGGTGCGCTCTACTTCGGACCCTACGTTCCGGCCGGCGGCATGTGGGAGGCTCTGGCGCTGATACGAAGGACATTCCCGCTGGCCTCATGCAAGAGAGAGTTGGGGAAGAAGCCGGAACGGGCCTGTGTCCAATTCCAGATCGGACGATGCATGGGGCCATGCACAGGCGAGGTGGACAAGACCGCGTATCAGGATGTCGTATTACAAGTACGGTTGTTTCTCGAGGGGAAAAACCGCGACCTCCTCGATACACTGAAGCATCGAATGGAGGAATCTTCGGAGAAGATGGAGTATGAACGCGCTGCGGAACTGCGGGACCGTATCGCGAAGATCGAAGGAGCATTCGAGAAGCAGAAGATCATCTCCCCGGGGTTCGAGAACCAGGATGTTATCGGCATGGTATCAGAGGCTGGACGGGCGGACGTCCAGGTGCTCTTTATCCGGAACGGCATGCTTCTCGGACGAAAGGACTTTTACCTCGATGACGTGCGCGGGATGACAAAGGAGGATATTCTCGCGGAATTTCTGCACCAGTTCTACGCCAAGGAAATGATCATCCCCTCCGAAGTGATGCTGCCCGTTGAAGTTCCCGACCGCGTGGTCATCGAGGCTTGGCTTACGGAAAAGCGGGGTGCAAAGGTCGAGGTGCCGGTGCCGCAGCGCGGTAGAAAGCGTGAGCTGGTGCAGATGGCATCTGACAACGCAAACCAGTCGCTCCGTGAGCACCTGCTCTCCCGCAGGAGCAAAGAGCGCATCCTTCTGAGGCTTCAGGAAGAACTGGGGCTCAGGAACCTTCCGCGCAGGATCGAGGCGTTCGATATCTCGACCATACAGGGGACTGAGTCGGTGGCAAGCATGGTATCGTTTGAGAACAACCTGCCGGACAAGAGAAACTATAAGAAGTTCAAGATACACTCTGTCGAAGGACAGGACGATTTTGCGAGTATGGCGGAAGTGATCAGACGAAGGTATGTGAAAGCAAAGGAAGGCGGAATGCTGCCGGACCTGATCCTGATCGATGGTGGCAAGGGACAGCTCAACGCTGCTCTTGATGTTCTCAAAGAACTCGGGATCGAAGGGCCTGATGTCGCAGGATTGGCGAAAGCACGGAGTGGGGAGGAGGGCACAGAAAAAGAGTTCGAAAGGATATTTCTTCCCGGAGTGGAGGAACCCATCATTCTTGACCCGACGAGCGCGACCACACACCTGGTCGCACGCGTGCGCGACGAAGCGCACCGGTTCGCAATCACGTATCACCGGAAACTACGCGAGAAGCGGGCGGTGCGTTCCGAATTGGACGATATCCCCGGCATCGGCGAGACGAGGAAGAAGGCGCTGCTCCGGCATTTTGGCAGCGTAGAAAAGATCAAAGAGGCGGCCATCGAAGATCTGGCAGCGGTAAAAGGGATGTCGAAGAAGGCGGCTGAAGAAATCTCAGGATTTTATAAAAAGAGGCTGGTCGAACGAGGATAAGAAGGAGCCTTCATGACGAACGAACAATGGCTGGGAATATTCAAACATATCGGTAAGAAAATGCGCGAAGGACTGTCCGTCGCCCTCAACACGGAAGGCGGAACGGTGCCTTTGGGCAAAGGAGCCGGCGGGGACAAGACCTTCCCTGTGGATAAGTGGGCCGAGGACATCATCATCGCCGCGCTTGCGAAGGCGCAGCGGGAAGGAGAGGCCTTTACGCTCATCTCCGAGGAGCTCGGCGTCAGAAAGTTCGGCGAGGGGGAAAAGATCGTGCTCGTCGATCCCATCGACGGGAGCAACAACGCAAAGAGCGGGATCCCATTCTTCTCCACGTCGCTGGCGCTTCTGAACGGCGACACGCTGGACAAGCTCGCCGTGGGCTACGTCATGAACCTTGCCGGAGGAGACGAGTTCTGGGCGATACGGGGTAACGGAGCATACAAGAACGGGACGAGGATTAGAACATCGGCCACGCAAGGCATCACGATCGTTGCGTACGAGGCATCGTCGCCGGCGACCGATATTCCGCGGATCATGCCCCTGATTGCGCAGGCGAAGCGCACGAGATGTTTCGGGTCCACGGCCCTCGATCTTTCGTATCTTGCTTCAGGCGCCATCAGCGTTTTTGCTACGGCAACGGCCTCGCGTGCCTTCGACTATGCGGCAGGGATGCTGATTCTCGAGGAAGCGGACGGAGTGATCACCGACATCGAGGGAACAGTGCTCGATCATATAGTCGTGGGATTGAACCGGACCGTGCCGCTGCTTGCGAGCAAGAATGACTCCACGCACGTGATGGCGCTGAACTTGCTATCTGCCCAGCGATGACGAATAAAGTGCCGTAGTATTGACATACTATTCTTTTTATGTAATTATGACCTATGGCATTAGTGAACCACACCACGCGAGAAATCAACGCGAAGATCGTGTATTACGGCCCCGGCCTTTGCGGTAAGACGACGAACATCCATCTGATCTATCACCGAATCGCTCCCAATCAACGGGGCAAGCTGATCTCGCTCGCAACCGAGACTGACCGGACGCTGTTCTTCGACTTTCTTCCTGTGGAACTCGGGACTATAAAAAACTACCGGGTGCGGTTCCATCTCTACACCGTGCCTGGCCAGGTATTCTACAACGCCACACGCAAGCTTGTGCTCAAGGGAGCGGATGGCGTGATCTTCGTGGCGGACTCACAACGCGCTATGATGGACGCGAACCTCGAAAGCTTGGCGAATCTCCGCGACAATTTCGCCGAAATGGGCATTGACCTGACCAGCTTCCCCATGGTGATTCAGTATAACAAGCGCGACCTGCCCGATATCATGTCCATCGATGAAATGAACGAGGCCCTGAACCCGCGCAATATCCCGTTCTATGAGGCGGTTGCGACAGCAGGCGACGGCGTGCTCAAGACCTTCACCGCCGTCTCCAAGGTCGTGCTTCAGGACATGCAGAGGTCCCCTGAACGCCACAACTTTATGCTCCGCGACATAATCGGCAAGGGAGAAAAGAGTGCCCTCCCGCTGAAAGAGCACTCAAAAGAATCGCTTCCCGATGAACCCTCGATGCCCGGCGCGCCTATGGCTGAGGCAAAACCCGAGATGGCCGCCCTTGAGGAGGCCGTGGACGCAGGGATGAAGGTGAATCTCGGAAAGCCGTTCATGGAAGACCGGCAGATTATCCTCCCTTTTGATGTCCTGACCATGGACCGGGAAGACCAGTTCCAGCTCCGTGTTGCCATCGATATGGAATCACCGATGTCGAAGCGGTTCAAGGTGGTCGTTAAAAAATTTTAAGAAATGATCAGATGAACTGAAAAATCGGATTTATTAAGACCGATGCAGCAGAGAGATCGATAGCTATAGAAGATCAGCATCACCTGTTTCCGGAGAACTCCTGCTGTGAGGTAACTATGTCAAAGGTAACAGCGCTCATACCTGCCGCTGGCATGGGCAGGAGGATGGGAAAGGCCGTGGCAAAGCAGTTCCTGCCGCTCGGTGACATGCCCATGCTGGCGCATACGCTCTTGATGTTCCAGCGCGCGTCGGAGGTCGATGAGATCATACCGATCCTCTCGAAGGAAGACATGGAGATCTGCCTCAAGGAAATCATCGAACAATACCATATCACCAAGGTAAAGACCCTGGTCGTGGGAGGCAAGGAACGGCAGGATTCTGTGCAGAACGGACTGCAGAAGCTTGAGAAGGACGCGTCGGTCGTACTCATTCACGACGGGGTGAGGCCCTTTGTCACACACGATATGATCAAAGATACTGTTGATCACGCCAAGAAGGGAGAGTGTGTTACTGTCGGCGTGCCGCTCAAGGACACCGTAAAAGAGGTGAACGACAAGGGCTTGGTCGTCCACACGCTTGAGCGGAGCAGGCTCTGGGCCATACAGACCCCCCAGGCTTTCCCGGTTAAGATCCTCAGGCGTGCTTATGAAGATTCGTACAAGCAGAACCTCTATGGAACTGATGATGCCACGCTCGTCGAACGGGCAGGCGGCAAGGTCCGAGTGATCATGGGAAGCTACGACAACATCAAAATCACCACGCCGGAGGACCTCCTCCTGGCGGAAGAGATCCTCAAGAGAAGGTAGTATGAGAATCGGCATGGGTTACGATGTACACCGCCTCGTTGAAGGAAGGAAGCTTATGATCGGCGGCGTGGATATCCCCTCCGAAAGAGGACTCCTTGGCCACTCCGACGCGGACGTTCTGCTCCATGCGATCTGCGATGCGCTGCTCGGCGCTGCGGGGCTTGGCGACATCGGACGGCATTTTCCGGACACGGCGCCGAAGTACAAGGGCATATCGAGCCTCTCCCTCCTTGCCGAGGTGTATCGGCTGCTGAACGAGGGCGGGTTTCGCGTAAACAACATAGACGCCACAATCGTGGCGGAGCGGCCGAAAATGGCAGCCTATGTCCCGGAAATGGTCGCGAACATCGCATCGACGGTCAAGACGGACCGGTCTGCGGTCAATGTCAAGGCCACGACAACCGAGGGGCTCGGGTTCGCTGGCAGGGGCGAAGGAATCGCGGCATATGCCGTTTGCACGATAGAGCATTCGGCATGAGCGGTTGCATCGGAACGTGCCAGGGGAGGTGGAACGTGCGGTACGCTATCATCGTGGTCGTTCTTTCGGCCGCAATCTTCTCCAACGGTTTACAGGCAAGAGCGCAGGAGGGAAGCAACGAGCGGAAAAGCTACCTCTATACGTGGACGGACGACAGTGGTGGTGTTCATATTACGGATGGGCTGGGAAACGTGCCCGAGCAATACCGTCCGAAGGCCCGAAAAGTGGAAGATTCGCGGAAGGGCGAGGCCGGGCAGGGTCAGCAGCCTCAGAACGTAACGGGCGGAACTGCAGGGCCGGAGAGTGAAGAAGAAGCAGATGAAAGCCGGAAGGCCGAATGGCAGGACCGCGTCCAGGAATGGACGGACCGCCGCGATCAGGCGGAGAAGCGCTACCGGGAGCTTGACCAGCAGCGGACGGAGCTGCTCATGAGCTCGGGCGGACCGGCATACGGTCCGATCGAGAATAAGGTCAAAGCCGAGCAGATCGGGCAGGAGATGAAAGAAGTGCAGAAGCAAATCGATGAGGCCCGGAACATGCTCGACGTCGTTATTCCGGAAGAAGCGCGTAAGGCAGGAGTGCCTCCCGGGTGGCTCAGGGAGTAGGGATGGCGATTGCCGAATAGAAATCAACAAAACTAAGCTACTTTTTTATTCTGCGACCCGAAATTAACAAGATGGGTGAGACATTTCTTAAGATAAAAAAAGATTTTCACGCGGCGATTTCCATGGACCCCGCGGCGACGAGCAAGTTGGAGGTCGTCCTTACCTATGCAGGGTTTCACGCGCTCCTGTTCTACCGGTTCGCGCACGGTCTCTGGAAGAAGCGCTTCCCGTTCATCCCCCGTGCCCTGTCGCAGTTTGCACGCTTCCTTACAGGCATCGAGATACATCCGGGCGCTATCATTGGATCAGGGATGTTTATCGATCACGGAATGGGCGTCGTGATAGGCGAGACCAGCGAAATCGGCGACAACGTCACTCTGTTCCAGGGAGTGACGCTGGGAGGCACGGGGAAACAGCGCGGCAAGCGCCATCCTACGCTCGGCAACCATGTGGTCGTGGGTGCAGGCGCTAAGGTGCTCGGGCCCATCAAGGTCGGCGATTATGTGAAGATCGGCGCGAACTCGGTCGTACTCCAGGATGTGCCGGACCATTCCACCGTTGTGGGAATTCCCGGAAAAATCGTGAGGATCAAGGACGAGCGCGTACCGGACGAAGCGCTCCTCGATCATATCCACATACCGGACCCCATTGCAGACCGATTCATTAATCTTCAGGTGCAGATTGATAATCTGAAGAAGGAACTGGAGAGTATCAAGAACAAAGCAAAGGACTGATGTCTGATCCGCGGTGCATGACGACAAGCCGGATCACTCCCGTGGTCGTTCATCCTGCATCCTGCGTCACTCTTCAATGATCCTGTAGCTGTGTGTGATGGTCCCCGCTTTGGCCAGTGTCGCACCGACGGAGCAGTATTTTTCCAGGCTCAGGGCTATGGCGCGCTCGACAGCCTCTTTCTCCACACCCTTGCCTTTCACGATATATTCGATGTGGACTTCCTTGTAGATCTTCGGGTAGGAGTCTGCTCTTTCTCCCCTTACGTTGATCTCAAGCCCGGCGACTTGCTGCCGTTTTTTCCGGAGGATCGATATGACATCCATGCCTGAGCAGCCGCCGAAGCCCACGAGCAAGAGTTCCATGGGACGAAAGCCGGCGTTGACCCCGCCCGCATCGTCATCGGCGTCCATGGTCAGGGTGTGGCCAGATGTTGCCTTTCCCGTGAACTGCATCCTCTGGACAAGCGTTACTTTAGCCTCTACCATGCTTTTCTCCTCATTAGATAGTATATTCCCATGATGCTATCAAATGTCGGGTAGAGTGTCAATAAGAATGGGGCAAACGGCATTATATCTTGGTAAAATTATAAAAATATTTCCTATTGTTTATCTTGGACATAGCTTCTTTATACTTATGTATTCTTCTGCTGTGGTTCATGTACCCATACTTCGGGTAAATTTATTAGATTACTATAAATTTCAACATTTTTATTGATAAATTGCCTACTCTTTCCTGGTTTAATATGGATGCTGGCAACTGACTTGCATGATAATTTGTCCCAATTTATAAGGCTGTGGCGATGTTATATAACTGGCTGTATTTATTTGCATTGCGAATATATGTTCTAAACCATGCAAATTATAACTTGTTATGGTTTAATTAGTTTTTTTTATTTGACTAAAACCCTCGGTGAACATAAAATCGACTCTCTTAGTGGTTTCATGTACACAGTAGCCAATGGCTGACAGTACCAGTTTGCCATATTTTCCTTCCTGCATCATAAATTTTATTGAACAATAGAAAGGGGGACCACATACCTTAATGATTTTCGTGCGCTGTGGTTTAAGCGCGTTGAGGATTACGGTGCAACTGTTTTCCAGAAATTGTTATTGAAGCTATGTGATAGCACAACGGCAGAAGATTGCTACAGTGAAATAATTCTATAAGGAGGATTTTCTAATGAGCAAAGATGGTAAGACACCGATGCTTGACGACCTAGAAAAAGGCGCATGGCCGAGTTTCGTAAAAGAGATCAAGAAGGCCGCAAAGAGGAGTAATACGGCTCATGATCTGCTCGGCATCCTTGAGAGATCATATAAGGACAAAGTTACCCACTGGAAGCACGGCGGCATCGTGGGCGTCCTAGGTTACGGCGGTGGTGTTATCGGCCGTTACTGTGATCTGCCCGAAGAATACCCCGGTGTGGCCCACTTCCACACGGTCCGCATTAATCCGCCGTCTGGATTTTTCTATACCTCTAAAGCCCTGAAAGATCTCTGTGATACCTGGGACAAATACGGTAGCGGAATGACGAACATGCATGGTTCTACGGGCGACCTGGTCTGGCTCGGCACCCAGACGGATAAACTCGAGCCGATCTTCGCCGAGATTACCGCAAAGGGCTGGGACCTGGGCGGCTCCGGTTCCTGCCTCCGCACCCCGAGCTCCTGTGTGGGCATGGCACGATGCGAGTTCTCGAACATCGACTCCATGAACATATGCCATACGTTCACCCAGAAGTTCCAGGACGAACTCCATCGTCCCGCGTTCCCGTACAAGTTCAAGATCAAGGTCTCTGGCTGCGCCAACGATTGCACCGCTTCAGTAGCGCGCGCTGACCTCTCCATCATCGGTACTTGGCGCGACAACATCAGGATCGACCAGGCAGAAGTCAAGAATGCTGCCAAGGACATGGACATCAAGACCGAAGTCACGGACATGTGCCCGACCAAGTGCATGAGCTGGGACGGCAGCACCCTCAAGATCAACGACAAGGATTGCACCCGCTGCATGCACTGCATCAACCGCATGCCCAAGGCCCTGCGCCCCGGCAAGGAGAAGGGCGCAACCATCATGCTCGGCGGCAAGGCCCCGATCGTGACCGGAGCCCTCATGAGCTGGGTCATCGTACCGTTCATGAAGCTCGAAGCTCCTTACGAAAACTTGGAAGACCTCATCCGCAAGCTCTGGGAATGGTGGGATGAGCACGGAAAGAACCGCGAGCGCATCGGCGAACTCGTAGACCGTATGGGCATGAGGTCCATGCTCGAAGCAACCGGCCTCAAGCCTATACCGCAGATGGTGAAGGCGCCGAGGACCAATCCCTACGTGTTCTGGGGACCGGGGGAAGTGAAGTAACCTGAAAACTAACGAGAATAATTCCAAGGAGGGAAACCTATAATGGCTGACAAACCGAAAAGAATAACAGACATTGGTGCGCCTGATTATCATAAATTCCTGCCTCCCGTAATCGTAAAGAACTACGGGAAGTGGAAGTACCATGAATATATTAGCAAGGGTGCGATGAAACACGTCTCCGAGACCGGCGACGAGCTCTACACCGTTCGCATGGCCACGCCCCGCCTTGTGAGCACGGACTATATCCGCGAGATGTGCGACATTGCCGAGAAGTATAGCGGTGGCCACCTCCGCTGGACGACCCGCCACAACGTCGAATTCTTCCCCGAGAAGGGGCAGGTCGATGCGCTCCAGGCCGAGCTCAAGAAGCGCGGCCATCTGGTCGGCGGCATCGGTTACGGCATCAGCAACGTGGTCCATACCCAGGGTTGGGTCCACTGCCATACCCCGGCAACGGACGCATCGGGCGTGGTGAAGGCGGTCATGGACGAACTCCATGAGTACTTCACCAATAAAAGCCTCCCCGCACGCGTAAGAATCGCCCTGGCCTGCTGCCTGAACATGTGCGGCGCGGTGCACTGCTCCGACATCGCTATCCTCGGCATTCACCGCAAGCCACCGAAGGTAAATGACGCCACCCTCGGGAACCAGTGCGAGATCCCGACGACCATCGCATCCTGCCCCACCGGCGCCATCAGCCCGAACCCGGCTGCCAAGTCCGTGAAGATCAAGGATGAACGCTGCATGTATTGCGGCAACTGTTACACCATGTGCCCCTCGCTCCCGATTGCCGACGGCTCCGGCGACGGCATCGCCATCTACGTCGGTGGCAAGGTGTCCAACGCCCGCGGTCCGGCACGTATGTCCAAGCTGGCCATTCCGTTCCTCCCGAACAATCCGCCGCGCTGGCCCGAGGTCGTACAGGCGGTCAAGCACCTGGTAGAGATTTATGCCAAGGACGCGCATAAGCACGAGCGCTATGGCGAGTGGATCGAGCGGATCGGCTGGGAGCGGTTCTTCAAGCTGAGCGGTATTCCGTTCACGTACCAGCACATCGATGACTTCACCTTTGCACGAGAATCATTCAGAATGACGCCGACCTTCAAGTGGGAATAGAAGTGTCGCACTGACTACACGCCGGCCTCGGTTGACTACCGAGGCCGGTCTTTTGATGCTGTGAACAATCTATCCGGAAGGGAGCGACTATGGACGCTGCTGAACTGACAAAAAAAGTATATGAGCTGGTGGAAAAGAACCAGGGCAAGAAAAAAATGAAGGCTGGAGACATCACCAAGGCCATGGAAGCGGAAGGCGCGACGCGGGACGAGGTGAAGGCCGCAATCCGCGAGCTTGTGGATGGTGGCAAACTGGTGTATTCCTACTTCGGCGGCAGCTTTATTGAGATCCCGCACAAGGAAGGTTCGGCAAATCCGTAATGCCTGCGGTCCCGAGGCTGGCAATTTCTGCGACGCGCGGAGGGCTGGGAAAGACCACTCTCTCGCTCGGCATAATCGCTGCCTGGCGTAAGAAAGGCAGACGGGTTGGGGTCTTTAAGAAGGGACCTGATTTTATAGACGCCGGATGGCTTGGGGTGGCAGCAGGCAGGCCCTGCTATAATCTCGATCTCTTCATCATGGAAAAAGAAAGTATCCTGCGGTCATTCTCCGACCACACGATAGCTGTGGATGCGGCGGTGATCGAGGGAAACCGGGGACTCTATGATGGCGTTGACGAGTCCGGCACCTATAGTACAGCGCGATTGACAAAATTGCTCAAAATGCCCGTTGTACTTATAGTAGACTGCACCAAGGCCTCAAGCACAGTCGGGGCAGTCGTATTAGGGTGTCAGAAATACGACCCGGAAGTTGATATCAGGGGAATCATTTTAAATAACGTTTTACCGGGCCGGCATGAATCGGTCGTAAGGAAGGCAATAGAGCAGGCGACGGGCCTGTTGGTCGTGGGCGCAGTGCCGAGGCAGAGGAAAGGCGAATTCCCCGAACGCCACATGGGGCTGACGCCGTTCCATGAGCATCCCGAAGTGGACCAGGCAATAAGCGCCGCAGCTATCGTAGCAGAAAAATATCTTGACCTGGATGCAATGTGGAATATTGCGTGCAGTGCTTCCGAGCTGGAGATACCTGAGAGGCCGGCGGCAGCGGTCTTTGATCGCGGGGAAGATCAGGTTACTGTAGGAGTCATAAAAGACACTGCTTTTCAGTTCTATTATCCCGATAATCTGGAAGCCCTCGAACGGCAGGGTGCTCGCATACTGGAAATCAACGCCCTCAGGGACAGGACGCTTCCTGAGATAGACGCTCTTTATATCGGCGGAGGTTTTCCCGAGACGCAGGCGGCAGAGCTTGCCGCGAATGATGGATTCTGCAGGGCCTTGAGGGCCGCAGCCGAGAACGGATTGCCGATTTATGCGGAGTGTGGCGGTCTGATATATCTCGGGCGTAATTTGAAAGTTGATGAACGCACATATCCCATGACGTCGGTGTTGCCGGTTGATTTCGTTCTTGAAAAAAGGCCACAGGCACATGGCTATACAATATTGGAAGTCAGGGGTCCAAATCCGTTCCTTGAAAAGGGCGTCGTTATCCGGGGGCATGAATTCCATTACTCACGAATCGCGAATCTTGACGATTTGCCTCCAATGGCGTATTATATGGAACGCGGGGCCGGGATAAACAGTACGGAAGACGGTCTCGTGTACAAAAATGTGCTGGCATGTTACACGCATCTCCATGCGCTGGGGACGCCGCAGTGGGCCGAGGCAATGGTTGGTAAGGCGCGCGAGTACAGAACACGGAAGCAGGAAGCATAGAAAGCAGGCATTATCTTGAGGGCAGGGACAAGGGAAGGCATTGAGCCGGTCTGTCCGTTTTGCAGAGGCAGGCTTGAGCGACCGACTACGATGCGCATCAGTTCCACGGAAAATGTGCTCGGCGGGACGTGTGCTCAATGCGGTGCCTTGTTTATCGTCGACCCAACGAGTAAGAATGTTGGGGAAGTGATGATGCAAGCTCTCGACATGGCGGCGGCCCAACTCTCGAAAGACAGCTCCGAGATGGTTCCCGGCGAGGATTACGACGATGCAGTGTTGAGCTATGATTGGCGGACGCACCGGTCTCCAGGCGCTCCAAAGGGCTTTATGGATGGCTACGGTCGACTTTATATCATCAAAACAAAAAAATAAAATTGTTCTCTAACCGCGGTGACGGCAGAGTGATCTGTATATAGCAACAAGGCAACCAAGAGTGGGATGCTCAGAAAGCTCCCAAAAATTATTCATGAAAGGGGAATGGACAATGGCAACAATTGACGTAAAAGGCAAGACGATCGAAGTGGATGAGGATGGATTTTTGGCGAACCTGGACGATTGGAATATGGATGTCGCGAATTACTTCGCGCAGGTCGAAGGAATTGATATGACCGATCAGCACTGGGAGGTCGTGAATTTCCTGCGCGACTACTATAAGCAATACCAGATCGCGCCGATGATCAAGATCCTCGTTAAGGAAATCGGTAAGAAGCTCGGTCCCGATAAGGGGAATACCAAATATCTCTACGAGCTCTATCCGGGCGGTCCTGCAAAGCAGGCATGCAAAATCGCGGGCCTTCCGAAGCCGACCGGCTGCGTATAGAACCTGCTACTGCGAGAACATCGAACACTGATCCCGTCCATAACGGTGAGGGCGCAGGGTCGTAATATGCTCGTCGAAAGAGGGTGACCCCTGTGTGCATCCAGGCCTACGGCGCCAATGTCCGGGACTGGGTGGTCTGCGGTAATAGGGGAACATCAATGGGCATGGTGAGACCGTGTTCCTGCAGGAGTACCAGGACCGCAATCGCCATGAACTGTTTGGGCGAGAAGAATTATTCTGCTGTAAGGAGGAATGTGATACCATGTACATGGTAACAATAGACAAGAACAAGTGCGACGGCGACGGCACCTGCGTTAATGTCTGCCCCCAGTCGGTATTCAAGTTGGAAGGCGGCAAGGCCGAGCCGGTGAATATGTCCGAGTGCATCAATTGCCTGACCTGCGTGGAAAACTGCCCGCAGCAGGCGATCACGGTAACCGAGATTTAATGAGAGAACAGACAATCATATTGAGAGGGGATAGTTGAAAAATTATCCCCTGTTTTTTTATTAAAAATACGCTGCGGGGAGGTGAACATATTATGAAGCTAGCGGTATTTTTGAGCGACTGGAGAAGGACCGAAGCAACCCTTGAGAGAATGAAGGCCGAAAAGCTGGGCGTCATCCTCGTTGAAAACGGCATTTACCATGCTGTGGTAAAGGAAAATGGCAAAGATTCGCCGGTGCTGTCAAAAGCTGGCGCGAACTTTTACGTATTGTCCGATGATCTCGAGACGAGAGGGTTTACAGCGGCGAACGTCAACTCCAAGGTGAAGGTCATCGGTTACGGTGACATCGTCGATCTCATCATGAACGACTACGAGAAGACGGCCTGGTTGTAGTATAAAAAAACACGAAGGATGGGGGCGAGGAACGTAATCACCATTCATCCGAGTGAACGCAAGCGAAGATATCTCTTCGCCTGTCAGAAACTATTAAGGAGGATAGCATGGGAGAATTAACGTTGGGAGTATTCCCTTCCCTGGTCGGCTCGATGTCGCTCGATTTTGCGTTCAAGCTTGCCGAGGCGGGGATGGCCAAAGGACACAAGGTAAACATGTGGCTCTCCGGCAATGCCGTGATGATGGCCAAAAAGGGCCAAAAAGCATTCAAAGACTATTCTCATCTTGAAAAGCGCATGAAGGAACTCATGGGCAAGGGTATGGAAGTTACGGTATGCGAAGCATGCGCCGAGGCCAGGGGATACCACAAGGAAGATACGCCCGAGGGCATGAAGCGGGCGAGCATGGACTGGTACCTGGCAAAGACTGTCAAGACCGACCGACTTTTGCATATAGGAGGTGAGTAAATGGGTGCCGTAAAAGTATTGTTCGTTGTACAGAGGCCGCCGTACAAGAGCGAGAACCCCCGTCTCGCGCTCACCCATGCGATCGCGAGCCAGACCGCGGAGATCTACATGGACGAAGGAGACTCCGTTGTCCCGACCATGGTGTTCGTCGGCGACGGCGTGCTGAACGCCGTTAAGAACCAGCAGGCCATGAAGCTCTACGGGGTGACAACTACGGAGAACCACATCAAGAGCTGTCTGCTCATCGACCTGCCCGTCTGGGTGTGCAAGGAAGATATGGAACGTTTGGGTCTCAAAGAGGACCAGATCATCACTGATGCCGAAGATATGGGGGCCGAACTCAAGACGAAATTCGTATCCTACGGTGATATTCAGAAAGAGATGGAGTCGGTCAAACATCTGCTGTTCTTTTAGCGGATAAAACTCTGTAGCAGGTGCTGCAGAGCCATTGCTGACAGATTGTGAATGGATATGGATCTGAAAAGACTTCTGCAGGAAAGAAAAACTGCTATCGTTAAAAGGTGGTTCGATGCCGTCACGGAGGCATATCCTGACGATACGTCCCGTTTTCTTAAAAAGAAAAAGGACCAGTTCACGAATCCCGTCGGGTACACGATCTCCGAGGGAATAGAGCACCTTTTTGATGCGCTGCTTCAGGGAATGCTTCAGGATAAAGTTTCAGCGTTTCTTGACAGCATAATCAGGATCCGAGCGATTCAGGACTTTACGCCGTCCGAGGCCGTTGCTTTTATCTTTCGTCTGAAGAAAGTCATCCGGCAAGAGCTCGGAGACGATATTCTGAAGCAGCAGGGGATGTTGGAGGCACTATCAACATTTGATTCCGCTATCGATGACCTGGCCCTCTATGCGTTCGACATTTACATGAAGTGCCGGGAAAAGATTTACGAACTCAAGGCGAACGAAGCGAGAAATATGACGTTTCGGCTCCTGCAGAAGGCCCAGCTGCTCGATCAAAACAAGGAATAGTATCAGGTTTCGAGCCGGCATCGCTGTTTATCTTATAAACGAAAAGAGGTAACGATATGAAAGCCTTAGTTTCTTTTATCGCGGTTCTTCTGCTTGTCCTGATTGCTTATGCAGGAGTGGCGGCGGCGAATCTGCGGTTCCTCTTTGGCGTCATCATCCCTTATGCGGCGTTCCTCATGTTCGTCGTTGGGATGATCGTCCGCGTTCTCAAATGGGGAAGTTCGCCGGTCCCGTTTCGCATTCCCACGACCTGCGGGCAGCAGAAGTCCTTTCCCTGGATCAAACAAAGCAAACTTGAAAGTCCATCCAGCATGCTGGGCGTGATCGGGCGCATGGCTCTGGAGGTGCTCGTCTTCCGTTCCCTGTTCAGAAACCTCAAAACGCAGCTGAACGGTGAAAGCAAGCTTGCCTACGGAGAAGCAAAGTGGCTCTGGCTTGCCGGTATGGCGTTCCATTGGTCATTCCTCATCATCCTGTTCCGTCATATGCGGTTCTTCATCGAGAAGGTACCGGCAGCGGTCCAACTTGCGGAAGGCCTCGACAGCTTCCTCCAGATCGGCGCTCCACTCCTCTATATGACCGATGTGATTCTCCTTCTGGCAGTGACCTACCTGTTCATCAGGAGAATCGGTATTCCCCAGATGCGATACATTTCGCTCATAGCCGACTACTTTCCTCTCTTCCTTATACTGGGAATCGCGATCTCCGGCGTTCTGATGCGCTACTTCTATAAAACGGACATCGTTAGCGTGAAGGTGCTCGCAATGGGGCTGCTCAGTTTCAAGCCTACGGTTCCTGAGGGTATCGGTGTGATCTTCTTTATCCATTTTTTCCTCCTGAGCGTCCTGTTCGCCTACTTCCCGATGAGCAAGCTTGTGCATCTGGGCGGCGTGTTCCTGAGCCCCACGCGGAACCTGGCGAACAACAGCCGCATGAAGCGGCATGTCAATCCCTGGAACTATCCGGTTCACGTCCACACTTACGAGGAATACGAGAATGATTTCAGAGCTAAGATGAAAGATGCCGGGATCCCGGTAGAAAAGGAGTAATCATGGCAAAACTTCCGAAACCAGAAGAACTGTCGAAGATAGATTACACGCCGCCTAAGTCGGGGTGGATGGATACGCCCGTCGTGTTAAAAGAGGGCATGTTCTGCCATGGATCCAAGCCGAAGAGCCTCGAGACCATCGGGTTTCCAAATCCCCGCGATTGGCGACCGGCAGATGCGGACTGGAAACTGCCCGAAAACTGGAAGGAAATCCTCATAGAGGGCATCGCGGACCGCTTGAAGAAGTACCGGTCGTTCCGGCTCTTCATGGACATCTGCGTCCGCTGCGGAGCCTGTGCTGATAAGTGCCACTTTTTCATCGGCACTGGCGACCCCAAAAATATGCCGGTCCTCCGCGCCGAACTGATCCGCTCGGTCTATCGGAAAGAGTTCACCACGGCCGGAAAGATCCTGGGAAAAATGGCCGGTGCCCGTGAGCTTACCCTCGATGTGCTGAAGGAATGGTGGTACTACTTTTACCAGTGCACAGAGTGCCGCCGCTGCTCGGTCTTCTGTCCCTACGGTATCGACCAGGCCGAGATCACGATTATCGGCCGGGAACTGCTCAACTTGCTCGGTCTGAACATCGAGTGGATTGCCGGTCCCGCTGCCAACTGCTACATGAAGGGGAACCACCTTGGTCTCGAGCCCCATACTATCGTCGGTAACCTCGAATACATGCTCGATGACATTGAGACCGTTACAGGTAAGAGGATCAAACCGACCTTTAACCGAAAGGGCGCCGAGATTCTCTTTGTGACGCCATCGGGCGACCTCTTTGCGGATCCGGGCACGTACACGGCCATGGGCTACATGATGCTCTTCGAAGAGCTCGGGCTGGATTATACCTGGAGCACATACGCTTCGGAGGGAGGCAACTTCGGGTTCTTCACCTCGAACGAGCTGGCAAAGCGGCTCAATTCGAAGATCTATGCCGAGGCCAAGCGGCTCGGGGTCAAATACGTCATCGGCGGCGAGTGCGGCCATATGTGGAGGGTCCTCCACCAGTACATGGACACCTGGAACGGCCCCGCAGACTTCCTCGAGGTCCCCAAGTCCCCGATCACTGGCACGGTCTTCGAGCATGCAAAATCGACAAAGATGATCCATGTTGTCGAGTTCACCGCGGACCTGATAAAGAACGGAAAGCTTAAACTTGATCCGAGCAGGAACGATGACCTCGTCGTTACGTGGCACGATTCCTGTAACACTGCGCGCGGCATGGGCTTCTTGGAAGAGCCACGCTACGTGCTCAAGAGCGTGGTGAACAACTTCTACGAAATGCCCGAAGATACCATCCGCGAGAAGACCTTCTGCTGCGGCAGCGGGTCCGGCCTCAATGCCTCGGAAGATATGGACCTCAGGATGAAGGGCGGGTTCCCGAGGGCGAACGCGGTCAAGTATGTGCATGAACACTATGGCGTGAACATGCTCGCCAATATCTGTGCCATCGATCGGGCAACGCTGAAGCCGCTCATGGATTACTGGGTCCCGGGCGTGAATGTCACCGGCCTCCATGAGCTGGTGGCCAACGCGCTGATCATGAAGGGCGAAAAGGAGAGGACGACCAACCTGCGCGGTGAACCCCTCCCTGCAAAAGCCCAGAAGGAGGAGAAAGCCTAATGAAACTCTATGACGGCGGGAAAATAATCATTGGCCTCCTGATTTTCGTCGGCATTGCCACATTTCCTTTTTACTACAATATCGGCAAGGTGAACGCCAAGCCCGAGCCGAAGGTGGATACCCCGGCGATCCAGGAATGGGAAAAACAGTACGGAAAGAAGGAGTGTGTTGAGTCCAAGGAATTCATGCGGACCGAACACATGCAGCTCATCAACCTCTGGCGCGACTCCGTGGTCCGCAACATGAACCGTCAGTACATCAGCACGTCGAACCATAAGAAATTCAATATGAGCCTGCAGAACGGCTGCATGCAGTGCCACTCCAATAAGAAGAAGTTCTGTGACGAGTGTCATAATTACATGGCGGTAAAGCCTTTCTGCTGGGATTGTCATATTCAGCCGAAGGAAAAGGAGGAGAATAAATCATGAGCATGGACAGGAGACAATTTCTGAAAATTGCCGGCATCTCCTCCATTCTGGGGTTTGGCGCTTCCGTTGCGAACGCGACGCATCCGATCTGGGTCAAGGGCTTGGATCCATCGCAAGTGGAGCCGAACAAGGACGCCCTGACGGCAAAAAGATGGGCCATGGTCGTGGACATGAGCAAGTTCAAGACTGACGAGGATTTCAAGAAGACCATTGATGCATGCCACCTCACGCATAACGTCCCTGACTTCCGGAATCCCGACGGCAGCGTCGATACGAGGAAAGAGATCAAGTGGATATGGAAGGCCGCATATGAGAACGCGTTCCCGGGCCAGCCAAACAAGTTCATGGACGAACACCTCAAGGAAATGCCCTTTCTGGTGCTGTGCAACCACTGCGACAATCCCCCGTGCGTTCGGGTGTGCCCCACGAAGGCAACATTCAAGCTCCCGAACGGGATCACGATGCAAGACATGCACCGCTGCATCGGCTGCCGGTTCTGCATGGCGGGCTGCCCCTACGGAGCGCGGAGTTTCAACTGGGTTGACCCCCGGAAGGCCATCAACCCCGAAAGAGAAAACAAGGAATACCCAACGAGGACCAAGGGCGTCGTGGAGAAGTGCACCTTCTGCTCGGAACGGCTCGAGATCGGCAAGATGCCGGCTTGCGTGGAGGCTGCACCCAAGGGCGGCCTGGTATTCGGCGACATCGAAGATCCCAATTCAGAGGTCAGAAAGATCGTTTCGACAAAGTATACGATCAGGCGTAAATCCGACTTGGGTACCGGTCCTGCCGTTTATTATCTCATAGGAGGAAGCGACCATGCTTGAGAAAGCATTCGAAGGAAGTAAAAAATACTGGGCATGGATATTTTTTCTCGGGGCCCTTGCGCTGGTGGGGATCTATTACTACCTGCAGCAGTTCATGTACGGATTGGGTATAACCGGTTTGGGCCGTGACGTGTCGTGGGGCCTGTACATCGGCCAGTTCACGTTCCTTGTCGGCGTTGCTGCTTCGGCCGTGATGCTCGTGATCCCGTACTATTTACACGATTATAAGACGTTCAGCAAGGTCGTGATCCTCGGCGAGTTCCTCGCCATCTCGGCCGTGACCATGTGCATTCTGTTCATCATGGCTGACATGGGCCAGCCGATGAGGGTAATGAATGTAGTGCTCCATCCGACGCCGAATTCCGTCATGTTCTGGGATTTCCTTGTGCTGTCGGGTTACCTGGTCCTGAATCTTTTGATCGGCTGGGTCACATTGGGCTCGGACCGGAAAGGGGTTCCGCCGCCGAAATGGATCAAGCCCTTTATCTACCTGTCGGTCCCCTGGGCAGTCAGCATCCATACGGTGACGGCGTTCCTGTACGCCGGTCTTCCGGGACGGCATTTCTGGCTCAGCGCAATCATGGCAGCCCGGTTCCTGGCATCGGCATTCGCCGGCGGTCCCGCGCTTCTCATTATCCTTTCCCTCATCGTAAGGAAGGTCAGCAGGTTCGATCCCGGCAAGGAGCCGATCCAGGCGCTTGGGAAGATCGTGGCTTATGCCATGTTCGCCAACGTCTTTTTTCTGGGCCTCGAGTTCTTTACAGCCTTCTATAGCGGCATTCCGGGTCATACCGATTCGTTCAAGTATCTCTACCTCGGGCTTGATGGCCATACCGAACTGGTGCCCCTCATGTGGACGTCATCGGTCTTTGCGGTCGTCTCGCTCATCATGCTGGTAATTCCTGCTGCCCGCAAGAACGAGGGATCGCTCATCCTTGCCTGCATCATGCTCTTCATCTCCCTCTGGATCGACAAGGGATTCGGTCTGATCATCGGCGGTTTAGTGCCGAACCCCCTGGAGCAGGTGCGTACGTACTGGCCGACGATGCCTGAGACCTGGATCACCATCGGCGTCTGGTCCATCGGGTTCCTGATCCTGAGCATGCTCTACAAGGTCGCTATTTCAGTTCGTGAGCAGACTGCTGGAGTGGAAATAGAGCATTAATAAAACCGGAGTTATGGTTTCCCCTGAAAAGGGTCCCGTCCCGTATCCAGGGACGGGCCCCTTTTTTTCTGCATTTCTTTCTTGATTTTATCTGCCCCGACGGGTACTATACGACGATTTTTGGAATCTTACTTTTACTGAAGGAGGGAACTGGGCTCATGTATATGGTTACTATTGACAAGGGCAAATGCGACGGCGACGGGACCTGCGTGAATATGTGCCCGCAGTCCGTATTCAAAGTGGACGGCGGCAAGGCCGATCCGGTGAATATGTCCGAATGCATCAGCTGTCTGACCTGCGTTGAGAACTGCCCGCAGCAGGCCATTACGGTTAGCGAGATATAAAGAAGAACAACGGCTCACGAACAAGGGGATAGGTGAAGAACCTATCCCCTTTCTTTTTGGCCAGATAACGGCTGGAATACGATGAAATCCTCCCTGAACACGTTGCGCTACTCTTTCTTGTCCATAAGTTTCTGGAATGCCGACAAGAGATCGATGGGCAGCGGAAAAACAATGGTCGTGTTTTTTTCCGTACCGATCTCGGTAAGGGTCTGGAGATATCTGAGCTGCAGTGCTATGGGGTTCTTACTGATGACCCCTGCTGCCTCGGACAGCTTCGCCGATGCCTGAAGTTCGCCTTCCGCATGGATGATTTTGGCCCGCCTTTCACGCTCTGCCTGTGCCTGGATGGCGATAGCTCGCTGCATCTCGGCCGGGAGGTCCACATTCTTCACTTCGACGGTGGTGACCTTCACGCCCCAGGGCTCTGTCTGGAGATCAATGACCTTCTGGAGTTCGGCGTTGATGGCCTCGCGGTTCGAGAGCAGGTCGTCGAGCATGTTCTGGCCGAGGATGCTCCTGAGCGTTGTCTGCGCGATGAGCGACGTGGCGTAGTAGAAATCCTCGACCTCAATGATGGCCTTGCGCGGATCGATAACCCGGAAGTAGGCTACAGCGCTCACCTTGACGGTAACGTTGTCCTTGGTGATCACGTCCTGCGAGGGAACGTCCATGGTGACCGTCCGCATGCTCACCCGCACCATCTTCTGGATCCCGGGTAGGAGAATGATGAGGCCCGGGCCCTTCGTGCCACCGTCGGCGGGCACCTTTCCAAGGGTAAAGATCACGCCCCGTTCGTACTGCTTCAGAATCTTGATCGTGTTGAAGAGAAACCAGATAATGATAATTACCGCAACCAGCAAACCAAGTCCTATCGCTTGCATATCAGAACCTCCTTCGTGAATTCTGTAGTATGTTCCTGACTCATACTAGCCGGCATCACATGCTTTGAACACGAATGGAACGAATTATACGAGTGGCACGAATGAAACCGAGGATGCATTCGTGTACGTCGTCCCTTCGATGACATTCATGGTACAGTTTTAGAATTTTCTTTTCAATTTTGGTAAAAATTAGCTTTAAGTCAGGAGAAAAACGTAATAAGAATTTACTCCCCTAGTCTGCCCTTTTAACCTTCAGCTTGAGCCCTTCGACGGCCTCTACTTTCACCCGTTCACCCTTCTGAATGGGTGATTCGCTCCAGGCGTTCCAATATTCCCCCCGCACGAAGATCTGGCCGCCCGTAGAGATGTCGGTCTTTGCCTCTCCTTCGAGACCGAGCATTCCTTCCTTGCCGGTATCGGCTTTCTCACGGTGGACGCGCACCGCCATGGTTACGGTAATGATGAACAGAAGAGCGGATAGCGCCACGACCGGCACGATAACGGCCCAGGAGATCCGGAGGTAGGGTGACGGAGATTCGATGAGCATGACCGAGCCGATCGCCATAGCAATGGCACCGCCGACGCCGAGGACCCCGTGGCTCGTGATGAACGCCTCGGCGATGAATAGCCCGACGCCGAGGATGATAAGCATGAGCCCCGCGTAGTTGATCGGCAGGGTATGGAGCGCATAAAAGGCAAGGATCAAGCTGATGGCGCCAGCCACACCGGGGAATACTGCGCCCGGATTAGCGAGTTCGAAGTAAAGGCCGTAGAAGCCGAGGATCATAAGGATGTAAGCGATATTGGGATTGCTGATGATCTCGAGGATCCTATGCCGGAAACCCATGTTGATCTCTTGCACCTGCGCGTTCGATGTATCGATGGTCTTTTTGCCGACCACAAGATCGACGCTCTTGCCGTTTATCTCTTTTAAGAGGGACGGGACATCAGGGGCGACCAGGTCGATTACTCGTTCTTTGAGCGCCTCAGTCTCAGTTATGGAAACGCTCTTGCGTACCGCATCTTCAACCCATTTCGCGTTCCTTCCCCGTTTCTCCGCGATGCTCCGGGCCATGGCCGCCAGGTCGTTCACCACCTTGGCCTCCATGGTCTTGTCCATTTTCCCTTCCATGGTAACCGGATGAGCGGCCCCGATGTGTGTGCTCGGGGCCATCGCCGCTACATTGGCGGCGATGGTTATGAATACACCGGCCGACGCCGCCCGCGCGCCTGCCGGGGCAACGTATACTACAACGGGGATGTCGGCAGACAACATTTTCTTCACGATCTCGCGCATGGAGTCCACAAGTCCGCCAGGGGTATCGAGTTGAATTATGATGGCCTCTGCGCTGTTACGCGATGCCGTATCGATTGACTTGATGATGTATTCCGAGACCACGGGTGTGATCGGAGCGTCAACGTTTATAAGGTAGATTTTATTAACAGGCGCTGTCGGTGCCGGCGCGGAAGATTTTTTATCCTTCGGCGCATCGGCGGACAGGGGAATCACATAAGACAACACGATGATTTGCAGCAGCGAGAAAAGGATCAACCATAGAAACTTAATGCGCATTGTGCGTCTCCCCGAATGTGAAAAGTATATACGCAATGCCGGCAGGTGTCAAGAATCGCTTGACTTAAAAGGGGTTTTTCTGTAGCATCGAAAAAAACAAAGCGCATGAGAGTTACGGGTGGCATAGGCAAGGGCAGAAAGCTGAAAGCGCCTGCAGGGTCGCGTGTCAGGCCGACATCCGACAAAGTAAAGCAGGCGCTGTTCAATATTCTCGGGCAGAGAGTGGAGGGAGCGCTTTTCCTCGACCTGTTCGCAGGCATCGGCGGAATCGGCATCGAGGCGCTCAGCAGGGGAGCGGGGAGAGTCGTGTTCGTCGACGATTCGCGGGACTCGCTGAAAATCATAAAAAAGAATGTGGAACAGACCGGCTTTGCCGAGCGGGCACAGGTCGTCGCATCGAAGGCTGAGACCTTTCTCAAAAAAACGTCCGAGCAGTTTGATATCGTCTTTCTCGACCCGCCCTATTCGCTTGCGCTGGAACCGCTGCTCACGGTCCTTGGGGAGTCAGGAATATTGAAGCCTGATTCGATCTTGATTGCCGAGCATTTCAAAAAACAGCCGTTGATCGAGCATGCGGGCAATCTTTCACTTTACCGTCAAGCACAATACGGGGATACGGTGCTTACCTTTTATAAATTACAGTAGTAGTTCTACCGCAGAGAACACCGACAAATTAGAGGCAGTGAGGAAAAAGACGTCCAGGAAATACGATGTGGCAGAAGAGATTTCTCGACCCCCAAGGCTTTAATTTTAAGCATTTATTCTCTACATGCGCAGCGGGCCAATGGAAAATAACAAGGAGATAAGATGAAACACATCGGCGTCTATCCAGGAACTTTTGATCCTGTGACCAGCGGACATGTCGATCTCGTCGATCGCAGTCTTAGGATTTTCGACGAACTGATCGTTGCTATAGCAGCGAACCCCAAAAAGAAACCGCTTTTTTCACTCGAAGAGCGCATCGGCATGTTCAGGGAGGTGACGGCGAAGTATAGGAACGTGGTGATCGAGGGGTTCGATGGGTTGCTCGTTGATTACGTCAAACAGAAAAATGCAGTTGGGATCATCCGTGGATTGCGCGCCGTATCTGACTTTGAATACGAAATGCAGATGGCTTTGATGAATCGGAGGCTCGACAGCACAATCGAGACGGTGTTCCTGATGCCGAATGAGGAATATTCTTTCATCACCTCGACGATCGTAAAAGAAGCAGCGAGTTATGGGGGCGATGTGTCAAGCCTTGTACCACAAGTGGTGGTAGACAAGCTGAAGAAGAAGTTTGGGAAGTAAGGTCTATGTTCTTTTCATTCTTTGTCTAAGCGCCTCATAGAGGATCACCGCCGCTGCGGTTGCCACATTCAGCGAATCGATCGTCTCCGCCATGGGAATGCGGACGTGAAGGTCAATGGCAGGCATAATATCCTCCGGCAGCCCAGCGCCTTCCTGTCCTAAGATCACTAGAGTCGGTTTCTTGAGGTCGATGTCGAGGTGCGTTTTTTCGCCGCCTAGAACTGTTGCCACAGTCTGATAGCCCATCTTTTTGCAGGTCTTAATGAATGCTCTCACATCCACGATGTGCACGATCGGTAGGCGCAGTATGCTGCCCATGGAAGCCCGGATGGCTTTTGCGTTGAAAGGGTCTACGGTGTTCGTTGTAATTGCTACACCTGACGCACCCACGGCCTCGGCGGTGCGGATGATAGTGCCGAGGTTGCCGGGGTCCTGTAGCTGATGGGCGACTACTATGAGCCCCGAGCTATGAGCCAAGAGTTCTTCTTCGCTGTGCTCCATTGTCTTCACAACCGCCATCACCGGCTGGGGAGTTTTGCTCCCAGATATCGTGTCCATAATCCGCTCCGATACCCAGAGAATTTCCACGGACCGGCTTTCCGCAAGTTTAAGCACGCCCTTGCCGTGGTGCTGGACAAGTGATGGCGAGGCCACGACCATCGTGACCCCCAGGTTGTCCCGGAGCGCCTCTACGACCATCTTGACGCCTTCAATCAGAAAGGCCTTTTCCTTTTTTCGGTATTTCGGATCTGCAAGAGAGCGGAGATGTTTTACTACACTATTGTCTTTGCTTGCGATTGGATTGTGCGGTCCGGATTGATGCATGAGCGGGAGTATAGCACAAATCGAAAAGAGCGAGAATAGAAAATGCACAGAATTTGGTCTTCTAAAGAGCTCGGGAAGTGTCATTCTAAGCGAAGAGAAGAATCTCTTAGTAAGGATAATTAAGCCCTTTCGTGAAGGCTGCCTGAGCCAAAGAACGAGAACCTTCGCTTTATGCAGGGTGACAATCAGCGACGGTCTCACAATACCATAGCAGTTTTAACCTTTCATCATGCGGAATGCGTCCTGATACTGTTTCTCTAACTCCTCCCATCTCTTAAGAGAGTCGAAACTCCTCTGCCAGGCATCGTAATCATCCTTAAATTCGGGATGTTGAGTCAATTTCCCGCTCCTCAATTCTTGAACAAAAGCCTCAGTGGTCTTGTTGTGTTTTCGCTGCAGGATGTCGAGGGACTTTTTTATCCGCCGGATTGTATTTTTACACACTGCCAGCTCCCTATAAAGCGATATCTCGTATTCATCGGTATGCACAAGCAACCTCCACTGTGAATTGAGCGTAATACAGCTGAGCGAAAAAAACAAGAGCAAAACAATATACTTGACAAAAATTGTCAAGTTTGTTATCGTTATTTTAGAATTCGAAAGGACTTAAAAGGTCCTGTTTTATGTGCCGTCGGAAACCAATAAGAAAAAAGTATGAAACTGTCCACCAAAGGAAAATACGGCGTTCGTGCAGTGTATGAGATCGCCAAACACTGCGGCAAGGGGCCACTTACTATCAAGGAGATTGCCGACCGCCAGGGGATCTCGTTCTCATACCTTGAGCAGATCCTGCACCGACTCGGCAAGGCAGGTCTTATTGAGAGTGTCCGTGGACCGGCAGGGGGATACCTGCTTG
>Ga0335082_10001217_pt1 | contig 27457 bp, 27 predicted proteins | sample Lox_Sample_41_FD_206718 | JGI IMG/M metagenome (GOLD analysis project Ga0335082, IMG submission 206718) | Soil microbial communities from Loxahatchee National Wildlife Refuge, Florida, United States - Lox_Sample_4.1 | ecosystem: Environmental > Terrestrial > Soil > Wetlands | place: USA... | reverse complement strand
AGTCACCTTGTAAATCCGCTGGAAATCTATAGTCGCCAACGACGACAGCTACGCTCTAGCCGCCTAACACCGGCTAGACTCTGCCCCCGGTGTGCTCATGCGCCGGATCTGATCCCGCAAGGGTGAAGAACGCAGAGTCATTCGCATGAGATCGCGTCGCGCAGGGTTACTTTGCTCGGCGTTAAATCGCTAGGTAACTCGCCAAGCACCAGCCTGCCGGCCGGCGGGTGTGCGGTTAAATCAAACGACCAGGCTAAGCATGTAGAGCTGACTGTAGAGGACTTGCGGACGCGGGTTCGATTCCCGCCGCCTCCACCAAACTCCAGAAAGGGCCCCGATAAAGCGCTCGAATGTCGCGCGGAGCACCGCCGGGGCGTTTGCCAAGTGGCTGTAGCGTCCAACCCAAAACGCCTGGAACCAAATGGGCCACCCTAGATCGAAATAGGCGCAAGCAGCCGCCAAGTATGAGGCCCGCCTTTTCCGGCTTTGCCTACACGCGGTTACAGCTCGGCAATCGATGGAATCTTGGAGTAAGCTGCAAAGGGTATTCTGGCGTTACAGAAAACCTGACGATTTGAGATCGGATATGAAGGTCGAATCCCGCCAATATTTGTCGATAGCACTCGCTGCTATTGCTGCTGTCGTGTTCACCCACTCAGGCGCAAGTCGCGCCGACGACACGGGTCTTTACGCTGGGCGCACCCTTCTCTCAGGCGTGCCGGCCAGCCCCTCCAAGGATCAGGCTCAGCTCGCGCTCGAACCGGGCAGCACCGCGCTTGGCGGAGACACATCGCGACTCGAGGGCGAGCGCATTTTCGGCGGCTACCGGTTCGGGCCAGGCTTTGCGTTGGAGGGTGCCCGGACGCGGATCGGCCCTTCGGGGCTCGGACCGAACAACGAGAAAATCAGCGTCGCAGGGGTGGGTTCGATGCCGCTCACGGACTCCGTCACCCTGATGAGCAAACTAGGGCTGAGCTATCAGCCGTCGGCAGCCGCCGGGGGCGGTGTATCCATGGCGGACGTGACCAACAGCGGGCGGCTCTACGGGGTCGGGGTATCCGTTCGGGTCCGCGACAACGTCGAAGTCCGGGCGCAGACTGAGCACCTCGGCCCTACGCAAGGGGCAGCGGCGTCCGATTCAGTTCTGTTCGGCGCCAACGTGCGCTTCTGAAAATGCCTTGCAGCCCCCTGCAGAGAGGCTGCCACGTTGTTGCCCCGATGCCTCTGGCGGGGGAGAGTTGAAGAAACGATGTAGCCTCGCACGCCACCGCGTTGCCAATAGCGCGCTTCTCTGCAGGCCAATGCATTCAAGCTGGGCGCCCCGCCCGCCGCGCCTCAGCGCGGTGTTGTGGTCGCCCCGGTTTGGCCTGAGGTGGCGCCCGGCGTTTGTTGGCCCAGGGCAGCGCGCAGACGAGCTTCGCGCTCGGCAAGTTTCTGCCGCAACTGCGGGATGGCCGCCTGCCCGGCCTGCTCACCCTCCAAGATTGCGAGGTGACGGCTCTGGAAATCGGTCGAGCTGAGCTTGCTGATGTCGGGCTTGATCACGACGTCCGCGGCAGTCAGCTCCTCACCGGCCAGAGAGTTGCCCATGATGGTAAAGGTCTGCAGCAGGATATCGAGCGTGCTTTCGACGGGTCTGAGGGAGGGTTTAGCAGAGATGTCGGAGGCGATCACGATGTCGGCGCCCAGGCGCCGCGCGAACTTGACCGGTACGGGGCTTACCAATCCGCCGTCCACATAGTCGCGGCCATTGATGCGTACGGGCTGAAACACGCCGGGTACCGCGCTCGATGCTCGCACCGCCATACCGGTATCGCCGCGCTGGAACGCTACCGCGTCGCCGCTCTGGAGATCGGTCGCCATCACGGCGATGGTGCGGTTGAGCTTTTCCAGGGGGCGGTTCTGCACCATCTTGTTGACGAACTGCTGCAAGGCCTCGCCTTTGAGAAAGCCGCGATCGGGCAGCGAGTAGTCGCTGAACATGGATTCGTTGAGATCCAGTGCAATACGCTGCAGTGCGAACCCGTCGTTGCCTGCGGCATACAGGACACCCACCAGGCTGCCCGCGCTGGTACCGACGATGATCTCGGGCTGTATGCCCTGCGCCTCGAGGGCTTTGATCACGCCGATGTGCGCGAAGCCCTTGGCCGCACCACCGCCCAGCACGAGGGCGATGCGTGGCGGCGGGACTTGGATGGGGACCGTCTCTGATACTACAGCGGTGCCGTCCGCCCGACCGCTGTCGGGCTTCTCTGGCGCGACCTTAGGTGCGCCCCGGGAGGCGCAGCCCGCGATCAGCCCTAAACACAGCCAAAGGAGGGCCGCATGGCGAATCACAAGGGCAGAACTCACGTAAGCTGCGTCGCGAGGGATGCCGGGATGAGCGCCCGGTCAGGTCACATCTGGGATTGTTGGTAATTCTGCAGGCCGACCTTAGCGATCAGTTCGATCTGCGTCTCTAGCCAATCTACGTGGTCCTCCTCGCCGTCTAGGATGTCCTCGAGCAACTCGCGACTGACATAGTCGTTGCACGACTCACAGTAAGCGATCGCCTCGCGCAGCAGCGGAATGGCCTCCATCTCCATGCGCAGGTCACACTTCATCGCATCCGGCGCGTCTTCGCCGATGTAGAGCTTGTTGAGCTGCTGCAGGTTAGGCAGGCCTTCGAGGAACAGAATCCGGTTGATGAGCTTGTCTGCGTGCTTCATCTCATCTACGGACTCGTGGTACTCGTATTCGTCGAGCTTCTTGAGCCCCCAGTTGCGGAACATCCGCGCGTGCAAGAAATACTGGTTGATGGCGGTGAGTTCGTTGGTCAACACTCGGTTGAGGTAATCGAGGACCTTGGCATCGCCCTTCATGTCGGCTCCATTGCATCGCGGGTCGCCATTATAGCCGTGCCAGACGCCGCCGCCGTGCAAACGCGGAGCCAAGTGCGGGACGCGGGGGATCCTCCTGCCTATGGCACGGCGTGGGGACTTGCCGAACCTGCGCGGCGCGAGCTCAGGCGGCAGCTCGGTTTTCAGGTAAACCGAGAACGTGCAGTGTTTCGTTCAGGACTTGGGTGGCAAGGTCGCGACAGCAGCCGCAGGCGGCCGCAACGCCGAGGCGGGCGCTGAGCTCGCAGACGGACGAAGCACCGCCGCAGACCGCGTCGCGGACCTGCTGCTCCGTCACTCCGCTGCAAACGCAAATATACAAAGATCTGTCTCCAAGACCTTTCGAGCATAAATCACAATGAGAATGATTGTCAATAGCGATCCTGCCCACTCGTCGGCAAGGGAACCCGGCAGGGAGGTAACTCCTTAAGGTCAATACCGGTCGGGCAGCTGGAGGTTTTCAGCCGGATGCGGACAAAGGTAGGCCCAATGCTTATAATTCGCATTTACGAACTCCCACCTCTGCCACCTAGACCTGACTTGGCTGTCCATGCACTGCCGACTGCTCACACTGCTGTTGTTCATAGTCTTGTCAGTGGATGGCGCGCTGGCCCAGGAGGCCGTCGCCTTGGACCGCGGAGCGCAGACCATACTTCATCTCCTGGACTATGTATCGGTGGAGTACCCGCAGTTCGTCCAGGCGGGTAAGGTGGTCAACCCAACCGAGTACGCCGAGCAGATCGAGTTTGCCAGTCAGATCAGGGATATGGTCGCCGCGTTGCCGCCCATCGCTGAACGAGAAGCCTACGCGCATCGGGCTGAACGGCTCCTCGCGCTGATCAAGACCAGAAGCGACGGTGCCCAGGTCGCCGCACTCGCGCGCGAGATGCAACGAGGACTGATCACCGCATATCGCATTCCGATAGCGCCCAAGCAAGTGCCCGCTGTTTCCACGGCTGCACCGCTTTACACCACGCGTTGTGCAGCCTGTCACGGATCGAGCGGCAACGGCGCGGGGCCACAGGCCACTGCAATGACACCAGCGCCGAGCAACTTCCGCGACGTCAAGCGTCAGTCGGCACGCAGTGTGTTCGGGTTATTCAACACCATCACGCTCGGCGTGAACGGCACGGCGATGCCTGCATTCACTGACCTCAGCGATGAGGAGCGTTGGCGACTCGCGTTCTATGTCAGCCAGTTCGCCGCTAGCGATGCGCAACGTGCGCGCGGCGCCCGGGCGTGGCAGCGCGGTGAGGGTCGCGCCCCCTTCAACTCCCTTGCGACGGTTGTATCCATGACCGCGGCTGAGGCCCGGCAACGGGGGGGCGAGACAGAAGACATCCTTGCTTTTCTGCGTGCCGAGCCGGGCCAGGTGGAGCCATCCGCGCGCTCGCCCATCGCTTTCAGCATCGCGACGCTTGGGCGCAGCCTCGGGGCATACGGTGCAGGTAACGCGGAGGAGGCGTACCAGCTCGCGGTCACCGCCTATCTGGAAGGTTTCGAGCTGACCGAAGCGAGCCTCGACAACCGCGACCGCGACCTGCGCGCGCGCACGGAGTCGGCAATGATGAGTTACCGCAACGCCGTCAAAGCCCGCAAACCATTAGCAGAGGTCGAAGCGCTGCACGATGCGGCCGTGACGCTGCTCGAGGAGTCGCAGCAACGGATGACCGGGCCTGCGGCCTCGGCTACCGCAGACTTCGTGAGCTCCCTCATCATCATCTTGCGTGAGGGCCTGGAGGCTGTGCTGGTGCTGGCCGCCATGGCAGCATTTCTGGCACGTACCGGCAGGCGCGACAGCCTTCCCTGGCTGCATGCAGGCTGGATCGGTGCGCTGCTGCTGGGTGGACTGACGTGGGTCGTCTCCAGCAAGCTGATCGCCGTCAGCGGCGCCCACCGTGAGGTGACCGAAGGCGTCACCGCCCTGGTCTCGGCGGGGCTGCTCCTGTACGTTGGATTCTGGCTGCACGGGAAAGCCAGCGCCGTGCGCTGGAACCAGTTCATCCGCAATCAGATGACTACGGCCATCGGCCGCGGTGCGCTGTTCAGCATCGCGCTGGTGTCCTTTCTGGCGGTCTATCGCGAGGTGTTCGAGACGGTCCTTTTCTATCAGGCCCTGTGGCTGCAGGCCGAGGGCAACGGCCAGACCGCAGTGGTCGCCGGATTCGCCGTCGGCTTCACCGCTCTAGTGGTTGTGGCCTGGGTGATTGCGCGCATGAGTGTACGGCTGCCGCTGGGAGCGTTCTTCGCCGCCAGCTCCGTGCTGCTGGCCATGATGGCCATAGTGTTTGCGGGCCAAGGTATCGCGGCCCTGCAGGAGGCGGGCAAGCTCGCCGCCAGTCGCATCAACTTTCCCTCAATCCCCCTGCTCGGCATCTACCCGAATCTGCAGGGGCTCGCGCTGCAGCTCGCCCTGTTGACGATCATCGTCATCGGGTTCGCCTACATGCGCGGCAGCCGCCGCGCCTGATTCTCCTCTTGTGTACTGGGTCGGGCGGCGATGGCTTGGCCCCAAAAAGCCGCGACCGATCAGGAGAAGCGGCGCGGCAGCATGCGGAGAAACACGCCGTCCCGCGTGATCAGTAGGTGCCTGAGCGCCCCCGCGATGTGGATGCAGATCACGATCACCAGCACGTCGGCCGCGGCGTGATGGATGCCCTGAAACAGCTCGTACAGGGCTTTGTTCTCGGCGAACAGTGGCCCGATCTTGAACAGCCCGAAATACGTGACGCCGTACTTGCTGAAGTTGGACGCGGTAAACCCCGCCACCGGCATCAGGACCAGAAGGGCATACAGCAGGCTGTGGCTGAGCCGGGAGGCATTCACCACCCAGCTCGCGGTACCGGGAGGCAGCGGCGGCGGCTGATGATTCCAGCGCCACGCTACGCGCACCAGAATGATCATGGCTAGCGTCACGCCGATGGACTTGTGGAGGTTGTAGAAGAACCCCCGCGCGGGCGTGCCCTTCGGGATGTCCGTCATGTACCAACCGAGGCCGATCATCACGAAGACCCCAAGCGCAACGATCCAGTGCAGAGCGATGGCGACCCTGTCGTAACGCTGGACCCCGGTGCTGTTTGCCATGTACCCTCCCGTAAGCGAAAGCGACGTATGTTACACCGGGACGCTCCTGCAAGCGGTTGCAGCGCCGACTAGTTTTCAGCTGCCGTCCTCGCTGCTGTGGTCAGTCCAATCGTCAGCGCAGTCGACGCTCTGAAGGCGATCGGCCCAAACAAAAAGGGCTGCCCTGCGGCAGCCCTTCTGATGAGGCGAATCCAGTTACCGGTTGTAAATGTACATCGTGACTTCGAAGCCGAAGCGCATTTCGGTGAATTCAGGCTTGGTCCACATATGCATTCTCCTCAAGTTTCTACGTCTGGTTCAAGTAACTCAACGGGAGGTATGTGCAGCTGATACCAACCTCATTGTCTCCGCGCACCATGCCCGCAACTAGCGAAAATCACTGAAATCCCCCTCATGATTTTCATGAGATTTACCCGACAGCCCCTGCGTCAAGGCTCGACCAGACCGGCCCGGATCGCCATGATGGCGAGCTCCGCGGAGTTGGATGCACCCAATTTCTGTTTGATATTATAAAGATGGGTACCTACCGTGCGCGGGCTGAGCGACATCACCTCCGCGATCTCCGCGACTGATTGCCCCTTGGCCAACGCCAGGAATACCTTGAACTCCTTCTCGCTCAGCATGTCGACCGGGCTTTTTTCGCCGCTCAGCTGCTGCAGTGCAAGCTGCTGGGCGATGGATGGCTCCAGATAGGTTTTGCCCTGCGCAACCTGACGAATCGCCTGGATCAGCGCCTCGGCGGCGCTGCGCTTGGTGAGATAGCCTGCCGCGCCGGCCCTGAGCACCCGCCGGGCGTGCATGAGATCCTCGTGCGCCGACAGAACCAGGATGCGCGCCTGAGGCTCGCGGGCGAGAATGCGGTTGATCGCCTCTAGGCCTCCGATGCCAGGCATGGAGATGTCCATCACGACTACGTCCGGCTTCATCTCGGCGAAGCTGCGCACGGCTTCCTCGCCGCTATCCGCCTCCGCGGTGACCGTGAGGTCGCTTGCTCCCTCGAGCAGAAGCCGGAAGCCCATGCGCACAACCGCGTGGTCATCGACCAGCATGACGCGAACTGGCGCGTGCGTCATTTCATCATCGCCTTGACATTGGACTGCGCCGTGTGCGCTTCATGGCCAGACCATTGGACGGGAATGGTGGCGCTCACTTTCAACCCCTCTCCAGGCTGGGACTCGAGCCGGAACTCTCCGTGCAGGGCCTGTACCCGCTCCCGTATTCCCATCAGGCCAAAGCGCGCGTTCTCGCTCTCGTTGCCCGTTCCGAGACCCTTGCCGTTGTCCGACACGGTCAACTGGATCACAGCGCCTTCACGCCTGACTTCGATGTCGGCACGCGTAGCATCGGCATGGCGTGAAACGTTGGTCAGGCACTCCTGAATCAGGCGGTATGCCGTGATGTTGGTCGCCTCGCCCAGGTCGGCGAACTCGCCGGTCAGCCTCAGGGCGCAAACGACTTCCGGATGGCGGTCGCGCCACGCGTTGACCATGTCCTCTACGGCTTCCTGGAGGCCCAGGTTGTCTAGTGCGCTCGGGCGAAGCTGGCGGATGATCCCGTGCACTACGTCATAGATATGGCTTGCCACTTCCACGATGGTCTGCGCGCTCCGGTGAATCTCGGGCGCAGCCGCCTGCGTGCGGTTGGCGATGGCGGCTCCGATCGTCTTGATGGCGGTGACGCACTGGCCGAGTTCGTCGTGCAGTTCGCGCGCGATGGATCGGCGCTCCTCCTCCAAACGGGTCTGGATCAACTGGGTCAGCCGACGGTTCTGTTCCAGTTCTTTCTCCGCTTCCTGCGCGCGCTTGCGCTCGGTGATGTCGCGCATGCTGCAGATTTCACCGAGCACCTCGCCGCTCTCGGGGTCGACCAAGGGCGCAGCCGACAGCGCCACATCCACGAGGCGGCCGTCATGCGTCAGGCGCTGAGTCTCGACGTTGTCCACCACGCGCCGCGCGCGGATCGTCTCGAGATTGTCCGCCACCTCGGCCTCCAGCCCGGGCGGGGTAAGGAGTGTGGCTGAGCGCCCTGCGATCTGCTCCGGCTTATACCCGAACAGCCGTTCCGCCGCCGGGTTCCAGAAGAAGATGTTGCCCTGGAGGTCGTGGATCATGATGGCGTCCGAGGACTGTTTGGCAACCAGCGCCAGGCGCGTGTTCTGAGCGTGGCTTTCCTCCAGCGCGCCGGCCATCCGGTTGAAGGTGTGACTGATCGAGTCGAACTCGCGCAGCGAGAATTCAGGCAGGCGCGTGGCGAGGCGCCCGCGCTCCATCTCCGACAGCCCGCGCAGGATGGGCGCCACCGGTCTCAACGCTCGGCCCAGCAGCCAGAACACCACTGCGTTGACCAGCACCAGGAAGCCCAGCGCTAGCCCGATCAGGCCTTTCATATCGTCCCACGCGTCCAGAATCGCGCGCGAGGCGTCGGGAATAATCAGGATACGGCCGCCCTTCACGTCCAGCTGCACCACAGCCAGGCGCGGAGAGACCAACCGCGAGAACCACTCCGGTGCAGCACGCCCCGCCTTGTACACGGGGTCCGGAGAGGTGTAGGCCAGCGCGCCGTCCTGGGTGTACAGACGGATTTCGTGAGCACGCACGCGCCCAAGGCTTCGCAGGAACGCGAGCAGGACGCCGGTCGGCTCCTTTAAGGGGGGAACGAGCTGGCTGCTGTAGAGCACCGTCGTAAGCAGCTGCTGAGTGACCTTGGTTCCAGCCTCCATTTCCTCCCGGATCGAGCTGCGCATGTCGTCCACTACGATCTTCGCCGTGACCAGCGAGAACAGCACGATCACTACCGTGATGATAACGTTGATGCGAAAGCGCAGGCTCATGTCGGAGCAACCAGCCGTTGCATGTCTTGCGTCGCCTGGACCAGGGCCCGCGCCATGGCGGGGTGCATGGACGAGTGGCCGCCTTCCTCCACGATCCGCAGCTGCGCCGCAGGCCACCGACGCGCGACAGTGTACGCGGTGCACGGAGGGCAGACCAGATCGCGCCGACCCTGCACCAGGATGGCGGGCAGGCGATCGACACGCTCCAGCTCGCGCAGCAATTGCCCCGGTTCCAGAAAGCAACCGTTGATGAGATAGTGAAGCTGGATCCGAACCCGGTCCAGAGCGCTCACGTCTGGCGCCGGGGAAGCGGCTGGCGCTTCGCCCACGGCCATGGCCGAGGCTTCCCATGCGTTCCAGCGCTTCGCCGCTGCGACGTCGTTCATCGCCACGCGCGCGTGGTAGTGGCGCAGCAGGCCGGCATACGACTGATCGTTGACGTCCGCCGCGAATGCGCTCCAAGCCTCGGGCAGGAAGCGGCTCATGCCGCCGACGAACCACGCCACCTCATCGTCGGATCCCAGGAACAATCCGCGCAGCACTAAAGCGCTCACCGCGTCGGGATGCGCCTGTGCGTAGGCCAGTGCCAGGGTGCTGCCCCAGCTGCCACCGAACAACATCCAGCGGCGCACACCGAGCTCGATGCGCAGCCGTTCGAGGTCGTCCAGCAGATGCAATGTGGTGTTGGCGCGCACCTCACCGCGCGGCGTGGAGCGGCCGCAGCCACGCTGATCGAGCAAGACGATGCGATAGAACCCAGGGTCGAAGAAGCGCCGATGGTCGGGGTTTATGCAGCTGCCCGGGCCACCATGCAGAAAGAGCACCGGCGCGCCATCCGGGTTGCCGCACTGCTCGTACCACGAGCGGTGCCCGTCGGCGCTGCCCAACCAGCCCGATGCAAAGGGCTCCAGCGGTGGGAACAGTGCGTCGGACATTGCCCGAATTGTGGAAGTTACTACTCGCCCTTGCGGAGGGAAAACCTGAAAGGAACGTCGACGCTGAATGCGCGTTCGCGCAGCTCGTCCGGAATGTTTGGCAGTTTGATCTCCTGCATCTTGGCAACGGCGCGGTCGTCCAGCACGGGAAACCCGCTGCTTCGCGTAACCGTTACCTTCTTCAACAGACCATCCGATCCGATCTCGACGCGGACCTTGGTCAAGCCCTCCCAGCCTCGGTCGCGCGCGAGGCGCGGATAGTCCCGCTCCGAGACTACTTTCCCGACAATGCGCCAAATGTCCTGTGTGAAGCGCTTGAGTGCCGCATCCTCATCGCCCCTTTTCAACTTGGGCGGCGTCGGCAACGGCGCGCGGGCTACCGGCTCGGTCGGCGTCGGCACAGCGGATGGCCGCGCCGGTCCCGGCGGTGCGGGCGCAGCCAGCGGCTCGGGCAGGCTCGGTTCGGCGCGCGCTTCATACTTCGGCGACGGCTTCGGCTCCAAGCGAACTTGCGGCTCTGCGCGGGGCGCAGCCGGCGGCTCCGGGCGCGGCTGCGGGCGCGCCGCGGCGATCGGCTCGGGAAGTGGCGCTGCCGGCTGGGGCGCTGCGCTGGGCACCTCGACGCGTGGCTGCGCGCGCGGTGCGACCGTCGGCTCGGCGCGCGGCTCGGTTTTGGCGGTGAGTTGTGGTTGAACGCGCGGCTCGGCCCGTGGTGCTTCCGCAGTCGGCGCAACAACCGGTTCGGGGCGCTGCTCAGGGCGCGCGACCGAGACGGGCTCGCGCCGGGGTTCGAGACGAGGTTCGCTGCGGCGTACCGGAGCCGGCTCGGGTCTTGGCTCAACTCGCTGCACCGGCGATTCTGTCTTCGGCGCCACTATGGTTTCGGGCTGCACCTCGGGGCGCGCCAAGGGCACCGGCTCTCGCTTGGGCTCCAGGCGCGGCTCGACCCGTGGCACCGGCACAGGTTCGAGCCGCGGTTCCACGCGCTGCACAGGCCGTGCTTCCGGCTTAGCCTCCGGACGAGGCTCGACGCGCGGCTCCACACGCGCTTCCGGCTTCGGCTCCGGACGCGGCTCCAGTCTGGGCTCGGGACGCGCTTCCGGCCTGAGGTTCGAGCGTGGCTCTGGTCGAACCTGAGGCAAGGGTTCGACGCGCGGCTCGGGGCGTGGCTCCACGCGGGCCAGCGTCTGAGGTGCGGGCGCCACCTCGGGTCTTACCTCAACGCGCGGCTCCGCGCGCGGTTGCGGCCGGATCTCCGTGCGTGTTTGGGGCTGGGGAGCAGGAACGGGAACTGGCGCCAACTGCAGATCTTGCCTCTGGAATGGCTTCTGAACGTTCTTCACTGGCGCCGGCTTCGGCTGCGCTTTCGGCTGCGTTTTCGGCTGCGCTTTCGGCTGCTCTTCGCGCGCAGCAGGCGGCTGCGGCGCCGGCACCAGCTTTACCATCAATACCTTCTGTTTGGGCACTGGTGTGCGCAGGCCAGGAAGGAAGGCGATCGCCGCCGCGTGCAGGAGCAGCGACACCGCGAACGCCACTGCCATGGGACGGTCGCGATGCCAGGGCCGGTCCAGCCAAAACGACAGCGGATCGCCGTCGACGGTCGCGTCAATCATGACGGCAAGGTGAATGCCGCAGCCCGCGTCGAATCAGCGGGATTTCCCAAACTCATGAAAATCATGAGCTGCATTTGGTGATTTTGATGTGGGTGCCGGGACCGCAAGTGGTCGAGAATGAATCTCGGCTTTACCCGCCGCGCGAAACCCTGGTCAGCGGGCAACTGAAGGCGGGTGGGCTTCGCCAAACGCGGCGTTGGATGACCGCACGTAACTAACTGTATCATTTCTGGAGAAGACGATGTGGACCAAGCCTGAATTCACGGAGATGCGTTTCGGCTTCGAAGTGACGATGTACATCGCCAACCGCTAAATCTCTTCTGCGGGCTCGACGAAAGCCCCGGACGGGGCTTTCGTTGTTTTGGGCAGCAGCACGCCGGCTCGCGGTTTCATAGCGTAACTCGCTCGGTCATGCAAATTCGGGTCCTGGGCGCCGCCGCCGGCGGGGGATTCCCGCAGTGGAACTGCAACTGCCGCAACTGCGATGGCGTGCGCAAGGCCACCATCCGCGCGCAACCGCGCACGCAATCGTCCATAGCCGTGAGCGGGGACGGGATCGACTGGGTGCTGTTCAACGCCTCGCCTGACCTCCTGGCACAGATCAAATCGTTCCCCGCCCTGCAGCCCGCTCGGGCCATCCGCGACACGGGCATTCGCGCCGTCGTGCTGGTGGACGCGCAGATCGACCACACCACCGGGTTGCTGATGCTGCGCGAAGGTAAGCCGCTGGAGCTGTGGTGCACCGACGTGGTCCGCGAGGACCTGACCAGCGGCAACCCGCTGTTCAACATCCTTGGCCATTACTGCGGCGTCCACTGGCACCGGCTGCCGACGGCGCCGGGTACCACCTTCTCCATCGACGGTATCGACCACTTACGCTTCAGCGCTGTGCCGCTCAGGAGCAAAGCCCCGCCCTACTCACCGCACCGGGATAACCCGCATGAGGGCGATAACATCGGTCTACGCATCACCGACACGCGCAGCGCTAAGCACGTCTTCTATGCGCCCGGGCTGGGCGAGATCGAGCCGCACCTGAAGCCGCTTCTCGAACAGGCTGACGTCGTGATGGTGGACGGCACGTTCTGGACCGACGATGAGATGATCAAGCTCGGCATCTCGAACAAACGGGCGCGCGACATAGGCCACCTGCCCCAGTCCGGCGCCGGCGGCATGATCAGCGTCTTACGGCCGCTGCGGGCCACACGCAAGATTCTGATCCACATCAACAACACCAACCCGATACTGGACGAGGACTCCCCCGAGCGCGCGGAGCTGTCCAGCGCCGGCATCGAGGTGGCTTACGACGGGCTTCAGGTCACAGTCTAGGAGAACGCCATGGGCGCATCGGAAGCCATGCCGTGGAGCCGCGACGAGTTCGAGCAGAAGCTGCGCGCGAAGGGCAAGCGCTACCACATCTACCACCCGTATCAAGTGGCGATGAACAGCGGCAAGCTCACCAAGGAACAGATCCAGGGCTGGGTCTACAATCGCTACTACTACCAGATCAGCATCCCGATCAAGGATGCCGCGGTGTTGTCCAACATGCCGGACCGTGAGCATCGCAGGCAATGGATCCAGCGCATTATCGATCACGATGGCACGCAGGGCGATGAGGGCGGGATCGAGGCCTGGATCTGGCTGGGGCAAGCGTGCGGTCTGCAGCGCGAAGACGTGACTTCGCTCAAGTACGTGCTCCCGGGCGTTCGCTTCGCGGTCGACGCTTACGTCAACTTCGCCAGACGTGCCCCCTGGCAGGAGGCGGTCTGTTCCAGCCTGACCGAACTGTTCGCGCCCGAGATTCACAAGGAGCGGCTGTCCAACTGGCCGCAGCACTACCCGTGGATCGACCAATCCGGCTACGCGTATTTTCGCAAGCGCCTGTCCGAGGCGCGCCGCGACGTCGAGCACGGCTTGCGCGTGACTTTGGATTATTTCACGACCCGCGCGCAACAGCAGCGTGCGCTCGAGATCCTGCAGCTCAAGCTGGACATCCTGTGGTCCATGCTTGACGCCATGCAGGTCGCCTACGGAATCGGTCCCGAGCGCCTGGGCGCCGGCGCCGCGATGCCCGATGAATGAGCGCCGGCTGGCTCCCGATGCGGTATGCACGCTCGAGCGGCAGTATCGGTTCCAGTGGGAGCCGGCTCAAGAGTCGTTCGTGCTGCTGTACCCTGAGGGAATGATCAAGCTGCCTGGCAGCGCGGGCGAGATCATGAAACGCGTGGACGGAAAGACCGCAGTAACAGATATCGTGCGCAGCCTAGAGCAAGCTTTCCCCGGCGTGGACCTGCGCCAGGACGTCATAGATTTTCTGGAGGTGGCTTATGCAAAAGGTTGGATCCGAACCAAATAGCGTGAAGCCCCCGCATATGCTCAATGCGGAGATCACCTTTCGCTGCCCGCTCCATTGCGTGTACTGCTATAACCCGGTCGACTACGCTCGCTCCGGTCCGGAGCTCACGACCGACGAATGGCTGCGCGTACTGCGCCAGGCACGTGAGGTGGGTGCGGTCCAGCTCGGCATTTCGGGCGGCGAACCGCTGATGCGCGACGACCTTGAAATCATGATTGCCGAGGCGCGACGCATGGGCTACTTCACTACCCTGCTCACTTCGGGCGTCGGTCTCACCGAGAAGCGCATTGCGGCGTTCAAGGATGGGGGGCTCGACGCCATTCAACTGTCGTTTCAGGACTCGACCCGCGAGCTCAACGATTTCCTCAGCAGCACCCGTACCTTCGAACTCAAGTCGAAGGTGGCCAAGCTCATCAAGCAGTACGAGTACCCGATGGTGCTCAACGTCGTGCTGCACCGGCTCAACATCGACCATATCCAGGCCATCCTGGATATGGCGGAAGCGATGGGAGTCGAGCAGCTCGAGCTCGCCAACACGCAGTACTATGCCTGGGCCATGCTCAATCGCGATCTGCTGCTGCCTACCCGCGAGCAGTTGCGGCGTGCGGAGGAGGTCACCAATCAATTCCGGGCCCGCGTCGGCAACAAGGTCAAAGCATACTTTGTGGTCCCCGATTATTACGAGGCGCGACCGAAGGCCTGCATGTACGGATGGGGGTCTGTGTTCCTGAACGTCGCTGCCGACGGCCTCGTACTACCCTGTCACGAGGCGCGCATGCTGCCAGGGCTCACTTTCCCCAACGTGCGCGAACACGATATGCGCTGGATCTGGTACGAGTCGCCAGGCTTCAATGCCTACCGCGGAGATGCGTGGATGAAGGAACCCTGCCGCAGCTGCCCGGACAAGGGCAAGGACTTCGGCGGCTGTCGCTGCCAGGCTTACATGCTCACCGGTGACGCGACCAACACCGACCCGGTATGTGATCTGTCGCCCAACCATCATCTGATAACCGACGTCGTGGAAAAAGCCCAGAGCCCTGAGCAGCCGGTCAAGGTGCATCCGATCGTCTTCCGCGACGACAAGAACTCTCGCAAGCTGAGTGAACCCAACCGGCCCGAGACTGCTCCGGCCGGCTAGTGTCCTGCGCTAGGGAAGCTACAATCAGCGCGGGATGAACGATACACGTGCAGTCGCACTCGAACCCGCCGTCCGTGCGCAAGGCCTGACCAAGCGTTATGGCGACGTATTGGCCGTGGACCGGCTCGAGCTGGAGCTGCCCGCAGGCCAGTTCTTCGGGCTGCTCGGACCCAACGGTTCGGGCAAGACCACCACCATACACATGCTCTCGACTCTGGTTCATCCCTCCGCGGGGACCGCGCTGGTGGCTGGCCACGACGTCGTGCGCGATCCCGTGGCCGTGCGCGGATCGATCGGGTTGGTATTCCAGGAGTCCGCGCTCGATCGCACCTTGTCGGTAAGCGAGAACCTGCGCTTCGCAGGGTTGCTGTATGACCTCGCGCCCTCCACCATCGAAGAGCGCAGCCGCGAGCTACTCGAGCTGTTTGGCCTCAACGACAAGCGTAATCGCGCGGTGGGCGCACTGTCCGGTGGCATGCGCCGCGCGCTGGACATCGTGCGCGGCGTGATTCATCGACCGCGCATCCTGTTCCTGGACGAGCCTACCATCGGTTTGGATCTGCCCAATCGGCGCGCAATTTGGCGCTTCATCGAACGCCTACGTGCCAGCACCGGCATGACGGTGCTGCTCACCACGCACTATCTGGAAGAGGCCGATGGCTGCGACCAGGTAGCCTTCATCAAGTCCGGCCGGATCGTCCAGCGCGGCGCGCCCAAGGAGCTGGTGCGAGCGCTGGGCCAGCATATCGTCGAGATCGAAGCTGCCGACCTGGGCACGCTCACCAGCACCCTCGAGGCGCGCCTGGGGCCGGCACTCACCGACGGCGACGTCGCCATGTTCCGCTACGCCGACGAGGACGCCAGCGCTCTGGCCGTGCTGCAGGCTGAGCTGGCCGGCCGGGTCTCGGCACTCCGGATCCGACGCCCGAATCTCAACGACGTCTTCCTATGGGTCAATTCACCGCGCTGATCCCAGCGCTGCACGGCAGGCGCACAGGATCGACGGAACCGAGATGATTCTGCGGCCGATCTACGCTGTGATCGAGCGCGAGGTGCTCAAGGTGTTCCGTCAGCGCACGCGGCTCGTCTCCGCGATGGTGCGCCCGCTCATTTGGTTGTTCGTCATCGGTGCGGGCTTCGGTGCTGTGCTCGGACACACGGGATCGGGAGACTATCAGCAGTTCCTCGCCCCGGGAGTCCTGGGCATGACGATCCTGTTCGGCGCCATGCTGGCTGCGCTGACCATGGTGTACGACAAAGAGTCCGGCGTCATGCGCATGCTCATCATCGCGCCGTTCGCGCACCACTGGATCGTCGTGGCCAAGACCATCGCGGCAGCGCTGGCCGGGTTGATTCAGGCGGCGTTGCTGCTCGTGCTGTTGGCCGCGCTGGGCTTCCTGAGCTCGAGGATGCACTACCCGCTCCTGCTGCTCGCGATCCTGATCACCTCGCTCACCTGCGCCGCACTGGGCATACTGGTGGCAGCGTTCGCGCGAACCTTGGACAACTTCGCGGCCATCATGAACTTCGTGATCTTCCCGGTCTTCTTTCTGAGCGGTGCGTTGTATCCGGTCGCAAACTTGCCGCTGGCCCTGAAGACGACAGCCATGCTCAATCCCTTCACCTACTGCGTGGATCTGCTCAAGCACGCGATGCTGGCGCCGCTGGTTTCGGGTCCCGCGTCCGAATTGCACCTCGGACTGGACTTGCTCGCCAGCGCAGGCTTCACGCTGCTGGCGGTGATCGTCGCGAGCTGGCGCTTCTCGCGCGAACAGGTCTATGCGCCGTTGATTCGGGTTCTCGCGGGCAAGCGCGAATGAGCTTCCCTCGAATCTATCTAGCGGGCTCAGTGGTGATGGCCGCCGACGCCGTGCACGTGGCCGTGGGCCAGCTCTTCGCGGCTGGCAACGCGCACATCCGTGACGACGCAGGAGAACACCAAAGTCTTGCCGGCCAGAGGATGGTTGCCGTCCACCATCACCCCTTCGTCGGTGAGGCCGGTTACCGTGTAGACGCGGCTCTCGCTTGAGTCATGCGCGTCGCTGCCATCGAACCGCATGCCTACCTTGACGCCGGGGGGAAACAGCTCACGCGGCTCAATGCGGACCAGAGCGGGCTCGTATCTACCGAAGGCATCGTCGGGTTCAAGCTCAACGCGGCACGCGTAGCCGGTCCGCTTACCCTCCAGGGCTCGTTCCACGCGCGGGAAGATCCCATGATGGCCCCCGTGCAAATAGCTTACCGGCTCCTGCGTCTCTTCGATCACCTCTCCGCCGACCTCCAGCAACTCATAGGTCAGCGACACGACCATGTCCTTGGCGATCTGCACTAGGCGATCCCTTTTACCAGTCTGAGCACCTCCTGCGCATGGCCGCGCGGGTTGACGCCGTATTGTGCGTGACGCAGCACGCCCTTGCGGTCGATGATGAAAGTCGAGCGCAGCACCCCCGTCTTCTTTTTGCCTTCGACCTCCTTCTCGTGCAGCACGCCGTACTTCCTGCACACGTCGCCCTCGGTGTCGGCCAGCAGCTGCACCGTGAGCCCGTGCTTGTCGCGGAACGAACCGTGGCTCATACAGTCATCCATGCTCACCCCCAGGACCACGGTCTGCAACGAGGAGAACGCGTCTTCGAGCTCGCTGAAGTCAATCGCTTCCAGCGTGCAGCCGGGGGTGTCGTCCTTGGGATAGAAATAGAGCACGACGTTCTTGCGGCCAGTGAAGCTGGAGAGGCTGACCATCTCCATGTCTGGGTCCGGCAAGTCAAACGCCGGTGCGGCCTCACCCTCCTTCAACATAACCCCCATGCTCCAGGCACAAGTCTGCGGCGATTCTAACCGATTTTGATTTGCGGTGAAGCTCGACCGCGAACGCGCGCTGCGCCATGTCGAAGCGCGCCCACAGGCGGCGATATAATCGGTTGGATGTCAGCTTTCCATGATGGTGCATTGCTCGGCGGCTTCACGCCGCGCCGCTTTCTCGCGCAGCACTGGCAGAAAAAGCCGCTGTTGGTCCGCGCAGCGCTGCCCGGCTTCAGCAGCGTGCTGACGCCGGCGCGGCTGCTGAAGCTGGCGTGTCGCGAGGATGCGCGCTCTCGCCTCGTGATCCGAAGCGCTCGCCGCTGGGATGCTTACGAGGGCCCTTTTCAGCGCAGCTTCTTGCGCGCTCTGCCCGCACGCGGGTGGTCGATGCTGGTGCACGAGGTGGATCATTTTCTGCCCGCGGCCCGCGCTCTGCTGGAGCGCTTCAGTTTCATTCCCTACGCGCGGCTCGACGATCTGATGGTCAGCTACGCGCCTCCGGGCGGTGGAGTCGGCCCGCACTGTGACTCGTACGACGTATTCCTCGTGCAGGGTCGCGGACGCCGCCGCTGGCGCGTAAGCCATCAGCGCGACACTGCGCTGGTCGCGGGAGCGCCGCTCAAGCTGTTGCGCGACTTCCGTCCACAGCAGGAATGGGTGCTGGAGCCGGGCGACATGCTGTACCTGCCTCCGGGCTGGGCGCACGAGGGTGTTGCGCTCGATCCATGCATGACGTATTCGATCGGATTCCGCGCCCCCGCGTGGCAGGAGCTGGCGATTCACTTCCTGCGTTTTCTCGAGGATCGCATCGAGCTCGAGGGGCTGTATCGAGATCCGGGCCTCAGGCCTCAGGAAAGCCCAGCGCGCATTGCTCGCTCCATGGTTCGACAAGTCGCCCAACACCTGGACGAGATCCGTTGGAACACGCCCGACGTCGCGCGCTTTCTCGGCCAGCACCTCACCGAGCCCGCGGCGCACGTGTTCTTCACGCCGCCGCGCCAGCGCTTACCGCTGGCGGCATTCGCCGAGCGCGCCCGCCGCAGCGGAGTCAGTCTGGAGCTGCGCACCCAGATGCTGTATTTCGGGGATCTGTTCTTCATCAACGGCGAGACGGTCAACGCAAAGGGGCGGGCGCGCGCCTCGCTCACCTGTCTGGCCGATACACGTGGGCTGGCTGCCGTGGATACCACGCAGCGCGGTCTGGTCGCGCTTCTGCATCAATGGTATGGTGCGGGCTACCTGGGCCCGCGTGCGCAAACACGCGCACCGAGAAGGAGGCAGCCGTGAGCGAGGACCCCGCGCCCGAGCACCGCAAGCTCGAAGGCAATCTCGAATACGAGCAAGCGCTCGACACCCTGTTCGCACGTCCGGGGCGAAAGCTGCGGATCTTCGACCGACTCTTCGGCGCCGCATACAACGGCGCCGGCCGCTACGATCTGCTGCGGCGATTTCTGCTGGCCAGCCGCACGCGCACGATCCAGATCGTGCTGCATGATACTTCCAACCTGCAGCGCGACTGCCCTCGCCTCATGAATCTATTGCGGGAGTTCGGCCATGCCGTCACCATCCACGAGACCGAGCCGCAGGCGAAGGGTGTGTACGACCCATTCGCTGTGATGGACGAACGCGACTACGTGCATCGATTTCACTACGACGACACGCGCGGCTTGCTGGGGCTGGACGATCCTCACGAGGCACGCGCCTTCGTCCAGCGCTTCGAGGAGCTGTGGGAAGCGTCAACGCCGTCCGTCTCGGGCACTACCCTGGGGCTGTGACCTACACGCGTGGCCCGTGACGCAAAGGTCTTATGCCACGCGGATGGGACGCTAGCGGCTACTGGATTTGTTGGGCAAATCTGCTAGTATTCGGCCTTCTTCGGGGGCGCCGCCCTCTGGAGGAAAGGCTTCAAACAATTCGATCGTTCCCCAACAGTCTGAACACCGTTTAAGGAAACTAGATGAGACACGCCCTCGTCGTTGCCGCCATCCTGGCACTCGGCTTAACCGCTTGCAGCAAGAAGGAAGAAGCCCCGCCGGCTCCCGCGCCAGCGGCCGCGCCTGCTCCCGCTCCCGAAGCGGCTTCCGGGACCGCCGCCTCACCGGCTCCCGCGCCGGCCGAACAGAAGCCCGAAGAGAAGAAGTAACGCGCAGTCGTTCTCGGCTCGAATGCACAGCGCCGGCCCATACGGGCCGGTTTTTTTGCGCTCGCGAAGCACTGCCAAGAAGAAACATCGGGCTCGGGATGTCGCATCCCAGGCTCTTGTCGTCGGTCGAGAAGTTGTGGCGCGCGTCTCGCATCACCGGCAGCGCGCTTGTCGCTTAACAACGTCACACAAGCTGGCGCCAGCTGAGGCCAGCCTGTTGCTCCGCGATAGCGACCCAGTGCTCCGCGCATCCGAGCACCGCAGCCAGCGCGCCGCGTGCGAGCTCAGGTCGGTTGTTGGTCTGGCTCAGGTGGGCCGCCACCACGTGCTGGAGCCGGTTGCGCTCCAGCGCTCCCAGCAGCGCTGCGGCCGACGCGTTGTCCAGATGCCCTAAGCGGCTCGAGATGCGTGCCTTGAGCCGCTCGGGGTAGTCGCCGGTGCGCAGCAGTTCCGGATCGTGATTGCACTCCAACACTAACGCATGGCAGCCGTTCAGGCAGTGGCGCATGTGCGCAGTCACGTGACCGGCGTCGGTCAGGACACCAAGGCGGTGCTTGCCGTCGGTGAACACGAATTGTGCCGGTTCGCGCGCGTCGTGAGGAACGGGAAAGGGATCGATGCGGATGTCGCCGATGGAAAACGCAGCGTAGCCGCGGATCTGGCAGACGTTCACATCGGGATCAAACAGGCCTTCCAGGCCGCGCAGGGTACCGCATGTCAGCCACACCGGCAGGTGGTGCTTCCGAGCGAAGCGTGCGACGCCTCCGACGTGGTCGTCGTGCTCGTGGGTTACGACGATGGCCGACAGGTCGTGCGGGGCGAGGCCGATACGGGCCAGTCGACGCGTAGCGTCCGACAGGCTAAACCCGCAGTCGACCAGGATGCGAGTGGTGCTGGCCTCGACTACCAGCGCGTTACCGTCACTGCCACTGCCTAATGACGCGAACCTCATGGCCGGCTAAGCGGTATCCAGCCAGCCGAACCGCGGGAACACTGCGCTCGCGCTATCTGAGATCCTCCTGCAGCACTGTGAGGATGCGGGTGGCAGAGTCCGACTTCTCCGGGGCGCCGTCCGCGCTCAGCACTTTGACCTCCGAGCCCCCTTTCGCGTCTGCAACCACGATGCGATAGTCCGCGGGCTTGCCCTTGGACCCGTCGCTTTCCCAGAACGCCAACTTCGACAACAACCCCGGCTTCTTGGTATCGGCGTCGGGGTTCAAATAGCGCACGTAATACAGGCCGCGGGCGCGGTCGCGATCTTGTACTGTGAACCCGAGCCGGTCCAGCGACAGCCCCACTCGGCGCCAGGCGCGCTCGAAGTCGTCCTTCATCATCAACACCGGCGTCCCGCCCGCTTCCTTGCTCACCACCGCGCGCGGCTCGGGCGGCGCGCTAGGCTTCGCCTGCGCTTGCACCGTTTCGGGCAGCTTCTCGCCCTCGAATTTCATCTGCATGCGCTTGAGCATCTCCGCTTCCAGCTCCGGATCGGCGGGACGCGGCTGCCATACCGTGCGGCCGGTCTGGCGCAGGTTGGCGTCGTTAACAAACATCTCGTACATGCCACGGTGGGAGATATAGACTTCTGTGGTGCCCGATTGTTGACCGCGCTCGAGCCGGGTGCGGAACTTGTCCCGCTCAGGCGTCGAGTAGACCTGGTCGATTACCTTGCCCAGCAGGTTGCGCAGCGCGTCCTGCGGGATCTTGGCGCGGTTTTCCGCCCAGTCGGTCTCCATGATTCCGGTCTGCCCGTTTTCGGACACGATGATGAATCCCATCTCTTGCCAGAACTCCCTGGCCACTGGCCACACCTGCTCCGGCGGCGCCTCCACCACGAGCCAGCGCTGGCTGCCGGAGCGCTCGATGTGGGCCTTGCCCCGCTGCGGCAGCAAAGATTGCGCACCCGGCTTTGCCGGCTGGCCCTGGCTGTAGTCGGAATAGGTCGCGGCGTTGGCTTCGGGGACGGTAAAGCGATCGCTGGTATTGGGCGCAGCAAGGTCGGGGGGCACTTCCAGCGGGCGCGTCTGCTTCGCTTCCGACTTGTAGTCAATCTTCTTGTTCTGGACCGAGCAGCCGCACAGCAGCGCCAAGAGCACCAGCGCGAGTCGGGTCGAAAACTGTTGATTCATCTCAGCTGCTTGCAATCCCGTCAGACCACCGGCATGCGCGCTGTGATCCCCGCTTGCTCCATCGCGCCGCGCAACAGGTCGTGCAAGGAAGAGGACAGTGGCGTCAGCGGCAGGCGGATGCCGCCCGCGATCATCCCCATCTCCTCCAGCACCCACTTCACCGGGATCGGGTTGGCTTCGACGAACAGATGCCGATGCAACCCGAGCAGCTTGTTGTTCAACAGGCGCGCCTTGGCCAGATCCCCGGCCAGGGCTGCGCTGCACATCTCGTGCATGAGGCGAGGGGCCACGTTGGCGGTCACGGAGATGACGCCGTCGCCGCCCATCAGCATCAGCGCCAGCGCGGTGGCGTCGTCACCGCTGTAAATGGCGAAGCCCTTCGGCGCGCGGCGGATGAGGTCGGCACCGCGCTCGAGGTTACCGGTGGCGTCCTTGATTCCCGCAACGTTGGGCACCTGCGCCAGGCGCAGCGTGGTGTCGTTGTGCATATCGCACACGGTGCGACTGGGCACGTTGTACATGATCACGGGGATATCGACCGCCTCCGCGATGGCCTTGAAGTGACGATACAGGCCCTCCTGCGTGGGCTTGTTGTAATACGGCACCACAGACAGGCACAGGTCGGCGCCCGCCTTCTTGGCGAATGCCTGCAACTCGATCGCTTCACTGGTGGAGTTGGCTCCGGTGCCCGCAATCACGGGCACTCGGCCAGCAACCTGCTCGATGGTGCTCCTGATGAGCCCGCAGTGCTCCTCGAAGTCGACGGTAGGTGACTCGCCTGTGGTACCGACCACGACGATGCCATCGGTTCCCTCGGCGATATGCCAGTCGATGAGACGGCGCAGGGCGCTGAGGTCGAGACCGCCGTCGTCGAACATGGGTGAGACGATCGCTACCAGGCTGCCTTTCATCATGTCCCTCCCCTTGTAGGTGGGTCCCAAAGAACTCCCGCTGCCGCGCTGATGACCAACTATTCAGTTTAACCCAATCGCTAGGCGGGTGCCCTCCGGCGTAAACCCTGAGTTGGACGAGCCCTCAGAGCGTTCGTTCCCTAGACAGCAAGGCTGCATGAAGTCTGCGTCGCTCGTTTGACACTCGTGGACGCGAGTGCTACAACCAGCCACGCACGACGAGAGGTCACCGCGCGCGGGGATACGGTTCAGCGCGCATGAGCGGCCTCGGTGACCAGTCTTGGGGGAATCGCGGATGAGAACGCCCGTCGCCTTAATCGCGGCTTACAGCTTGCTTGCCGGCTGCTCCAGCATCGGGGTGGGCGCGCCCACGGCGAGCGCGAACCTGGGTCCGACGAAGGGCAACCAGGCCGCGGGAACCGTGACGTTCGTTCAGCATGGGGAAAAAGTGGTGGTCGATGCACGGGTTGCCGGGCTCACGCCGGGCTTGCACGGCTTCCATATCCACGAGAAAGGCGATTGCACCGCACCTGACGCCGCGAGCGCCGGAGGGCATTTCAACCCGCACAAAGAACCTCACGCCGGACCGGATAGTGCGCATCGGCATGCGGGCGACCTCGGCAACCTCACGGCGGATGCTAGCGGCGTGGCGGTCTATCACGTCGAGGTCAGCGGCATCACGCTGGACAGCGGCACGGACAGCATCATAGGCCGGGCCGTGATCGTGCACGCGAACCCCGACGATCTGCGCACTCAGCCTACCGGCAACGCCGGCTCGCGCTTGGCCTGCGGGCTGATCAGCAAGGGCAAGGACCGTTGGTTCTGAGCGCTTGATCCCTTGGCTCCAGCCGAGCGGCGACTTCCCTTCCGTCGAGCAGGCGCTAGAGCGTCCCAACGGTCTGCTTGCCGCCGGAGGCGACCTCTCTCCCGAGCGCCTGCTGCGCGCCTACCGCCTGGGCATCTTTCCTTGGTTCAGCGTCGGCGAGCCGATCCTGTGGTGGAGCCCCGACCCGCGCACAGTGCTGGTTCCGAGCGAGCTGAAAATCGCGCGCTCGATGGCCAAGACGCTGCGCAAGGGCGCGTTCGAGGTGCGTGCCGACAGCGCGTTCGAGCGGGTCATCCAAGGCTGCAGCGAGCCGCGCCCGCGGCAGCGGGGCACCTGGATCACCGATGCAATGCAGGCGGCCTACACGCGCCTGCACCGGCTGGGCGTGGCCCACAGCGTCGAGACCTGGCGCGGCGACGAGCTCGTCGGCGGACTGTATGGCGTCGCGCTGGGGCGCGCATTCTTCGGCGAGTCCATGTTCTCGCGTGCAACCGACGCGTCGAAGATCGCGTTGGTCCACCTAGTGCTGCAACTCGAAAGATGGGGGTTCGGACTGATCGACTGCCAGATGCATACGCCTCTGCTCGCGTCCTTTGGCGCGCGCGAGATCGCACGCGCGCAGTTCACGCGCCGGGTTGCAGAGTTGGTAAACTATCCCGATGTGCCGGCGCCCTGGGCCCTCGAAAGCTTCACTGATCTGCACGCGGCCGCGGTTGCGAGCAAGCGCCGGTGACGCTTCAGCCGGCACCGCGGCAAGACCTTGCGCGAAAATCTGGAGCGCTGGCCTGGCATGACTCAACTCAACGACCTGCCGTTTTCGGTCCTTCAGTTCTATGCAACGGCGCCTTATCCATGCAGCTATCTGCCGGATAAGCTGGCACGATCGCAAGTGGCAACGCCCAGTCACGCCATCGACACGCAGGTCTACAGCCAGCTGGTGCGCGCCGGCTTCCGGCGCAGCGGCGCGTTCACTTACCGTCCCTACTGCGACAGCTGCCGCGCCTGCGTCCCAGTGCGCATCGTCACCGCCGAATACCGCGCCAGCCGCTCACAGCGCCGCGCGCGCAGGCGCCACGAGGGGCTGGATGCGCGCATGCTCGACCTCAAATACCACCCCGAGCACTATGCCCTTTATCTGCGCTACCAGTCCACGCGCCACTCCGGCGGCGGGATGGACCATGACAGCCGCGAGCAGTACCGGCACTTCCTCCTGCAAAGCAATGTCACCTCGAACCTGGTTGAATTCCGCGAAGAGGGTCGTCTGGTGATGGTGAGCATCGTCGACCGCCTGGAAGACGGCGTATCGTCGGTGTACACGTTCTTCGAACCCGATCTGCCCGGCGCCAGCCTCGGCACCTTCAACGTGCTATGGCAGATCGAGCTGTGCAGGCGTTTGCGGCTGCCCTACTTGTACCTCGGCTACTGGATCGGCCAGAGCCGCAAGATGGCCTACAAGATCAACTTCCAGCCGATGGAGGGCCTGATCAATGGCCAGTGGCAGCGGCTCAGGCCCCCTGCTCTTGACCAGGCGCCGCGACGCTAGCACCGCGCGCTCCTCGCCCTCGCACGGGTGGCGCGGCGCGAGCCACGCTTGTGACTGGTGCTGTATCCGCTGTTAAGGCCGCTGCTGTTCCGGCTCGATCCGGAGCGAGCACACCACTGGACGCTAGGGCTGCTCGACGCGGCGCAGGCGCTCGGGCTCGGCTCTCTGGTCGCCCCGAAACCCCCTTCCGCACCCGTGGCAGCGATGGGCCTCACTTTTCCCAATGCGGTCGGCCTGGCCGCAGGACTCGACAAGAACGGCGAGCACGTGGAGGCGCTGGCTGCGCTCGGCTTCGGCTTCATCGAAGTGGGCACAGTGACGCCGCGTCCGCAGCCTGGCAATCCCCGTCGCAGGCTATTCCGCGTCCCACAGGCGCGCGCGCTGATCAATCGCATGGGCTTCAACAACCTCGGCGTCGACCGCCTCGTATACAACCTGGGCCGTGCGCCCTATCAGGGGATCCTCGGCGTCAACATCGGCAAGAACTTCGATACCCCGAACGAGCGCGCCGCGGCAGACTACGTGGCATGCATGCGTAAAACCTATCGGCTCGCGAGCTACCTCGTGGTCAACATCTCCTCGCCCAACACCGCAAGCCTGCGGCAGTTGCAAAGCGGCAATGAACTCGACCGGCTCCTGGACACGCTCAAAGCCGAGCAGGGGGAGTTGTCTCGCTCCTTCGGCCGCTACGTACCCCTCACGGTGAAGATCGCGCCCGATCTCTCGGAAGAGCAGATCGACACCATCGCGCAGTCGCTCCTCAACCACCGCGTGGACGGGGTGATCGCCACCAACACGACCGTCTCCCGCACCGGCGTGGAGGGGCTGGCCCACGGCGATGAGGCGGGGGGTTTGAGCGGGGCGCCGTTGCGGGAACGTTCCACCGCAGTGGTGCGCAGATTGCATGCTGCGCTGGGCGAACGGATTCCCATCATCGGCGTCGGCGGCATCCTGCGCGGCGAGGATGCGGTGGAGAAGATCGCGGCCGGCGCCAAGCTGGTCCAACTGTACAGCGGGCTCATATACTCGGGTCCGCAACTGGTAGCCGAGTGCGTGCGCGCGCTCGCGCAGCGTTGACTAGAACTTATCTCATATACCCCACATCGCGGGATAGGTTCTCCGCCCGACGCTGTGCGGCTGCTATACTTGGCCGCCATTTTTTCGCCCCTCGTTCGGCCCGGCATATCGATATTCCCTGCAGTTTTTCATGACCACCACAGCCCCTCGCAGTGTCGCCCCGCGTCCCGCGCTTGAGCTCGGCTTCGGACTCGCGTTCGCCGACCTCTACCGGCGCGACGGGTTGATTCGGCTGGACCAGCAGTTCGCCCGGCACCTGCGGGAGGTTGAACCGGCGCTTGCCGACCGCTTTGTAGAGGCGCGCGCCGACCCCGACGCGCTGGCAGGCAAGCCGGAGTCGGAGCTGCTCATCGCGCTGGCGCCCCATCTGGAAGATTTCCTCGTCGAGCTGTTCGGCATCCACGATGCCGTCGCTCGACTCGCCGCGCGCACTCATGAACTGGCGCCGCTCTATTCGTGCAAGCGGCTATTCGTGCAGCGCAAGGCCATGAGTCGCATCAAGGCGGAGGAGGCAGCCGCCATCGACGGTCGCGCGCTAGAGGCTCAGCTCGCAGCGCGCATGGGAGGCAACTTCACTGAGCTCGGCTTCGCACAGCTCGTGACTCGGTGGCAGAGAGACGAGGGCACGCATGCGCAGGATCTGGAACTCGCACTGCGCTACGCCGCGTGGGCCGTGCACACGCCGTCAGGGCGCGCGCGTCACCGGCTCGGTGTGTTGTTCAAAGCGCCCGCCAAGCTCGACTACCACCGGCTCGTGCCGGTGGTGACCGATGACAGCAGGGGATTCCGCAGCCATCGGCTCGAGCACCTGCGCCGCCGCCGCGGCTTCGCACTCACCGACCCGGGAACCGATCTGGTGGGCGCGCTGGACCAGACCAACTACTGCATCTGGTGCCACGAGCAGGGCCGCGACTCCTGCTCCCATGGGCTGAGGGAGAAGGCGTCCGGCGACGGCGCTCTGACGGCATTCAAGAAGACGGTGTTTGGCGTGCAGCTGGCCGGCTGCCCGTTGGACGAGAAGATCTCCGAGTTTCAGAAGGTCAAGACCGAAGGGTTCGCGCTCGGCGCCCTGGCGATGATCTGCGTGGACAACCCGATGGTCGCGGCCACCGGGCACCGCATCTGCAACGACTGCATGAAGTCCTGCATCTACCAGAAGCAGGAGCCGGTCGACATCCCGCAGGCCGAGACCCGCACCCT
>Ga0335082_10001215_pt1 | contig 27461 bp, 37 predicted proteins | sample Lox_Sample_41_FD_206718 | JGI IMG/M metagenome (GOLD analysis project Ga0335082, IMG submission 206718) | Soil microbial communities from Loxahatchee National Wildlife Refuge, Florida, United States - Lox_Sample_4.1 | ecosystem: Environmental > Terrestrial > Soil > Wetlands | place: USA... | reverse complement strand
AGATCTTTCGGGCCGATCGTGCCCGAGGCGATCGTGAATGCGCCGCCGCCGACCGAGCCGAGCACGGCGCCCGAGCCGACGTGGCCGCTGTTGACGGCGCCCGAGGCGAGCTTGAATCGCGAGACTGCGCCGCTCGTGATCGCGCCCGAGGTCACGGCGCCCGACGCGAGATGATTCTGGCCGATCTGCCCCGACGCGATCGCGCCCGAGAGTACCGATCCCGAGCCAAGCTCGTTCGGGCCGATCGTGCCGCTCGCGATCGTGAACGCGCCGCCGCCGAGCGATCCTTGGACGGCGCCCGATCCGACATGTCCGCTGTTCACGGCGCCCGAGGCGAGCTTGAACTGCGAAACCTGCCCGGATGCAATCGTGCCCGAGGTCACGGCGCCCGACGCGAGATGGTTCTGGCCGATCTGTCCCGACGCGATCGCGCCGGAGGTCACGGCGCCCGATCCGAGATCATTCGGCCCGATCGTGCCCGAGGCGATCGTGAACGCGCCGCCGCCGACAGAACCAAGCACGGCGCCGCTCGCGATCGCGCCGCTGTTCGCGGCGCCCGAGGCGAGCTTGAACTGCGAAACCTGCCCCGAGGCGATCGTGCCCGAGGTGACGGCGCCGGACGCGAGGTGATTCTGGCCGATCTGACCCGAGGCGATGTTGCCAGAGACCACGGCGCCGGAGCCCACGGCACCGGCGATGACGGCACCGGATCCGAAATCGAATACGCCGACGGTGCCGCTCGCGATGTTCGGTGTGGTACCGAAGAAGCCCTGCACGGCACCCGATGCAATGTCACCCGAGCCGATCGCGCCCGAGCCGATCGTGGCCGTCGGCGTGACCCACGAAAAATCATCGCGCAAAAACGTCGTGCCGTCCGGCGTGCCGGTGACGCCGAGCCGACCCGACGTGACCGCGCCGGACGCGATCGCGAATTCGCCGATCTGCCCCGATGCAATGGCGCCCGAAAGCACGGCGCCGGATCCAAGATCGTTCGGTCCGATCGTGCCGGAGGCGATCGTGAACGCGCCGCCGCCGAGCGACCCGAGCACGGCACCCGAGCCGACGTGGCCGCTGTTGACAGCACCCGAAGCGATCTTGAATTGTGAAACCTGCCCCGAGGCGATCGCGCCCGAGGTCACGGCACCGGACGCAAGATGATTTTGGCCGATCTGGCCCGACGCGATCGCGCCCGAGGTCACGGCGCCGGACGCGAGGTGAAACTGCCCGATCTGGCCGGACGCGATCGCGCCCGAGAGTACGGAACCCGATCCGAGATCGTTGGGTCCGATCGTGCCACTCGCGATCGTGAATGCGCCGCCGCCGACCGAGCCGAGCACGGCGCCCGAGCCGACGTGCCCGCTGTCGACGGCACCCGAGGCAAGCTTGAACCGCGACACCACACCGCTCGCGATCGCGCCGGACGTAACCGATCCGCTCGCGAGATGATTCTGGCCGATCTGCCCGGACGCGATCGCGCCCGAGCGTATGGAGCCGCTGGCAAGGTGAAAGGCGCCGATCTGGCCCGACGCGATCGCGCCGCTCGTGACCGCGCCCGAGGCGAGGTGAAACTGCCCGATCTGGCCCGAGGCGATCGCACCGGAGAGCACGGCGCCCGAGCCGAGGTGATTCGGTCCGATCTGGCCCGAAGCGATGTTACCCGACACGATGGCACCCGAGCCGACGCTGCCGGCGATGACGGCGCCCGATCCAAAATCGAATACACCGACCGTGCCGCTCGCGATGTTCGGCGTGGTGCCGAAGAACCCCTGCACGGCACCCGATGCGATGTCACCCGAGCCGATCGCGCCCGATGCGACCGTCGGCGTGGCCCACGTAAAATCGTCGCGCAGGAACATCGTACCGTCCGGCGTGCCCGCGACGCCGAGCCGACCCGAGGTGACGGCGCCCGACGCGATCGCGAAGTCGCCAATCTGCCCCGATGCGATCGAGCCCGAGAGCACGGCGCCGCTTCCAAGGTGATTCGGTCCGACCTGACCGCTCGCGATGTTGCCTGACGTGACGGCACCTGAACCGATCGCACCGGCGATCACCGCGCCCGATCCGAAATCGAATACGCCGACGGTGCCGCTCGCGATGTCACGCGTGGTGCCGAAAAAGCCTTGCACGGCGCCCGACGCGATGTCGCCCGAGCCGACAGCGCCCGAGCCGATCGTGGCCGTCGGCGTGACCCACGAAAAATCATCGCGCAGGAACGTCGTGCCGTCCGGTGTGCCCGTGACGCCGAGCCGGCCTGACGTAACGGCGCCGGATGCGATCGCGAATTCGCCGATCTGCCCCGAGGCGATCGCGCCGGACGTGACCGCACCCGAGCCAAGATGAGTGGCGCCGATCTGACCCGAGGCGATGTTGCCCGACGTGACGGCGCCCGAGCCGACCGTGCCGGCGACCACGGCGCCCGATCCGAAATCGAATACACCGACCGTGCCGCTCGCGATGGTGCGCGTCGTGCCGAAGAATCCCTGCACGGCACCGGATGCGATATCCCCCGAGCCGATGTCGCCGGACGCGATCGGCGCACTCGCGCCGGGTGGCGTGACGACACGGATCGCCATGTAGACGTCCTACGTCGCCTCTTGCGCGAATGCAATCGAATCGGATCCGCCTTCGCGGATCGCGAAGATGTCGCCCTGATAGACGTCGGGTGAATCGTAAATTGCAGATGCGCCCGGCACGAGGCGAAGCCCCGTCGTGGCGGTGACGCCGGCGACGCCTATGCGAATGTTCGCGCCGCCGGTGTTCTGTATGACCGCGGTCTTACGCAGGGGATTCGCGGCGAGCACGTTCACTGCGACGGCGCTCACTGCCGTTTCGGTACCGTTGACGAGCGCCGAGGTCGTTTGCGCCGGGACTACCGGGATCGAATCGGCGACCGGCTTCTGACCAAGGAGCTCGTTGCCGGCCGAGTCCGTGAGCGTGACGGCTTCGGATTCGACGGTGTCGCCGCCGCCGTTGACAAACTCGTACGTCGCGAGTTTCTTGCCGGCCGTCGCCGGGACGTTGACTTGAACGTAGCTCTCGACCATGGCCTAGCCGCGCTTCCGGCGCTTCTTGAGCTCGGCGGTGAGCTCGTGCATGGCCTTGGTTTGTTCGCGCTGCGCTTTGATCTGCTCGCGCTGCGATTCGTCGAGCCGGCGGTTACTCGCCTCGAGCTGCTGCATGACGACGCGCACGGAGCGCAATGCATCGACGAGCAGATCGACGTGCGCCCCGGTGAGGAGCACGGTCGCATCGGTCGTGTGATTGCTCGCCACCATGGATGACGAGCGCTAGCGATGCAGCCGGCGGCGGCGCTTGTGGAGTCGCGATAGCCCGCGCGCCGCGAGCTCGCGCCGGTACGCGCGCATCTCTCCGTTAGTGACCTGACTCCATCCCTGCGAGGGGTCGAACCGCTGCGCGTATCCGCCGGGCCGGATCTCGTTGGGCTTAGATGACAGCCCGAGCCAGTCGAGGCGAATCGCGGCGCCGGGCGCCCATCCCGGCGGCGGTTCGAAGCATGCGGGCGTGTTGAAGTTGGACATCTCGACGCCGGAGATCATGTATGAGTCTGCTTCGACCCGATCGCAGATCTCGTAATCCCAGATCGAGCCATCGTCGAGCTCGACGCAGCGGTGCAGCCGTGTATCGGCGCGCGCCTCGAGCACCTCGTGCGACATGATCGAGGTCCACGACGTGTTCGCCTCGTGCGCGATGTCGAGGAACACGTGGAGCGTGCCGAGCTCGTGGAAGCCTTCGGCGCCTTCCATGTCCGCCGGCGCATGCGGCTCGATACGGCACACCATGTCGGGCGTGAAGTTGGCGCGCGGGATCGACAGGAGATCGGCATCGCCATCGCCATCGAAGCACGCGGAGTAGTGCGCGCGGAGCTGCGTTTGCTGCGCGGCGAGATACGCCGCGAGATCGGCCATCGCGATCGAATTGGTCGCATCGACGAGCTCGAACTTCATTGCGCGGACCCTCCGGCGGCGGGCTTCGTGGGTGGTCGCCGCCATCCATATTTCGCGATCATCTCGAGCGCGCGTGCTTCGATGGGCGTGAGTGCCGCGGCGCCGCTCGTCTTGCCCGCCGTGGTCACATCTTCGATCGCGAGCATCGCGCAGCCCACGGCTTGACCGCCGAGCGTCGTGATGAGATCCGCGATCGCCTGTACGTAGTTGGCACTGATCAGATCTTGCGCGACCTTCGCGAGGAGCGTCATGTTGCCGACGTCTTGCTCGAGGTTCACGCCTTCGCATTGCAAGAACGCCGAGCCGGCCGATCCGCCGGCCTGTGTGATGGTCTGCCCGGTCGTGCTCGAACACGCGACCGCGAGCGCGACGAGCGCTGCCGTGGCGATGGCGCCGGCGGCGGTCGTCGCGCGATTGCTGTTCGCCGGCGCTTGTGCTGCCGCGAGCACATGTGCGCGTTTGAGGCTCGTCCGGTTGCCCTGGTACCAGATCGCTTGCACGAACGCGCCGATCATGCCGGCGATCTTGATCGCGGTCGGTGAATTCGTGAGCACGGTGGTCGGCAGCGCGCCGAGGATCACGACGAGGAGCGAGAGCCATCCTTCCGTGGTGCGCCATCCGGGCTTGAGCGCAGGCGGCATGGCGGGCGCCGGCGTGGGCGCAGGAACGGGGGCAGGTGCTGGAGTGGCCATCGGGCGATTGTCCTACATCATGCTTGACATCTCAAGCCGGTTGCGTCGTTACGTAGCGTCGCCATCGCGCTTCGGCAGTGCGGTTGCCTTCGGCAGCCGAGCGTTACCGCCGGTGCCCGTGAGCGAGCTCGCGCTGGTCACGACAGCGTGCGTGCCGGCGTAGGCGACGAAGATCACCTGCGCGAACGATTTCCAGTCACCGATCGGCATGATGCCGAGCGCGCACAGGATCGTTGCTGCGATGACGAGGAGCACGCCGAAGATGCCATGCTCGGTGGAGAGTAGATCCTTGAGCCCTTGCATGATGCTCCTAATTGACAAAATCTCTGTCAGATGACACAATCTCTGTCATGGCAAAGAGGCCGTCAACTGTTTCGGTATACGTCCGCATCCCACGCGATGCCCACGCTGCGCTCGAGCGCGAGGCTCGGACACGGGGATACCCGCATACCAAGACGAGTGTAGCCTCGGAGATCCTTGTCCGACATCTTACCCCTGCGCCGCATGGTGGTGATAAATGAACATCTCGAAGACATCGCTGTTCGTATTCGTCGCGCGCATCGTCGCAGTCATCGCCATCGCGCAAGTCGTATTCATTGCCAGAAGGATCTACGACTCGCACGAGCTCGACGCCGATCGATCGTCCGGTAACATGACTATCCGAGATGCGATCGATCGATTCGTGATGCGCACGAACACAACCGGGATCAACAATGTGCATTTCGGCGAACCATACCCGTCGACGTGCGACGAACGATACGCGCGAGTGCTCGACGCGATCGATAGAACGATGAATGCAATGGGCGCCGCAAGGATCACCGTCGTGCGCATCGAAATGGGCGGCGGATCCGGCAGTGGCTACACCTGTATCGGTCCGACCGCATGCGATGCCGTGACCACCGAGAGCACGTGCGCGAAGATCATCGCAGTGCAGAAACGGAGTCATCCCGATGTGGATGTCAGATGCACGGATGCCAGGGAGCACTGATCCATGAAGCTCGCCGAGATCGACATCGTGCTTGCTGCTAAGGTCGCCGAGTACATGGCGCTCGCGCGCGATCTTCGTTCCGATAGTCCTATCGAGGACTACCGCCGAGCGAATTGCCTGGCGTGGGAGCTCGCGATGTGCCTGCCGGCCGACATCTTTCGCTCCATCGGCAAGGCGTTGACCAAGCGCAGTGCCGAGTGCAACGAGCACACGGTCGCGATCGCGGTTCGCGCGCTCTTGCTTGGCGATGATGCCGGAAATCTGACTGCCAATGAGTTGATCAGTCATGCGCCCGGCATCGGCAAACCGAAGAATTGAAATCGCCAGGTTCATTGCCCCGTGCACCAATAGGTGAAGTCCTCGCAGTTGGCTGCTGCGCCCGTCGTCGTGTTGAAGCACGAGAACGTCGGCGCGGTCGCGCTGTTGGTCACGACGATCTGCTCGACGGCACCCGTGTGCGTATTCGGCGTCGCTTGGCACCACGAGCGATTTGGAAACCCGCTGTTCGAGTACGTTAGCACCACCGAGGTATTTGCACCGATGCCGGTCACGTTGCCGACGGTGTTGCTCGATCCGGTACCAAGTGAGCCGTGATTTACCGACGTGGGCGCGACTGCATCGAACCAAATGTAGTCCGCAACGGTTGTATCACCATCGGCAAGGATGATCTTCGACGTTGTGCCGGCCGCGAGTCCATGCACATTCGCGCCGAGGATCGTGTTCGTCGATCCTGTCGTGATCCCCCCTCCCGTCGACGTGCCGATAAACGTGTTGTCGTGCCCGCTCGTCGCGGTGTCGCCCGCACCGATGCCGATCCCGACATCGTCGTAGCCGGTGACATGAACGAGCGCGAACGTTCCAACACCAACGTTCTGAATCGAATCGGTGGCGTCCAACACGTCGACGCCGATCGCGACGTTGTCGCTGCACCCCGCGGCGCAGCCGTCCAGGGAATCGTGGCCGATGACGATGTTGTCGTTGCCTGCGGTCGCGGTGAAAAACGTGGTGCCGATACTGATGTTCTGCGTGCCCGAGACCAACAGGATTGAGCTGTTGGTGCCGATCGCGATGTTCTCTTGGGCAGTCGCATTCATCAGCGCATTGAATCCGATGGCGACCGAATTTCGATTGATCAGGTTGGCTGAAAGCGCGCTCCTTCCGATCGCAATATTCGCCTCGCCGATCTGATTGTTCTCCATCGAGTGATCTCCGATGGCAACGTTATCGTGGCCTTGATTGGGGCCGAGCATCGCGTCGACGCCGATGTTGTGCTTGAGTGCGTCATCCCCGATCGCGATGTTGTTGTAGCCGCTCACGTTGTCGAGTAACGCGTCGATCCCCAGCGATATGTTTCGTGATGCCGTATAGGTGCCGAGGGGATCGACCGTCATCGATGCGCAGCCGCCGCCGATGCAGATGTTCTTTCCGTCGGCAGTGGCCGGACGCGGCGTGATGAATAGCGCTGGTTGTCCGGTACCCGTCTCGAGCGTGATATCTCCATTCGTGACGACATGGCCGCTCGTCGACGATGCCGGGCCGATTGTCGCGGTGCTATCGACGACAAGATCTTGCGTGCGAAACGTGCCCCGAACGCCATGCGTCGGCTCGCCGTGACGCGCGATCACGAGTCCGATCACGAGCACGGAGCTCGCGATGAACAACCCGGTGAAGTTTTTCCCGATGCCGATCATGATCGTTCTCCTCTGGGCTTCTACGCGGTTTTCTGTTCGATCGAGACCATGATGGTCGTGCCATCGGCGAAGTTGTCCGATGCGCCGAGTCGAACCGTCGTCGTGGTGCGCGACAGCACGAAAATGTCGACGTCGTCATCGACGGTCGGCAATTCCAGCGTAAGCCCGACGATGTACGTGCCATCGGCCATCGCGATGGGAAGTGCGACATCGAAGCCATTCGGATCGGTCGTGTGATCGACGGCGACGTTGAATGCCTGTTGCGAGCCGGGACCGCCGCCGCTCGAATGCAGCGGACGCCGGAGCGTGCCGTCGCCGATCACGGTGGTCTGATCGGCGCTCGAGATCTCCTCGATCGGGGGCCAGAACCCGTCACCGATGCCGATCTCGAGATCGGCGTTGACGGCCGGTAGTCCCGGGATGAGCTTGACATCGGGCATCACGCTCTCCGCGTGAGAATCTTGACCGAGCTCGCCGTCGTGGCGATCGCCTTGATGTTGACCGCGGCGCCCACGCGCACACGCACGGCAGGTTTCTTCTTGGTCACGTCGGCCATGGGGTCTCCTTGATGGGCATGTTATCCCACCAGTCGCGATAGGTGAATGCCGGATCGGGGATCGGGAACGGCGCCGCCAGCGGAGGCGATGCATCGCCGCCGAGCACGCGAGCGCGCAGCGCGCGCAGATCCGGCGTGAATTCGGTACGTCGCCGGATCGCGAACCGATCGATCGTCGCGTGGCTGCGATCGCGCGGGCTCGTGCCTTTGTCGAGGCGCGGGAACGCGGGTACGTGCACGTCGCCGGTGCGGTCTTGCACGGCTGCCATCGCGATCGAGAATTCGATCCGGCGCCCGCGACTCGCGAGCATGAGCCCCAGGATGCAATCTTCTTGGCCGGTCGGATCGCACCCTTCTTCATGGCCGTTGATGTCGAGGAGCCACTCGATCGGGCCGGCGAAGTTGCCGCCGAATAGCCATCCGCCGGGCGCGTCGCGCATGCCGCCGGGCTTCAACTCCTTGCGGTGATCGATCGAGAGTCGCGTGCCCGGTGTGACCACGCGCGAGACGTTATTCGTATCCACTGGGCCGTCTTCGATTTTGTCGTACGGTCCGCAGATCATGCTCGTGCGCTCGCGGTACGCGCGGCGCACGGTCTCAAGCCATGTTGGCCCGATGCGTACGCGATCGTCGAGAAACGCGATGTAGTCATCCTGGCAGTAGCAGATCGCCGTGTTACGCGCGTTCGCGTTGGCGAAGAAATCGCGCGGCGCAATGCGGTGCGGCCCCTGCCATATGTTCGGCTTCGGCAACACCACGCGACCCTCGTTGAAGCCGCCGTTTATGATCGCTTCGGGCGCGAGATCCAAGATCGACCGGCCGAGCGCATCGACGACGAGCAGATGCAGCACGTCGCCGGACTGGCGTTGCTTGACGATCGCATCGCAGAGCCAATCGAGCCGTGGCTCGGCGCGCGCAGTGATCATCGCGATTGTGAGCCTCATGACTCCTTCGCGAGACAACCCTCGTGAGCGATCTGAAAATCACGCTTGAACGCAAACAGGCGAGCATCGAAATCGGACGGCACGGTAGCCGCGAGCGCATCGCCGCGAGCGCCGGCGCGAAATGCATTCAAGACTGACGACGGCATTTTTAGCGATCGTTCAGCGCCGCAACGAAAGCATTTCACAACTAGTTTGCCGTGTACGAGCTTGTTGCCGATCCAGCCCGCCGCGGGCGAAGCGGCGAGTAAGGCGAACGCTTGCTGCACTTCTTCTCGGGTCATTCGATGGGCTTCCAGTAGGCGAGCCAGCCCGCCGTGTCGAAGTGATCTTGATAGAACGGCCGCAGGCCGTGCGCGCTCGCGATGCGCTCGCCGTCTTCGATCCGGGTCTCGACCCACGGCCAGTAGGGCACCACGCCCTCTTGAATCTCGACGCCACTGCCAAGCAAGCAGTTGTAATCGTGCGCGGCGATCACGTCGCCGGGCTTCAAATAGCGCGCGAACGTCGCGAGCTCGCGCGGCTTGTCGCCGCCGTCGCACAGGAGGTACGAGACGCCCGGCCCGGTGATGAGTTGCGCGATCTCCTCCTCGGATTGCCAGATGTCGGCGACGCGGAAATCGACGCCGAGATCGCGCCCGATCGGGACGAACGCAGCATCGGCGGACGAGCGATCGTAGGTGAACACGCGCGCGCCGATCGCGCGCGCGTGGAGCGCGAGCGCGGTGATGAACGATCCGGAATACGTGCCGAGCTCGACGATCCGCGCCGGCGGATGCATCTCCATCGCGTAGCTCCACGTCGGGATCGCGAGCCGGTTTTGCGCGGCGTACATGCCGAACGGCCGACTCGCCATGCCGGAGAGCGAATACAGTGGGATCAGCCGAGCAGTCATCAGTGCAGCGCTCCGGTGTAGGGATCGAGTCCGGCGAGCGAGAGCTGTGGACGTTCGTCGTCGCTATCGGCGCGTTCGTCGTGCGCGACATCCGGCGAGATCTCGGTGATGAGATCGCAGTCGAGGCAGAGCCGGGCGCTGGTCTTGTCCGAGAGCTTGCGCGAGCGTTTGCTCTTGCAGTCAGGGCACGTGAACACGATCTCGGGCGCCGCTTCGGCAACGTCGGCAACATGTGGCGCATCGGGACCGAGCTCGAGGAGCACGGCGCGGCGCGTGTTCTTGCGCCATCCGTCATCGCGCAATTCTTCGCGTTCTTCCGGCGACACCGGCGCGACCGCGGGCGCAACGAAGGCGTTGACGGGATCTGACTTCCACCATTCGACGGTCTCGCCGCAGTCGCGGCACGTGAGCTTCACGATCCGTGACGCCGAGCGGCGAGCACCGACGCGCCCGCACTTGCATTTGAAATGATAGATTCGTTCGATCGCCGTCGCTTCGCCGCGGTCGTAGAGGCTCATTCGCCGATCCCCCGGCGCTGCATCACGACGCCTTGCCGCTCGCACTGCTTCGTGCTGAGCGAGTAAAGCTCGCGAAACCCGAGCTCTTGCGCGCGCCGTTCGGCGCGGTGCACGTTGCCGCCTTCCCAGCCGATGTCATCGAGCACGAGGATCCCGCCGAGCGTCACGCGCGACGCGAACCGTTCGACGTCGGTGATCGCCTGCGGGCCGTGATTCCCGTCGATGTGCAAAAGTTGGATCTCGGACGGCGGCTCGCAGAGGTCACTCGAGCGGTGACAGATCGTGCAGAGATGCACGAGTCCGTGAAGCTCGAGCCGCGCAAGAAATTTGCGATACGCGCGTTCATGATCGACGCCGTTCCACCACGCGGCATTGGTCTCGTTCTGGCCTTCGACGCTCGCGCTCGGTGACCATGGATCGATCGCGATCGCGCGGCCGGCGCCGACGTGCTTCATCGCCAGGAGCATTGGCACGAGCGAACCGCCCATCCACACGCCGATCTCGACGACGATTCGCGGGCGCAACGCGATCACGATCGCCGCGAGTGTCTGCGCCTTGCCGAGATCGCACCAATCGCCGCCATCCGGCAGCACGCGCTCGATCTCTTTCAACAGGGTTTGCATGCTCGCGTTCGGCTAGCGCTTCTTGCGCGGCGCGTAGGGGATTCGGTGGCCCGCGGCGCGTGCCTTCGACAGGTTGATCGCCGTCTCCTGCGCCTTCGCGTCGGCGAGCTTCCGATGCTTGCTAATGATGCGCCCAGTTTTCTTTGACGTCAGAAGAAACATCGGACGTCCGCCTTGCGTGATTCTGATGATCATGGGGTGGTTGCTCCTATCGGGCGAAGTTGCTTGACGAGATCGGGGAGCGTGGTCACGCCGAGCCATGCGCTCTCGTCGTCGGTGCCAAACGAGATCACAGCGCGATCGGTCGCGGGATCGAGCGCGAGCCCGGCCGCGAATTCGATTCCGCCGGCCGAGAGCTTGAACGGCTCGCTTCGTTCGAGCATCGCGCCATCGCGGTTCATCGTGTACAGCACGTGCCAGTAGAATTTGAACGAGCCGAACAGGCGCACGCCGTGCGCGACGCCGAGCCAGCGGTTCGGCTCGATCTCGACGAGCTGCGTGCCGCCGCGCAACGTGAACGGTCCAGAGTCCGCGCGCTCGCTATCGGGCCGGTTCATCTTCGGATGCCGGCGGATCACCTTGGTCTCGAGCGAGCCGTTGCGATAGAGGTTCGGCGCGGCCGTTCGCATCTGCGTCATGTGCTGGCCGTAGCGCACGACGCCGATCGCGGCCTCGTTGATCGCCATCGGTGGAATCTCGAGGCCGTGACGCGGCACGATCATCCGGTGGCCGTTGTGGACGCCGCCGCGTTCGAGCGAGTACACGAGCCGCACGCCCTCGGATTTGTCGTACGGCGTCCAGTTCTTTTGATGGGTCTTGCTCCACATCCCACGCAACGGCGTCGCATCGATGATCTGGTACTTCGCGTCGAGCTCGAGCACCACGATCTCTTGGCGATCGTCGCGGTTGAATTGCATCGCAGTCGCGACCGCACACAGGCCATCGGCATCGGTCTCGAACAGGCGCAGATCTTCGACGCCGGAGACTTTGTTCGACAGCACCGGCTCGGCGTGCTGTTCGTGCATCTCGACAATCGACACCGGCTCGAGCGTGGTCGGATCGAGCATCGCGATCACGTTGCGGTTGGTCACGCGCCCGGTAGCGTTGATGCGCGGACGTCCGCCCGGCATCGAGTAGTCTGCGCAGCGGACCGAGCACAGCCAGCGACCGTCACGCGTGCGGATCACGCTCGGGTTGAACGGCCAGAACCCATCCCATGGACATACCGCGAGCTCGCGCACACTCCACGTCGCGAACATCTGGCTCGCGTGAGGGAGTGCGCTCGGCTCGGTGGATGTGGTCGCGACGTTGGGCATCGGATCGGAAGAATCCCGCTTCGGCTTACGGGCTCGCTTGCGCCGGGTTGCCCGGGATCTGAATCATGAGCGTGGTCGCGTTGAGCGCGAACCCGACCGGCGCGATGTAGTCGGGGTTACTCGGCGCGGTCTTGGTGAGCTTGCCCGCGGTCGCGGCCGAGATGTAGTACGTCGAGTGCGGCGTGAGCCCACCGACCTCGCTCGTGATGTTGGCCCACTGATCCACGGTGAGCGTGAGCGGGCCGGCGAACTGATAGCGGATCGACACCGGCGCGCCGGGCACAGCCGGATTTTCGCCGGCACCGATGCAGAGCCCAGCGCAGTTGGACGTTGCCGCCGCGTCGGCCTTGCAGAGCGTCACTTCGTCGAACAGGAGAATCGGCGCGCCGAGATCGACGGAGGTATCGTCGGCGACCGCGGCCGAGGTCGATCCCGAGCTGCCGGGCGTGACGACGTTGCGAGCGAGTCGGGTGTACGTGAAATCAGCCATGGGAGCTCCTATCTACGTAGATCGAACGCGATCGTGATGCGTGGCGCGTCGCCGGAATACACCGGCACACGATGCCATAGGTTGCCCGGGAAGATCACGAGCCGTCCGGGCTTGGCTTCGACTGGCAGATCTTCGCCGGTCGCGAGCTCGAAGATCGTTGGCGTCGGCGGATTGCCGGGCGACACGTAGTACACGCCGGCGCGGATCGCGGTCTGATGACGATGGGTCGGATGAAACGACCCGGCGCGGTTGACCATCGCCCATGCATTCGGTCGATTGTGCGCGAGCGAGCCGATACCTGCGCCTCCGAGATGATCGCAGATCGTCGCGCGCAGCGCGCGCATCGCCGGCGCGCTCTCCCATTCGAACGCGCCCTCGGAGGACTTCCATCCGCCTTGGTTGAGCGAGGGGAAGCTACCGCGCTGCGCTTCGATGCGCGCGAGGATCTCGCGTTCGAGCATCGGCAAGAGATCGCGCCGAACGTCGTCGAAGATCTGGATCGGCGCCGTGATCACGACGTCACCTCGCTCTCGTCGATCGATGGCGACGTTGGCGATGGCGTCGGCGCCGGCGGCAGTGCCTCGGGCTCGCCGTCACGCTCGACGCTCGAGAGCCCTTTGGCGCCCATCGAGAACACGCCGATCTCTTGCGTCGAACCGAAGCGGTTTTTCCACGCGCGCAGCACGCGGTGCGACGAGAACACCTCCGAGATCTCTAGCGAGAGCGTCGCGTCGACGAGATGCTCGAGGGTCTTGGGTCCGGCGATTGATCCGTCTTTAGTGACGTGCCCGACTAGGATCGTCGAGATGTTTTCTGCTTTCGCGAACGACACGAGCTTGGCGCCGCACGCGCGAACCTGCGTCGTGCACCCGGGCACGCCGGCGATCATCGCATCCGCGCAGGTCTGGATCGAATCGATCGCGAGAATGTCAGGCCGGAGCGCTCGTGCGTGCATGAGGATCGTATCGACGTCGGACTCCGCGACGATCCAGATCTGATCGGTGGCGGCGCCGACGCGGCGCGCGCGAAGCGCGACTTGGCCGATGTTCTCCTCGCCCGAGACGTAGAGCACGCGCCGGCGAGAGCTCGCGAGCGCTTGGATGAGGAGCGTCGACTTGCCGATCCCGGGCTCGCCGCCGAGGAGCACGACCGAACCGACGACAACACCACCCGGGCTATTGCCTTCGCTGGCGGCGTCATCTCGCCCGAGCACGCGATCGAGCTCGCGGACGCCGGTCGGGATGCGATCGAAGATCTCGACATCGGCGAGCGTGATGCGGATCGGCTCGGAAACGGGTGGCGAGGCAATCGCCTCGCGGATAGGCGTAGGCGCTAGCACGCTCGCGACCGTAGCCGCGGGCGCCTCGGGCGCCGCATGGGTCACCTCCGCGGAAACGTCCTCCAACGGGGAGAGCGCGAACGCGTTGCAGCGCCCGCATCGCGCGCGCCAACCCGCACAACTCCATCCGCACTCCTTGCAACGATATGTCATGACGATCTACTCGCTGTGCTCCGGCCCGGGCTCGGGTAGGTGCCCGTGCTTGTACGCGTAGCGCGCGCCGGGCGACAGTGCATAGATCGCGACCGTGATCCCGGCGAGGATCGCGATCGTTTTCCACGGTGATTTCTGCGGCGCCGGCACGGTGCCGCCTTCGGCGCCGATGAACAGCTTCGCCGGTTCGACTTGCGTCCATCGCCCGTTCTTGCTCATGAGCGCCACCACCCCGGTCCCCTGGTCCGTATGCTTGCCTGCGATTTTCGAACGATCAGCCGCGTCGACACCGAGTAGCCGAACGGCGTTGCGATCGCCTTGCCGCGCACGTAGCGCGCGACGCGCAGCGTGATGAACAGCGCGACCGCGGCATCGCGCGGCATCTTCACGCCATCGTCTCCAGCATCACAAATGCGTTGAAATACGCGCTCGTGGCCAGCGCCGGAGATCACGTCAGCCGCGTAATTGATGTCACGTTCGCTCATGCGTACCGACTCCATCGCCCGCTCACGGCGAGTTGCGCTTGCGCTTGCGCGACGCCCTCGGCGAAGCCTTCGCCGCCGCGCCGTCCGAGCTCGCGCGCGACGGGCGGACCGGCGTAGCGCGCGAGCACGAGCGCGCCGCCCGCGATCAGCGCGCCGAGGATCGGCCAGCGCAAGACGCCTGCGAGAAACATCGCGCGCCGCCCTTCTTTGGTCTGCCACACGGTCATGCTTACGCTTGCTTTCTATTCTTGAATCGCCGCATTCGATCATCGTGGCATCGCTTGCACATTCGAATTAGTCCATCGCGCTTGGTCTGGATGGTCCGAGCATTGCCGCCCTCGATCGCATGACCGTATTTGCACACAGAGATCGTTCGACCTTGTTTGAATCCAGCGCGCGAAACTCCGCGTGCCGAATTCTCGTCCATGGTCACAGCTTCGAGGTGAATCGGATTGCAGCAGAGTTTGTTTCTGCACAGATGATCGATCTCCAACCCATCACCGATCGAGCCGTTAAAATGCTCGAATACAATTCGATGCACTAACGTTGATCCGAGATCTGATCTGTTGATGTTTCCATAGCCGGTTCCCATCACGGATCCGGTCCATGTCCAACATCCATGATCGTATTTTAGACGAGCGAACACTCGATCGATCGCAGGTCCAGTGAAACGGAGCATTAGCCCACTCCAGGCGGTAGCACGTGCCACCCGCACCACTCTGCGTTTTGGAGCCCGCGATAGTATAGGCTCTGCTCTTTCACGTTCGGATCGAATTTGGCGCGCGGCTCGATCTGCTCGTAGGTCGCGCGAAACTCGGCCCACGAAATCGGCGCGCGTCTGAGCTTCTGCACGACTTGATGCAAGCCTGTATTGATGATCGGGGGCCACGCGTGCGGCAGCTTCACCGCCGCCCAGTAGTCCGGGCCGGTGGTTGGCCACGTGACGCCGTTCGCGGTCAGATAGCGATCCGCATAGGCGCGCTTGCGCGTGATGAGCGAAACGCCGAGATCCATCTGCCGCGCGATCTCTCCTGGCGTCATCGCGCGCGCCAGCGCTTGACCGCCGGGCACACAGTACGCGCGCAGCTCGGCGCCCGTGATGCCGGCCGGTTTCAGATCATCGGGGTTGTAGGCTTGCCAGAGCCCGAGCTCGAGGGGATTTCCGTCGGGACCCTTCGCGCCGGGCACGCCGATCGCGCAGGGCTTGCCGCTGGATTCGATCGCGAGCCACGCCATCGCGAACGATACCGGAACCCGCGCCGCGAGCATCGAGCCCGTCACCGGATCGAGCCAGCGCGTGATCGCCGGATCATTCTCGTCGATCGGATACGAGACGTTGCTCGGGCCATACGACGTGCGCATGGGTGTTGCTCCTCCTTGCGTCGGCGCAGGCATCGGTTGGCCGAGCTTGCTGGCTTCGATCAGCTGATCGAGGTTCGCGCGTGCCGCCGCCTGCTCGGCGATCGCTGCGACGTAGCGCGGATCGTCGGCCGGCAGCTTCATCATCGTGAACATCGCGACGGCTTCCGTGGCGTCCGCGAGCCGACGCTTCGCCGCGTCGAATTCAGCCGGCGACACGGCGTTCGACGACGACGGCGCGCGCGGCGCCGGTGCCGCGGCGGGTGCTTGCGCCGCATGGCGCGGCGACGGCGACCGCGGCGGACGCGGCACGATGCGCGGCTCGACGTGCTCGCGCAGGAATCGCTCGCCGCGTCCGCGAAACGCGACGCCCGCGGCCACGGACGCCGCCAGGAGCAAGATCCACCCGAGCATCGGCACCCGAGGATCTCGTCTAGCCGCGCTCGAGGAGTGCGGAAATGATCTTCTGCGCACCTTCGGCGAGCTCGAGATCGGCCGGCGATAGCTCGGTCCCCATGTGCTTGTCGACGAGGTGCATAAGCAGCAAGAGCTCGTCGGACGAAAACCGCGGGACCGCTGGCACGCGCGGATTCTTCGTGACGTTCGGCAGAAGCTCGACGCTCGCGACCGCGGATCCCGGCGGACCCGGCAGCACGTTACCGCGCGCGCGGTTGGTGCCCGGCGCGCCGCGCAACTCGACGCGTGCGCTCATCGGGCGAAGCGGCACGCCGTTGGCGCTCTGCGCCTGCGCTTGCACGGCGCGCGACGCGGCCGGCGAAGCGGTCACCGGCGGCGTGACACCGCCGACGCCCATCGTGGCCGGGCGGTTGACGATCTGCGTTTGCGCGATGCCGGTGGAACGCGGCGTGCGCGTGGGAAGCAAGCGAGTGTCGGATGCCATCTGGATCTCCAGGGTTTGAGAGTTTTCTACGTCGCGCGAATTAAATACTCAATTCGAAGATCACGCCGAACAACACGCCGGACTTTCCCATCGTGTTGAACACGGAGAAAAACTCCGCGGCGTTCGGCACGTCGAACGGTCCGACTTGATTCGCCGTCGCTTCGAAGTTGCCGACGTTGTCGCCGCCCGCTTGACCTGCCGCCGAACGCCAGAACCGGATGAATCCGGTGGTCACGCCCGGCGTGACCGATGTATCGCAGCCGACGAGCGTCGCGCGGCGCGCGAACGGCGGCACCGGGAATACGACGCTCTCGGCGTTGTTGTTGACCTCGCCGACATAGATCGTCCGCTGCGCGTTGCCGGGGTGCGTCCATCCGGGGCCGACGAACGCTTGCAGCACATACGCTGCGCTCGTGCCTTCGATCGCGTCGGCGTCGAATTCCGAGACCGCGGCGTGCACGCGCAGCCACGACGCTTGCAGGTTGATGCACGTGCCGTTCACGAAATCGACGTACGCGCGCGAGCTCGCGCCGCCGACGCCCCACTCGATCACGGCCATGATGCCGGGCCACTCGGTGGGCCCGGCAGTTCCCGGGAACGTCCGCGCACCGGACTGAAAGTTGGTCTGCTCGCCGGTGAGGTTTTGCTGGTTCAGGCTTCGCAGACTCTCGAACGGCAGCGGGATCACGCTCGGCGAGCCGAGCGTCACCACGACCGGCTGCGCGTCGCCGTCTTGGCCTTCGATCTGAAGAATCGACACCATCGCGTTTTGCTTGGCGTCGATGTTGTTGTCGTAGAGCAGGATCGACTTCTTGCCGAGCGCGCCGCCCTGCGCAAGTCGCGCCCACGCCGTGTACGTGTTGCGATCGTCGGGACGACGTGGCCAATCGCCGTTGCCCGGGTACTCCGGTCCGCGATCAAGCATGCGCGGATGGATCGGCGGTTGAACGGGCGACAAGGGCAGCGGCGGGCGTCGGCTCATGGCTTGACTATCGTCCTTTTTTATGCCGACGGCCAGCGAAGATCGACAGCACGCCCGCGATCCCGACTGCGCCGACCGCGGCGATCGGGCCGAGATTCGTCTTGGTCTCGACCACCGGCGGCGGTTGCGGGCGCGCCACCGACACGCTCACCGGGATCACCTTGCCCGAGCCGAAGGTCTCATTCGACGGTGAGCCGTCCGCCAGCCAGTTGTGGGAATCGGTCTTGTCCCACACGCCCGCGTACAGGAACGAGTCCGGGTGATCGGTGATCGTGCCGTACCAGCTGTCGAGCGCGTCGCGCGACGGCAGTTCGGACACGTTCCACGTGTGATCCGGCATGAGCGCGGTCGCGACGAAATTCGACGCGCGCGCCGCGGCGAGCTCGTGGCCGCGTGCACGGATGTCGGCGATCGTGCCGTGATCGATCGACTGCGCGACCGCCGGCGCGCCCGGCGTCTGCGCCATGTCGTGCAGCGCCGCCGCGCGCGCCGGCGCATTCTGCGCCTGCATCTGCGCGAGAGCGTCGTTTGCCGTCTCGGGTGACGTTGCCGCGCCACCAGGACCGAGATCTTGCAGCATGCCCGTCGAGGTGATCTGCACGACCGTATGCGGATGCGGATCGCGATACGGATGCGCGCCGCGACCCGCCTTGCCGGGATGCGGTTTGGGCACGGGCGCAGGCGTGGTCTCCTGCGCGGCCGTGTGCGCGACCTCGGGCGACACCGTCGGCGGCTGTTGGATCGCCGCCTTCGCCGACTCCGCGGCGGCGGTCTGCGCCGCGGCATGCGCGTCGGCGGTATGCGCGGCAGATTCCTCGGGCGATGGCGCTTTCGCCGCCGCGTCGAGGCTCGCCGTCGCCGCGTCGTGCGCCTCGGCGGCGGCATCGAGGTGATGCTCGACGACGGGATGGTTGTACGTGAGCACGAGACGACCGGCGGCATCTTCGGACTTGACCTTGTTATAGATGTCGGTCCAGATCTTCGCCATCGCGCGATCGGTGGGGTTGCTCGTGTCGAGCTTCTGACCGACCTTGTAACCGGTCTGCGCCCAGAACCGCGCATCGGTCTCTTTATCGAGCATCGACGCGGCGGCTTTCTGCGTCGAGCTCATCGCCGCATGCGCGGCGCGCGCGGCGTGATGGGCGTAGTGTTGCGTCGCTTGCTTGGGTGTCGCGGTTGAGAGTGGTCCGGGATCGATCAAGTTGGCCACGCGTGCCTCAGCCGCGGCGAGGCGAATTTCGAGCTCGGCCTGTTCGACGATCGGCGATCCGCGGCGCTTCCAGTCCTCGACGAGATACCGCGCGTGATCGAGCTCGGCCCGTGCCGCCGCGATATCTGCACTCGGCTCTGCGCTCGCTGTCGTCGTCATGGGTTAGTTTTCTTTCTGGTCCGCGTTCTAGTCCGCGTAGCGTGTTTGAGGCGCGCAGCGCCGAGTAATCGATCGTTTCTCCGTGATCTAGTCCGCGTAGCGTGTTTGAGGCGCGAAGCGCCGAGTAATCTACGGATTCGCCTGGATCGGCAAGTAGGGCGTCGCGAGCAGCATCTGCGTCGTCGAGAGCGCGATCCCGACCGCGATCCGGTAGTGACCCGACGCCGTGTCCGGCACGTCGTCGATCTTGCCGGTTGCCGACAGATAGTAGGTCTCACCGGCGATGAGCCCACCGGAGCCGTGCACCGTGACCTGATCCCAGGTGGTTTCAGGAAACGTCACGAGCCCGGCATATTGAACCGTCGCCTTGCGACTCGTGCCGGTTTCGGCGCCGAGCGCGGTAATGATCCCGATCAACTGCGTGGCCGAGATCGGAGTGGACGCGGCACGCGACACCACGCACAGGGTGCCATCGAGCGGCGCCGCCGTCGTCGGGAACACCGGCCCGGCGACCACGCCATCGGGCGCGAATACCGAGACCGTGACCGGGATCGAGCCGCCGCCGGCGCCGGCGCGGAGTGGATTCTCCGTCGTGCCGTCGCCGACGATCGACTCCTGATCGCACGACACGATCGAGAGCGATGGATTGGGTCGCCCGCCGGCGATGGTAGTCGACTGCGCCACGGTTACGCGCCCACGGTTGCGGGATACGAGATGAGGATGAGCATCGTGTCGACCGACAGCGCGACGCCGATCGGCGCGCGGATGCCCGAGACCGGCGCGGTCTTGGTGAGCTTTCCCGCCGTCGCCTGGCTCAAGAAGTAGTAGTCATCCTCGACGAGCCCGCCGACGTCGCTGGTGAGCGCGTCCCACTCGGCCGTCGTGAGCGTGAGCGGGCCCGCATAGCGGATCTGTGGATCGGTGTCCGCGGCACCCGCGGTCGCGAGCAGGCCAATGCAGCGCGCGTCTGCGGCGCTGTCGGCCCTCGCCGGGACGGCCGTACCGGTGCCCGACTTGCGGACCGGCGTACCGATCGGCGTGTCGGACGGAACGAGCGCCGTGATCGTGTTCGGCGCGGTGACTTCGGGGCCTGCGGTGCGAGTGGCGGTGTCCGTCATGGTGCTCACTCTTGGTGGAAGGTGCGATACAGGGAACAGATCTCGTTGCGAAAAAAAAACTTAGCTGTTGTTGCTCGCCGGCGCCGGCGATGCCGACTCCTTTGATTCTTCGGGCGGCGGTTCGCTGGCCTTCGCGGTCTTGATCGCTTCGCCGAGCAAGATCTTTTGCTCCGTCGTGAGCGCGCTCGCGATGCGGTTGAATTGCTGGGCCGAGAGCGACTTGGCGAGCTCGGACACGAGGATCGAGAGCGGCGTCGGCGCGCCGGGCATCCCGTCCTTACCGGCGATCTTCGCCGCGACCACCGGCGCGAGCTGCAAGAGCTTGCCGATGGCTTTGTCTTTGCGGTTGTCGCTCGCGACTTGCGCGAGCGCGGCGAGCTCGCGCTGGTCTTTCTGCGACCGCGACTCCTCGAGCTCCTTCATCATCTCGGCGCGCTCCTTGCGGAGCTGCATATTCTCGTCGACGAGCATCTGGTTTTGCCGGAGCGCGGCTTGGAGCGAACCCTGGAACGTTTGCGCGTTCATCTGCATCATGCGCTCGTTGTGGCGCATCTGCATCGCGAGCACGTTGGCGACCGTCGGCGCGGCCGACACCTCGCCGGAAGCGCCGATGATGGCTTGGGTCTCGTCATCGCCGGAATACTCCGGCTCCATCATGAACGTGTGCTTGGCGCGTCCGCCGGCGAGGTACTGCTCGGTGCGCAACACGAACCGCTGGCGCGTCGGAAAGTTGTCGGCTTCATCGCGCGCGAGCTTCACGATCTCGCTGGCGAGCTCCTCGGTGCTCTTGAGCTCGAACAGGTCGGGCGTCTCGGCACGATCCCACGTGCGCAGCACGTCGCCACGGTAGCCGACCTGCGCATGCGACAGCTCGAGCCGGATACACTGGCGATGATCCTTGCGCGAAAACTCGGCCGCAAGAAACGCGAGCAACTTCGCACGAAGGTCATCGGTCATGTGGTGCGCGTTCTGCGATCGATGGCATCGACACCGTGAGATTGACGAACGGCGTGCACAATTTACAACCGCACGCTTTGCGCAGTGCGATTTGATGATTGTCGAGCATCTCGCCGATCATGATCGTCTGCAAATCGTCGGGATCGATCTTCGGATATTCGATCGGCGCCATTGGCATCGGTAAACCGGGACCAGATAGCGAAGCTACATGCCGGCGCAGTCGCCATAGCGCGTAGAGCTTCAACACATACACGTGCGCAACGATCGCGAATGAGCAACCTAGGAATGCAGCAAGAAACGCGTTCATGACATCTTGCCTCGCCCGCGAATATCACGGAACACGGTGTACAACGCAACCACTCCGGTGATCCCGATCGCGGCGTAGACCGCGATCTTGAGCAGCGTGAACAGCGCCGCGGCGCCCGAGCCGACGCCTTCGGCGCCACGTTGCCACACGGTCTTGGGCAGATCGACCGGCGACGGCGAAGCGAGCTGCACGCCGTGCGCGGTCGCGAGCTCGCGGATCCGCTTGAGCCGATCCTGCCACTGCTCGTAGACCGACCAGTCGGTGGCCCACCGGATCGGCCACGAGCCGGTCTGGTTGGCGTGGAACGTCTGCCACTCGGTGATCGTCGGCTCGATGTTCGCGCGATACCAATCGAACAGCTCTGCATGCTGTTTCGTTTGGTTCAGGAGATCGTTTTGCAGCGACGTAAAATCGGTCGCAAGCTGATCGAGCGCGCGCTCGCGATCGCCGACCGAGTGATAAAGCTCCGCGCCGGAGATCGTGCGCGGCCGATCGTCGTAGGTGCCGTTCGCGATCTGCGCGCGCGCGTTGCGACCGATCGTCGCACCGAGCTCGGCGAGCCCGCGTGCACCCGTGAACGCGGCGCGAGCGCCGTATGCCGTGCGCGCCGGAAGGCTCACTACTGTGAGCACACGGTCGTGCGCCTCGGCGCCGGCGACCATCGCATGACCCCAGCGAGTCATCACGACGTGAGCGCGCTCCTTCCGCCGTGCGCGTAGCGGCCGATCATCACGACTGCAATCAGGCCCACGAGTCCGAGCACGCCATAGATCGCGTATTTGAGGATCTTCCAGATATCGCTCGCGGCCTCCTCGGCGGCTTCCTGCGCTGACTTGTGGAGCGGATGTAGCGGTGCGAGCTGCGCGCCGATACCGGCGTCTTGCACTTTCTTACGTAGATCTTCGACGCGATCGAACCATGCTTTGTAATCTTCCCAGCTCGTGAATTCTTCGGTGATCGCGTCGTACCAGTGCCGCTTGTCCTCGTAGAATTTCACCCACTCGTCGAACAGCGGCGACACCGCGTCATCCCACAGCGAGCGATACGGACTTCGATCGATCGCGTCACGCGATGTGGTCACGACCTCTTTCCAGTGCGGCGTACGCGCGAGTTTCTCCATCGTTTCTTCGTGCGTCGTCGTGATGAGCGCGGGATCGCCACCGGCAGCGGTCACAACGGCGCGTGCGATCGCCTTGATCTGCGTATCGAGCTGCTCGGCGGCGGTGTCGCGATCGCTGATCCCATGAAACAGCACGGTGCCCACGATGGTGCGTGGCGATGCGTCGACGACAGTCGCCCATCGCCCCGATGCGAGCGGCGCGTGCGGCGCCGCGATGCCATAGAGTGCCCACCGCGACATGGCTAGCCCACCTTCGATTTCTGTTGCGCCATGATCTGACGGCGTGCCTCGGCATCGAATTGCTGTTGCGCGCGCCGGTGTCGATACGCACGTACGCCGAAGTAGCCCGCGGCGGCGCTCGCCGCCGCCAGAAGCGGCAGCGGGATCCCGCTCGCGATTGCCGCGCCGCGCTGGATCGCTTCGTGGCGACCGCGCGCGGCATGCTCGCCGGTGAGGAGCGTCCCGTGCGCTTCGTTGAGCGGCGCGGGGAACAGCGGATCGCCCTTATCGAAGTACGCCACGTATACGAACGTGTGCGGGATGTCGGTGGCGTTGCCGAACCAATCATCGGCATCGTCGACGGAATCGAATGGCTTGAGCTGCCAGCCATCGCCGGTGAGCGCGACGCCGATCACCTGCCCCGGCATCTGCATCGCGGCGCGCGACGCCTGATCACGGAGCGTCACCTGCACGGCGCCGATCAGGAGCTCGCCCGCGACCTCGGGCGCCGCCGTAGGCACACCCGTCGTCGTGGGGTCATACATCTCGATCTGCGACTCGTCGACGTGATAGGCCGGCGACATCACGGAGCTCGGATCGGCGACGCGCGTATCGCCGGCGAGCAAGCGCTGCGCGGTCGCGATCGCGGTCTTGGCTGCCGAGTCGCCCGACGCTGCTGACTTCGACAGATCTTCGACTTGCTTCTGCGCCGCGGTGTCGCCCTGGCCTGCCTTCGCGACCGTGTCGGCGATGTGGAACGCCGCCGTGGTCTGCGCGACGGCTTTCTGCGCGGTGTCGAGCGCCGCCTTCATGTGCGGATCGGTCTGCGCCGCCGCGCTCGCCGCCTGGATCGCGCCCTGCGCGGCTTGCTGCACGTTGACGTTGTCACCGGCCGCAGCATCCACGAGGTTCTTGGCGAGCGATGCCGCCATCGGCGCCGCCACGACGCCGACACCCGGGATCGCCGCGGCGGCAGCGCCGGCAGCGGCGCCCGCGGCGATCGAGATCGGACCTTTCAGCTTCTTGAGCGTGTGGCCGACCGTGCCCGCCGCGCTCGAGATCCCGTGCGTGATGCCGTGCGCGACGTTGCCGACCGCGCTCGAGATCCCGTGCGTGATCGAACCCCAGAAGCCAGCGCAGATCTCCTGCGCGTGCTGATCGAGCATCGCGCCGATCAGGATCTGGCCAGCAGCTTTCACCTCCGGCATCGCGGCGGCGCCTTCCGCGTGCTCGCGCTCGTGCCACGCACGCAGCGCAGCGCCGGCGCCGGCGAGCACGCCCGACAGATCGATCGCCGATTCGTAGCATCGACCATCGACGCAGATCTTGACGGTGAGCGTCGCGCCGTCGAGATCCATCGACGTGCGCACACCGTTGGCGCCGGGTGCGAGCACTGCGCCGAGCGCGGCGAGCTCGCGGCCCTGCGTCGCGTGCCGGCCGACTGCGCCGATCGTCACGTTCTCCGGGTTTTGGATCGTGATGTCGGTGCCGCTGTCGGCATCGTACGGATACGGGTAATCCCAGTAGCCGTAGGCAGGTCCGTACCATCCGCCGCCGTAGAATCGACGCCGACCGCCGTGATGTCCGCCGTGGTGACCGCCGCCGTGATGTGGACCTGCCATGATGACGCTTTCTCCCGTGATGTTCGGCACCGGGATCTGTTGCATGCGTGCCCGCGAACGAATCGCCGACAGATCGCGCGCCGTCTCGGCGAGGATGTCGGCATCGACGTTCGAAACGTGGTGCGTGGTGACGAGATCACCCCAGCGCAGGAAGAACGGATCCCACGTCTGCCGCAGGAACGTGCGCAGGAGCTTCGACGTCGGATTCTGCTGCGCGAGCGCTGCGAAGTAGGTCTCGTGGAGCGCGATCAGCTTCGACAGCTTCTGGTAATCGTTGGGCATGATTCAGAACACTCCATTGGTGCGCGTGAATGCCGCCGTGGTGTTCTTGAATCGCCGGCGATCGGCCGGACTCTCGAGCCACGCGCACGCGCCTTCAAGCCCGGCGACCTGAATCACGCCGAGCACGCCGGAGAGCGTGATCGCATGATCGACGCCGTCGATCGAGACGATCGTGCCGACATGATCCACGAGCCCGCCGTTCTGTGCATGCGCGAACGCGTCGCGCATCTCGGCTGCGAGCGCCTCGCGCTGCGCGTGCTCGTCGCCGACGAGCGCGACCGGATCGATGCCGAGCTCGATCAAGCGCTCGCGCCGGGTGCGCCAGCGTCCGACGTGGCGCTTGCTGAGGTACGTCGGCGCTTCGCGCGCGAGTCGCTCGGCGAACGTATCCCACTCGGGCGCGAAGCCGATGATCTCGTATTCGCCGCGCGATACGTGCGACGTGTGCGCGACATGCGCAGCGCGGGTCTCGGACATGCCGCGGGTTTGCTTCTGCGCCTCGGCGAGCGCACGCGCGATCGCGTCGGCTTCCGATTCGCCCGGCTTCACCGGTTGCGCTTGGCCGGCTTGCCCGGCTCCGGCTCCACCGTTGGGCGGTGCCGGCGCCTGCGCCTTGTGGGTCTCGCGCTCGAGGATCTGCTCCTTGGAGTAGAGCGGCACATGATGCCGAGGAGCGGCAGCGCCGATCACGTTTGCGTTCTTCGCGCTCGCGATCGTGTGTGCGCGATCAGCCATCACCACCGGCAGCACGAACGCGCGCACGATCGAATCGGCGATCTCCGGTTGATGCGTCGCCTCGGCTTCGGCGAGCGCACACAAGATCACCGGCGGCGGCGGATGCTGACCCGCGCGCAGGAATCCGCACAGAACGGCGATCGGCGACGGCACGGCGCCGGCATCGCCCGAGACCACCGTCGATGATGTCTCGCGATGTCGACGCGCGGCGAACACGCACGCGCCGATCGCGAGGAGGGGGATCAAAAACGGTAGCATGTGCCTTGACTTTATCTCAGATTTTGTTCGTGTACGAGCCGCCCATGCCGAGGATCTTCGAGGGATCTTCGATCGTACCGTCGGGGAAGCGCACGAGGCAGTGCACCATCCATACGCCCGGCGAACCGCCGAGGAGCTTGGCCGGGTACCCGAGCGCGATCATCGCCGCGCGCGGGATCCACTGCCACTTGAGCACCGGCTCGGCGCCGATCCCCATCGCGCGAAGCTCGGCGGTTCGCCACGCCGCAAGCCGGTCGCAGTCTGCCCATCCATCGCGCAGGCACGCCCAGCAATCTTTCCAGTTTTCCTCGCCGGGCGGATCTTCCTTGTAGACCACGCCCGACGCGTAGAGCGGTGGGATCGGCGTCTCGAGTCCCTTCGCGGCGCGCTTGAGATTGCGCCGGATGTGCCACTCGTTGATCTTCGTGAGACCCTCGAGCGCGATTTGCAGCGGCGCGAAGTGCGCCGGCCCGTCGCCGTCGGGTAGCGTGATGTGAAAGAGGGGCGTCGTCATGACGTCTGCGCTCCTGCTTGCTTTGCTGCTTTCTCAGCCATCGCGCGACGCTCGTACTCGGCGAGCACGTGCGCGATCGTGCGAAGGAGCTCGAGGTCTGCGCGCGGCTCGATCGTCGACAGCTCGGCGACCATCTGCGCAGTCGGGTATTCGACGATGTCGCCGCCGACCGGAACCCAGCGCGCCCACCGACCCGAGCCACGCGTGATCACGGGCGCTGCCGATCGGCCGCGCCGCGCTTCGATCGCCATGATGATCGCGACGAGCCCGCCACCGAGCGCGAGCGCCACGATCGTGTCTTTCTGGCCACGCTTCACGGCTTGTCTTTGACCTTCCCGGGTTGCGGACCGTAGCCGCCGATCGTCGTCGATCCCTTGGGTGGCGTGATGCGACCGATGCGCGGCGCGGGAATCTCCACCGGCGTTGCTTCCTCGAGATCGGGTTTGTCATGCACGCCGGAGATTTCTTCGCGGATGAAGTCTTTGAGCTCGCGATCGCGCAGTTTGCCGATCAAGGTCTCGAGCAACTCGCCCATCTTGACGAGCGCCTCGCGCGAGCGGGTTTCTTCTTTCAAGTGCTGCTTGAGCTCCTTGCGATGCTCGCGCAGCTCGTACCAGACGATCACGGCGAGCGCGACGACGCCGCCGTGAGAGACCAGGTTTGCGACTTGCTCGGGATCCATGGATCAAATTTACTTGACGCTTCGCGTCTTCGAACACGCTACGCGGACTAGAACGCGGACATCCTCGTGCTCCGGCGCGGAATCGAACCGCGCACACCACTGCGGAGCTACCGTCGTGCCGACTACAGCGCGGCCGTTCCGAGCACCGCACAGAAGAACGGTGCACCCGATTCGCTCGCGCCGATGAAGGTCACGAGCATCACGAAATCCATCGCCGTCTGCACGGTCTCGAACGACACGAACGCATCGATCGTCGTGTTCGCGAACACCTCGCCCGGGACGTCGCCGGACTGGCTGAACTGCGAACGGTTGCCGACCTTGATATCGTTGACGACCCAGTCGCCCGGGGTGCCACCGATGATCACGCGCTCCGGCCGGAACGCG
>Ga0335082_10001214_pt1 | contig 27482 bp, 24 predicted proteins | sample Lox_Sample_41_FD_206718 | JGI IMG/M metagenome (GOLD analysis project Ga0335082, IMG submission 206718) | Soil microbial communities from Loxahatchee National Wildlife Refuge, Florida, United States - Lox_Sample_4.1 | ecosystem: Environmental > Terrestrial > Soil > Wetlands | place: USA... | reverse complement strand
CAGCATGACCCGGCCGTGGTCCGGGGTGAACCGGACTGCGTTGGATATCAGGTTGTTCAAGACCTGCCGGAGCTTGCCGCGGTCCAGCATCAGCATGAAATCCTCGGTCACTGGCGCGATCTGCAGGTCCAGCATCTTCGCTGCCACCTGCTCCTCGAACAGGCGCAGGCAGATCCTTGCCTCCGCCATCGGATCGACCAGGATGTTCTCCAGGCGGAGATGGCCTGACTCCGCCCTGGTGTAGTCCAGCAGACTGTTGATGACGGTCAGCAGGTACTTGCCGCTTCGGTAGATGTCCTCGGCATAGCCGACATAGCGCTCGTCGCCCGCCGGCCCCAGTGATTGCGCCTTCAATACTTCGGAAAAGCCGATGATCGCGTTCAGCGGCGTCCGCAATTCGTGACTGATGTTCGCCAGGAACTTGGACTTCGATTCGTTGGCGGATTCGGCGCGCGCCTTGGCGCTCCGGAGCTCGTCGGCGACCCGGTTCCGGTCGGTGATGTCATGGAGGTTGACGATCAGCCCGCCTACGTCGGGGTCGTCCAGCCGGTTGATGCCGACGAATTCGAGATCGACGGTGGCGCCCGACTGGGCGCGACAGCGGATCTCGCCGCTGACGCGGTCCGCGCGGTCCTCCAGCAGCCGACGGATCAGGCCGCTCGCCGCGTCCTCGTCCTCGGGAATCGCCAACTCGGCGAAGGGGCGCCCGATCAGCGTGTCCTTGCCGTAGCCGAGAACCTGCTTGACCGCGGGGCTGTCGTAGACGACGCGTCCCCCGGCATCGAGTACGGCGATGATGTCGGAGCTGGCACTGACCAGGGCGCGAAAGCGGCGTTCGCTCCGCGTCAGCTTCTCGGCATCCGCGAGTGCCTGTTGCGCCAAGCGCTGGTCGAACAGGGCGGAGGCGAGACCGAGCGAGAGGATCATGAAGGTGGCGCCGGCGATGGTGACCGCCAGCAGCCGCGGATCGAGCCCGTCCGCGACCAGAGGATCAGCGGTCAGGCAGAGCTGGAAGGTGGCGGCGGCCATGCCTGTGAAGTGCATGCCCGCAATCGCGGCACCCATGATCACCGAGGCGCCGAGCTTCATCATCAGCCCTTGCAGGCGGAAGCTCAACCAGAGCGCTGCGGCTGCGGCGGTCACGGCGATGAGGACGGAGGCGATGAAGAGGGTCCGGTCGTAAGAGATGGTGGCGCGCATGATCATCGCCGCCATGCCGGAATAGTGCATCACCGCGACGCCGACACCGGTCACCAGGCCTGCGAGGAGGAGCCGCGCGGGCTGCAGCGAGCCGAATGCGATCAGCGCATAGCCGGCGGCGACCGCCAGGATCGCCAGGAGCATGGAGGCGGCTGTCCACCAGAACTCATAGGAGACCGTTACCGGCATCGAAAGGGAAAGCATCGCGACGAAATGCATCGACCAGATGCCGCCGCCCAACGCCACCGCGGCGCCGCCCAGCCAGGCCAGCCGGGCTGTTCCGCCGGAGGAGCGAATCCGACCCGCCAGATTGAGCGATGCAAAGGACGCGAACACCGCGATTGCGCAGGACAGCGCGACCAGGCGCGGGTCGTAATGGCCGTGCAGGATGAGACTTTCCATTTCGGGCGGCTTATGGTCCGGCGTCGATTGATCTCGGTCAACCTATCGATAACGCGTTAACGACTCGTCACCAGGACCGGGGTCGGCCCGCCTCCGACCCGGACTTTCGGCCACACGCTGGTATGCACACGGCCGGGAATCAGCCTCAGTATGTCCGCCGCAGCTCCCTTGTTCGCCCCCGTCATCCGGGCTAGAAGGAGCGCCCATTCCCCGGGAGAAGTCGCATGCGCCGCTTCGCCGCCCTCCTGCTTGCTGCGATCGTCATCTTCGGCTCCGGCATGGCCCTCGCCGCCGAATATCTGGCGGCCGCAAGCGACCTGCCGCTGGCGGCCGGCCTCGAGGAGCAGACTGACAAGTCGACCGTGTTCGACACGCCGCTGGGGCGGATCGTCAACGCCTACGCCGCCGGCAACCTGAAGCCGCAGGCGGTGCTGGACTTCTACGACGAGACGCTGCCGCAGCTCGGCTGGGAGAAGCAGGCGAGCGGCACCTATCACCGCAAGAAGCAGATCCTGAAGATCGACGTCTGGGGCCCGGAGGAGGGCCCGGTCAAGGTCAGCTACACCCTTTCATCGCAGAACTAGGGACTTCCATGAGCGCCACCGCCTTCGAGAACATCCAGACCGAGCGCAAGGGCCGCGTCGGCATCGTCACCCTCAACCGGCCGAAGGCGCTGAACGCGCTGTGCGATGCGCTGGTGGCCGAGCTCGGCCGCGCGCTCGACGATTTCGAGGCGGATCCCGGAATCGGCGCCATCGTCATCACCGGCTCCGAGAAGGCATTCGCCGCCGGCGCCGACATCAAGGAGATGAAGGACCGCTCCTTCATGGACGTCTATCAGGCGGACTTCATCACTGTCGGCTGGGAGCGCGTCGCACAGTGCCGCAAGCCGGTCGTCGCCGCGGTGGCGGGGTTCGCCCTGGGCGGCGGCTGCGAGATGGCGATGATGTGCGACCTGATCATCGCCGCCGAGACCGCGAAGTTCGGCCAGCCGGAGATCACCCTCGGCATCATCCCCGGCGCCGGCGGCACGCAGCGCCTGACCCGCGCCGTCGGGAAGGCGAAGGCCATGGACCTGGTGCTGACCGGACGGATGATGGACGCCGCGGAAGCGGAGCGGGCCGGGCTTGTTGCCCGGGTGGTTCCGGCGGAGAAGCTGATGGAAGAGGCGATGGCGGTCGCGGATAAGATCGCCGCGATGTCGCTGCCGGTCGCGATGATGGCGAAGGAATCCGTCAATCGCGCCTTCGAGAGCACCCTCGCCGAGGGCATCCGCTTCGAGCGCCGCATGTTCCATGCGACCTTCGCCACCGAGGACCAGAAGGAAGGCATGGGCGCCTTCGTCGAGAAGCGGAAGCCGGCCTTCAAGAACCGCTGAACGGGCGCCATTGAGACGCCTGCGGCGATCGGCGTGGGCCCGCCGCTAACGATTTCGTAACCATGGCCGGGGTCTTATGGGGCCTCGCCGACCCGAACCGCGTTGGAACCGCCAAGCCCTAATCCGATGTCGCAGTCGCAAGCCTCCACGATGCCGCGCTTCAGCCTGAAATGCATGCAGGTGGCGATCGACCTGAAGCTCTATCCTGTGGTCAGCATGAACATCCAGGACGTGCTGATCGGCGGCGCGCCGGACTGGATCGCGGCCAAGCAGCGGATCGACTTCTCGTTCGTGATCGATCTCCAGGGCAAGGAACGCCGGCTGCCGACCTACGGCGTCGTCATCACCAACGATGCCCGCGGCCTCGACATCCGCTACCGCCCGCCGACCAGCCAGTGGCGCGCCATCCTGGCGAAGCTCCTGACAGAGGAAACCGGCGCGCGCTGACGCCGCTCATCATCTAGATTCGGCGTTGCATCGCAACCTCGAACCTGGAGCAGAGCCATGGCCGCCTATATCGTCTCCGACCTGACCGTGCGCGATCCCGTCGCCATCGAGACCTATCGCAGCCGTGCCGCCGCCTCGATCGCCGCCCATGGCGGCCGCTACCTCGCCCGCGGCGGCGCAATCGAGGTGCTGGAAGGCGACTGGGCGCCGCGGGCGATCATCGTGGTCGAGTTCCCCGACCGCGAGGCGGCGCGCCGCTGGTACAGCTCGCCGGAATACGCGGAGGCTCTCGAAGTGCGCGACCGTGCGCTCAGCCGCAACCTCATCCTGGTCGACGGATATCGGCCGCTCTGAGCGGCGAGGACCGGAAACGAGAACGCCCGCTCGGCGATGAGCGGGCGTTTCCTCTTGAGGGGTGTGGGCGCGGGTCCGGGGGGTTGGGGTTGGGACCCGCGCCGACGAAAGGACCTTCCAGTTACGGCCTCGCGGGGCGTGGAGGCAGGGGCTGGCCGCAGCCCGGTCGGTCCTATCTGTTCTCTTCGTGTCTGTTCTCTCCGTGCTAGGCGTTGTCGAGCTTCACCGCCACGAACAGGCTCTTGCCCTGGCGGTCGACCAGCATCAGCAGCACGTTCTGCTTGTCGGCCTTGGCGCGCTCGGCGAGGCGCTTCACCTCGTCGGGGGACGTCACATCGGCGTCGGACACCTTCTTGATCACGTCGCCGGGGCGGATGCCCTGGTCGGCCAGCGGTCCCTCGGAGTCGAGATCCGCCACCACGACGCCCTTCACCTTGTCGTCGAGGTTGAACTGCTGGCGGGTCTCCGCGGTCACCGGAGCGAGGGTCGCGCCGAGTGCGGCGACCTCGACGCCGGTCGTGGTGTCGGCGGGGCCGTTGCCCTGGTCCTGCTGGTCGTTGCTGGCGACCTCGCTGTCGTCCTTCAGCTTGCCGACCGTGGTCGAGACCGAGATCTGCTGCTTGTCACGCAGGACCCCGAGCTCGGCCTTGCCGTTGGGATCGGTCTCCGCCACCAGCCGCGGCAGGTCGCGCATCTCGTGGATCGCCTGGCCGTTGTAGGTGAGGATCACGTCGCCGGGCTGCAGCTTCGCGCGGGAAGCCGGGCTGTCGGGCTGGACGCTCGCGACCAGCGCGCCCTTCGGCTCGTCGAGGCCGATCGCCTTGGCGATCTCCGGCGTCACCTGCTGGATCTCGACGCCGAGCCAGCCGCGCTGGATCGAGCCCTTGTCCTTGAGCTCGGCCAGGATGGGCTTGGCGAGATTGGACGGGATCGCGAAGCCGATGCCGACCGATCCGCCGGACGGCGAGAAGATCGCCGTGTTGATGCCGACCACGTCGCCGTTCATGTTGAAGGTCGGGCCGCCGGAATTGCCCTGGTTGATCGAGGCGTCGATCTGCAGGAAGTCGTCGAACGGACCCTCATGGATGTCGCGGCTGCGGGCCGAGATGATGCCGGTCGTGACCGTGCCGCCGAGGCCGAACGGATTGCCGACCGCCAGCACCCAGTCGCCGACCCGGGCGTGATCGGAATCGCCGAAATCGACCGCGGGCAACGGCTTCTTCGCCTCGATCTTCAGCAGAGCGAGATCGGTCTTCGAGTCGGCGCCGATCAGCTTCGCCGGATAGTCGGTGCCGTCGTTGGTGGTGACCTGGATCTGGGTCGCGGATTCGATCACGTGGTTGTTGGTGACGATGTAGCCCGCGGGATCGATGATGAAGCCGGAGCCGAGCGCGGTCGCCTTGCGCTTCATCGGGCTCTTGCCCTGGTTCTGGTTCTGCATGAACTGCTTGAAGAACTGCTCGAAGGGCGAGCCCTTCGGGAAGTCGAACGGCATGTCCTGCTGCGCGTCCGCGGTCTCCACATGGGTCGAGGAGATGTTGACGACCGCCGGGGTCACTTTGGCGGCGAGGTCGGCGAAGGTCGCCGGCACCATCTGGACGGTGGTGTTGTTGTCGGCGAAAGCCGGCGGCACGACGGTGACGCCATGATAGGCGAGGCCGCCCACCAAAGCGGGGACGCCGACCATGGTGGCTGCGGTTGCCGCCAAGGCGACCCGGCGCGCCACCCGGTTCTGCTTCAGGAATTGCAACATGGGAGAGATTCCTCCGGTGAATTTGCTGATGTGGCGGCGGGTCTGCTCGCCGGCCTGTTCTGACCAGCATATTGGAGCATCAGTGCATCCTGGCGATGACGAGCAAACGGTTGATTGGTAACGGATTGCGACGCACGGTCAGGCTGTTACAATCGGTTACCCTTTTCCGGTCGCGGCCGCCCGATGGGCTTACAAGATGGGCTCAGGAAGGCAATGACGGCGGCGAGCGGGCGGGGACCGCGCGCCGCCATTGGAATCGGGTATTGGCGCAGTCCGAACGAGGAACATGGAGAAGACCCCGCATATCCTGATCGTCGATGACGATCGAGAAATCCGCGATTTGCTGTCGCGGTTCCTGCAGAAGCACGGCTTTCGCGCCAGCACGGCGGCCGACGGTCGCGAGATGCGCAAGATCCTGGCCGACGCCCGGATCGACCTCATCGTGCTCGACGTGATGATGCCGGGCGAAACCGGGCTGCAGATCTGCAGCCAGCTCCGGGCGCAGGGCATCGCCGGCGCTTCCGGCGCCGGCTCCGCCCGCATCCCGATCATCATGTTGACGGCGGCCGGCGAGGACACCGACCGCATCGTCGGTCTCGAGATGGGTGCCGACGATTACCTGCCGAAGCCGTTCAATCCGCGCGAGCTCCTGGCGCGGATCCGCGCCGTGCTCCGCCGCAGCGAGGATGTCGGCCGCGCCGTCGCCGATCCCGACCGGCCGCCGGTGCTGCGCTTCAGCGGCTTCGCCCTCGATCTCGGCGCGCGGCGCTTGCACGGTCCGGACGGGCGGGAGATCGATCTCTCCGCCGGCGAGTTCGACCTGCTCTCCGCCTTGGCGCAGCGGCCCCGCCGGGTGCTGTCCCGCGATCAGCTTCTCGACCTTTGCAAGGGTCGCGCCGCCCAGCCCTTCGATCGCAGCATCGATGTCCAGGTGGGTAGGCTCCGCCGCAAGATCGAGCCCGACCCCGCCGATCCCCACATCATCACCACGGTGCGCGGCGGCGGCTATATGTTCGCGCCGGATGTGACGCGCGACGGCGCGGAGCTGCCGTCGTCGTCCGCCGGACCGTCTGCCGCCGAAGAGGGAGCCGCCCGATCCGGGGGATGACGTCGTCCGCATGAAATTCCGGCGTTTCGCGCCCGACAGCATCCTCGGATGGCTGGTCCTGATCCTGATTGCGGTGCTGGCGGCGTCGCAGGCGCTGACCACGCTCTATCACAACAACGAGCGCAACGAGGCGATCCTGGAGATCGAGGATCTCCGGGCCGCGGAGCGCGTGGCGGCGAGCGCCGCGCTGCTGCAGCATACGGCGCCGGTGTTCCGGCAGGGCTTCGCCGCCTCGATCAGCGTGCCGTCGATGACCGTCGCCGCCAGCAACACGCCGAACGTCCCCGAGGATCCCACCACCGACAGCCGTCTCACCCATCTCGGCAACGCCGTCTCGGACCGGCTGCACGGCAATTTCTGGGAAGAGGTGCGGGTCGGCCGCGCCCAGCCCAGCGAGGAGCAGCGCGCCCATGGCGTCGTGCCGGTCCGGGTCGCGATCGCGCTCCGCGACGGCACCTGGCTCGACTTCGAGTTCGCGGCGATCGAATCGCTGCCGCTTGCCTCGCCGCGCTTCCTGGTGCTGACGGCGTTCAGCATCCTGCTGGTGCTGGCCTTGAGCGTGATCGCGCTGCGGCGGGTCACCAATCCGCTGGACAGCCTCACCCGCGCCGCCGAGGCGCTCGGCCGCTCCGGCCGCACCGAGGCCCTGGAGGAGAGCGGCGCCAGCGAGGTGCGCCGCGCCGCCCGCGCCTTCAACGAGATGCAGGACCGGATCCGCCGCCTGATCGAGGATCGCATGCAGATGGTGGCGGCGATCTCCCACGACCTCCGGACGCCGATCACGCGGTTGAAGCTGCGCGCCGAGTTCATCGACGACGCCGAGCAGCGCGAGAAGATGCTGCGCGATCTCGACGAGATGGAGACCATGATCAAGTCCACCCTGGCCCTGGCGCGCGAGGATGCGAACCCGGAGCCATCGACGCGTCTCGATCTCGCGAAGCTGGTCGCAGACGCGGTCGAGGGGATGACCGATGTCACGCTGGAGATCGATCCCGCGCTCGGCGACGGCGACAGCCGGGTGGATGCCCCGCCGATCGCCTTGAAGCGCGCCATCGGCAACCTGGTCGAGAACGCCGTCGTCTATGGCAAGAAGGCGAAGGTGCGCCTCACTGCGACCGCCAAGGAGTTCGAGATCGCGATCGACGACGAGGGTCCGGGCATCCCCGAAAGCGAGCTCGACCGGGTGTTCCGGCCGTTCTATCGGCTGGAGGCTTCACGCAACCGTGAATCCGGCGGGGCCGGCCTCGGCCTCGCCATCGCCCGCAGCGTGGTGCGCGGCCACGGCGGCGATATCGTCCTGAAGAACCGGCCGGAAGGCGGGTTGCGGGCGACGATTTCGCTACCGCGGTAACCGACCCGCAATGGACAAGGGGCGGGTCGGCTCCTATCCTTGCCGCAACGATCAAGACCAGGAGATGGGAGGGGAAGATGAAGCTGCATTGCCACCCGCTGTCGACTACGAGCCGCTGCGTGATGTTCTTCGTCGAGGACGCCGGCATCAAGATCGAGCTCGTGACGGTCGATCTCTTCACCGGCGAGCACACCAAGGAGCCGTTCGCCAACATGAATCCCAGCAAGATGGTGCCGGTGCTGGACGATGACGGCTTCATCCTGACCGAGAGCTCGGCGATCCTGAAATACATCGCGGAGAAGGCGGGCTCGCCCGCTTATCCCGCCGGCGACATCAGGGCGCGGGCGCGGATCAACGAGTCGATGGACTGGATCAACGTCAACTTCTACCGCGACTTCGGCTACGGCCTCATCTACCCGCAGATCTTCCCGAACCACAAGCGGCCGACCGACGAATCCCAGAAGGTGACGCTGGACTGGGGCAAGGAGCGCTCCCAGGGTTGGCTCGGCATCCTCGATGCGAAGATCCTCGGCAAGCGCAAGTTCCTTGCCAGCGACACGCTTTCGATCGCCGACTACTTCGGCCTCGGCATCCTCACCAGCGGCGAGCTGGTGGGGTGCGAGTTCAAGGCTTTCCCCAACGTGATGCGCTGGCTCGACGCGATGAAGCAGCGCCCCGGCTATGCCAAGGTGTTCGGGCCCTTCAACCAGTTCACCGCCAGTCTGAAGGACAAGCAGTTCGCGCACGTTTAGCGGCCTCGGCGCCGCCCAAGGAGACGCGTCATGATCAAGGGTTTGCATCACAACGCTTATCGCTGCCGCGATTCCGAGGAGACGCGACGCTTCTACGAGGATTTCCTCGGCCTGCCGCTGGCGGGCACGCTCTGGATCAAGCAGACCAAGACCGGCCGCAACACCGACGCGCTCCACACCTTCTATGAGATGGACGACGGTTCCTACCTCGCCTTCTTCGAGGCGCCGGACCGGCCCTTCTCCTTCAAGGAACAGCACGACTTCGACCTCCACATCGCGCTCGAGGTCGACCACGATTCGCTCATGAAGATGATGGCAAAGGGCAAGTCCGAGGGCCGCGAGGTGCGCGGCATCTCCGACCACGGCTTCATCGATTCGATCTACTTCCGCGATCCCAACGGCTACGTGATCGAATTGACGGCGAAGAAGCCGGGCCGCGAGCAGGACATGGACCCGAAGGTGAACAAGGCCCGCGAGATCCTGGATCGCTGGCAGAAGGGGAAGACGGAAGCGGCGTAGCGCTGCCGCTCAATCTTCCTCCGGTCTCTCATACGCCATGCCCTGATCGACGGCCTGCCAGATGGCGCGGCCGGAATGGGTGGCGCGTTCCTCCAGCAAATGGCCGATGAGCCCGCCGGCGCGGGAGACGACGGCGATGCCGCGCATGCACTCGACCGGCAGGCCGATCTCCAGCAGCAGCGCGCCGATGGCGCCGGTGGCATTGATGGTGATGTGGCGGCCCGCCCGGCGGTCGAGCTCGGCGCCGAGCTGCTGCAGCAGCGCGATGTAGCGGCCGGCGCAGCCGGCTTCGGCCGCAATGGCGAAGAGCCGAGGCGGCCGCGGATCCTCGGGCTTGTGGATCGGGTGGCCGAAGCCCGGCAGCGGGCGATGCTCGGCCACATGTGCCTCGATGACGGCGCGGCAATAGGCCTCGGCATCGCCCTCGGTCTCGACACCGATCTTCAGGATCCGCGCGCAACCTTCCATCGTGCCGACGAAGACGCTGCCGACGCTGAGCAGGCCGGCGGCCATCGCCACCTGCGGCTCGTCCGGCACGTTGTCCGCCATCAGCCGCGCGACGATCGCGCTGGGGGTGAGTCCGTGCTCCATCAGCGTGACGAGGCAGGCGTCGAGCACCCGGGTCTCGCCGGCGCTCGGCATCCGCTCCTTGATCAGGAAGTAGAGGACCTCGGTCATGCTGTGCCGCCCCATGAGGTCGCGCACCAGGTCCTTGCCGCGGACGGTGATCGAGCTGGCATCCGACGTGGCGATCCGGGTCTTCGGCAGCTTGCTCATGGTCGCCCTCTCAATGATGCACCAGCTTGGTCTTGTACTCGCTGCGCGGCAGGCTGCTATAGGGCACCAGCGTCACCCGCACCGTCACCAGCAGCTTGGCGCGAATCGCGGCCTCGATCTCCTGGGTGAGCGTTTCGCGGGCGGCGCTTCCGGGGCCGAGCTCGACATCGACCGGCAGCGGCGGCTCCTGGCGCGTGCCGGGTGCTGGCGGCCGGATCATGAGCGCACCGCTCACCTCCGGCCGGAAGCCGGCGACGACGTCGCGGACCGCGGTGGGGAACAGGTTGACGCCGCGCACGATCAGCATGTCGTCGGTGCGGCCGATGCAGCGCGTGCGGATGGTCTTGCGACCGCAGGGGCAGGGCGCGGTCCAGACCCGCACATGGTCGCGGCTGCGGAAGCGCAGCACCGGCGCCGCCTCGCGGCGGAGCGCGGTGTAGACCAGCTCGCCCTCTGCGCCGTCCACAAGGGGGCGTCGCGCGCCGCTCGCGGGATCGATCAGCTCCACATGCACATGATCGCCGCCGGAGAAATGCATGCCCTGCTGCTGCGCGCATTCGCCCCAGAGCGAGATCGAGACGTCGCCGATGCCCATGGCCTCGCAAACCTTGGCATTGAAGGTCGCCTCGAGTGCCGAGCGGAAGGCGGGCTCGCCGCCGCCGGGCTCGCCGGCGACCGAGATGAGCGTGAGACCAAGCGTGGCCGGATCGACGCCGCGATCCATCAGCCATTCGCCGAGATACTGCGCATAGGAGGGCGTGCAGACCAGGATCTCCGGCTTCAGCGCCTGGAGCGCGCGGGCGAGCCGCTCGGTATTGCCGGTGCCGACGGGGATATGGCAGACGCCGATATTCGCAAAGGCGTCCAGGGCCGCGCCGGCGACGAAGGGTCCCGCATTGTAGGTCGAGACCATCCGCGCGCCGCGGCGAAGACCCGTCGCCGTGTAGGAGCGCGACGAGATCTCGATCCAGGCGGCGAGGTCGTTGGTCGTCAAGGGCATGTAGCAGGGCTCGCCGGTCGTGCCGCTGGTCGAATAGATCCGCACGATCGCCTCGGTCGACGCCGCCTGGTGCCGGCCGAGCGGCGGCAGCGCCGCCTGGCTGGCGCGGATCTCGTCCTTCTCGGTGAAGGGCAGGCGCGCGATCCCGTCGAGATCGCCGACCGCCCGCGGATCGCTGAAGCCGGCGGCCTCAAGCTTCTCCCGGTGGAAGGCGGAGCGGGCGAAGAGGTATTCGACCTGCCGGCGATAGGCCGCGCGGTCGCGCTCCAGTTGTTCTTCGGGCGCCCGGGTTTCGACTTCGGGTCGGAAGATGGAACCCGCTGCGTTCTCGGTCATTCCGCTCCCCGCCCGCGTTCCCGGCCACCCTGCCCGAGGCCGGCAAAGCCGGTCAAGGTGAGGAGGTTTCTTTCGGCGGAACACCTTCGCAGGCGCACAAATTTCGCTCCGACTGAATTAATTGGTCGGGCCACTTTTCCAGTTGACCAGTCGCGGGCGGCGGGCGCAGGTTCGCCGCGTCAGGGAGATAAGAAGGCGAATGCCGCTCCAGGTTGTCGAATCCCAACGCCTCTATCAGCAGGTGGCCGAGCAACTCGGCTCGCTGATCGACCGCGGCGAGTTCCGCGAAGGCGACCGCCTGCCGCCCGAGCGCGAGCTCTCGAAGAAGCTCGGTGTCAGCCGTCCGGTCGTGCGTGAGGCGATGATCGCCCTGGAGATCGCCGGCCTTGTCGAGGTGCGCGGCGGCGCCGGCGCCTTCGTCAAGAATGCCCGGCTCGGCGCCGATCGCGTTCTTGCCTCGCTGCCCGATCCCGGCCCCAGCCCGTTCGATCTCATCTCCGCCAGGAAGATGCTGGAGGGCGAGATCGCGTTCTCTGCAGCGGCGACGGTCAGCGATGCCGACATCCGCGAGCTCGAGCAGGCGATCGACCAGATGCGCGGCGACATCGCGGCCGGGCGCGACAGCCGTCACGCCGACCGGGTCTTCCACGTGCGCCTCGCCGCGGCGACCGGCAACGCCGTGCTGGCGCATCTGGTGGACGGCATGTGGGCGCACATGCTGGCGCCGATCTTCGATGCGCTCGGAAAACACGCCAATCTTTCCGGCAACGACCGCATGACGGTCGACGATCATGCGGCGATCGTCACGGCCCTGAAGCGCCGCGACGCCGAGGCGGCGCGCAATGTCATGCGCGAGCATCTTTCCCATGTGGAGAAGATCTTGATGCAGGAGGAGCTGAATTAAATAGGCACTGCGCGCGTTTGACGCCAATCGGCGGCGAGCGATACAGTCGCCGAGCGGCCCGACCGGGCAGAGCATCCAGCGAAACGACGCCTCGCAGACCATGGCGAAGGCGTGGCGGGATTTCCAAGACGGTGTCGGACCGCTTCCGATAAATGAAAAGATCTGAGGGAGGATTCATGAACCAGTTTCGGACGATGTTGCTGGCCGGTGCGACGGCCGTGGCGGTTGCGGGCGCGTCGGCTGGCGCCTTCGCCGAGGACCTCAAGGAAGTGCAGATGCTGCACTGGTGGACCTCGGGCGGCGAGGCCGCGGCTCTGGCCGTGCTCAAGGACCAGATGGCCAAGGAGGGCTATGCCTGGAAGGACGTTCCGGTCGCGGGCGGCGGCGGCGAAGGCGCCATGACCACGTTGAAGGCCATGGTGGCGGCCGGCAACCCGCCGACCGCGTCGCAGATCCTGGGCTATTTCGCCCTCGACTACGCCGAGGCCGGCAAGCTCGGCGACATCACGTCGCTCGCCCAGAAGGAAGGCTGGGACAAGGTGGTGCCGACGGCACTGCAGAAATTCACCACCACCGACGGCAAGTGGGATGCGGTGCCGGTCAACATCCACTCGGTCAACTGGATCTGGATCAACAAGGCGGTGATGGAGAAGATCGGCGGCACCGAGCCGAAGACCTTCGACGATTTCATCGCCCTGCTCGACAAGGCGAAGGCGGCCGGCGTGGTCCCGCTGGCGTTGGGTGGCCAGCCCTGGCAGGAAGCGACCACCTTCGATTCCGTGGTGGCCTCGACCGGCGGCATCGACTTCTACAAGAAGGCGTTCATCGACCTCGATGAGTCCGCCTTGACGTCGGACACCATGAAGAAGGCGTTCGACAACCTCGCCAAGCTGCGCGACTACACCGATCCCAACTATGCCGGCCGCGACTGGAACCTCGCCACGGCAATGGTCATCAAGGGCGACGCCCTGGTGCAGGTGATGGGCGACTGGGCCAAGGGCGAGTTCCGCGCCGCCAACAAGGAAGCGGGCAAGGACTTCCTCTGCTACCGCTTCCCCGGCACCGACGGCGACGTGATCTACAACACCGACATGTTCGCCATGTTCGACGTCTCGAGCGATCGCAAGGCGGCGCAGCTGGCGCTGGCCGACGCGACGATGAGCCCGGCCTTCCAGTCGGCGTTCAACGTGATCAAGGGCTCGGTGCCGGCGCGCATGGACGTGCCCGACACCGACTTCGACATGTGCGGCAAGAAGGGCATGGCCGACGTCAAGGCGGCCAATGCCTCGGGCAAGTTCGTCGGGTCGTTGGCCCAGAACTATGCCCAGCCGCCGGCCGTCGCTGCAGCCTATCACGACGTGGTCACGAAGTTCTTCCACGGCGAGATCAAGACTTCGGATGACGCGGTGAAGGAACTCGCGGCAGCGCTGAGCGCCGCGAAGTGATGCGGCAACCCCTCCCCCATGCGTGGGATGCCTCCCCATACGCGTGGGGGAGGGGTGCATTCTGCTTGCGGCCTTGTCGCGTCACGCGCCGATGAAGATCTCTCTGGTCGGTTCTGCCACCATGGACCGCGCGCAGCCGGCATCGCTGCGGGCGAAGGCACAGGCCTGGCTGCCGCGGATCGTCCTGGCCCCGTCCTTCGTCCTGGTGCTGATCTTCGTCTACGGCTTCAACCTCTGGACCTTCTTTCTCAGCTTCACCAATTCGAAGGCCTTCGCCACGACGCGCCTGGTAGGCCTCGCCAACTACCAGCGGCTTTGGGATTGGACCTTCGCCAGCGATCCGCCCTCGAACTGGCATACGGCGCTGGTCAACATGGCCGTGTTCGGCCTGCTCTACGTCGTCTTGTGCCTGGCGCTCGGCCTCCTGCTGGCGATCCTGCTCGACCAGAAGATCCGCGGCGAGGGCATCCTCCGGCCGATCTACCTCTATCCGCTGGCGCTGTCGTTCATAGTCACCGGGACCGCCTGGAAGCTGTTTCTCGACCCGCGCATCGGTCTCGAGAAGGCCGTCCATGACTGGGGCTGGACCAGCTTCCATTTCGACTGGGTCGTCACGCCGTCGAAGATGATCTATTGCGTGGCGATCGCCGGCATCTGGCAGTCGTCGGGCTTCGTCATGGCGATGTTCCTGGCCGGCTTGCGCGGCGTGGACGGCGAGATCATCAAGGCGGCCCAGATCGACGGCGCCTCGACCTTCGCCACCTACCGCCGCATCATCATCCCGATGATGCGTCCGGTGTTCCTCTCGGCGATCATCATCCTCACCCACCTCGCGATCAAGTCCTACGACCTGGTGCTGTCGGTCACCGGCAAGAATCCCGGCGGTGCGGCCGAGCTGCCTTCGACCTTCATGTATTCCTTCACCTTCACCCGCAACCAGATGGCGGTGGGCTCGACCAGCGCGGTCATCATGCTGATGACGATCGCGGCGATCATGGTCCCCTATCTCTATTCCGAGCTGCGGCAGAAGCGCTCATGAGCGCCCGCGGACCCCGATGACGTCGCTCGATCCCGCCGTCGCGCAGCGCGAACCAACCCGCCATTCCACGGTGACGCGCGTCGTCATCTACGGCCTGCTGGTGCTGTTCGCCGTGGTCTACATCCTGCCCTTGGGCGTCATGGTGATGACATCCCTGAAGCCGCTGGACGAGGTCACCGGCGGCAACATGTTCGCCCTGCCGCAGGCGCTCACCTTCGATCCCTGGGTCCAGGCCTGGAGCGCCGCGCGCATCGGGGTTTCGGAAACCGCCGGCATCCATGGCTACTTCCTGAACTCGATCAAGATGGTGGTGCCGGCGGTCCTGATCTCGACCCTGCTCGGCGCCTTGAACGGCTTCGTGCTGACCAAGTGGCGCTTTCCCGGGCACAACCTGGTGTTCGGGATGATGCTGTTCGCCTGCTTCATCCCGTTCCAGTCGATCATCATCCCGATGGCGGTGATCCTCGGCAACCTCGGCACCTTCGGCAATCATCTCCGCGACCTCACCGGTTACTCGTTCGGATTCGGCAATCCGATCGTCAACCTGGTCCTGGTGCATGTGGTCTACGGTCTCGGCTTCACCACGCTCTTCTTCCGCAACTACTACGAGGTCTTTCCGACCGAGCTGGTGAAGGCGGCGATGGTCGACGGCGCCAGCTTCTTCCAGATCTTCCGGCGGGTCATGCTGCCGAACTCGATGCCGATCGTGATCGTCACGGTGATCTACCAGTTCACCAACATCTGGAACGACTTCCTGTTCGGCTCGACTTTCGCCGCCGGCGATTCCGCGCCGATGACCGTCGCGCTCAACAACCTGGTCAACACCTCGACCGGCATCGTCGAATACAATGTCAACATGGCTGCCGCGATCATCGCCGCGGCGCCGACGCTGATCGTCTATATCGTCGCGGGGCGCTATTTCGTGCGCGGCCTGATGGCGGGAGCGGTGAAGGGATAAGCCATGACAACTGCTCTTGAGATCAAGGGACTCTGCAAGCGCTTCGGCACGGTCGATGTCCTGAAGAGCATCGATCTTTCGCTCGACAAGGGCGGATTCCTGGTGCTGGTCGGCCCTTCCGGCTGCGGCAAGTCCACGCTTCTCAACACCATCGCCGGCTTGGAATCGGTGAGCGCCGGCGAGATCCTGATCGACGGGCAGCCGGTCAATGGCCTCCATCCCTCGAAGCGTGACATCGCCATGGTGTTCCAGTCCTACGCGCTCTATCCCAACATGTCGGTCAGCGAGAACATCGCCTTCGGCATGGAGATGCGCAAAGTGCCGAAGGGCGACCGCGAGAAGGCGGTGGCCGCGGTCGCCAAGACGCTGCAGATCGAGCATCTGCTCGACCGCCGGCCGAGCCAGCTCTCCGGCGGCCAGCGCCAGCGCGTCGCCATGGGCCGTGCGCTGGTGCGCCAGCCCCGCGTCTTCCTGTTCGACGAGCCGCTCTCGAACCTCGACGCCAAGCTGCGCATCGACATGCGGGTCGAGATCAAGCGCCTGCATCAGCAGACCGGCACCACCACCGTCTATGTCACCCATGACCAGATCGAGGCCATGACTTTGGCGACCCGCATCGCCGTGCTGAAGGACGGCGAGGTGCAGCAGGTGGGGACCCCGGGCGAGATCTACAACACGCCGGCGAACCTGTTCGTCGCGGATTTCATGGGTTCGCCGGCGATGAACCTGCTGGAAGGGCGGGTGGCGAAGAACGGCGGCGCGGCCGCGATCACCTTCGTGGCCGAGGGCGGATCGCCGATCACGCTGGCGGTGCCGAGCGGTGTCGGTACCGGCCATTTGAAGGATGGCGACTCAATCATCCTCGGCATCAGGCCGGAGGCGGTCAGCGATCCGCAAAGCGTCGATCGCAACGCGAAGACCGTGGCGACCTTCGACGCGCCGGTCGAAATCGTCGAGCCGGCGGGTTCCGACACCTTCGTGGTGACCAGGGTCGCCGGCCAGGAGATCACGGCGCGCATGCGTGCCGACGCCGATCTGAAGCCGGGCCAGGTCGCGCCCTTCGCCTTCAACATGGAGAAGGCGGTGCTGTTCGATCCGGAGAGCGGCAACCGGATCCGCTGAGCGACGTTCTGCTGACGGGCGTTCTTTCGAGAAAGCGAGGCTCCCATGCTCAACATCCGCGTGGACAAGATCGGCGAGCACATCAAGGCGCTGAAGCAGGAGCTGCGCGCGAAGCTTCCCGACCGCAAGAAGGTCATGGCCGAGGTCGAGGACGAGATCAGACGCGAGGTCGATGAGATCGCGGCCGTCCGCGCCAAGGGCGGCAACGTCGTCCCGGTGCTCGATTTCAAGGAGGTCGAGGCAGGCCGGGTCTCGGAGGCGACCAAGGCGGAGCTGCGGAAGCGCGGCGTCGCCGTGGTGCGTGGCGTCTATCCGCGCGCGCAGGCCGAGGCCTGGAACGCCGAGCTCGGCGAGTACCTGGCGAAGAACCGCTACACCGACCGGCCGCCGCCGAAGGCCAAGGACGAGTATTTCAGCACCTTGAAGTCCGACAAGCCGCAGATCTTCGGCATCTACTGGTCGAAGCCGCAGATGCAGGCGCGCCAGCACGAGAACTCGGCGAAGACCCGGGCCTTCATGAACCGGCTCTGGCGCTTCGAGAGCGAGGGCAAGAAGCACTTCGATCCCGATCGCGAATGCAATTATGCGGACCGGATCCGCCGCCGCCAGCCCGGCGACAAGACCCTCGGCCTCTCGCCGCACATGGATGCGGGCTCGGTGGAGCGTTGGCTGGACGACGAGTACCGCCACGTCTATCGTCATGTCTTCTCCGGCAACTGGCGCGCCTATGAGCCGTTCGACGGCGCCGGCCGCGCCGAGACCGACGAGATCCCGTCGCCCGCCGTCTGCAGCATGTTCCGCAGCTTCCAGGGCTGGACCGCGCTGACACCGCAGGGCCCGAACGACGGCACGCTGCAGGTCATGCCCTCGACCCGGGCGATGGTCTACCTGCTGCTGCGCCCGCTGATGGACGACGTCCCGGAGGAGATGCTCTGCGGCGCGCTGCCGGCCCGCGCCTTCTCGGTCGACAAGCAGTGGCATCCACTGCTGACCCCGGCCCTGTCGTCGATCCCTCATGTCGAGCCCGGCGACACGGTCTGGTGGCATCCGGACATCGTCCATGCCGTCGAGGACGAGCATAAGGGCAAGGGCTACAGCAACGTCATCTACATCGCCGCGGCCCCTTGGTGTGCGAAGAACGCCGCCTATCTCGAGAAGCAGAAGACGGCCTTTCTCTCCGGCAAGAGCGCACCCGACTTCTCCGCCGAGGACTACGAGGTCGATTTCGAAGGTCGCGCGACGCCGGCGGACCTGACCGAACTCGGCAAGAAGCAGATGGGGCTATTGCCTTGGTAGTCCCGCTGTCTCCGCTCACTCGCTCGTCATCCCCGGGCTTGGCCCGGGGATCCACGCCTTTCGCGCAGTCGCACCCAAAGGCGTGGATGCCCGCACCAAGTGCGGGCATGACGGCAGAGGGAGCAGACGTACTAAAGCACACCACCTGAAAGGCACCCCGTGGAAGAAACCTGGCGCTGGTTCGGCCCCAAGGACAAGGTCCCGCTGCAGCATGTGAAGCAGGCGGGGGCGACCGGCATCGTCACGGCGCTCCATCATGTGCCGAACGGCGCGGCCTGGTCCGAGGACGAGATCGCCAGGCGCAAGGCCGAGATCGAGGCGCAGGGCCTGCGCTGGTCGGTGGTGGAGAGCATCCCGATCTCCGAGGAGATCAAGACCCGCAGCGGCGACTGGAAGAAGCATCTCGCCGCCTATGGCGACTCGATCCGCAATCTCGCGAAGCAGGGGGTCTCGACCGTCTGCTACAACTTCATGCCGGTGATCGACTGGACCCGCACGGATCTTTTCTACAAGCTGCCGGACGGCTCGCTCTCATTGCGCTTCGACGCGACCGAGTTCGCGGCCTTCGATCTCTTCATCCTGCAGCGCCGCGGCGCCGAAAGCGAATACACGCCGGAGCGAATCGAGGCGGCGCGCCGATGCTACGAGGCGATGGACGACGTCCGACGCGAGAAGCTGACCCGTACCATCATCGCTGGCCTCCCGGGCGCCGAGGAGAGCTACACCATCGAGATGCTGCGCGCGTCGCTGGACAAGTATCGCGGCGTCTCCCGCGACGAGTTCCGCGACCGCCTGGGAGAGTTCCTTGACGCGGTGACGCCGGTCGCGGAGGAGGCGGGCGTGCGGCTCGCGATCCATCCCGACGATCCGCCGCGCTCGCTGCTGGGGCTGCCGCGCATCGTCAGCACCGCGGCGGATGCGCGCTGGATCCTCGATCGAGTCCAGAGCCCGAACAACGGCCTCACCTTCTGCACCGGCTGCTACGGCGTCCGGCCGGACAACGACCTCGTCGCCATGGCGCAGGAATTCGCCGACCGCATCCATTTCCTGCACTTGCGCGCCACCAAGCGCGAGCAGGACCCCGAAAGCTTCTTCGAGGCCGACCATTTGGCCGGCGACGTCGACATGGTCGGCGTCATCACCCAGGTCCTGAAGGAAGAGAAGAAGCGCGCCGAGGCCGACCGGCCCGACAAGCTCATCCCGATGCGCCCCGACCACGGCCACCAGATGCTGGACGACATCGAGAAGACGACCAACCCCGGCTATTCCGCCATCGGCCGCCTCCGCGGCCTGGCCGAGCTCCGCGGCGTCGCGACGGCGCTGAAGCGGGTGCTTTAGGACGACCAGTTCTTCGCGAACTCGCCGTAAAGGGTGAGGCCGCCGCATGCATAGATGGTCTGGCCGGTGATGTAGCTGGCATCGTCGGAGGCGAGGAAGGCGAAGACCGAGGCCATCTCCTCCACCGCGGCGGAGCGGCCCATCGGGATATGCGACTCCACGGCGGCCCGCGCCTTCGGATCCTCGACCCAGCGGGCGTTCATGTCGGTGCGGATCGCGCCCGGTGCCACCGCGTTCACGCGGATGCCCCGGCTCGCATATTCCAGCGCCAAGGTGCGGGTCAGGTTGCCGAGCCCGCCCTTGCTGACCGAATAGGCGATGAAGCCCGGCTTCGGGATCAGCTGGTGGACGCTGGAGCAGTTGAGGATGACGCCGCCGGAATGCCTGGTCGCGGCACCGCCGCCGAGGCTGCCCGTGGGGCGATCCAGGAAATGCTTCAGCGCCGCCTGGGAACAGAGCAGGGCGCCGGTGAGGTCGACGGCGATGATCCGCTCGTACTCCTCCAGCGGATAGGACTCGCTCGGCGCCTCCGACTGCACGCCGGCATTGTTGATGAGGATGTCGAGCCTGCCCCAGGCGCCGAGCACGTCCGCGAACATGGCGGTGATGGCGGCGGCATTGCCGACATCCGCCTTCACCACGCGGTGCTTGCGGTCGGCGTAGCCGTTCTCCGCCGAGATCGCCGTGACGGACTGCAGCGTCTCCTCGGCGCTCGCCTGCGAGCCGGCGTAGTTGATGCCGACGGTGGCACCCTCGGCGGCGTAGCGCTCGGCGATGGCGCGGCCGATGCCGCGCGATGCGCCGGTGATCAGCGCAAAACGTCCCTCCAGCCGGCGGCATTGGCTCTGCATGCGATGGTCCTGTCCATTGTGACGCGGCCGGCGAACGCGGCCTCGCTCTGGACTAAACCATCGGCCGCGCCGGCCGGCAACTCTGGATCGACGGATTCGGGGTCGAGGATCTTTTCTTTATTTCCGGTGCGCCATTAATTCAGGCGCGGCGAACGAAGAGATAGGGCCCGTACTTCACCACATAGACCAGGAATCCCGCCGCCCAGATCAGGCCGGCCAAAGCCGCGGTCTCGGCATAGTCGGTGGGCAGCCAGCCGGCGGCGACCCGGAGCGCGGCACCGGCCGTCACCAGCGCATAGATCGCCCGCGTGCCGAGGTCGGCGGTGAGGTCGCGGCCGGTATGGCCGAGGGTCGCCCGGGTCATGATGGCGAGGGTCATGGTGCCGACGGCGCCGGCGGTCAGCACATGCAGCGCCGGGCTCGGCGGTACCAGGTCCGGCGCTACCGCGGCGCCGCCCAGCGCGAAGAAGGCGAGCACCAGCCAGCCGTAGCCGAGATGAAGCACCGTCACCAGCGGCTCCTTGAAGGTGCGCTGCCCCTGCCAGCGCGCGAGGCGCGCCGCCTGGATGCACCCGGCGAGGAGCAGCAGCAGGCCCGTGATCTTTCCTTCCGGCAGGAAGGCCCAGACCAGCATGGCGATGAGCGTCACGGCGACGGCCGCCTTGTCGATGAGGCCGAACGGTGCCGGAAAGGGCTCGCCCTTCTCTTTGGCAAGCCAATTGCGTGTGAAGCTCGGCGTCACCCGCCCGCCGACCAGCGAGATGAGGGCGGCCGCGACCGCGAGGGCGAGGCGCGCGCCGAGCATCGGATCGACCGCCCACCAGTCCGGCAGGAAGGAGACGAAATCGGCGATGCCGAAGACGGTGAGCAGCAGGACCACCGGCAGGTTACGCCGGTTCTTGCCGGCGATGATCTCCCGCGCCGCGGCGAAGATCAGCGCCACCCAATAGAGCAACTCCAGGACGAGGCCGGGGACGGGGTGGATCGCGCCCAGTGCCACCAGCACCGCATCGACCCGCCCCAGCAGCCAGAGCGCCAGCAGCGCCGCGAGGCGCGTCCCGGAGACCGGCAACCGCCCGGTCCAGTTCGGGATCGCGGTCAGCAGGAAGCCGGCGATGATGGCGCCCAAGTAGCCGAAGATCATCTCATGGGCGTGCCAGCGCAGCGGATCGAAGTCGGCGGCGGTCGGCACCAGGCGCCCGGTGAACAAGGCCGCCCAGGTGGGGATCGCCAGCGCCGCGAACAGTGCGCCGCAGAAGAAGAACGGCCGGAAGCCGAAGCTCAGGAAGGCCGGCCCGGAATAGCCGCGGCCGCGAAGGGGGATTTCCGACATGGGTGCAGCTTGCGTGAGAGGGATCGCGAAGGCAATCAGCCTAGGATGGATCCGGCCGGCGCGCAGCAGGTGAAATGTCGCGGTACGATATAAATCCTCGAGAATCCTCTGGCGGCACCTGGACGCGGCCGCAAGGGCTCGAATTGCCCGTGCGGGGGAGACGTGCTTCAGTTGCCGCTCTTTGCGCGAGGATGGGGCTCATGAAGGCTGAGTTCGAAATGCTGGCGGCCTACAACACCTGGGTCAACGGGCGGCTCTACGACGCCGCGGCCCGGGTTCCGGACGCGGAATATCGCCGCGATCGGGGCGCCTTCTTCGGCTCGCTGCACGGCACGCTCAACCACCTGCTGCTGGGCGATCTGATCTGGATGCACCGCTTCACCGGCGAGGGTGACGAGCCCGGCAAGCTCGACGACATCCTGCACGACGATCTCGCATCCCTGCGCGCCGCCCGCGCGGTCGAGGACGCCCGGATCGAAGCCTATGTCCGGCGCCTCACCCCGGCGGCGCTCGCCGGCACGATCACCTATCGCACCACCCGCAACCCGACCGACATCGAGCAGGAGCTGGCGCCGCTGCTGATCCATTTCTTCAATCATCAGACCCACCATCGCGGTCAGGCCCATGGCCTGCTGACCGCGATCGGGGGCGAAGCGCCGTCCTTCGACCTGCTGGTGTTCCAGCGCCAGACCGGAATCAGCATCCGCAAGGGCGCTGGCGGCACATTCTCGTCGACGGAGAAGCGTCCGCCGCAGTAGTCACTTGGCGTCGTGGAAGATGACGCCGAGGGTGAAGCGCTCGCCGCCGAGCACGCGGCTGACGCCGTGGCGCAGGGTGACGCGATAGACCCCACGCTTGCCCACGACCGGGCGCTGGTTGACGGCGAAGATCACCGCCTCGCCTTGTTGCAGCGTCACCACCTCGGCGCGGGATTGCATCCGCGGCCGCTGCTCGGTCAGCACGAGGGCGCCGCCGGTGAAGTCCTCCTCCGGCGCGCTCAGCAGAATGGTCGCCTGCAGCGGGAAGGCGAGGTCGCCGTAGAGATCCTGGTGCAGGCAATTGTAATCGCCGGCACGATATTTCAGCAGCAAGGGCGTCGGCCGGCTCTGCCCGGCGGCATGGCAGCGCGCGAGATAGTCCTTGTGATGCGTCGGATAGGGCTCGCCGCCCAGGCGTTCTTGCCACCCGTTGGCGACGGTAGCCAGCCGCGGATAGAGCGCCGTGCGCAGCTGGGCCACGATCTCCGGCAGGGGATTGCTGAAGTACTTGTACTCGCCGCTGCCAAAGCCGTGCCGCGCCATGCGGATATGGCTGCGGAAGCGCGCATCGGTGTCGTAGAACGCGGCGAGGCCGGCGCATTCCTCCGCTGTGAGCAGCGGGCCGGTCGTGGCATGGCCGAGCGCATCGAGTTCGGCGCCGATCCGCTCCCAGTCGAGCGCGGCAATGCGTGCGGGTAGAGTTTCGGTTTCCTGATCCATGCCGGAGACTTAAGGTCCCGGCCGGAACGCCGCTCCCCGAATCTTGCGCGGCCGAATCTTGCTAGACCAGCTTCAGCGCCAGGCGCACGCCGCCCCAGTTCCGGCCGTTGACCACGATGGGCGCATCCATCTCCTTCAGCACCATGATGTTGCCGCCGCCGAGGTCGCGGGCATAGGTCTGCACGATCGGCTTCCGGCAGCGGGCGGCGAGGATGCCGGCGCGATCGTCGAAGACCCGGCGGTTGCGCGCATTGCCCATGTTCCAGACCCGATCGCCCGGCTTCTGCGGCTGGGAATACTTCCTGTTGTGCGCCGCGATGTAGCCGTTGCGATCGGCGATGCAGCAGAACACGATCTTCGGATCCTTGCCGAGCGGCGGCTCGATCAGGTCCGGGAACAGGCGCTCCACCAGCGCGGTATGCGGCGCTTCCACCTGCTGCGGATCGGTCCCGGCGATCGGGTGATAGTCGGCGTCGAACAGCGCCGCCTCGGTGATCGCACCCTCCTTGAGCGCGTGCTCCAATGCAGCGGAAGCCTTGCCGGCGACCTCCTTCGCGATCTCCTGGAACGGCACGTCGGCCTCGACGCCGGCCGCGATCCTTTTCGCCAGCGCCTCGGCTTCCGCAGCGCCCGGCTTCGGGAAATGGACATGGAGGCCGAGCGCATCGCGGGCGACGATCGTCGCGTCGAAGCCGCCCACGCCGTCGAGCTCGACCCGGCCTTGGGTGGCGGGGAACTCCGCCTTGCGGTCGGGCACCAACAATGCGCCGTGCGCTGAAAGGTCGCCGGTGAAGCCCGACACAGTCTCGCTGCCGAACTTGGCCCGGAACGGCACCGCGACGGTGAAGCGCGGCTCGCCCCGGCGATCGCCGCCGTAGGAAGAGCGCAGGATGACATAGAGCCGCTGCTGCAGCGCGGCGATATCACGGTTGACGACGGTGGAAAGCTCGTTCACCCGCCGCGCGGTGGCGCCGGTGGTCTCGACGCCTTCCAGCATATGGGTCACGTTTTCGGCGACGGTGCGGGTGTATTGCGCCGCCTCCGACGCACTGCCCATGATCTCGGCGGTGGCGGAGCGCTGCTCGTCGGCGGCGCGGGCGATCTCCGCGGAGATCGCGTCGATGTCGCGGATGGAGGCCGCGACTTCCTCGACGGTATCGACCGCCTCGCGGGTAGTGCGGCCGATCTCGTCGGCCTGGGCGTTGACCGAGCCGATCCCGTCCTCGGTCTGGCGCGCAAGCGTCTTCACTTCATCCGCGACCACGGCGAAGCCGCGGCCCATCTCGCCGGCCCGCGCCGCCTCGATGGTGGCATTCAACGCCAGCATTCGGGTCTGGCCGGCGATGCCCTGGATCATGTGGACGACGTTGCCGATCTTGGCCGTCGCTTCGGTCAATCCGGCCACGCGCTGGCTGGCGAGATCGACCCGGGCGCGGGCCGCCTCGGCGAGCTTGGAACTGTTGCCGATCTGGGCGGTGATCGATCGGCTGGAAGCCTCCAGCTGCTCGGTGGCTGTCGCCACCGTCTGCACGTTCCCGGAGGTGGTCTGCACCAGGCCGGTGACCTGCTCCGCGGTCTTGCGCAGCGCACCGGCGATCTCGGCCATTTGCATGGCGCCTTCCGAGAGGCGGGTGGCGCGCGCCGAGATGTCGCCGACCGTGGCCTGCACCTCGCCGTCCAGGGTCGCGCTCAGGGTCAGCATCTCCTGCTTCAGGTTCTCCTCGGCGCGGCGCGCCATCTCCTCGCGCTCCAGGGCGGCGAAGCCGAGCTTCGCCCGCATGTCGCGCAACATGGCGTTGGTGGCGCGGAACTCCGGAACGTTCTCGATCGGGATCTCGATGCCGAACTGACCGCGGGCCAGCGCGCCGAACGGGCCTTCCATGCGGCCGAGGGGCGCCAGCACCGACCGTCGCAGCAGGAAGCCCAGGAGGACGGCGGCCAGGGTGCCGAGGCCGATGATCGCCGCCGCCAGCATCGCGTGGGTGGCGAAATCACCCCGCGCGGCGGCGAACTCCTGGCCGGCGACGCGCTGCTGGATCTCGATGAGGTGCTTCAGCGTATCATCAGCGGCGGCGAATTTCGCCGGCAAGGCCTCCGCCGCCAGCTTGGCGAGGCCCGCGCCATCGCCGGACTTGGCGGCGTCCACTGCCGGCCCGAAGCCGGATTGCTGCAGGTCCTGGCGCTGGGCCGCGAACCGGTCGGCGGTTTCCTTCTCCTCGGGCGTCAGATAGGTGGCGAGGTAGGCCGTCCACTGGGCGTCCGCCTTGGCGAGGTCGTCGGCTAGGGCGGCGACATTCGGCGCTGCCTCTGCGCCGGCGCCGACCTTCTCGAGGCGGTCGATCGCATCCCGCAGCCGGTCCTGGATCTCGGCGAGCTGCGTCGCCGGGATCACGCGATCCTCATAGACGGTGCGAAGCGACTCCTGGGTCTGGCTCATGCCGTAAAGGCCGGCGCCGCCGGACAAGGCCGCAACCGCGATCAGCAACAGGATCACGGCGGCGATGCGACCCGCGATACTCTGCGCGAATTCCCGGATCCGGGCCGCGGGTCCGCTGCGGACCAGGCGGCCGCCGCGGAGCTTCAGGCCGCGGGTCTCGCCGGCGCGCATCGTTGCATAGAGCCGCTCGGCCTCGGCGATCTGCGCCGCGCTCGGCTTCGATCGAATCGACAGGAACCCGACGACCGCGCCGTTCTCGGTCACCGGCGTCACGTTCGCCTGCACCCAGTAGAAGTCGCCGCTCTTGCACCGGTTCTTGACGATCCCTTCCCAGGGGTGGCCGGACTTCACGGTCGCCCAGAGGTCGGCGAATGCCTCCTGCGGCATGTCGGGATGGCGTACGATGTTGTGCGGCGCGCCCTTGAGCTCACCCTCATCGAATCCGCTGATCTCCAGGAATGCCTTGTTGAAGGCGACGATCCGCCCGCCGGTATCGGTGCGCGACATCAGCATGGCGTTCTCGGCCAGCTTCACCTCGCGCGTGGTGGTCGGTTGGTTGACCCGCATATCGGTCCTCGAGCAACGGACACGCTCCGCCGCGGCGGTGGCGCCCCTTCATGGAATCCGACGAAATACCCAGGACGCAATATCCATGGCGAGCCATTAACAAAGGCTTAGGTGGGTGCTCCCCGTATAGTTTCCTGTTGTCGCAGGCGCTGCCTTTTCTTGATTGAAATCAACAGGCGTCGGGCCGACGCGGATCAGCGGATGCCGAACTCCGCCGCCCAGCCGAGCCCGACCTCGGTCCTTGCCCGCGGCCGGTATTCGCAGCCGATCCAGCCCGCATACGCGACCGAATCGAGATAGAGGAACAGCATCGGGAAGTTGATCTCCTGGCTGGCGTCCGGCTCGTGGCGGCCGGGCACGCCGGCGATCTGCACATGGCGGATCGCGTCCATATGGTCGTGGAAGCTCTGGGCGAGCCGGCCCTGGCTCATCTGCATGTGGTAGACGTCGTATTGCAGGAACACGTTGTCGGCGCAGCTGGCGGCGATGATCGCTTTCGCCGTGGCGATGCTGCCGACCAGATAGCCGGGAAAATCGACGGCGTTCAGAGGCTCGAGCAGCAACACGACGCCCGCCTCTTTTGCCAGCGGCGACGCCCAGGCAAGATTGGCGGCAAAGGTGTCGCGGTGGCGCGCGGGATCGCTTCCGGCCGGCACCAGCCCGGCCATCACATGGATCCGCGGGCAGTTGAGGGCCTGCGCGTAACCCAGCGCCAGCTCGATCGACTTCCTGAACTCGTCTTCCCGGCCCGGCAGCCCGCCGATGCCGCGCTCGCCCTGGTCCCAGTTCCCCGGCGGCGCGTTGAACAGCACCTGCTGCAGCCCCTCGCCTTGCAGCCGCTCGGCGAGATCGCCCCTCTGGTGGGCATAGGGAAAGAGGTACTCGACGGCCGGGAAGCCGTGCCGCTTCGCCGCCGCGAACCGGTCGAGGAAATCGACCTCGTTGAACATCATCGAAAGATTGGCGGCGAAGCGGGGCATGGGAACATCCAGTCAGGGAATCGGATACTTCGCGGTCAGCGTCGCGACCTGCTCCGGCGTCAGGAAACGCGTCGCCCGGCCCTGCAGCATCAGGAAGAGCTTGGCGGTCTCCTCCAGCTCCTCTGCGGCGTTGACCGCGGCTTCGAGCGAGGTGCCGGCGACGATCGGCCCGTGATTGGCAAGCAGCACCGCGCTGTGTTTCGCAGCGACCGCGCCCACGGCGTCGGCGAGGGTCGGGTCGCCCGGCGGGAAATAGGGCAGGAGCTTCAGCTTGCCCACCCGCATCACGTAATAGGCCGTGATCGGCGGCAAGGCGTCCTCGGGATCGATGCCGTCGAGGCAGGAGACCGCAACAGA
>Ga0335082_10001212_pt1 | contig 27491 bp, 22 predicted proteins | sample Lox_Sample_41_FD_206718 | JGI IMG/M metagenome (GOLD analysis project Ga0335082, IMG submission 206718) | Soil microbial communities from Loxahatchee National Wildlife Refuge, Florida, United States - Lox_Sample_4.1 | ecosystem: Environmental > Terrestrial > Soil > Wetlands | place: USA... | reverse complement strand
GCGACGGATCTAGATGACAGTCGCATGGATTTCGGCTTCTACTGGGAGAACATTCCAACACCGACATCCACGAACACGCCGACTCGCACCCCGACCCTGACCCCGACGCAGACGCCAACGAGCACGCCGACCAGCACTCCGACGCGCACGCCCACCAGCACCCCGACGCGGACGCCGACGAGCACGCCGACACAGACGCCGACACAGACGCCGACCAACACTCCGACGGTGACGGACACGCCGACCAACACCCCGACGGATACGCCGACGGATACGCCGACCGATACCCCAACCGTCACGGATACGCCGACGGAGACCCCGACGGAGACCCCGACGGAGACCCCAACGGCGACGCCGACGGACACCCCAACGGACACGCCGACCGATACGCCTACAAACACGGCGACGGGAACGCGGACGATGACGAACACCCCAACGGTGACGCCGACGCGGACGCCGACGGTGACGCAGACGCCGCAGACGCACGACTCGATCGTCGTCGCCTTGAAACCGAAGACCTACACCATCCCGCTCGGGTCGACCTCGGTCACCAAGACCGTGCGCGTGAAGGTCGGCAACGCCGATATCCTGCCGACAGTCGAAACGGCGGGACATGCCATCCAGCTGAGCGTTACGAGCTCCGACTGCCCAGTGGGTATTGCCGGAACGCCGGACTTCGGCAAGTTCGCGGCCGGCCCGTCGAACGTGGCGCAGGTGGTGGGCGGCAAGCGCCGCACGGCGAAAGTGGCGCTGACCATTACCAGCGCCGGCTTCCTGACATTCAACCACAAGGCGCCCAAGCGCTGCACGCTGACCTTTACGGCCAGCCCCGCCGGCGCCCAGGCCGGCAGCGTCGATCCGACGCCGGAGAATGCGGTGGCTACCCTCGAGCTCAACATCATCGACAAGAACGACACGCCCGAGGGCACGGCGCGCTTCGAGTCGGTGATCAAGAGCATCAACCCCGCGAAGGTGACGCTGCGAGACAGCGTCACCAGCAAGACGAAGAATGTGAAGCCGACCGTCATCAACGCCGACATCCTGCCGGGCCTGGAGCCCAGTGCCGAGTCGCTGACGGTGACCGCCAGTGACGGCACCTGCCCGACCGGCACGGTCGGAGTGACGGACTTCTACACCGCGGCCGGGGCGCAAAACACCGCTCTGCTGACCGGCGGCCAGACCAAGCAGGGGACGCTGCCGTTGACCATCAACGCCAGCGCCTTCCTCAGCCCGAACAAGAAGTCGCCGGCCCGCTGCACCGCGGTGCTGACCGTGACCGGACCGGGCGGCGATAGCGACGGCAGCAACAACACGACGAAGCTGGTGATCGACGTGACGGACAAGAATGACTTCTAACATTTGCATTCACACGCAGGGTTGGCGGGCGTTCGACAGCCCTCGAGGTGCCGGCTGCCCTCGCACACTGCGTGTGGTGGAGTGAGGGGTCACGCGCGGTGAAGGAGGCGAGATGAGCGAGCCACGGAAGAAGACGGACCTGCCGTCTCTGCGCAAGACCCCGTTGGACTTTCTGAGCCGAGAGGAAGCACGCCAGGCGGTGAAGCCGGATGTGGCGCTGGACGCGTCGGAGGCGGCGCAGGCGCTGCGGACAGACCCCAGCAATGAGAAGATGCTGCTGGCGCAGCACATGTCGCACGCTTCGCACGGCAGTCACGGCAGCCACGGCTCGCATGGGTCACACGGCAGCCACGGCTCGCACGGCAGCCACGGCTCGCATGGGTCACACGGCAGCCACGGCTCGCACGGCAGCCACGGCTCGCATGGGTCATGGTAAGAACCTTGGTGCGGAGGCGCGGTGTTATGACGCTAGCTCGGTCACGTTGGGGAAGGTCAGCCGCGGATACCACCGCGATGCGCGTCACCTCGAGGTCGATTCGCAACCCACGACATAGGTGGATGCTGAAACACATCGCGACCTTCGCGACGCTGGTACTGCTGGGGATGGCCCCGAGGGCGGCGTCGGCGCTGAACATCCACGTCGGGCCGACGTATACCTCACCGGGGAGTACCACCTGCTCGTACAGCGGGAATCCGTGTCAGACCGGCGGCGCCACGCTGACCTGCAACGGGGTGAGCCCGGGGAGCGTGCAGAACCTGTACTTCGGTCTGCGCGTCGACCAGAACGTGCTCGGCGACAGCGAGATCGACACCGCCTTCCCGGCGGCTGCCACCGGTGAGGTGTGGCGCATCTCGTCGACGACGAGCAATTCGATCACTTACGCCGCGACGACGTCCGTGTTCGACTCGATCGGCGGGTCGTCGTTGGGGGTGAATACACGCCTGGTGCTCACACTGCTCAGCGGCGCGGCCAGCGTCGTCGCCACCGGCGGTAGCCCCGGCAACAACGCCAACAACGGAGACATCGCCGATCTGTTCAAGATCACCAGCACCAACTTCCAGATCCGAGTCGATGTGCAGTCGGCGTTGTCGCCGACCACGCCGAGCGCCAACTCGTGCCCCACAGTCTTTGACCCGACGCACACGCGGGACACCGCGACCGATCTGGATACCAGTCGCATGGACTTCGGCTTCTACTGGGAAAACATCCCGACGCCGACGCCGACCAACACCCCGACCTACACGCGGACCAACACGCCGACCAGCACGCCGACCAGCACGCCGACGCGGACACCGACGAGCACGCCGACCAGCACCCCGACGAGCACGCCGACCAGCACGCCGACGCGGACGCCGACGAGCACGCCGACCAACACCCCGACGAACACGCCGACCAGTACGCCGACGAGCACACCGACCAGTACGCCGACAGACACGCCGACGGCTACCCCAACGGTGACCGATACTCCGACCGACACCCCGACGAATACACCCACCGACACCCCGACGGCGACGCCGACGGACACCCCAACGGACACGCCAACAGCGACGCCGACGGACACCCCGACAGACACCCCGACGGATACACCGACGCAGACACCGACCGTGACCGACACGGCGACGCTGACGCCGACTCACACGCCGACCAGCACACCCACCGACACGCCGACGCAGACACCCACCAATACGCCGACGCAGACACCCACCATCACCGACACACCGACACAGACGGCGACGGTGACCCACACCGGTACCGTTACCCAGACGCCGACGGTAACCAACACCGCGACGGTGACGCACACCGCGACAGCAACCGGGACGGCGACGGTGACACCAACCGTGACACCAACGCAGACACCGACGATCACCAGTACCCCGCAGACGCATGACTCGGTCGTCGGGGCGCTGAAGCCCAGGACCTATACGATTCCCGTGGGACAGACGTCGGTCACGAAGAAGGTACGCGTGAAGGTCTTCAATGCCGACATCCTGCCGGTGCCTGAAGCAGGCGGTCACACGATCCAGCTGACCCCCAGCGGCACCGACTGCCCAGGCGTCGTCGTCGCCGGGACACCGGATTTCGGCAAGTTTGCGCTCGGTCCGTCAAACGTGGTGCAGGTGATCGGCGGGAAGAGCCGAACTGCCAAGGTCTTCGTGACGATCACCAACGTGGCGACGTTCAACCACAAGGCGCCGACGCGGTGCACGCTGACCTTCACCGCCGCGACAGTCGGTAGCCCGAGCGGCAACATCGATCCGACGGCCAATAACGCCGTGGCGACCATGGAGATCAACATCATCGACAAGAACGTGCCGGAAGGAACGGCGCGGCACGAATCGCTGATCAAGAGCATCAATCCGGTGAAGGTGACGCTGCGCAAGAACCTCCTGACGAAGGTCAAGAATGCGAGGCCGGCAGTGGTGAACGCGGACATTCTGCCGACGGTGGAGACGACGCCGGACGCGATCACGGTGGTGGCCAGTGACGGCGACTGCCCGAGCGGCACGGTGGGGGTGGCGGACTACGATACGATGACGCCGGGGGCGCAGAACACAGCGCAGGCAACCGGCGGGCAGGTGAAGCGGGGGACGCTGCCGGTGACGATCAATGCGGCGGCGTTCCTGAGTCCGAACAAGAAGTCGCCGGCGCGGTGCACGGCGGTGCTGAGCGCCACGGGTCCGGGCGGTGACAGCGACGGCAGCAACAACACGACGAAGCTGGTGATCGATGTCATCGACAAGAACGACTTCTAGGCGCTCGGGGAGGCGGCGAGGGCGGTGACGGAGGCGAGATGAGCGAGCAGCCGAAGAAGACAGGACTCCCTTCGTTGCGGAAGAGTCCGTTGGACTTTCTGAGCCGGGAAGAAGCCCGCCAGGCGGTGCAGCCGGGGGTGGCGCTGGACGCAGCGGAGGCGGCCCAGGCGCTGCGGACGGATCCGAACAACGAGAAGCTGTTGTTGGCGCAGCATATGTCGCACGCGTCGCACGGCTCACACGGCAGCCACGGGTCGCATGGCAGTCACGGCTCGCACGGCAGTCACGGCTCGCACGGCAGTCACGGCAGCCATGGGAGCCACGGCTCACACGGCAGCCACGGCTCACACGGGTCGTGGTGAAGACCTCGTGCGGAGCGCACCACAGGGCTAGTGGGGGGCTGGTTATGACGTGCGTTCAGCCAGGTCAGGAGAAATCGGCCGCGAACACCATTGCGCGGGCCGTTGCTACGAACTGTACCCACGGCACCCGGCGCCAGTGGGCGACGAGACTTGCGCAGACCTCCTGCGTGCTCGCACTGTTCGGTGCGGTTTCGTCGAGGAGCGCGGCGCTGACCATCGACGGTGGGCCATCGTATACTCCTCCGGGCGGCGGCAGCTGTTCGGTGAGCCCCCCGCTCAGCGGCACCCAGGGCCCCAGTATCTCCGAGGTGACCGTGACGTGCTCGGGGCTGAGCCCGAGCGCCGTGCAAAACCTCTACTTCGGTATCAAGAACGACGTGAACGTGAATGGCGAAACTATGACTGGCACCGCCCCGGCTAATGGCTCGGCGGCGGTGTTCAGGTTTTCGAGCATCGGAAGCAGCTCCATAACCTATGCCGGGAATTCCGGCGGCGTGGCCACTACCGTCTTCGACTCTGTTTCCGGGACGCAAAACGTCGACACTCGGTTGGTGCTCACGTTCCAAAGCGGAACGGGTGCATTGGTGAGCACGGGTGGGACCCCTGCCAACAACGGCAACGGGGACATTGCTGACCTGTGGAAGGTCACTGCCACCAGCTTCACCGTGAAGGTCGACGTGAACGCAGCATTGGCTCCGACCGTTCCGAGCGCGAATTCGTGCCCCACCGTATTCGACCCGGCGAATACCCGCGACGGCATCGATAGGGACATCAGCAAGGTGGATCTGGGGTTCTATTGGCAGAACCTTCCCACCCCAACGCCGACGTCCACCCGGACCAACACTTCGACGAGCACGCCGACGGCCACCCCGACCAACACGCCGACTCGGACGCCGACGCACACGTCGACGCACACGCCGACGAGCACGGCAACCAGCACCCCGACGCAGACGCCGACCACCACGCCGACGGTGACCGACACGCCGACCGACACGCCGACGAGCACACCGAGCGACACGCCGGCCGACACGCCCACCGTGACGGAGACGCCGACGGACACCCCGACGGCTACACCGACGGATACCGTGACGGCGACCAGCACGGCGACGAGCACGGTGACGGCGACCAGTACGGTCACGCCGACGGACACCCCGACCGCTACACCGACGCTGTATCCCTGCAGCACGATGTCGCAGTTCGTGATTACCAAGCGGACCAGGCCGAAGGCGACGATCCGGCACCTCAACACGCCGCCGGGCGACGACACGTTCTCCTTCATCGGTCAGATGATCGTTCCGGTGCCGCCGCTGGCGCCGTCGATCGACCCGACGACGCGCGGCGTGCGGATTCTGTTGAACGATTCGATGGGTGGGCTGGTCTTCGACGCGAATATCCCCGGTGGGCTGTACGACACGGTCACCAAGATCGGGTGGACCTTGAATCGTACGGGCACGACGGCCGTCTACCACAACCGCAGTCTGACGGTGACGCCGATTGCCGGCATTACACGCGTGTCGATTGCGAGGAGTGCGACGACCGCAGGGCTACTGAAGGTGCGTGTCACCGGCAAGAAGAGCAACTATGTGGTGCCGCCCGGCGACTCGGTGAAAGTCACCATCGTCATCGACACGCCGTTGGCCTTGTCCGGTCAGTGCGCCATCGCCGCGTACCCTGGGCCCAAGCCCACACCGGCGTGCGTGTTGTCGACGAGCGGGGCGATTCTACGATGCAAATGACCGCAGAGCAGACGTTCGGCGGTTGTGCTGACAAGTCCGCATCGAGCAGCGTGCTGCGCGGTCCGGTTGTGCGTTGCGTGATGCGGGGTGCTGTGATAGGCCCAGTCACATTTGGAACTCGGAAGGAGGTTCGACATGCTGTCGCGACGTGCATTGGTCGGTAAGCTAGCAGCCTCGACGGCTGCAGTGGTGGCTGTTGGTGTCGTGGGGAAAGGCTCGGCGGCGGCTCGGGGCACTGCGAGCTTGCCGGCAGGCTCTCGGCGCCGTGAAGACGCGCTCGATCCGGTTCCGGACGCCAAGATGCCGGAGGCACAAGTCGTTGATGCAAACCCGCCGGCGACGTTGAGTGCACCGGCCCCGTGGGAATTGTTGCGTCCGCTGGCGCTGGGCTCGGTGGTAGCGAACGGGTGGCGCGTCGCAGCGCTGACCGGCGCGGTCGACGGCTCCTGTGTGCTGACGCTGCGCAACGAGCAGGGTCAGGCGCATCGGATCCATCTCTGCCGCAACGACGGACGACCGCAGGGTTTGGTGCACACGACGCGTTTCGATCTCGTCGTGATGAACGGCGGTGAGGGGCAGCTGCCCACCGACGAAGGCTTTGCGCAGGTGGTGGCACAGGTGGCTCACGTGCTGGCGCGCAACGAACGGGCGCAGGTGCCGCAACCCTTGATGACCGCGCTGTTGCCCCACAGCGAGCGGGTGCGTTTCTTCGCCGGTGCCGAGGACCGGAGGTTGAGGTGACGGAATCCCCGGCCGCGGGCGCGGAACCGTCGCGCCTCGGCTTCTTGCTTGCGCCAAACCAGGTCTCCTTCGAGGTGGACGAGAGCGTCTATCCGCTCGAGGCGGTGTACGGCGCGTGCTACCTGTTCGTCGAGAAGTGCTTCATCTTCCTGTCGAGACCAAGGGACAGGGTCGTGGACGTGCGCTTGACGGCACGCGGGTCCGCGACACCCGCGGAGCTGGATACGCTCGCCGGAGAGTTTGCGAACGAGCTCCTCTCGCAAGCGATGCGGCTGCAGCTGTCTCAGGCCACCGCTCGCATCCGCGAGTACTACACGGCCGCGGCGCTGCGCGCGGCCGCGTCGGCACCGTCCATCGACGAGTTGCTGGCGGAGTTGGAAGCCGAAGAGCTGGGCGAGGACCCACTGGAGATCATGGTGCCGTGGGAGGAGAAACACGGCGCAACGCCGACCGAGACGGAGCCGAAGAAGGATCCGACATGAGCAATGGCTAAGCGGATCACCTTCGATCGCTCGCTCTACCTGCCCGAGGCTGTCGAAGCCGCTGCAGCGACATACGCCGATTACGCCGAAGTCGAGGTGACGCCAGGCGACGACGCCACGGTGGCGGTGATCTCCGGCGGCGGCAACGATCCGGACGTCGTGGCGCACTCGTTCTGCAATCACGTCCTGTACGAAACCATCGCGCGGCTGCGTCGCGAGACGTTGAGGGAGACGGCATAGTGGATCGGCGCACGCTGACGCTGGCGCGTCCCCAACTCGCCGCCGATGGCCTGTCGTTCTTTCGGTGGGGCCGCGTCGCAGGAAAGGTGCTGGTCAGCAACGATGCGGGTGACTGGACGTTGCTGAGCGAGTCGGAGCTCGACGACCTGCTGGGCGGACGCGTCAGTGGCGGCCATCCACGCTTCCAAGAGCTGCGGGACAAGAACTTTCTGCGCGAGGGGTTGGACCTCGACGCCTTCGCGGCCCGGGTAGCGCGCCGCAATACCCATGTGCGGCGCGGTCCACACTGGCATGTCGTCACCCTGACGACCCGCTGCACGCAGGGCTGCGCCTATTGCCGGACGACGCGACAGAGCGGCGAGAATACCGGTGCCGACCTGAGCGCGGAGAACGCCGAGAAGGTGGTGGATCTGGCGCTGCAGAGCAGCTCGGCTTCGATCACCTTTGAGCTGCAGGCCCAGGGCGGCGAGCCGTTGTGCAACTTTGACGTGCTCCGCCATCTGGTGGAGGTGGCGCGCGCCCGCAACGAACGGGCAGCGGGCAAGACCCTGCGCTTCACCCTGGTGAGCAACTTGACCGCCATGACTGAAGCCGCCGCCGACTGGCTGATTGCCAATGATGTGCTGGTCTGCACCAGCCTCGATGGCCCCGCCGGCCTGCATGACGCGAACCGCAAGTGGAAGCACGGGGCGCCGCATGCTGAAGTGATCCGGTGGATCGAGTACTTCAACCGCCGCTACGTCGACGGCGGACGCGATACCGGGGTGTGGCACGTCGATGCAGTGATGACGACCACGCGCCCAACGCTGACCGCATGGCGCGAAGTCGTCGACGAGTACGTTGCCCGGGGGTTGCGGACGATCCAGCTCCGACCGCTCAACCCCGCCGTTGTGAGCCGCGAGATGTGGCCGGTGATCGGCTACAGCGCCGACGAATACCTCGACTTCTACCGCCGAGCGCTCGACTACATCCTGCAGCTGAACGGGCAGGGCGTCGAGATCACGGAGCGGACGGCCTCGACGTTTCTGGTGCGGATCCTGACCTCCGAAGATCCGGGTATCGTCGACATTCAGTCGCCCTCCGGCGCCGGAACCGCGCAGATCGCCTACGACGTCGACGGACGGGTGTTTCCCAGCAACGAAGCGCGCATGGTCGACGCGATGGGCGAGCCGCTCTTTGCGCTCGGCCACGTTGGAGACCTAACGGTTGCCGACGTGCTGCGACACCCGACGGTGCGCGCCATCGCGGCCGCGTCGCTCCTCGACGCCCAACCGATGTGTGCCGACTGTTGGAACAAGCCGTTCTGTGGCATCTCGCCGGTGCTGACCTTCATGACCCAGGGAGATCTCTTCGGCCAGCGGCCGCGCTCGCTCGAATGCAAGGAACACATGGGGGTATCGGGACGGCTCTTCGAGTTGCTCGCCCACGAGGGCGATGCCAGGACGGCAGAGATCCTCAAGCGCTGGACCGGATCTCCGGTCGATAGATGCGCGGTGAGTGACGCTCCCTGAGCCGCGGTAGGGGACGCCGATCGGGCCAAGCAACTGGGACACCGGTCGAGTAGTCGGTCACCGCAACTTGACGAGATGAACGGCGAGGTGGTACTGGCCTTCGCGTGACGAGTGGCCGTCGGCGTGAGGCGCCGGCCCTCTTCGGCAGGCGGTGTACAGCGAATTTTTAGACGGAGATCCCCGGTCTTATGGCAGTTCGGACTGAAAACTCGATCGTCCGCGGTCTGGCGCTCCTGCTCATCGGAGGCTGTATGTTCGCCGGTTGCACGTGCAACGGTAGCAAGCCCGTGCCGGTACCGACGCCACGTCCGCAAGTCGTCGCACCGACCGCGACGCGCGTCGTGCCGGCCGCGTCGCCGACGCAGGTGGTCCAGCCGGCCACCGCGACGGTGGCACCGGCGGCGACGCCAACCGCAGCGCCAGCAGCCGCCGTGGACAGCGCACGCCGCGCCGAATGTGAGCGCTACGTCGCGGTCCTCTCTGGCCGCACGCAGGACCGTGCCTTGCTCGATAATCCTGAAGTCCGCGGGCTGGCTCTACAGCTGGCCGATCTCGTCACCTGCGGGGCCGTGTTGAGCGACTCCGACGCGCTCTGCAGTCGGTTGATCCCCGAGGGGCACGGACCGAGTGGGATGTGCCGCCACACGCGGGCGATGCTCCATGAGTTGCGCAACTACCCGAAGGGACGCTCGTTCCTGTTCGATGAGATCGACTGGAAGGACTGTCACGAAATCTCTTCGTTGCCGCCGACGTATTGCGATACCTTTCGCGACGCCATGCGCTCAGGTGACCCAAAGGACTGTGCTCGAACCGGCGACGGGGCGACCATGTGCCGTGCGTATCTGAATCTCGACAAGTCGTCCTGTCGCCTCGAGGGGAAGCTCCGGGAGGCAGTTGTCGAGCTTCCGCACCGAAAGGAAGGCGAGCCCAAGGGCAAAGTGAAGGTCGAACGCGTCCTCACGTATTTCTGCGAGCAGGCGATAGTGAATAGGGGAGCGTTCAAGCAGGGATTGAAGGCGCTTGCCGAGTCGGGCTCGCCGCGCGAGCGTGAGTTTGCCAGGGCGGCACTCGGCGAGCCGGATGCGTGCGCGTCCTTTGCACAGTCGGCGATGGAGATCTGTATGGGACTCGCCGCGCCCACGTCCGCACCGGCAGGCACGCCGGCGGCACCGGGCAGTGCCGCAACGGATCAGAAAGCCGCTGCGCAACCAGCCACGCCTGGGACTGCGGCGGCGCCCGCCGACAAAGCTGCGGGTGCAACTCCTGGAGCGGCGCCGGCGGCCACCGCGGCAACGAGCGAGAAGCAGTAGCACGCGCCGAGAGCTGCACGATCCCCCCGCGACGCCGGCGAGCTGAGCGCCTCGGCGGCGTCGGCCGAGACATTCGTGCGAAGGACATTGACCCGACTCTCCGGCGGCAGGTTCCTTATGTCGGTCGCCGAGACAGTGCTCAGGATACTGGCGCGGATTGCTGAAACGGGTGAGGTTCAAGAGAACCCCAACTTGCCGCTCTTCGACCTCGGCGTGCTGGATTCGCTGAAGACGGTCGAGCTGATGATCGCATTGTCCGAGGAGTTCGGCATCGAGATCTCACCCGCCGAGTTCGAGCGCGACCTCTGGGCGACGCCGCAGCGGATCGTTGCCTACGTGGAGGGTCGGCTGGCCGGATGAACACGCCTCGCTTGTGGTCCGCCGCCGCGGCCCTCGTTCTGCTCGTGGTGGCGTTCGCTGCTACGACGATGCACGCGCGCGGCGTCGAGACGCGCTACGTCCACACGCTCGCGCCGCAAATGTTTCCGCAAAAGACCCTGGGGATCGCCCTGCAACGCGCCGCCTTCCGGCAACCCGACCTGCTGCCCTTGTACGGCAGCTCCGACGTCAACGTCCCGAACGCGCATCACGCCAGCGCGCTGTTCCGGGAATACCCCACCGGGTTCACCGTCTTTCCGGTCGGCAGCATCGGCAGCAGCAGCTTGAATTGGGTGCAGGCCCTGGCAGCCGTCGGCCCGGATCTGTACGGCAAGAAGGTTGCGGTCTCTGTTCCCGTGAAGGCGTTCATGGATGAAGCGGTCGATCGCCATGCATACGCCGCCAACTTCTCGCCTCTGCATGCGAGTGCGCTCGCGTTCAGCACCCGGCTCAGCTTTGCTCTGAAGCAACGGGCAGCGCGACGGATGCTGCAATTCCCAGCGACCGTCGCGAACGATGCATTGCTCAGATTTGCGCTCGAACGCCTCGCCGACGGCTCATGGGGCAGCCGCACGCTTTACTATGCCAGCCTGCCCCTCGGAACGCTACACAACGCCGTGCTCCGCCTGCGAGACCATTGGGAGACGTTGGGCTTCCTGCGCGCCCAGCGCGGGTTGAGAACGGTGCTGCCGCAGCCGGCGCCTCTCGACTGGACCGAACTGATGCGGCGCGCCGTGCAGGAGGCGCGCGGCAAGGCGACGCACAACGTGTTCGGCTTCGGGGACGACTTCTGGGCGGCGCACGCGCCGGAAATAGTGCGGCAGAAGGGGATGTACGCGTCGCAGGCCACCCAACCCGACGTCGAGCGCGGCGCGGAATGGACCGATTTCGACCTGTTGCTGCAAGTCGTACGCGCTCTGGGCGGCGAACCGCTGATTCTCAGCATTCCCCTGAACGGCGCTTACTACGACTATCTCGGCGTGCCGGCGGCGACGCGTCACGCGTACTATGAACGGCTGCGTCAGCTGGCCAAAGCCCATGAAGTTCAAGTGGTCGATTATGCGGAGTACGATTCGGACAAGTACTTCAGCGTCGATGCGGGCATGCATCTGAGCGCGGAGGGTTGGGTGTACTACGATTACGCCCTGGACGCGTTCTTCCACGATCGGACGCTCGCAGGGTCGGAGTGATGCAGCCCAACACCAGCGGCACCGTGACGTCGCACCTGGGACGGATGGTGGCATGGCTCTCCGCCAACCGCGTGCTCACCGTCCTCTACTATCTGGCAGTGATGTTGGGACTGGTGGTGCTCTACGGTCGAGGCGATACCTCGACGGTGGGCTTCATCTACCAAGCCTTCTAGGAGCGGCGGCGACGGACATCCTTCGGGTCATCGACGAATGGAGCCGGCGGGCACCGGATCGAGTCGCGCATCGCAGCGGTGATCGCAGCCTGACGTACGCGCAGCTACGCCAACGCTCCGACGCGCTGGCGGCGCGGTTAGCGCGTTCCCTGCCGGACGACGGATCGCCGGTGGCGGTCTGTGGCCACAAGGAGCCCGAGTTGCTCATCGCCTTCCTCGCGGCGGTCAAGGCAGGACATCCGTACGTTCCCATCGACGACGCGCTGCCGCCGCAACGCATCGCACGCATCGTGGCGGCGGCCGGGTGCCGCGCGACACTGACCCCGGAGACGATCGCGGCGGCGGCGAACCGCGCCGAGGCCGCACCGGAAAGACCACACACGTCCTCCACTCCCTACTACATCATGTTCACCTCCGGCAGTACCGGCGATCCGAAAGGCGTGATCATTACCCGGCGCTGTCTCAGCAGCTTTCTGGCATGGCTGCTGGCGGAGCAACGCTTCGCGGAGGGCGAGACATTCCTGAACCAGGTGTCCTATTCGTTCGACGTGTCGGTCATGGACACCTACGCCGCGCTCCTGACCGGCGGCACGGTGTTCAGCATCACCCGGGACGACATCAACGATCCAAAGCGGCTCTACCGAACGCTGCGGGCATCCGAGGTGACGACCTGGGTGTCGACGCCGTCGTTCGCCGGCATGTGTCTCGCCGAACGAGGCTTTGCCGCGTCCATGCTCCCGCGCGTGCGCCGCTTTCTGTTTTGCGGGGAGGCGCTGCCGCCGGCGGTCGCCGGGCAGCTGCTGGAGCGCTTTCCCGATGCCGAAGTGTGGAACACCTACGGTCCCACCGAGACCACGGTGGCGACGTCATCGGTGCGCGTCGATCGCAATATGCTGACCCGCTATGCCGCTCTGCCGATCGGCCGGGCAATGCCCGGCACTCGCCTGGTCGTCGTCGATGAACGTGGCGCGCCTGTGGCGGCCGGCGACCGTGGGGAGATCGTCATAGCCGGCCCAAATGTGAGCCCCGGGTACATTGGGAGAGCGGAGCTCACAGCACGTTCGTTCCATGAACTGGATGGCGCGCCGGCGTATCGTACCGGTGATTGGGGGCACTATGAGGACGGCCTGCTGTTCTGTGACGGCCGTATGGATGATCAGATCAAGTTGCACGGCTACCGCGTCGAGTTGGGTGACGTCGAAGCCAATCTGCGAAGCGTGCCCGGCGTGCGAGACGTGGTGGTCCTCCCGATCGTGAAGAATGATCGACCGGAATCCCTGGCCGCGTTTGTGGTGCTGAGCGAACGCCCGCCGGGCTCCGACTTCGAGGTGTCTCGCGCGCTGCGGACGCGCTTGGCCGAGCGTCTGCCGGCCTACATGTTGCCGCGCCGGTTCTTCTTCCTGGAGAACCTTCCGATGACGCCCAACGGGAAGGCTGACCGCCGCCAGCTCGCCGCGCGGCTCACATGATCCCGTACGCTGATTTCCTGTACTTCGGCGTGCTCCTGTACGTGGTCGTCCCGACCCTCGTGCTCGGCCTCTGCGGCCGGGCGTCGGGGCGCTGGATCCTGATCGCGACCGCGGCGATGTTGGTCGTGCAGTACGGCGGCAGCATACACATCTCGGCCGGCATTGAGGTCCGCGAGATCTGGCTTGTCGCCGGCTACGCCCTCTTGCAGTGGGCTGTGGCGCTCGGCTTCCTGCAGAGCCGGGGACGCACGAGTCGACGCGCGCCGTTCTACGCCGCCATCCTGCTGTCCGTCTCGCCTCTGGCGGTGGCCAAGTACGTGCCGCTCGTGGCGCCACACTGTCAATTCGGCTTCCTGGGCATCTCGTACGTGACCTTTCGCAGCCTCGACGTGATCATCTGTGTGCAGGATCGGCTGCTCACGTCGTTACCAGCGTGGCAGTTCCTGGCGTACTTGTTCTTCTTCGGGACGGTGTCGTCGGGGCCCATCGATCGCTACCGGCGCTTCGCCGCGGACTGGCAACGCCGACGGACGCGCGCGGAGTTCCTCCAGGACCTGGACGGTGCGGCGCACCGCATCGTCACGGGGTTCTTCTACAAGTTCATTGTGGCCGCCCTAGTCAAGCAGCACTGGCTGGATCCGGTTACCGCCCGGGACGGTGCGCTGAGCATGCTGTCGTATATGTACGCGTACAGCTTCTACCTGTTCTTCGACTTCGCCGGCTACAGCGCCTTCGCCATCGGGGTCAGTTACCTGTTCGGAATCCACACCCCGGAGAATTTCAACCGACCGTTCTTGGCGGCGAACATCCGTGACTTCTGGAATCGCTGGCACATCACGCTCTCGTGGTGGTTGCGCGATCACGTCTACATGCGCTTCGTGATGGCGGCGACCAAGGGGCGTTGGTTCAGGAGCCGTTACCTGGCATCGTACCTCGGCCTCTTCCTCGCCTTCGGACTGATGGGTCTATGGCATGGTACGGCACCCCATTATGTCCTCTATGGCCTGTACCACGGGGCGCTGCTGTCAGCGCACGAGGCCTTCGCCCGCTGGAACAAGCAGCGCAAGCTGTGGGGTGAGGGCACGCTCTGGCGGCTTGCCGGAACGTTCGGAACGTTCAACTGCGTTTGCTTTGGCTTCCTCCTGTTCTCGGGACACCTGACGGCGGCGACCGGTTCCGGCGGTGCAGGGATGGCCGACGCGCATGCGTACGACGGACGCTTCGAACAGACGAGCTGCGACGAGATCGGCGGCTGGGCCTGGGACAGCCGCAACCCGCAGGCGTCGGTCAGCGTCGACATCTACGCCGACGACACGCTGCTCGGCACCGTCCCGGCGGATCTGTTTCGTCCCGATCTTGCCACCGCGGGAAAAGGCACGGGCGCGCACGCGTTCATCTACGTCCTCCCGAACCGGGTGAAGGACGCCCGGCCGCATCAGACCAGCGTCAGGATCTCGGGCACCACGATCGCGCTGGGCGACGGGCCGAGAACGGTCGTGTGCGTGATGGGCGTGAAGGGGCTGGACGGCTACGCCGGCGCCCATGACGGCGCGGATTGCCAGCGCATCAGCGGCTGGGCGTGGGACGCGACGCGGCCGGACGCCGCCGTCGCGGTGGACGTGTACGACGACACCACGCTGCTGGCGACTGTCCCGGCGGATCAGTTTCGTGGCGAGCTACGCGACGCCGGGTACGGGAATGGCGCACATGGATTCACCTACGCGCCGCCCTCGCAACTGCGCGATGGCCGACCGCACGCCGTCGTCGTACACATCTCCGGCAGTAATGTTCCACTGCTGCACACGCCGCGCCGGCTCACCTGTCCCGAGCCCTCCGCACAGGCCTTGGCCACCCCTGCGCCGACACCTACTCCAGGCCCGACTCCCGCCAGTGGTCTTGACCGCATCCTGCCGCCCGGCACGGTGCGCTCGTATACCGACAACCGCGATGGGACGGTCAGCGACCTCGGCACCGGGCTCATGTGGGAGAAGAAGATCCAGCTCGATGAGCGTGTCGACGCCGCGAACCTGCACGACGCCGACAACTGCTACCCGTGGGGCGGGACCTGTGCGACGGGCGACGCGGCCTGCGCGATCGACGCCGATTGCGGCGGCAACGGCCCGTGCACTGCCGAGGATTGCCAGGCGGCAGCCCCCGACGGCCTGACGATCTTCAAGTGGATCGAGCGACTGAACGCCGTCGGCTTCGCCGGGCACAGTGACTGGCGGATGCCGACCGCGCAGGAGCTGTACAGCATCGTCAATCCGCTCGAGGACGGCGACCCGGCGACGCGTGCCACCTTCAACGGCTCGTCCTGCGGCAGCGCCTGCGACGATGTGCGCGATCCCGCCTGTAGCTGCACCCAGTCCGGTCTGTATTGGGCGGCGTCGAAATTCGCGCCCGGTCCGGACGAGTCGTGGATGATGCTCTTCTATTGCAACGGCAATCTGTTCCTCGATCTCAAGTCCAACAGGTTCTATGTCCGGGCCGTGCGTAGTGGCCCCTGAGCGTGCGTTGACCGGGCGCGGCTCCCTCATGTATGGCTTGAAGGACCGCAGTGAATCCATCGCATCGCGACCGGTGCCTCTCCGTTGAGGCCGGGCGCGGTCGTGGACCAACACCACGCAACCAGGCGATGCCGACCACCGGCCCCCCCGTACGACAGCATGCCTTGCGGCTCGTTGCGTTTGGCGTGTTGGGAGCGCTGGTACTCATCGAGCTTGCGGTGCGCATCGCCACGGGCACGGTGTTCGCGTTGCATGGCAAGGATAGCGATAGCTACGTCACGATCGATCCGCTGGTCGGACGTATCCCGAAGCCGGGCATTAGGGTGCGCCATCCGAACGGCTTCAACATCAACATCGGCGACCATGGCACGCGCAGTAACGGCGATGACCGTCCGCGTGCCGAGCGACCGTTGACGCTCGTCGTCGGTGACTCGTTTGCCTTCGGCGACGGAGTCAATGACGAGGAGTCCTGGCCGGCGGTCCTCGAGCGGCTGACGGGACGGCGAGTCATCAACGCGGCCGTTCCCGGCTTCGGCCTCGATCAGGCGGTGCTGCGCGCCGAACAGCTCGCCGCGGTGTACGCGCCCGACGTCATCGTCGCCGGCTTCATTCCGCATGACATCCTGCGCTGCGAGCTGTCGTACTGGTCGGGCCACGCGAAGCCGTATTTCGACGTCGACGCCGGCGGCCTCAGTCTCCATCCGGCGGCGCCGCCGTCCGGGTCGGTACTGGCGCCGCTCAAGCGTCTCCTCTCGGTGAGCATCACCCTGGATCGCTTCTTTCCGAAGTTCCTCTACTGGGAAGGTCCGGAACAGATGGCGGCGCATCAACGCGGACGGGAAGTCGCGTGCCGGTTGATGCAGCGGCTCGTCACCCTCGGCGAAACCCGTCACGCGCAGATCGTCGTGGTCGCTCAGCCACAGCAGCCAACTGCGACAGAGGAGCAACGGGAGCTCAAGGATGGGCTGCTGACGTGTGCCGCCGCAGCGCACGTGCTCGCCGTGGATCTCTTTCCTCCCCTGGACCGGCTTTCCCCTGAGCAACGGGCGCAGCTCTTCGAGCGCCACATGACGGCCGCGGGCAATCGCTTCGTCGCTACCGAGCTGGCCAGCTTCCTCGAGCGCCATCCGGCGCCGCACGACGACGCTCAGTGAGTCGACGGTGCCGGCCCGTAGCAGAGATCGTAGACGGGCTGGCAGCGGTCGAGGTTGTCGTCTCCCCAGGCACGCTCCAAGTTCGGGCCATCGGCGCCAGTTCGCCTCAGCAGATCCATTCGCATCGCCGCCCAGAACCCATTCATGGGCGGCTCGCGTACCGTGCAGCGGGGCCGGCCGAGGCCTGGCGGTGAAACGATGCGCGTGTAGATGTCGCCCAGCACAAGGCACTCCGTCTGCACGGCCGCCTCGCAGAGCCCCGCGAGCTCGGCGCTCTCGAAGTCTCGGCAGGCGCTCGTGTCACCCTTGCGGTGCGTGCCGTACTCATAGGCATACGCTCGGCGTTCAGGTTCACTGAGATCTGCGGGCGGCTCGCCTGTGACGTGCCCCTTCTGCCTCCAACTCAGCTCGCGGGCGATGCCGCCGACGCAATCGACGCGCTGCAGGTCGTCGGAAAGCGATCGGCAACGCGCGAGGGCGTGCTGCTCGCGCGTGTAGCCGGGCGGCGCCAAGCCGTAGTCTTGCTCGCGTTCGAACCCCTCCGCAAAGCGCCAGGAGCAGGCCGCGCCCACCTCGTTGCGCCACAGCGCCGAGACCTTCGCGAACCCCCACGTCGTCGCATCGGGTCGGTACAGTACCAGAGTCATCGCGATTGCTGCGCCAGCCGCCCAACGGCCGGCGGTGCGACCCCAATGTTCGATCGCGTACGCGTACACGCGAGCCACGAGCAGCGCGTAGAGCACGACGATGGGCGGATAGCCGTAGATGACGTAGGCATCGAGACCGTTCTTCGCCATCACCGCGAGTTCCGTGAGGTGGGCACAACTCACCGCCAGCACGATGCCGAGAATGATCGGGACGGCGTGCGGGAAGGGCTGGGCAGCGCCTGACCACCCGGCCCGGCGCGCTTGCCGCAGGGAGCGAACGAACAAGGCTAAACCGCTGCCGAGGGCCGCCGCCCACACGCCCAGCAGCCCGATGCGATATTCGCCCAGGAAGCAGATGGTGTTCAGAAAGGCGCGCGGAAACACCTGCGCGTTCCGGTCGGCCTTGGATGCCATGGTCATCCAGCCCATCAGGTCACGGCCGGCGGCATGCTGCCGGGCGATCGTCAGCAGCTCCGGGGCCAGTCCAATGAGGAAGCCGCCGGCAGCAGCCGCCAACCGGCGCGGGGACCGCCACGCGAGCACGACCTCGGCCGCCGCGAGCACCGGCAACACCAGGACGGTCCCCTTGTTCAGGTACAACGCAAGGCCGACCACAGCCCACAGGGCCGCGGTGCGCGCCGCCGACCGGGTGTGCAGGCGCCGCGAGAACAGCGCCAGGAGGATGACGTCGATGGCGGAGCCCTCGGCGTGGTTGCCGACGGCGTACATCGAGAAGAGCGTGAACTCTCGAGGTGCCAGGGCTATCGCGATCACCAGCGCCGTGGTGGCAGCAAACCGCACCGATCGACTCGTCAGGCCGAGCTCCTCGAGACAGGCGCGGAGAAGCCACAGCATCGCGACGGCGCCGGCGGCGGAAATCACGTGCGTGACCAGCTTGAGTGCGAGGACGTTGCGGCCGAGCAGTGAGAAGGAGAGCGCCGCGAGCACGCCACTGAAGAACGACCCATTGTCGTATTCATTCGGCGCGTAGACGAGGAGCGGAAAGCGTACCCCGTGCGTCAGGATGTCGACGGCGATCCCGCCGATGTGACACTCCTGATCCATCTGCACGACGAGGTGGCCGCGGGCCACGAACCGCGTGAGGAACAGCAAGGCCGCGAACCCCGCGAGCTCGGCGAGCAGACGTGCCGTGGTGCGCACCGATGATGGTTTCCGGCCATCGGCGAATGAGAGTGACATTCGCTCCGGTTGTCAGCGTTTCGGTGGTGGGTTGAGTCGACAGGCGGGCCGATCGCTCGCTCGCGCAACGGGGAAGACCAAACGCAATGCCTCTGAGACAAGCCTCCCATACCCGTTGGCGGCGGGGCGGGTCAAGCCGAGGTCGTTCCCATGCACTCCAGTGTCCGCGAGCCGTATCTCCTTGAGATCTTTCTTGACCCAGTCCGTCAAGACGTGGGATAAGAATCGTACGCTATGTCCGCGCGTGAATCGGATTTGCGGTCCGTGGTCAGCCGCCATCTTCCTGATCAACCCCCGTGCTGAGCGGACTCGGTACGCGCGGCGCCGTGCCATGCAGGGTGCAACTTGAACGCTGCCGGGCATAAGGTCCTGATCACCGGAGGCAGCGCAACGCTCGCTGCAGCGTTCGCCACGCGGTGGCTGGCGGGCGGGGGCGAGGCGGTTGTGCTTGCCGCGGGCGCGTACCGTGGCCTCGTCGAAGCCCCACCCAAGCTCGTGGTGGCGCCGAGCGACACCGGCACCGACGGCCAAGTGCGTCGCTGGGCTGCACAGTGCGACCTGGTTGTCCACTTCGTTGTCGACGACGGTGGCGAGGATCGGGCCCGCACCGAAGATGTGCTCGACGCGAACATCCTGGGAACGCGCAGCGTCTTGCGTGTGTGCGTCGAGACCGCACGCCCCGTGCTGCTCGCCGGTGTCGACGGAGCGTTGCACTTCAACCGGCGTTCGACCGGGCAAGTGGCGAGCCTGGTTGCCGAGGAGTACGCCGCCGCTCTCGCTCGACGCGGGTTGCACTACGCCATCGTGCGGTGCGGTAACGTCTACGGGCCCCGGATCAGTAGTCCAGGCGGCGGTGGGGTCATCGGTCACTTCTTGGCGTGTATCCGGGACGGCAAACCGCTGAACGTCGGGCACGGCGGGCACGCCATGAGTCCGTGGTGCTTCGTGGACGACGCCGTCGATGCGACCGCGCGGGTGGCCGAGTCGCTCTTGGAGTCCGATACACTGCTGGGGCGGACGGTCACCGTGCGGAGCGGCGAAGCAGTGAGCATCGCGCAGTTGGCCGAGCGCATGGCGCGCTTGTCGGGCCGCGCGCCGGGCGGGCCGGTGGGCGGTGCCGCGCGTTGTACGGCCGACCGAGATGACACCTGCGATGCCGGTGCGATTGGCGGCGCGGTCACGGGGTTCGAGACGCACACGTCTTTGGACGACGGGCTTCGTCAGACGTTGGCGGAGTGGGGGCTGCTGTCGTCCGCCGAAGAGCCGGCGCCCGCCGCGGTCGACCGCGAGCGCGTGGCATGGGTCCGGCCGGTCTTCGAAGCGGATGACGCGTTGCTCGCCGATATTCGGGAGACGCTGGTGTCGGGACACGTCACCAACAACGGTCTCCACCTGCGCGACTTCGAGCGGCAGGTCGCCGCGTATCTCGGTGTCGAAGACTGTGTCGCTGTTTCGTCTGGGAGCACCGCATTGCTGCTGGCCACGCACGCCCTCGGTCTCGCCGGAGCCAAAGTGGTGCTGCCGTCGTTTACGTTTATCGCCACCCTGAATGCGGTCGTGCACAACGGCATGACGCCGGTGTTCTGCGACATCGAGCCCGATACGTGGACCCTCAGCCCGACGCATCTGAGCCGTCTGCTCGCGGCCGATCCGGCGATTCGGCTCGTCATCCCGGTCAACGTCTTCGGCGTCCCGCCCGACTTGCGGGCGATCCGAGGTGTCCTGGACGGAACCGACGCCGTGCTGATGCTGGACGACGCGCACGGCCTCGGGACCGAGCGCGAGGGCTGCCGCTGCGGGCCCGAGCCGGCGGTGCGTGCCTACAGCTTTCACGCGACGAAAACGTTGCCCGCCGTCGAGGGCGGAGCGGTAGTTGCCTCCGACCCGCACCTGCTGGCGGAGGTCAGACGTCTGCGCAATCATGGCGTCGCCAGCGACCCGCTGGCGACGATGCCGGGATACAATGCAAAGATGAGCGAGTTGCACGCAGCCGTGGGGCTCAGGTCGCTGCGGGGACTCGCTGCGGCGCTGGCGCGTCGGCGGCAGTACGCGGAGCGTTTGCGCCGCACCTTGATACAGGACTGTGGGTCGACATTCACCGTTCAAGGCATACCCGATTCGGTCCGGTCCAATTTCCAGAATCTCGGTGTGCTCTGCCGGCGCCGCGGGCGCGCCGACGCGAGTGCCGTGCAGGCGGCACTCGACCGCAGGGGCATCGAGACACGTCGCTACTTCTGGCCACCGTTGCACCAGCTGCCCGCCTATAGCGGCCGCTTTTCGTTGCCCGTCACGGATGAAGTTGGGGCGGCCATCCTCTGCCTACCGCTGCACAGTTGGATGGACGCGTCAGTGCTGGACCGTCTCGAAGCGGCGCTACGGCGCGTCGCCTTGGCGCCGGACGAGTGAGGCGACCGATGCTGAGTATCGTGGCACCGGTCTACAACGAAGCATCGATCTTGCGCGAGTTCGTGGCACGCTGCACGCGGGCGGCCGAGCAGCGCGATCTGCCGTTTGAGTTGATCATCGTCGATGACGCCAGCACCGATGACACGCCGGCGGTGCTGGCGGAGCTGGCGCGTGATGCTCGGGTACGTCCCTACCGGTTGCCGTCCAACGCCGGCCAGTTTCGCGCCACGCAGGCGGGCCTGCGTGCGACGCGCGGCACGTGGACCGTCGTGCTCGACGGGGATCTGCAGGACCCGCCCGAGGAGATCCCGCGGTTGGTGGATGCGCTGTCGGGTGCGGCTCCCGCCGTCCTGGCCGTGCTGGCGGTGAAGTCGCATCGCGCGGACCCGATGGTCTTCATGGTGGGACAGTACTTGTTCCATCGAGTGCAATACGCCTTGAGTCGGGTCGCCTTGCCGCGCGGCGCGGGCACCTACTGCGTCATGCGGCGTGCTGTCGCCCGCCGTGTTGCGATGGCCGAGCTGGCGCAAGCCAACTTGGCGGCGGTGGTTGCCGTCGCCGTACAAGCGCTCGGGGGCAAGCTGGCGGCCGTGCCGTACGAAAAGGGACCGCGCTATGATCGCAGCGGTCGCGTCGGTTGGGCGGGCCTCGTCGTTGAGGCGCTCGCCTCATTGGCGGCAACCGGGGCGTTGTCTCGTCTGTTGGCGCTCAAGGCGATCACGCTGAGCGCCGGCGCGGTGGCGTCTGCGGGCCATCCCCGGGCGCGCGTCGCGATGCTCGGGGTCGGAGCGCTGGCGGCCACCTTGGCCGTTGGCGTGGGCCATCGAACGCGACGGGCGCTCGCCGGGGTACGCGCTTCGGATCCCGGCGACGGATGAGCATCGGCCCGCTCGAGTGGCTGGTCGCCAACGGCGCCGTCTGCATCTTGATTGTACTCGTGCTCGGGGGATGGGCGCGCGCGCGTCCGCAGGTGCGCCCGCACGTCGTCGGCGGGGTTGTCTGCGTGGCGCTCGCGGGCTGCGTTCTGCCGCTGCTGTTCTCGCCCGCCGACGTTCCGCTGGGATGGATCACGCCCCTGCAGGAGGGGCGGAGCTTCCGAGACATCCGACAACTGTACGGCCAAACGGCTCATGCTGGCGCGGGATTTTCCACCCTGATTGATTGGCTGAGCGCTCATGCCGTGACGTCGTTGCCCGCGGTGGTTCGCGTAAACATCTGTGTTGCCGTGGTCAATGCGATCCTCTTCTTCTTTGTGGCGAGCTTCGTGCTGGATTCATGGTGGGCGAGCCTGGTGTTCGCGCTCTACTATGCAGGCAATCTGAACACGCTGCACGCTGCCGTGTCGGAAACACCCGCAGCGGTGTGGAGCACCCACTTCTGGCTGGGGTGCATCGCCGCTGCGGTGATTGACGATCAGGCGCACGCGACACCTCGCCTGCGCCGACTCGCGCTGGTCCTGCTTGTGGCGTTGGCGTGGTTGGCGGCGCTGTTGCGCAGCGAGTTGCTGCTGCTCGGAGGGCCCGCGGTCGTCGTGGCGGTCGCGAAGGAGCTCGGTTGGGAAGCGGAGATGCGCCGCGCGGTTCGCGGTGCTGGCCGGCTCGTACGCTCCATCGTCGCCGGCCGGCTGTCGATCTTCGTGCTGGCCACCGCAGCGCTCCTGGCCATGCGGTTCCTGCCGAGGATGGGGCCGGTCTCATATGCGATCGACGGCATCGCCCCGTTGAACCTCTCGTTCCTCCTGATGCCGCAAAAGCTCGGTGTCTTTCTTCCGGTCGGGCTCATCGTCTTGTTCGTTCTGGGACTGGTTCACAGCACCCGCCGGTGGGTCTCCTTCGTCCTGCTCCCGATCACACTGCTCACGCTGTTCAAGACGTACGCCAGCGCGACGCAGGGTGCGTTCGAAGCGTTCCGCTACCTCACGTTCCTCACCCCGGCGGTGTTCTTCCTGGCGCTCTTCGGCTTTCGCGAGCTGTGCGATTGGGCGCAGCGTTGGGCCTGGCCGTCCTGGTGGAAGCGACCGGCCCTGTTGCTGCTCGGCCTCAGCATGCTGGCGTGGCAGCCGTTTGGCCCGCGGGAGACCTTCGGGCGGCGCCACCATGTGCCGGGACTCACGAGCCCCGAGCCACTCTTGGGGCGGAACTTGCAAACGGAAGTCCGCTACGTGCTCGACCTGGTCCGGCGGTACCCGAGCTGCGTGTTTCTGGTCAAGGCGCAGCGTGACGAGTCGAGGCTCGACGGACCTCCCCGCTACCGGTGGGGCGCATTCGGAGCCCCGGTGAGAGAATTCAAGGAGATGCTGGACACGGGCGAAAGCCCGGAGCAGGTTGCGGCGAAGCTGGTGCCGGGCGCGGCATGCGTGTTGTTCTACCGCAGCCTGGATTGCGACCTCGTCGATTCCGACGGCTGTCAGGCGGAGACGCACGGCCGGGTCGCGCTGGAAGAACGGGTGGTAGGAGATCTGCCGTACAGCGACATCAGCGAATACGGTGAGCATCGCGCCGAAATCCACCTCGGCGTGTTTCCGATCGGGCCGCCACCCACGCGCGACAGTCAGTCCTGATGTGACGTCGCCTCAACGCGCCGCCGCCGCAGCGCAAGGGGCATCGGTGCGGCGTCGTGTGCCTCACTGCGAAGGGACTACATCGGCGACAGCCAAGCCCCGCCGCCGCCGCACGCGTTGCTCCGCCGCCAGCCCCGTTGCGAGCACGATAATACCGGCGGCCAGCGCGGCGAGGCCGGCCGGGGTGAGGCGCCCCAGATGGTACGACGCTGCTGCAACGCTGACGACGAAGAGCGGCAGCGCGATCACCACCGATGTCCGAAACGGCGCCAATCGAACGCCCAGCCGCAGCAGCTGGCGCGCGATCCGCAGCGTATCGCGAACCGGGCGGACTTTGCTGCGACCGAGGCGCGGCATGTAGTCCACCGGCTCGAAGCGGACGACCAGGCGCTCCAAGATCGACGCGACGGTGATCGTCGTGGTGAAGCTGAAGCCGTCCGGCAGCAGTGGCAGGAAGCGCTCCCCGACGCTGCGCTGGAAGACCCGCAAGCCGCTGTTGAGGTCGGGGATGGGTGTGCCGGTGATCCACTGGGCGAACTGACGGAAGCACCACTTCGCCACGCTGCGCGCCGGGGCCGAGTGCACGTGCCGCCCAATGCGTGCGCCGACGACCATGCTCGCCGTCGCACAGCGATCGACCAGCGCTGGGATGGCTGCCGGCGAATAGGTTCCGTCGGCGTCCATCACGGCGACGAGCGCGTGGCGCGCCGCTTTGATGCCCGCCTTGAGGGCGGCGCCATAGCCGCGGTTTTCGGCATGATGGACGACGGTGACGTCGTCGCAGGCCTCCAGGATGCGCGGCGTTGCGTCGGTCGAGCCGTCGTTGACCACGATGATCTCGTAGGGTCGGCCGCATGGCTTCAACGCGCTCCGCAACGCGTCGAGGGTGGCAAGCAGCCCCTCTTCCTCGTCAAATGCGGGAAGCACGACGCTAAACGCGGAGCGCTCCGAGGCGCACATCAGCCTGTTTTCCCGACCGTCGGCGTCCGCGAGCGCGCGCAGCCACTCCGTGGCGCTCGGTGCCGGGTGGTGAGGCCGCGAATCCGCGTACGATGAAGGAGGGGTCCCAAGGACCGTAAGAAAAGCCGATCTGTGGGAGCGAGTCAATGTGAATCTGGCGGTGGGCGGTTCACGGCTACGTGGCGCGTGCCCGGCCGCGCCGGCCGCGCGGATGAGGTGGCTGGACTGTCTCGATCGCCGTGCCCTTGCCGAGCCTGACGGTACGGTCTACGGTGGCGCCTTCGACCGGCACGTGCTGGAGCCGCGCTGCTACGAAAGACGATGGAGCCCAAACCGATCAAACGCACGCTGGATGGTGTCGTGCGCCAGCTGTTGGAACCGCTGTGGGGCGACCAACTCGCATCCTCCGGCTGGCAGTTGGTCAGCTGGGACGCGGAGCAGGGAATCTGTCTGACGTTTGAGAATGCGCGCGGCTGCGTGCTCGTGGAGCTCGAGGAACGGAACGATCGCCTGTCGTGCTACGCGCGCACAGGTCGGTTCAACGTCTGTGCCCGCCGTCAGCTCGAAGGCGCTCCGCTCTCCGATGCCGATCGCCGTTTTGTCGATGGTGTCGTCGCAGCCGTGAAGCAGCGCGAAGCTGCACTGCCGAGCGGGGACCGACCGCCAACCGAGCGGCGGACCGTGATCCGCGAAATCCTCGTGGACCGCGTGCTGATGCCGGAAGGCAAGGACCAGTACTACATCAATCCGTACGTCGGCTGCATGATCGCCTGCCCCTATTGTTACGTCATCGATCGGGCGGATTTTTCGCGGCGCTTGGAGGGCTTGCCGCACCTTCCATGGGGGCACTATCTGGACGTCAAGATCAATGCGGCCGAGGTGCTGCGATGTGAGACGCGGACCACACGAGGCGGGATCGTTCGGCTGAGCCCGATTCTGACCGACCCCTACCAATCGGTGGAGCGGCGCTTTCGGATCACGCGCCAATGTCTGGAGGTACTACTCACGACCGACCTCGCGGCGGTCATCCTCACGCGCGCGCCGCGCATTCTCGATGACCTCGAGCTCTTGAGGCGCTTTCGGCGCGCCGCCGTTGGCTTCAGTATTCCAACCGACGCGGACGAGTATCGACGCATCTTCGAGCCCCATGCCGATCCGATCGACGAGCGACTCGAGGCGCTGCGAGCTTTTCATGCCGCCGGCGTGCGAACGTTCGCCGTCGTGCAACCGGTGCTGCCGATGAACGTCGAGCGGCTCGTGGAGCAGGTGGCGCCCTTCGTCCGCGTGGTTCGTCTCGACCGGATGTACGTCGGCGAGCGCGTCAAGCACTTGTATGACGAGCATGGTCTCGCCGAGTTCGCCACCGAGGCATTCGCGGATCGCACCATTCGTCAGCTCACCCTGGCGTTCCAATCGCGCGGCGTCCGCGTCGATGCGCTGGACAGCATGGAGCCGCTGCTGGCGGACGGTTGAACGTCTGAGATTGACAGTGTTGGCCGGAACTTGGTAGCAGGCCGCTCGGGTCCATCGAGGTTGCCAGCCATTCGCGCAGACCAAATCCGTTTCGGCATCCTCTGCGTGCTGGGATACGTGGCGCTGTCGTGGGCGGTGCGATTCGACATGCGCCTCGGCGGACAAATCGCATCGCTGCTCTATCCGCTCGATACCTTTTCCATGTACGCCCGGATGCCGGGCGAAGACAGAAGTCTTCTCTTGGTCCGCGACGCACGGGGCGTCGTCCATCGGGTGACGGACTTTCAGTCGTTCAATTGCGCTGAGCCCGTTACCGGAAACGCCGCGCAGTGCGCCGACAAGCGGGGCATCCCGTACCACTACGACGAGCTGGCTCGCTACGTCGAGACGCATGCGGGCTCGGGGGAGATCGCCGTCGAGTTGATTACCCGCACCTGGGACCTGCAACCCTGGGCGGCGCCGACGAAGACTGCAGATTGCATCGTCGCGCACTGCAAGGTCTCGCGATGACTCGTACTCCTGTCGATCGTGCTGCAGTGCTTCGGCGCAGCCTGGCCGCGATCGTTGCGGTGGACGTCGTGTCGTTCGTCTTTTTCCTGCGTGACGCGCGTGTGGCCGCACTTGCCGCCGGTAGCGCCAGCCCGGCGTTTGCCGAGCTGCTGTCCGGGCCGACCGTGGTCGGCGCGGTCGTGCTCATCGGTGTGGCGGGAGCCGCGGGGTTCAGCCGGCGCCCCGGCCGCCTCTGGGAAGGCCTGCTGGCGCTCGGTGCGTTGATCCTGCTCAGCACCGTGCACGCGCAGCTGTTCGGCTCGCCGTGGCGGCACCTCTACTACAGCGGCGTGTGCCTGGCGGGCTGGCTCCTCGGGTTGATGGTCAGTCGGC
>Ga0335082_10001211_pt1 | contig 27497 bp, 23 predicted proteins | sample Lox_Sample_41_FD_206718 | JGI IMG/M metagenome (GOLD analysis project Ga0335082, IMG submission 206718) | Soil microbial communities from Loxahatchee National Wildlife Refuge, Florida, United States - Lox_Sample_4.1 | ecosystem: Environmental > Terrestrial > Soil > Wetlands | place: USA... | reverse complement strand
ACAACATCATCCTGACCACGCGGCCGCACGGAAGCATTCCCACGGCGCTATGGGCCTGTTCGTACTTCGTTTTTATGGGCCAGAAGACCCCGGGGTCCCCAGGGAAGGGGGTCTCCCACATTGGGCCCGAAGGGAGCCGGGCAACCTGAATACATGGTTTTACCTCTTTCCACCCAGCCAATTTCGTCATATACTCGCGCCCGTCTGGTGTGTGGTAACCGGGGGTGAGCCGTGCAGATTTGCGATCTGATAAAAGACCAGGAAATGTACGGAGCGGAGGCCCATGACAGCGTGCTGCAGGTAGTCCAGACCATGGTGGCGCGCAACATTGGCGCAGTCCCGGTGCTGCGGGAAGGCCAACTGGTCGGGATCTTTTCCGAGCGAGATCTCATGGGCCGGGTGGTCGCTGAGGGCCTCGATCCCCGAACTACGCGCGTAGAAGACGTGATGACAGAAGACCCGCTGGCGGTCTGTCCGAGCGAAAACGTGGAAAACTGCATGGGCCTCATGCGACGGCACGGCTTCCGCCACCTGTTGATTTGCGAAGGCAAACGGCTGGTCGGCATCGTTTCCCTGCGCGACGTGCTTTTGCATGATCTGAGTGAGAAAGACCACGAAGTGCGAATGATGCGGGCCTACATCCAGGCGAGTCCGGATATGTGAAGGCGGCGGGCGGCCGGAACCACCTCTAGCGCGACGCAATTACCTTGCCAGACTAACCTCGCCAACCATCAGTAACCATTACCTTCCGATTACTTTGGTTCATTGACCGTTGAACCAGACCTGTTAACGTGGACGTAGCGGGATAGGAACCCGCTTGCTGCGGCTACGATTCAACCCCAATGAACGCTAAAGTCCAGCTAATGTTGTGGATGGCCCACCCCGTCATGGAACTGTCCTTGGCGGCGATCATGGTGTGGCGCAAGTTGCACCGCACGTTTCCCGTCTTCTTTGCCTACATCCTTTGCGAGATCCTGCAGTTTTCCATTCTTTTTCCGATCCATCAATACGGCAGCGATCTCGTGTACTACTACGGGTACTGGATTGGAGCGGCAATCAGCCTGGCAGTCGGATTCATGGTCATCTATGAAATATTTCAGGACGTGTTCCGCCCCTATCACACCCTGAAGGATCTGGGAACGGTCCTGTTCAAGTGGGCGGCCCTGGTGATGATGTTCGTGGCCATTGTGGTGGCGGCGGCCAGCACCGGCGACCAGTCTCCCCTCGGGCAGGCTGTGATCACCGTGCAGCGATGCGTCCGGCTGATCCAATGCGGCCTGATCCTGTTTCTGCTGGTCTTCTCCCGTTACCTGGGGGTCTCCTGGCGGCAGCACAGCTTCGGCATCGTCCTCGGTTTCGGTGGCTACGCCAGCGTGGAATTGGCAGGCAACGCTCTCTATGCCGGCAGACTGATCAATTCTCCGGTCAGCGGCTACTTGTATACTTCCGCCTATGCGTTAACCATCCTGACTTGGCTCGGTTATGCGCTCTTGAAATCGCCGGCCCGCGAAGCCTCACTGAGCCTGATGGCGTCCCACCGCTGGGAGGAGAGCTTGACCGACCTGCAACACCCTGCTGGAGGCGATTCTCTTATTCCCATGTTCGAAGGCATGGTCGACCGTGCCTTCTCTCGCTCCGCCACTGCCCGAGGCTCCGAACCGGCGCCCATCGTGTCCAAGCCGTCCATCCGCAAGGCCCCCGCATCGGCGAAACTGGAACCCACCTTTTCCGGTACGCGCGTCCGCTCGCAAGGATAGCCTTCCCGGTTCTCGTCTCAATTTGAGCAACGATTTCCCGAAAACAGAACTGTTTCCCGAAAAGCGTCATTGGATTTGACACGCCCCTGTATAATGTCTGCCCATCGAGGGTTTCCGCTCCCAGGGGACCCGCACAAGGAGAAAGACCATGAAACGTGCGATCAGGATGTTATTCCTGATGGTAGGCTTAATGTGCACGTACACGGCGCTGGCCACTCCCGTGGTCGCACCGTCGGACGGAGCACCTCCGCCGTTCTGCCCGCCTCGTCAGCCCTGTCGGTAAGGGGTGGGAGAGTAGTCACCGAGGCTCTAACGCGGAGCTGAATATTGCAGGCTGGCTATTGCGTCGAGCAATGCCAGCCTCCTTTTTTGCCTTCTAGCTGGGACCCGCTGCGCGCAGGAGTTGCTGAAGACGACGGGTCAACTCGTCCGCATCGAAGATTGCTGGCTGGCAGGTGAAATCGGAGCACAGGATCGCTGCTGCCCTACCTTGTTTTAGAGCGGGAAGTTCGGGAATCGTAACTGCCAAACTCGGTGGAAGATTCTGCGCAACCGCCTGGGCGGGAGTGAATCGGAGCACGGTCTTCGCCACCGCGAATGGCGCCACCGCCCGCCTGTATAGTTCATCGGCGGCCGCGCCCTCTCCAATCACCAGCACCTGCAGGTGCGGTCGCGAAAGATGCACGCCCGCAATCCCGTAAGTGGCCGCGAATAGTCCGTACTTCCCCGCAACCTGCGCAAACACCTCCAACGTTTGTTCCGCCTTGTCGCGATATCCCGGTTCGTTGGTGTAAGTGTAAAGCCGCAAAAGCGCAATGGCCGCTGCGGGATTCCCGGCGGGAGTCGGAGAATCCTGGAATGGCTTGCGACGGGTATCCAGCACCCCCAGCGGTCGTTCATCTCCGGCGGGTTTCCTGGTGTCGCAGAAGCCACCACCGACAGGATCAAAGAATTGTTCCACCATGCTGTCAGCAATGCGGCGGGCGAATTGAAAGTAGCTCAGATCGGACGTGGCTTCATACCCATCCAGGCAGGCGATCACGGTAAACGCATAGTCATCCAGCACGCCGGAGATTCTGCGCTGCCCAGTCTGCGCGTCAGAGTAGGCGAGCACGTGCCACAGCGTGCCGTCGTGCCAACCCTCGGCCAAAACGCGATCCAGGGTGCGCAAGGCAAAGTGCTTGGCTGCTTCCAGGTCCAGCACGGTTGCGGCTTTGAGGTATGCGGAAACGCACAGCCCGTTCCAGCCGACGTACACCGTCTTATCCACGTAGGGAGTGGGGCGCTTCAGACGGGCCGCCAGCATCTTCGTCTTTGCGGATTGCAATAGTGAACCCGTCTCCTGCGGCACAAGGTTTAACCGCGTGCCGATCTCTTCCAGCGAAGCCCGGACGTAGAGCACGTTCTTGGCTGGGTTGTGGTGCATCTCGCCGATCTCATTGATGTCGTAGTGAAGACCGGCGACTCGCGCTTCGTCCTCCGTGAGGACCGCCTGCGCTTCTTGCAGTGTCCAGGTGAAGTAATCCCCATCATCATCCATGGAGTAATCCGCATCCTGGGAAGCATAAAAACCACCGTGCTCGCGATCGCTCAGCCACTCGTCCATCCAGCGAATGACGTCACGTGCCACTTCCCCGAAGGACTCCGAACTGGTTGCCTGGTAGGCGTGAACGTAATTCTTCAGCAGTTCAGAGTTGTCGTAGCCCATCTTTTCGAAGTGCGGTACCACCCAGCGTTCATCGACTGAGTAGCGGTGGAATCCTCCGGCAAGCTGGTCGTAGACCCCGCCTCGGGCCATCTTTTCGAGTGTGTTCGTAAATACCTTGCGTAACTCCTCGTCTCCTGTACGTACGTAGTGATCGATCAGCAGGTCGAGTGCGGAAGGATGTGGGAACTTGGGAGCGCTGCCAAATCCACCGTTCTGCGGATCGTACATTCCGAGCGCAGACTTCACGATGTCATCGATGATTGCCTTTGAAAACTGGCCGCTCTTCCCGGCGAAGGATTCGGCCTGGGCGATCGTGGTCTCGACCAATCGTGCCTGTTCAACGACATCCTGGTTCTTCTCCCGATATGCGTCCGAAATGGCCAGCAGCACCCGCTTGAAGCTCGGACGACCGTAATGATCATCGGGCGGGAAGTAGGTGCCTCCGTAAAAGGGCTTGCCCTCAGGGGTAAGAAACGCGGTCAGAGGCCATCCGCCTTGCCCACTGATAGAGCTCACCGCCACCTGGTAGCGGCTGTCAATGTCCGGGCGCTCGTCGCGGTCCACCTTCACTGCAATGAATCGCTCGTTGACGATCTGCGCAATCTCCGGGCTATCGTAGGATTCGCGGTCCATGACGTGGCACCAGTGACACCACACGGCGCCAATGTCCAGAAGGATGGGTTTGTTCTCCCGTTGCGCCACGGCAAAGGCTTCCGGTCCCCACTCGTGCCACTGGATCGGCTGGTGCATCGCGGAACGCAGATAGGCAGAGGAGGCGCGGGCGAGGGAATTGAGCATGGAGGTGGACATAGTCCTTATCAGTCTATACGTGCCGCTGGCTTGTGTGTCGGAGGGTTACAGGAACGGCTGCCACTGCGTGCCGTGCCTGGGGGCGGTGAACTTGCCTGCCGGAGCGCCGGTTCTTTCGATGACGGTCAGAAACGGATAACAATGAATCGAGTGGACCGCCGCCTGAAATGGCGTCGCCGACGATTCAACACCCGCAGTGTGAGTACGAAGATCTGTGGCGTTCAGGCTGCGAGCGAGCCCGCTGACGTAGTCGGCGAAGCGCTGGCTGACGCCCTGCACATCTTCGCAGAGATATACCCCGTCCGGACGAAGTTGCGGCAGCAACTCTTCCAGGCTGACGATTTGCTGCTCCGCTTTATGTCCGCCATCGTCGATCACGACATCCAGCGCGGGTACTTTGCTCTTCACCGTTTGCCAGAAGTTGCGGTCAGCCTGATCGCCGATGAAAATCTTGATGGCGTCATCCGCATAAGCCTGACAGGCAGATTCAATGTCTACGCCGTAGACTCTGCACTGCGGCCCAAAATAGTGTCTCCACATCTCCAGGCTTCCGCCGCTGTACACGCCAATTTCGAGAAGATGGACCTCGCGCCCCACAAACTTGCTCAGGTGCCGCTGATAGGCTGCGAAGTAGTGCTGCCATTTCCAGATGCCTCGTCCTTCGTGGTGAGATTCGAAGTATTCCAGCAAGGGATTCGATGCGCTGCTGGCGAGCTCCGCTCTTCCCGTACTCTCGTCTTTCCACTCGCCAGCCAACCGCATCGCTCGTGCCATGGTGGCAGCACCCCTGCAGGCCAGCAAATATGCAACAAGAGATTGTTTCAACGGGGACGGCGTGGCCTTTGCCATGGTTGACTTTTTGTTGGGATAATCAGGGGTCAGTATACGCTGCTGAGTAGTCGAGCCTGGAAAAACGCCTAGTGCATCTCGACCGATATCAGGTCTCCGTCGGCCTTCCCACCAGCCTTGTAGTTCACCGTGACTCCACGATTCTTCCAGTCGCAAGAGAACTGATCTTCTCCGACCAGAGTCAGTTCCTTGTAGTCCGGAGTCAGCAGCCTCAACGTCTTTGCTCCTGCGGAGAGTGTCAACACCGCGGCGGGAGGGTGGGAGCAGTCGACCGCGACCAGCTTCGCCTTGAGATATTGGATGGGGCGCTTGTCGATCTGCGGTTCCGCGGGCGTCTCATCCGAGTTATCCGTGGCTTCCGCCTCGGCCGCCTTTGGGCTTGCCGGTGCATGCGTAGACGCGGTCGCGGGAGAAGCGCTCGGCGCTGCCGCTGAGGCGCTGGAGGTCTGGGCTGCAGCCATACCATATTTCTGCAGCAAGGGCAGGTCTCGCAGAAGGGCACGGGCGCCGTCAGCAACCTGTGCGTCCGGTCCGGCAGCAAGCCGGTTCAACAAGGCGGTCGCTGCATCCCAGTTCTTTCCCGCAAGGTAGATTCGAGCCATTTGCAGCGAATAGCTGGATGTTCGTGAATTGAGCTGCAGTGCCGCCCGGAGGGAATCGGTGGCCGCATGCACGCCGCCGCCTTCGAGTTGCGCCCAGCCGAGCATGTAGTACGCCTCCGCGAATTCCGGGAAACGATCAAGCACAATGTGCAGATCCTCCATCATGTTGGCAAGGCCCTTGGCATTCTGCGGAGTAGCTTGGAATTCGTCAAACTTCATCACCGCCTGGTAGTAGTGCGCCCACGGATCCTTCGGGTCCAGTTCTAGTGCCTTGAAGATTTCCTCGCGCGCTGGATCGGCCTCCTTGCGGACCATGTGGTCCCAACCGAGAGCCCGGTGAGCGATGGCCGTCTCCGTTCGTGAGTCTGCCGCGAGTGTTTCCAGTTCGCGGCGTGCCGGCTCGCGGTGCTCCGGCATGCGAAGGCTCATTTCGGCTAGGGCCGCCTGGGCATAGAATGCGAGCGTTTCGTGCAAGCTGGTTCCGACCACGTCCGCGGCCTCCGGGACAAGGGACTGCGTGCCGGGAGGCGGGCTGCTGGCGTCGGATTTGGCAGTAGGTTGCTTCTGCAGCGACTGAAAGTAGTCTTTGACCGCCTGGCCTAGTTGGGCTGAACTCTCGCCGAATGCCTTCTGCACTGCCTCTTCCACGGAGAGTTTCTCGTTCGCGACCAGCCCAAGGTAGGCCCCGGTTTCGGGTAGCTTGTTGTTCGCGATCAGGTAATTCATCACGATCCAGGCTTGTGCGTGGAACAGGGTGCGACGGCTCCCGGGGGTCTCGGCGTTGCCGGCCTGGCTGCCGAAAAATTCCGGGATCGTCAGCCACTGGGCATGGCTGAGCAAATCCATAAACGAAGCGGCCGGTTCACTTCCCGGTTTGGCTGGCAAAGCCATTGGATCGCCGCCGATTTGAGCCTTAGTGTCCGACAAGTACAAACTGGCGAAGTACTCGGCGAATCCCGTGTCAAACCACTTCTGCGTGGGCGGGTAGTTGTAATGCAGCAGGTAGCTGGCAAAATCGTACGAGATGGACCGCCAGCTGTCGCCTTTCGAGAGGTTCAATACAAAATAAACGCGATCATCTCCTGGGAGGGAGAACCCACCGCGCGCAATGCCCTCATCCGGCCGGGTCGGGCACACCTGCGAGAACGCGTCATCGGTCTTCAGGGCGATGATGTCGATCGGTTTGGACAGATTCACGCGGCTCCTCATCAACAGCTGGGCGAAGACGTCGCGCATCTGCTCGAAACGCACCAGGACCTCGTGGCCGCTTGCTTCGTCGGCGTTGGTGAGCAGTGAAAAATGCGAGGAGTCGAGGCGCTGCCAGCGAGGTTCGGCGGCCTGGGCGGTTAAGGCGGTCAAGCCCATCAAGGCGGCCACCAAAACCCGACGCAGGTAAGATTCGGAGCGCATGCTGCAGTGATGGATGCAGAGCCCTACTGTTGGAGATGCTAGCACGCTGGTATGGAAGGCCCCACTTTGGTTGATCTTAGAAAAACCGGTTCTCAGTTCACGGTTCTCAGCTCTCAGACTCCAGTTTAGTTCTTGCCCAGCGGACGTGCTCGGCCACGACAACGTCTTCATCTGCCGTGAGTCTTTCCAGCAGTGGCAGAAAGCGCCGGTCACGGCTATTCCCCATCGCGATGACTGCGTTCCGGCGCAGGCCGTTGCGTTTGGCGCGGCGAATAGGAGACCGGCGAAACTTTTCCTGGAACTCTTCCGGACTCAACTCTGCAAGCCCCTCCAATGCCGGGTTGACCAGGGCCTCGCGCGGTTGAAATTCGTCGGCTGGCGTCGCGGGTGCCTTCCGGTTCCATGGGCAAACGTCCTGGCAAATGTCACAGCCGAAGATGTGCCGTCCCATCCCTGCGCGCAGATCTTCCGGAATGGCTCCTCGTTTCTCGATGGTGAGATAGGAGATGCACTTGTTGGAGTCGAGCTGGTAAGGGGCGATCAGTGCGTCCGTCGGGCAGGCGTCGATGCAGCGGGTACAAGTGCCGCAGCGATCCGGGGCGGGCAGGTCAGGTGCAAGCTCGAGCGAGGTCAGGATCACACCTAGGAAAAGCCATGAGCCCATTTTCTGATTCAAGATGCAGGTGTTCTTCCCGATCCATCCGATGCCGGCATACTTGGCATACACACGCTCGACGAGTGGCCCGGTGTCAACGTAGCAGAGGGTCTGGAGTTCACCCGGGCGGGTGCCCCATCCTTTCGCGCCTTGTGCGAAAGGGTGGGGAAACACTTCTTTCAGCTGGCTTTCCACCATTCTGAGCCGGCGCATGACGGCTTCGTGGTAGTCCTCCCGGCTCCACGCGTAGCGGGAAATCCAGCCTCGGTCGGAATCTTCTATTTGGGTCGAATAAGGATGTGCCGTGTTGTAGTTGATGGCGCAGACAATCACACTGCGCGCCCAGGGTGCGACCGACTGCAGAGAAGCCCGTTTGAGGTTCCCGGCCTCGTCCCGCGCCTCCATATACTTCATCTCTCCGGCGCGACCTGCGGCAATCCATGGAGGGAAGTGTTGCAGCTCAGGGAACTCGCGAACCCGGGCAATTCCCGCCAGCTCGAAACCAGCATCCTGGGCAGCTTGCTTCACTAGGGCCGCGATGTCACCCGCATTCACGGCTCCAGAATACAGGTTTACCGTGCGCGACGCGGGCCGTCACGCATGGGTGATCGGGAGCATCTTTGCCGCGAACCTACTCTTTCGGACTCCGGCTGAACACTAGCCGTTGCGGGTTCCAGCTGTGCACTTCTTTCTCAAAGTCCCGTGTCGCAGGCTCCTGCGTACAGGGTCTCGGTTCCTGTCCCTCCGCTTCCAGGTGGTGCGTCAGGCAGGTTTCGAGTTTCTGCCGCAGATTGCTGTCGTTGATCAGTCCCAGCAGCTCGGCGCGGTGCATCGCATCCAGCCCCTGGAGTAACGGGCACTTGAGAAGATCTTCTTCTTTCATGGTTGCCTCACCTTCCGGGCGCCTACCAACGCCCGGTCGTCAGATATTCGTGAATCGATTTCGCCGCCCGCCGTCCAGCTCCCATCGCCAGGATGACGGTCGCACTGCCGGTCACGATGTCTCCTCCGGCAAAAACTCCGCGCCGCGATGTCTTCTGCGTCATCGCATCGGCCTCGATGTAATTACGCTTGTTAGTCGCAAGACCGGGGGTTGTGCTCTGAATCAGCGGGTTGGCGCTCGTGCCGATGGCAATTACGGCAACTGCCAGCGGCAGATCGAACTCCGAACCTGCCATGGGAACCGGCCGGCGACGCCCTGACGCATCCGGCTCACCCAACTCCATACGCACGCAGCGCGCGACCCTCAGCCAGCCCTTTTCGTCCGCCAGGAATTCGATGGGCGCGGTCAGCATGTGGAACTCGATCCCTTCTTCCTTGGCGTGTTTGACCTCTTCCTTGCGCGCCGGCATCTCAGCTTCGCTGCGGCGATACAGCACATACGCCTTGCGTGCGCCCAAACGCAGCGCCGACCGGATCGCATCCAGCGCCGTATTGCCTCCGCCAATCACCGCGACGTCCTTGCCCCGGAAGTCCACCATCGGCTCGTCGTAGTTCGGGAACTCATACGCATGCATCAGGTTGATGCGGGTCAGAAATTCGTTGGCGGAATAGACTCCGTTGAAGTGCTCACCCGGAATCCCCATGAACTGCGGCAATCCCGCCCCCGTGCCGATGAACACCGCGTCGTATCCTTCCTCCTCCATGAGTTCGTTGATCGTTACGGTTTTGCCGACTACCACGTTGGTCTCAAACTGCACGCCCATGGCGCGCATGTAGTCGATCTGCTCGCGGATGATCTGTTTGGGCAGGCGGAACTCCGGAATGCCGTAGACCAGCACGCCGCCCAGTTCGTGCAGGGCTTCGAACACGCGGACCTCATGGCCCTTCTGCACCAGGTCGCCCGCTGCCGTCAGCGCGGATGGCCCGCTGCCCACGATGGCGACTTTCTTCCCGCTGGGCGAGGCCTTCTTGATATTCTTTGGATCCATGTTGCGCTGCTCGTAGTCAGCCACAAAGCGCTCCAGGTACCCAATCCCCAGGGGCGTGACCTTCTTGCCCATCAGGCAGCCACCTTCGCAGTGGTCTTCTTGCGGGCACACCCGCCCGGTGATGGCGGGCAGCACATTGTCTTCACGGATTTTGGCCGCAGCTCCCATGTAGTCTCCGGCCACAATCAGCTGCACGAACTCTTTGACCTTGACTCCGACCGGACAATCGTTGACGCAGGCCGGCTTGGCGCACTCCAGGCACCGCTGCGCCTCCTGCCGTGCCAGTTCCTCCGAGTAGCCGAGATTGACCTCCTTGAAGTTCGCGGCACGCAGAAGAGGGGGCTGCTCGGGCATGTGTTGGCGCGCCAGTTTCATGCGCTCTTTGAGCGGCAGGGGATTGAGTGACTTGTTCGTGGTCTGGGTCATTTCCCGGCTCCTTGGAGAGCGCATTCCGCTTCGCTTTCGCGAATCTTGGCCAGCAAGACTTCGTGGTCCCGCTGGAAGTCCTCCATCGACTTCTGCTCGGCCGTCCGGTACATCGAGTTGCGCTGCACCAGCACCGCGAAGTCGATGCGGTGGGCATCAAATTCCGGCCCATCGACGCAGGCAAACTCGCTCTTGCCATCCACCAGCACGCGGCAGCCGCCGCACATGCCGGTGCCGTCGATCATGATCGGGTTCAAGCTGACGATGGTGCGGATCTTCTCCTTGCGGGTCATGTCCGCGACAGCGCGCATCATCGGGATCGGACCGACCGCCAGCACCAGGTCAATTCGCGTTCCGTTTTCGATCAGCTGGCGCAGTTTGTCGGTCACGAAGCCCTTGTCGGCGTAGGTCCCGTCGTCGGTGGTGATCATCAGGGCGTCGCTGACCTCCCGCATCTCTTGCTCTTCAATCACCAGCTCTTTGTTCCGCGCCCCGACAATGGAAATCACCCGGTTGCCGGCTTTCTTCAGCGCCGCCGCCGTGGGATACGCCATAGCGGTCCCCACGCCCCCGCCCATCACCACCACCGTGCCGAATTTCTCAATCTCCGACGGCTTGCCCAGTGGCCCGACGATGTCGAGGATGTAGTCGCCGGTCTCCAGCGAGTTCAAGAGGTTGGTCGTCTTCCCGATGGATTGGACCACGAGGTTGATTGTCCCCTTCTGCGAGTCGGACTTCTCGATGGTCAGCGGGATGCGCTCCCCCTGCTCGTACAGCCGCAGGATGATGAATTGTCCTGGTTGGTATTTGCGGGCGATGCGGGGCGCCTCAATGACAAAACGCTTGATTCCAGGCGCAATAAACTCAGCATGAAGGATTTTGAACATGTTTTCCCCAGACTGCGTACAAGCCATTGTCCGGGGAACAATGGGCAGGGGGCTGTGATGTGGGTCACTGAGGGGGGAAATAGAGGTCACGTCCACAACATTACCGCGGGCATTCGGCCACTAAAGCCTGATCGAGTGTTTTGCCAGCAGAGATCCCACCGTGGCCGAGAACACCGAGCGCAACTCGCTTTCATGCTCCCCAGGGAGCGACCTTGAAATCAAGATCATTGCCGTCCCGTGAGTCAGGGCCCACAGGGCGAGGGACAGGCGGGAGTGCTCTTCGGGAAGGCCACCCAGGCTTTCAGCCAGCTTTTCTTCCATCACCTTCATGGTAGGCCGGTACTCTCGCAATGGGATCTCGCCCTTGCCGGGCCTGGGCAGCTGATGTGAGTACCGGAAAAACAGTTCGTATTCGTGGCGATGCCCCAGGGCGAAATCCAAATAGCTCTCACACGCCTCCGCCGCAGTGGCAGCCGATCGAACGGTCTCGGCGCTGTCACTTTGCAGGCGCCGCAAGAGGGCGAATATCACCTCGCGCCGGTCACGGAAGCGGCGGTAAAGCGCCGGCGTATTCGTGCCGGCTGCCTTGGCTACGGCTCGCATGGTGACCGCGCGTTCCGAGCCGCGCCGCAGCAGTTTTTGCGCCGCATCCAGGATTCGTTGCTCCAGATTGGGGTCAGGGCGTCGCGGCATCCTATTCCTCGGAGGTTACCAGGGTCATTTCTATTATGTTGACATCGTAAACGTAACGCTGTATACATAATCAGTATAGATTCTCTACCACAAATTTGTACAGCCATGAAAAAGGAGTCCCCTAAGATGGTTTCCTTGGAAAGCCCCGATCCGCGGGCCTCCAGCGTCCAACTGAACGCAGATCTGCGCCACGCGCAATTGGAGCTGCTAAGCGCGGAGTGTGCTACCAAGCGGCTGCGGCTGCAATACTCTATCGAGGAGATTGCCTGTTACGCCGAGCCGGAGGTGCTGCGCAAGGCGATCGACACCGTCAGTAGCCTCAAGGATTTCTACGCATCCTTGGAAAACCGATTGGCGGGTGCGGCCGGCCGCTCCGCCGAGCCAAGGCCGGCGCCGACGGACGAACGTTTGGCGCAGGCTGCGGCCAGTGTGTTGTCCTATCTGAAAGAACAGCGGGAACGGTATTCTCCGTTGGCAGTGCCGCTCAGCGTTCAGCAGAAGACGATTATGCGGCCATTCTTTTCTCCCGGCATCCTCGACCATGTCAAGATTGCCGAGGCCAAGGCGGCCAAACATCCCGATTCATCCTTCGAAGCGGACTCTCAAGCCACGGGGCTTGTGCGCCTGCCAGAAATCACGCACATGCCGTCCTTGACCTTTATTGACGTGATTGTGCTCAACGAAGTTCTGAACCCGAGGGAGCTGTTTCACGGGCTGGTTCACGCAGTCCAGTTTCAAGTGCTCGGGGCAGAGCGATATGCCGACCTGTTCGCGCGCGCTTTCTTCACGGCCGGTTCCCATGTGATGGTTCCGTTGGAGGCACACGCGTTCATCCTGGAATCCCGGTTCACCAAGAACCGTGCTGCCAGCTTTCCTGTGGAAGAACAAGTCTTACAGTGGATCCGGGAGAATCGGTATTAGGAAGAAACCGAGTTCTTCCCGGTAGATCCGGCGGGAGGTCGCTTTATCTCGTCTGCTCCGGCTTGAAAATCATCCCTTGGCTGGTCCTGCCATTCATGACCACCACCAGCGGCTGGCCAAAATGCAGGTGCCGCACGCAATCCCGTTCTTCGACGGAGGGTTGTGCCGCCAACCACTGCCAGTCCACGAATCCTTCGCCTGCGTCCGGGTTGACTGTGAAGTACCCCACCTGAAACGCCGTGAGGTTTTGAAAGAAATGACTGCCTTGGGAAGGGGTGACGCGGAAGTCGCGGAACCCGGCCTCCACGATGACCCGTGCCCCGGAAATCTCGTCCCACTCCACGGGGATCCCCAGCCACGGATCATTGGATCCCCACCGGCCCACGCCGATCAGCACGTACGGAGTGTTGTTCTCGCCGAGCTTGGCATTGAGCCGGGCCACCCCTTCCGCGACCTGTTGGCTCTGGGCTCGCTCAAAGCGGTGAAAGTCCACCACGACCACGTCGTGCAGATCCTCGATCCGGCCATTGCCCAATACCCTGGTGCTCTGGCATACCAGGCGCTCGGGACTAACTTCGTCCATGCGCAACTCTTCACTCTCCCGCGAGAGGACGAGTGGACGCACTTGCAGGAACCCGAAGTCCGAGGTCGCACGCGGACCATGCCGCAAGCGCACAGCAAACTCGATTTCAACCGGGCGGCCAAAAGCGTCCTCGCCGATCTGCATCAACTGTTCCAGAATCCCGGGAAGCGGGAAGACACCGTGCTTCAGCACCGGAGCGAAGCTCACGATGCGGGTTCCCGGGCGGCTCAAGCCATCGTAGACGGCATGATTGTCCGCAGAATACGTTGAGCCAACGTTATGCAAGGTCTCGTCTTGCTCGGAGGTTTCCAGCCCGAATCGCACCTCACGCAAGTCGGCAACCGGGTCGGCAGTTCTGCCGGTATGGTCGAGTTCCAGGGCCCAGAACTCGCGCTGCGAATTCGCCAGGATGTCCTCCACCGAAGAAAACTGCAGCAGGTTGCGGGGATACTTCGGGCAGAACGTCAAACATTTTCCTCCATCCACCACCGCCCGTCCCATACCTAACGCCACCGCGGCGATCCCATCCCCGAAACTCATCGGCGCCACAGGGTAAAAATTGTGAGAGCGCACCACGCCGGCGAAATCAGGGTAGAAGCGCGGGCCATGCATGGTTCCTACCACCTGTTGCACGATCACCGCCATCTTCTCTTCCTCCAGCCGGTAGGGAGTGGCCCGCACATAAGCCTTGGCGTGCTGGCTGAAGGTGGAGGCGTAGACACGTTTGATCGCTTCCATCAACTGTTCAAGCCGGGTCACCAGGTCGGCGTGCTGGTTGCCCAGCATGAAGGTCTCGTACACACCAGTGAAAGGCTGGTATTGGGAATCCTCGAGCAGGCTGGAGGAGCGCACTGCCAGCGGGTAGCGCACCTCCCCCAGGAAGGCGAGCAAGTCGTCCCGCAGCGTAGAGGGAAGAGGGGCTGCCAGAAAGCGCTGCAGAATCTCGGCATCGTCACTGGCATGCATGGCGAAGTCGAGCAGGTTGTTCTCGCTCAGGAACTGGTCAAAAACATCGGTTGCCAGCACCACGCATGGGGGCACGGCGATGCGCACGCCGTGGAATCGGCGTGCGATCCGGTTGTTGTGCAGCAAATGGCGCACAAAGGCCAGGCCACGAGCTTTTCCACCCAGAGAACCGCCGCCGATGCGCAGGAAATAATTGTCCGTGGATTTGAAGGTCGTGGGATTGAAGTCCCCGATCAGGACCTGGCTTTGTTCGGCGCGGTACTCCGCGATCGAGTCCACCAGATCGTGGCGCAGATCTTCCAGAGTAGGGAAGTCCTGGACCTTGCGGGGCCGCAGCTTCTGCGCTAGGGCAAACTCGGTGCGCGCCCTCAGCCAGCGGGAGAAGTGATTGCGTTCGCTGTGAAATGCGATGCTTTCCTGGGGCACCTCCCGCAGGCGCGCTTCCAGTTCGTTCAAATCACCGGCCCTCGCCACTTCCGTGCCGTCGGGCAGCCGGAAGACAAAATCTCCGAACCCTGCCTGCTCGGTCAGGAAGCGCCGCAGCTCGCGGAGCAGCGTAGGCGAGCGCTTGCGCAGGAACGAAAATCCCTCGGCGTGCGCCCGGGCGCGAAATTCGGTCCGGCTCGACTGCAGCACAATGGGAACATCGGGAACCTTGTCGCGCACCAGGCGCGCCAGTTCGAAACCGGCATCGGTGCTTAATTCGCCGGACAAAGGAAATTCGACGTCGGATACCACTCCCAGCAGGTAATCCCGGTGGGTCATGACTTCGCGGATTGCGTCTTCGTAGTTGGAGGCGAGCAGGATTTTGGGCCGGGCCCGCATGCGCACCAGCTTGTGGGCGACGTTCAATCCTTCGCGAATAACCCGCCGCGATTGGGTGATCAGCTCGGTATAAATCGCCGGTAAGAACGACGAATAGTAGCGAATGTTGTCTTCCACGACCAGGATCACCGGCACGCCCATGGCGTGGGTATCGTGGACAACGTTTCGCTTGTCTTCAACGTATTTGACGATCGAAATCAGGATGCGGGCATTGCCCTGCCACAGGAAGATCCACTCTAGGTCCGTCGCCGGGTTCCGCTCGAGAAACTTCTTGATGCCGCGATAGTCGTAGGCCAGCACCACCACCGGGATGTCCAGGCCCGCGGCTTTGACCTCGTGAGCCAACTGGGCCGCGTCCATGTCCTCGACTTCCAGGTTGGTGACGATCAGGTTGAATCTGGGCTGCGAACGCACCAGGGCCAGGGCCTCGGCGCCACTGGAAACCTGGGTGATCCCGGGAATCTGTTGCAGATTCAGGTCGAGGGATTCGTCGATAAGCAACTCGTTGAGGCGCCCGTCTTCCCGAAGAATGTAGGAATCGTAGAGGCTGGAGACCAGGACGATGTCCTGCACCTGGAAGGGCATGAGCTCTTCGAAGCCTTCGAAGAGGCGTTCAGCGTCTACGATAGGGTCGGGAGTGTGGGTGACGGCCATCTTCTAAGTTTTGTCATCCTGAGCGGAGTTTTCGTTCGCGCAGCGAACGAAAACGCAGTCGAAGGACCCCGGGCTTGCCCAAAGTTTCATGCGGCTCCAATAGGAATTTCCTAGGCGCATCAAGAGCTGATTCACAAATCCCTTGACCAGTCTGTCTCACAGATCACGGTCATGCGGTCCTTCGACTTCGCAGGAAGTTCGCATGGCGAACTTCTTGCTTCGCTCAGGATGACAAATTCATAGAAAAACTCGCGGGGTGGAACCTTCCCACCCCGCATGATACTTCCAACCTGGAGGTAAAACTACACAAGTCCCTGATCCAGCATGGCGTTGGCTACCTTCAGGAAGCCGCCGATGTTGGCGCCGTTCACCAGATTGCCCGGCGTGCCGTACTTCTCGGCCGTTTCGAAGCAGTTCTTGTGGATGGCGATCATGATCTTGTGCAGACGATCGTCCACTTCCTCGCGCGTCCAGCTCAGCCGCTGGCTGTTCTGCGCCATTTCCAGGCCGGAGGTGGCCACGCCGCCCGCGTTGGCGGCCTTGGCCGGTCCGTACATGATCTTGGCGTCGAGGAACAGCTTGGTGGCTTCGAGCGTGCTCGGCATGTTGGCGCCTTCCGACACCAGCTTGCAGCCGTTCTTCAGCAAGTTCTCCGCGTCCCGCTTGCGGATTTCGTTCTGCGTGGCGCTCGGGAACGCACAATCGGCCTTGATGTTCCAGATGGGGTTGTGGTCCAGCTTGATGTCCGTGGGCATGAAGACGGCCTTCTTGAACTTGTCCGCATACTCGCGGATGCGTCCACGACGGACGTTCTTCAGTTCCATGACCCAGGCCAGCTTCTCGCGGTCGATGCCATCCGGATCGAAGATCACGCCGTCGGAATCTGACCAGGTGATCGGCTTTGCGCCCAGATCAAGCAGCTTCTCGACCGTGTATTGAGAGACGTTGCCGCTGCCCGAGACCAGGCAGAGCTTGCCTTCCAGCGAGTCCTTGCGGCTCTTCAGCATTTCAGCCGCGAAATACACGCAGCCGTAGCCGGTTGCTTCCGGACGAATCAGCGAGCCGCCCCATGCCAGACCCTTGCCGGTCAGCACGCCGGTGAACTCGTTGCGCAGCCGCTTGTACTGGCCGAACAGGAATCCGATCTCGCGTCCGCCCACGCCAATGTCGCCCGCTGGTACGTCGGTGTCGGGACCAATATGGCGCTGCAGTTCGGTCATGAAGCTCTGGCAGAAGCGCATCACTTCGTTGTCACTCTTGCCCTTGGGATCGAAATCTGAGCCGCCCTTGCCGCCGCCCATAGCCAACGTGGTCAGGGAGTTCTTGAATACCTGTTCGAATGCCAGGAACTTCAAAATGCCCAGGTTCACGGAGGGGTGGAAACGCAGTCCGCCCTTGTAGGGGCCGATCGCGCTGTTCATCTCGATACGGAAGCCACGGTTTACTTGGATCTCGCCGCGATCGTCAAACCACGGCACGCGGAACATCAATACGCGCTCGGGCTCGGTGATGCGTTCCAGGATCTTCGAGGAACGATACTCGGGGTGTCTCTGCAAGACCAACCGCAGAGATTCAAGCACTTCCTGCACGGCCTGGTGGAATTCGGGTTCGGCCGGGTTCTTGGCCTTAACGGTAGTTAATACTTCTTCAATATAATCGCCCGAAGACTTGATCCCGGGCGGCGTCATCACACTCATGGTTGTATCCTCCAATGTACAAATGCGTTCCGAGCCACAATCAGTTCGGATTCCTGGGGCCGATGCACATTTCGGCCAACGATTGATTTAAGGCCTATATCACAAAATTCTCGGTGATTCCCATCACCGGAAATCGTGACCATCGTACTGCGAAATGGTGCGCTACGGCGCCATTTTTTGGCCGGGAGCAACCAAAGATAACTCTAATGGAATGATGCTCAAAGCAGGGCTGGAGGCGCCTTCAAAGAGGAGGTCCGGGAGAGAAATCTCGGCCCTAACTGATTGACCCAGAATGGGAAAGCGGGGTGACGGGAAGACTTCGGGGTACGGCTTCCTAAACCCCCAGCTTCTTCACTTCTTCGTTGTAGTACTTGCGGTAGAGAATGTCCCACTCCTGGCTGCCTTCCAGGATGGTACGCTTCTGGTTCTCGATCTTCTGCCGGGCGGCCTGATCGATCCTTTCCTCCTGGTTCAGGAGGTCTTCCAGAATCTTGCGCACTTCCAGCCGGATGGTATTGCGGTCTTCGAGGAAGTCGACTTCCTTGGTATCGGCGAGCATATCGGTGACCACGTGGGCTACCTTGTTCGCCTTGTCGCGGTTGATTCTCACAGCACCGCCTTGTACTTGCGTACCAGTTCGTTTTTCACCTTGCGAAACATCTCCTGGTAGTTGGCGCCGGTCTTCTGCATCTCCTCCGAATAGGCCTCCAGGATCACCCGGACCTCGTCGTTGATGCGGTCTTCCAAGCCGAACTCCTCGAGCATGGAGGCCAGGACCTTCTCGGTGACTCCCGGCGCCGATTTGCTCCCGATGAACTTGCCGGCGATGAGCTTTTTGGTGACTTCGCGGGCCATGTAGCCCACATATTCTTTGGAGAGCAGCATGAGTGAATCGGATGTGAGTAAGAAACAAGTAGTGTAGCACAGGAGCATTCGGCGCTCAGTCCCAGCACTTAGCAATGAGCATTTGGCCCTCGGAATTTCGGGAGCATTCGACGATCCGACTGGCTAAATGCTAAGTACTAACTGCCAGTGTGCGGGCTGAATGCTGAGTGCTGAATGCTGATGGCTCTCGACCTGACACCTGCCTGCAATCGGCATACAATGTTTTGGTACGCGAAATCCTATGTCTCCACTCCCTGACGATCTAACTGTCCTTAAAGATGACATGATCGCTTTCATCGAAGGTCATGGGATGCGTCGCTTCCCTGGCTTTGTCGACTTCGAGGAAGTCCAGAGTGTCAGCTGGAAGTCCGAGGACAATCCCGACGGCTGGAAGGATTTTGTTGAACTTGCCAAGGCAGCGGGCGTCCCGTTCCTGACCATGGACTCCTGGCGGCTGGAACGCGAGGAACTGGACGGGCTGATCCACCGCCTTAGCAACGCCGAATTCACCAACGACGAGGACATCGAAGATGCGCGCTGGCTGCGGACTTACATCGGCAAAACCGGCTTCGTGCAGCTCGGCTTCGCCCACCAAGGTGTAATGATGGTGTACGAGGCGTCCACGCCATGGTACGAGCGCTATCAGAGCATTGTGGAGATGGCCGACGAGTTCACCGGCCTGCCCATCGACGAGCCCGACCAGGGTGACGAGCCGTAGCTGATTGCAGGTGGATGGTTGTTGATTGAAGACTTTCGTTCCCCTCACTCGTGGTTTTTCGAATCCGCAATCAAGAATCTACAATTTACGATCGGCATGAACTGGCTTCCCAAAGCTGCGGACGAAGCCGAGGTCGAACCCCTGGCGGCGGAGCTGCGAGCTCTTCCCGCGCTTCGCCTGCAAGGGGCCACGCTCGCTCCTACTCTCGCGCGTCTGCTGGCCATGCGCGGCATCAAGGACGCAGAAACCGCCGAGCGCTTCCTCGCGCCATCGCTTGCGCACCTGCATTCTCCGTACCTCATGACCGGAATGCATGCAGCGGTCGACCGCCTCGACGCCGCAATCGACCGCCAAGAAGGCATTCTCATCTACGGCGACTACGACGTGGACGGCACGACCGCCATCGTCATTCTCAAGACAGCAATCGAACTCTGTGGCGGCGCCGCGGACTTCCATGTGCCGCACCGCATCAAGGAAGGCTACGACTTGCGCGGTGACGTCATCGAACGCGCCGCGGCCGCCGGGATTCATCTCATCATCAGTGTGGATGCAGGCATCCGCGCCTTTGCCGCCGCGGAAACCGCTAAACGCCTGGGGGTCGACCTGATCGTCACCGACCACCACCTGCCCGGCTCGGACGGAATGCCTCCTGCCTTGGCGGTGTTGAATCCCAATCAACCGGGCTGCGCCTATCCCTGCAAGGCCTTGTGTGGCGCGGGAGTGGCCTTCAAGCTGGCGCAAGCCTTAATGGAGAAACGGCTCACGCATCGTGACCAGATTCCTCTGCTGAAATCGTTCGCCAAGCTTGCCGCGATTGCCACCATCGCCGATGCCGTGCCGCTTACCGGCGAGAACCGGGTCTTCGCCAAACTTGGACTTGAAGCGCTCCGCACCGCCGTGAATCCCGGTCTCAAGGCCCTGCTGGACGTCGCCCAGGTCGGTGGACGCCCGCTGACCTCCGGCGAGGTTGCCTTCCGCGTGGCCCCTCGCATCAACGCCGCTGGGCGCATGGACATCGCCGCGGAGGTCATCGAACTATTCAGTACCAAGGATGACGCTCGCGCCCGCCTGCTGGCGGGCAAGTTGGACCGCCTCAATGCCGAGCGGCAGGAGGAAGAACGCAGAATTCTTGAGGCAATCGGGGCCCGGCTCGACGAAGATGCCGCGCTGCGCGAGGCGTACTGCATGGTGATCGACGGCGAGGGCTGGCACCGCGGCGTGATCGGCATCACCGCCACTCGCGTCGTCGAGCGCTACCACCGTCCCGCAATTGTCATCTCGCGTGACGGCGACGAGGCCCACGGTTCCGGGCGTTCCATCCGACCATTTCATCTCCTCAATGCCCTGGAATCCTGCCCCGAGCTGTTCACTCGCTACGGTGGCCACTCCCACGCGGTCGGATTCTCCCTGCCGTCAGCACACGTTGCAGAGCTCCGCCGCCGTCTGGACGAATACGCCCACGGATGCCTTACCCCCGCCGACCTCGAACCCAATCTCGAGGTGGATGCAGAGCTGAGATTCGAAGATCTGACGCCGGAGCTGTTTCAGGTCCTGGCCCGCCTGGAGCCTTTCGGCGTCGGCAATCGCGAACCGGTCTTTGTTGCTCACAACATTCGCTTGACGGTTCCGCCTCGCATCCTGAAAGACAAGCATGTGAAGCTGAAGCTGGCTGGCAATCTCGCCCGCAGGACTGAGAACCGGGAACCGAGAACTGAGAACTGGAGAAAATCCATCACCTTCGATGCTCTGGGCTGGCATATGGCCGAGCGGGTGCAACAGGCGCAGTTGGCTCCAGGAGACTTGATCGACATCGCTTTTACTCTCGAGTGCAATGACCGGTCTGATTTTGGCGGGCTGGAGCTGTCGTTGCGGGATTTCAAAACAAACAGAGTGGCGGTCGTCGAAGCTGCGTCGTTGTCCGCCGCCGTCGTCGCCCGGCGTGAATAGTCTCTCCAACCGTCTTGTCGAAAATCGAGATGGGAGATTTGTATCTAATTGAAACAACTATACATACCGCCGCTTTGATTTAGGCGCTGGTGTCGTATATCATGATATATACCACTGAGGTGGCCTATGCTTCGGAGCGCCAAACTCTTCCGTAATGGACGCAGCCAGGCTGTTCGCCTGCCGTTCGAGTACCGCTTTCAAGGTTCCGAGGTTTACATCCGCCGTGACCCATCGACTGGCGACGTGATCCTCTCCCGCCGTCCGGATTCTTGGCACGATTACTTCGATCTTGTCGACGCTCTCAACTTGCCGCAGGATTTCCTCTCCGATCGCAAAGACATTCCACCGCAGGAGCGGGACGTGTTCTAAATGCCAGCTCGCTATTTGCTGGACACCAATACGGCCAGCTATGTCATCAAGGGCAATTTTCCACGGGTTCGCGAACACCTCCTCAAACTTTCGATGTCCGAAGTTGCGATTTCAGTTGTCACCGAAGCCGAGCTACGCTTTGGCGCGGCAAGGAAACCGGAAGCAAGGAATCTTCAGATCGCAGTGGAAGAATTCCTCTTGAGGCTCGAATCGCAGCCGTGGGATTCCGAGGCCGCCAAGTGCTATGCCAACTTGCGGGCGGATCTTGAACGCCGTGGCCAGCCGATCGGAAATTTCGACCTTATGATTGCATCCCAGGCGCTGGCACAAGGACTGACTCTGGTCACGCATGACCAGGTTTTCCGGCGAGTCAAAAGCCTCCGAATTCAGGACTGGACGATTTAAGCCGCTTCCCGCCTGCATTACACTGTCCCCAGATGCCTGTTTCTGTCACCCACCTGCGGCGCTGGTTTGTTGGGGGCGCGATTGCCATCGCGTTGATCGTCGCCGGTGTGTACCTCTACGCCCGCTATCGGGTGCAGAATGCCTTGAAGCGGGTTCCGGAGAAAATCGGTCTCGAGATCAAGCAGAGTGCCACCGGATTCTCCATTTCCAAATCGGAGCAAGGCCGGACCCTGTTCAAGATCGAGGCCAGCAAGGCGGTGCAGTTCAAGGAGGGTGGCCGCACCGAGCTGCATGACGTGGCCATTACCCTGTATGGGCGCGACTCCGCTCGCTACGACCACGTCTACGGTAGCGACTTCGAATATGATCCGCAATCAGGCGAGGTGAGCGCTAAAGGCCCGATCGAGATCGACCTGGAAGCCAATCCGGCGGGGATCCTTAACCCCGATCAGGCGACACCCAAAGAGCTCAAGAACCCGATTCACCTTACGACCAGCGGACTGGTCTTCAACCAAAAGACAGGCGACGCCTACACCAAGCAGTCCGTGGTGTTCCGCCTGCCGCAGGCCACCGGATCGGCCGTGGGAGTGAGCTACTCGGGGAAAACCAACCTGCTCACCCTTGAGTCCGAGGTCAAGATTGTCGGCGTCGGTGACCACAACCTTACCCTGACTGCCGCCCGGGGCACGATTGCCAAAAGCCCGCGGCAGATCATGCTCGAACAGCCACGCATCAAGACGCCGACGCGCGCTTTCGAGTCCGATAGGGCCGCGATTATTCTGCGGCAAGACAACACCCTGGACAAAATTCAGGCCTACGGCCAGGTGCGCGTGGCCTCGACCGAAGAGCATGCCTCCGAGGTACGAGCAGATCAGCTGGAGATGACCTTCGCCAGGGATCACGACAGCCTGCGAAGTGCGATCTTCACGGGGAATGTGGCCGGCACAGGATCCGGGGCGCAGCTTTTCCATGGCAGCGCGGGCCGCGTGGTAATGGATTTTGCCGGCAAGAACCTGTTGACCAAGGTGCACGCGGAGGAAAACGTCAAGCTAGTGCAATCCCCGGCCCATGCGGACGCCTCCAGCAAGGCGCAGGAAATGGAGCTGGCAGCTCCCGCGGTGGATTTCGTCCTCGCGAAAGGCAGCCGCCTCGAGCGTGCGGAAACCACCGGTGCAGCCCAACTGACCATGCGCACCGTCGCGGCGAGCCATGGCCCGCAAACCGTGGCCACTGCGGGGAAATTTGTGGCGAATTTCGATCCCAGCGGCCAACTCTCCGCCCTCCACGGCGCCCCCGATGCCCGAATCGTGAGTCAGAACCCGAATCAGCCTGACCGCGTCAGTACCAGCGACAGCATAGAGGCTGTTTTCCGTGCGGGTCGTGGCATCGAGTCCATCGTGCAAACAGGACACGTGGCCTACATCGATGGCGAGCGCAAAGCCTGGGCCGACCGGGCCCGCTATACTCCCGCCGACCAGCTTCTGGCGCTCAGCGGTTCTCCCCGCGTACAGGAAAACGGGATGACGACCACGGCACGCAGCATGCGCCTGGACCGTTCGACCAGTAATGCCTTTGCTGAAGGCGACGTCAAGAGTACCTACAGCGATCTGAAGCCTCAACCCGACGGCGCTTTGCTGGCATCCGGCAGCCCGATTCACGTAACCGCACAATCGATGACGGTGCACGGCACTCCAGCGGTAGCTTCTTACACCGGAAATGTGCGCCTGTGGCAGGATGCCAACATTATCGCCGCTCCGTCGATCGAATTTGATCGGGATCACCGCTCGGTGGTGGCCCGCGGGTCGGGCACCCAGTCGGTGTCGACGACGCTGGTGCAATCCGACAATAGCGATCATCCAATACCCGTGGCCATTACCTCTTCGCAGCTGACTTATACCGACGGCGAACGGAAGGCGCACTTTGAAGGAGATGTCCTGGTGAAGGTTGCCGACGTCGCCATCACAGCCCGGCAGATAGATGCCTTTCTGAAATCGCGTGGGCGCGACGCGCCGGCGGTGTCGACCGCGGGCAGACTCGACCACATCGTGGCCAGCGGAGGGGTGGTGGCCACTCAACCGGCCCGGCGGGCGACCGGGGACCAGCTGGTTTACGTGGCCTCGGACGACAAATTTGTCCTGACCGGCGGTCCGCCTTGCATTTTTGATGCCGAACGGGGCAAGATTACCGGGGTTTCGTTGACTTTCTACAGACGCGATGATACGGTGCTCGTAGAAGGGAACAGTTCATCCCCAGCCGTCACACAAACGCGAGTGGCACGATAAATGCGTACTCTGGCCACTGACGAAATCGGAAAATCTTACCGAGGCCGCCGCGTCGTGAATGGCGTCAGCTTGCGCGTCCAGCAGGGGGAAGTTGTTGGTTTACTTGGACCTAATGGCGCCGGCAAGACTACGACCTTCTACTCGATCGTTGGCTTGATTCCTCCCGATACCGGGCGGGTCCTGTTCGACGACGAGGAAATCACTGATGTACCCATGTATCTCCGGGCGCGTCAGTATGGCATCAGCTACCTCCCTCAGGAAGCCTCGGTCTTCCGCAAACTGACTGTGGAAGAGAACATTCTGGCGGTGTTGGAGCCCCAGCCCATCTCCTGGCACGAGCGCCGGGAAAGGATGGAGAAGTTGATTGACCAGCTTGGACTGGAGCACATCCGCCTGAACCGGGGATTCGCCTTGTCGGGGGGAGAGCGGCGGCGGGTGGAGATTGCCCGCGCTTTGTGCATCAACCCGACCTTCATTCTGCTCGACGAGCCGTTTTCGGGGATTGATCCCATCGCTGTGCTCGACCTGCAGAAGATCATCAGTGACTTGAAGGCGAGCGGGATCGGCGTCCTCATCACCGATCATAACGTCCGCGAAACGCTCTCGGTCACCGACCGTGCTTACATTATTAATGAGGGCCGGATCTTCTTTCAGGGAACGCCGGAGCAACTGGGCGGCAATCCTGAAGTCCGGCGAGTGTACCTGGGCGAGAGTTTCTCGCTGGTGTGATAAAGGTCCTAGGCTGCAGGTCGTAGGTCGCTGGCCTACAACCTAGAGCCTACGACCTACGACCAAAGGACAACGACGCATTTATGGTTTTGCTTCAACCAAGACTGCATCTTAAGGTCTCGCAGAGACAGATCCTGACCCCTGGGCTGGTGCAGATGGTCAGTGTCCTGGCGCTCAACAAGCTTGAGCTCCGCGACATGATCAACGCCGAGATGGTCGAGAATCCGGTCCTGGAAGAGCTTGAAGATGCGGTTCCGCTGATTGACGACGTCAATCGCAAGGAAGAAGATCGCGATCGCACTGCCGCTACTGCCGAGGAGAGCCCCACGGCCGCGGCGGAAAAGAAGGACCCGTTCGAGGAGATCGACTTCGGTTCGTTCTTCCAGGAGTACCTCGACCCCGGCTATCGCACGCCCAGCGAGCAGGAGGACGTCGAGCGGCCGTCGTTCGAGAATTTTCTCTCCAAGCCCAGTAATCTTACGGACCACCTGATCTGGCAGTTGGGTTCGCTTTCGACCCGTCCCGAGGTGCGCGAAGCCGCCGAGCTGATCATTGGCAACCTGAACGAAGATGGCTACCTGATCGCCAGCGACGAAGAATTGCTGGGAATCACACCGCCGTCGTCGCCGGAAGCGGACGCTGCCGCGGCGCAGAACGTCGTTCAGGAAGCCGCCGCGTTGGGGCTGGCTTCGTCCGAACCTGGGGCCTCCGAGCCCGAAGTACAGGCGCCGGACGAACTGAAGGACCCCGGCATCGAGATGTCCCCTTGGAGCGGGGATACAGCGGTTTACGGAGTCGAGGAGCCCGGCGTCGAGGCCGGCGTTGCAACCCCTGCCGCGCCCGGGAACGGATCTGTATCCGTGCCGGTCTCCGATGCGGCTCCCGCGCAGACTTCGGCCTTTCAACCGAGCTTTAAGCTTGCCGATCTGCATGAGGCGCTCGAGCTCGTGCGTCAACTGGATCCGCCCGGGGTAGCTTGCCGTGACTTGCGGGACTGCCTGCTTTACCAGTTGAAGTTTCATCAGCAGCAGCTTGCCTCCCACAAGAACGGAAATGGGGAAAAGGAAGCGACCGCCCAGGTGGTGCGGGACGCCATCGCCATCGTCGATCAGCATCTGCGCGCCCTGCAGAGCAAGCAACACAAGGAGATCGCGCGCTCTCTTGGCCGCCCGGTCGAAGCCGTGGAGCAGGCCCTGCTCTACATCCGCACGCTCGATCCGCGCCCTGGCCTGCGCTACAACAAGGTCCAGGCCCGCCTCATCGAGCCCGATGTTGCCTTCGTCAAGCAGGGCGACGAGTGGCTCGTGATCATGAATGACGAGGACGTGCCCCAGTTGCGCCTGAACCCCGCCTACAAGCGCTTGCTGACAAAAGACGGCAACGACAAAGACACCCGCAACTATGTCAAAGAACGCTATAAGAGCGCGATCCAGCTGATCAAGAACATCGAGCAGCGCAAGCAGACAATCATGAAGGTCTGCTATTCGATTGTCGCCCGCCAGCAGGACTTCCTGGAAAAAGGCATCGATGAACTCAAGCCCATGATGATTAAGGAGGTCGCCGAAGAGATCGGCGTGCATCCCTCCACGGTCTCGCGGGCTGTCGCCAACAAGTACGCCCATACTCAGCAGGGCGTCTTCGAACTGCGGTACTTCTTCAGCGAGAGCGTCAACGGGCCGGAGGGCGGCAGCACCTCGTTGCTGATCCTCAAGCGGCGCGTCAAGAAGCTCATTGAGGAAGAAGATCCCGCCCGGCCGCTCACCGACGAGCAGATCACCCGCATTCTGCAGTCGCAGGGGATCCAGGTCACTCGCCGCACGGTCGCGAAGTACCGGGAGGACATGCGCATCCCGAGCACGCATCAGCGCAGAGTGAAGAAGTAAGGCAGAAGCAGGAAGTTAAGAATGTAGAAGTAAGAAACTTCTGAATTCTGATTTCTACCTTCTGATTTTTTAAATGCAGTGCCCGCAATGCACGAATCTAATTTTTTAGGAGGGGCGCTCATGAACGTGGAATACACCGGCAGGCAGTACGAAGTCACTCCCGCCATTCGCAAAGAAGTTGAATCCCGCCTTACAAAAATCCGTAAAATTCTCGGTGACAAGTTCGAAACCAAGGTGATCCTGGCCGTCGAAAAGCGGCGCCATAAAGCAGAAATCACCATCAGCCCGCGCAACGGCCCGCTCGTAGCCGAAGCGCAGGCCGGGGACATGGTGGCCGCTGTCAACGAAGCGTTGGAACACCTGGAGAAGCAGGCGGTCAAATACAAGACGCGCTGGCGCACCCAGAAACGCCACAATCACAAGAGTCCCAGCCCCAAGAAGTGGAACGGCCGCAGCGTGGAGGAAGAGGTCACCACTGCCGTCGGCCTGAGCGAAAATACTGCGGTTGACGTCGTCGTACACAAGTTTCCTGCCGTAGCCAAGACCACCGAAGTTCACCTGGTTCACTCGGATGAAGCGGTGTCATTACGTCCGCTCACGTTGGAAGAAGCAATTAAAGAAGCCCACTTCCGCGACCGCGATGTGTTCGTCTTCCGCGATCCCAAAGGCAAAGTGATGGTGTTGCATCGCACCCGCGAAGGCAAAATGGAATTGATCGAAGCGCCGTAGGGCAGCACTTAGCAATTAGCACTTAGCAATTAGCACTTAGCACTTAGCTCACAGTGAGAGGACGGGCAGAAACGCCCGTCCTTTTATTTTGCGATCCTGAGCGAAGCAGGTCGCGCGCTGCGCGAACCTGCGAGTCGAAGGACCCCGCGTTAGGGGATGCCAGCGCCGGTCGAAGG
>Ga0335082_10001208_pt1 | contig 27527 bp, 23 predicted proteins | sample Lox_Sample_41_FD_206718 | JGI IMG/M metagenome (GOLD analysis project Ga0335082, IMG submission 206718) | Soil microbial communities from Loxahatchee National Wildlife Refuge, Florida, United States - Lox_Sample_4.1 | ecosystem: Environmental > Terrestrial > Soil > Wetlands | place: USA... | reverse complement strand
GTCGGTGGAGAGGAAGACCCGGCACTTCGGATCCTCGCGGAACCTGTCGATGAGGCGGCCGCGGGAACCCGAAGGCACACCGCCGTGGAGCCGCACGTACCCCACGCCCAGCCGCTCGCAGACCTCTGCCGCCATCGCCTGCATCCGCTCCCACTCCGAGAAGACCACGACCTTCCGGCCGTCGCCGAGACAGATCTCCTCGAGCAGCCGCTCGAGCTCCTCGAGCTTGGGCGCCCCGCGCGTCTTCCTGTCCACGAGCCCCGCCGCGTCGCACGCCATGCGCATCCGCTGGAAGGCGCGCATGAGCCGCTGCTCCTCGATCGGAGAGAGCGGGCGCCGCTTCAGGATCGCGAGCAGCCGCCCGGCGCTCTCCTCCGCATCCTGGTGGATGTCCTGCTGCTCGCGCGTCATCGGCACGGTGAGCCGCGAGACGAGCCGGTCCGGGAGATCGGAGAGCACCTCTTCCTTGCGGCGGCGCAGGACCACCGGCGCGATCCGCGCCCGGAGCCGATCGAGGTTGCGGTACCCCGCGGGCCTCCCGCTCCCGTCGAGCGTGGTGAACTCCTCGTTGAACCGCCAGAGCGGTCCGAAGAGACGTGGATCCACGACCTGCATGAGACTGTAGAGGTCGTCGAGCCGGTTCTCGAGCGGCGTACCGGTGAGGACGAACGCGAAGCGGCTCCCGAGCCCCTTCACCACCGAGGCGGTGCGGGTCCGCCAGTTCTTGATCCGCTGCGCCTCGTCGAGGATGAGCAGGTCCGGCGCCACCTCCGAGAGCTCCCGCTCGTCGGCCCGCGCCAGCTCGTAGCTCGTGACGAGGACGGGTGGCGCCTCGGCGTAGGCGGCCTGCCGCGCCTCGCGCGGGCCCGCAACCACTGCGACGTCGTTCGCCCCGAGGTCGGTGAACTGGTGGATCTCCCGCACCCACTGGTGCTTCAGCGACGCCGGGCAGACGATGAGCGTCCGCCGCACTTCGCCGCGCCGCACGAGCTGCGCCATGGCGGCGATGGCCTGGGCGGTCTTGCCGAGGCCCATCTCGTCGGCGAGGAGCGCCCGCCCTCGCGAGGCGAGGAAGGCCGCACCGTCAATCTGGTACGGGTAGAGCTTCATTCGCAGGCCGGGCTGCTCCGCTCCCAGCGCGCGCATTTCCGCCTCGACAGCGCGACGCCGCCGCTCCAGCCGCTCGGTCTCGAGCGCACGCTCGCCGACCCGGGCCACCTCGGCCGGAATCTCGATGCCCGCCTCCATCGTCGCGCGCGCGAGCTCTGGCCAGACCTCTGCAAGGGAACCGCGCAGCCGGCCGTCAGGCCCGAAGAACCGCGCCGCAAGACGCCGCTCCAGGGGCCGTGCAGCGTCGGCGGCGCGCATTCCGACCGACTCCTCGGGCTCGAAGACGAGGTGCAGGTAGCTCGCCGCCGGGCCCTCCGAGAGCGCGCGCTTCACGCGCCGTGGCGCGTCGGCATGCAAGTGATGGAGCACCGCCTCGACGTGCTTGCAGGTGCCGAGGAGGTTCGTCGCGAAGTCTGGGCAGTTGCAGCCGTTGTGGGCGGCGTCGAGCGCCCGCAGCGTCACCTGGTAGGCGCGCGAAGACGGAGAGGAGACCTCATACCGGCCGAGGACTCCCTGCTTGCCCCCGGGCCGCCGCCGGATCTCGAACAGCTCGGAGGCGCCCCGCGCCACGCGGCGCTGCCGTTCCGCCTCCCGGGGCGCAGTCGCAGGGGCCTCGTCCTCGGGCTTCATGAATCGCGCCTCCCCGAGCAGGAGGAGCCCGAGCGCCGCCGCGTGCCCGCAGTGTCTCGCACCGCAGGTGCACGACGCGAGGAGGCCGTCCTCGATCCAGGCGAGGCGGGCGCGGTGCGCGCGCCGATCGGCGCCGACCACCACGGCGTCGGCCCGGGCCGACCTGAGGTCAGGTCTCGAGACGCGGCCATGCTCGGCTGCGTCGCGGCCTTCACCAAGCGCGTCCTCCGGGAAGGCGCCGTACACGACGTCTGGGGTGAGGTGATCGAGCAAGGTGAACGAGGGCTTGGCGGAAGCAGGCATCGTGACTCCAGTTGGAGACCCGTTTGATACCGGCCGGGTCTGACTGCCCGTGCCATGCAAGCGAGCCCGTCCGGCGCCAGCCGGGCCACCGGATCGCAGCTGGCGCTCCGAAGCCGCGGCATCGCGATCACGAGCGTCAGCGCGCCCAAGCAAACAGAGACGACGCAGCGCCGGAAGGTCGGCCTCTCCGCCGAAGGGCACTCCACCCCGCTTCACACGAAGATCGAGTTCTCGCGGCGACCGACGATGGAGGGATCCAAGGTCGAGCCGATCGCGTCATCCATCCTCGCCGAGCATCCGCTGATGCCGTTCCTCGCACCTCACTACCCCCTCGCGACGGCCCTGCGCCAGAAGATCGGAGCGCTCGCAGGCCGGAGCGTCGTCCAGGCGCGAGACGTATTCGATCTCGGTGTGCTGTTCGCCAAGTCAGGGGGCGAGGTGGATGCACTCCACCCGATCCGCTCCGTCCTGCCGAAGGCGATCGAGCAGGCGATGGACGTCTCGTACGCCGACTTCAAGTCCCAGGCAGCGCCGCACCTGCGGCCCGACCACCTCGACACGTATGGATCTCGCGACGCGTGCGGCCGTTCTCGGTCTGTCAACAGCGTCCACCACGTCCGCCCCGAGCTGTTCGGCGGGTTCGAGCACGATCCGGCGTCGGGTCGCGCGTCCGGAGACGGCGCTCTTCGACTTTCTCTACCTCTCTCCCACACGGGGGCGTCTGTTCGCCTCGCTGCCCGAGCTCGAGTTGCCGCCGCTTCCGCCGCAGCGATCTGGGCAGCGCTCATGGCGGGCGTGACGATGTTCCTCGGGGTCGCTGTACGTCGTATACGGGCTGCGAGGTGGCGCCGGGGTGGCGGCACCGCTCGAGGTCGAGCCGGCGTTGATCGGGGTCTCGCTGGCGCTCCCCGTCGCGTTCCGCCGGCGCCGCGCGGAACCCGATGGTCCGCGGCTGAGCCGTCGCCGGGGAGTGGCTGGCCGGTAGCTCTCGCACGAAGGGGAGGAGACGCCATGCCAGAGAAGCCAACCGCGGAAGCAGACAGCACGGCGGTGCGCGTGGCCTTGTGGCGGGCCCCTGCACGTCCAGGCCGATCCGCCGCCGCACGTGCTCGAGGACGAGGTGGGCCTGAAGCTGGCGGCTCCGGGAGACGGATGGCGCAACCGTCCGGACATGAGCCCGTTCACGAGGCCCTTCCGCGCCTCCATCGTGGCCCGCGGCCGCTTCATCGAGGACCTCGTCGCGGAACGAGCTGCCCGCGGCGTCGGGCAATACGTCATCCTCGGAGCGGGACTGGACACCTTCGCCCAGCGTCGAGCCGACCTCGCCTCCCGCTTGCTCGTGTTCGAGGTCGATCGTCCCGGTCCTCAGGCGTGGAAGCGCCGGCGCCTCGTCGACCTCGGCTTCGGCATCCCGTCGTTCCTGCGGCTCGTGCCGGTCGACTTCGAGGCGGGCGACGCGTGGTGGGTGCGGCTGGCAGCGTCGGGCTTCGACGCCGGACGGCCGGCGGTCGTGGCCTCCACCGGCGTCAGCATGTACCTGACCAGGGACGCGATCGCGGCCACGCTGCGCCAGGTCGCGGCGCTCGCGCGGGACTCCACGCTCGCCATGTCGTTCCTGCTGCCGTTGGAGCTCGCGGACCCTGAAGCTCGACCCGGGCTTCAGCGCGCGGCGGAGGGCGCGCGCGCAAGCGGCACGCCCTTCATCAGCTTCTTCACGCCGGCGGAGATGCTCGCGCTGGCCCGCGAAGCCGGCTTTCGAGACGTCCAGCACGTGTCGGCCGCCGCTCTTGCCCGGCGCTACTTCGCGGGCAGGACGGACGGCCTTCGTCCGCCGAACAACTCGGAGGAGCTGCTGGTCGCGACGACGTAGTCGATCGCCGCGACCCAAACGCGTGGCGGACCCAAACGCGGGCTGCTCCTCCTGCGTGCAGCGCGTTACATGGGAAGCCTCGTCCGCGAGGCCCCATGAAGGCGATGCTCGCCCAGGCGGAACGATCCGAGCCGAGCTTGAATGGGCTCGCGCGCCTGGTCGAGTGGCTCACCCCGTGGCTGGTGGCAGTCGGAAGCTGGATCTTCGGCGGCCTGCTTGCCTTGAACCTCGTCCTGGTTGCCTCGCTCATCACGGTGGGGCCGGTCGATCGGGCGGTGTTGATCGCCGTCATCGCCTTCGCGTGCGCGCTGCCATTCGATGTCGCGGGAATCGTCCTGCTCCGCCTCACCAAGGACTTTCAAGACATTCGGGTCGACGAACTCGCGCTGAAGGCGTTCCAGGAAGCGCGCTTTCCCGGCATCGAGGCGTACTTCCCTCCTGCGCGCGAGCGCGAGTCCTTCTCCAGGCGACGCGCCCGCATCGCGCTCGCGTACGCCCTGGTCATCGCGGCGCTGAGCGCGGCGCTGACCCTTGCTGGGCTCGTGGCGTCCCTCTGGCACATGGCGCCATGGGTCGGCGAGGTATTCCTGGCGACCGTCGCCCTCAGCGCGCTCGTTCTCGTGGCGGTCGTCGCACACTCGATGCCGCCGCAATCGGAGGCAGAGAAGGAAGCAAGGCAACGGGAGGCAGGGAGATGACGGAGCCGGCCATCGTGCAGAGGCGCGGCGCCTTCTCGCTCTCCTGCCGCGTGGACGTTGCGGTGCATGCTCGCGCCGAGCGCGTCTGGGCGCTGTTGACGGACGCGCGGGGCTTCCCGCGCTGGAACTCCACGGTCGCGCGCATCGAAGGCGAGATTCGCGAGGGTGGAAGGCTCCGTGTTCACGTTCCCGGCACCGATCGCGTCTTCACGCCCCGGATATCCGGGGTGGTGCCAAACGAACGAATGACCTGGACGGGGGGCCTTGGTCCGGTGTTCAAGGGCGTGCGCACATTCGAGCTCCATCCCCGCGCCGACGGTACGACCGAGTTCACGATGGCCGAGCGCTTCTCCGGGTTGATGATACCGTTCGTCAAACGGTCGATGCCGGATTTCGGGCCGGTGTTCGGGCGGTACGCGGACGACTTGCGGCGCGAAGCGGAGCGGCCTGTCGCGTAGTCGGACGGTCGCGGCCGCTCAGTGCGGCGGGCCGGAACGCTCCGGCTCGGCCACGAGCAGCTGCACCCGCGACTCCTCGAGCACCTTCTGCACCGGCCCGGGCACCGGGGCGTCGGTGAAGAAGCGGGAGACCTGGGACAGGTGCCCCAGGCGGACCATCGCGCCGCGCGAGAACTTGGAGTGGTCGGCCACCAGCCAGGTCTCACGGGCGTGGGCGATGATCGCCTGCGCCACCCGGACCTCGCGGTAGTCGTAGTCGAGCAGCGTGCCGTCGGGCTCGATGCTGGAGACGCCGATGATCGCCACGTCCACCTTGAACTGGCGAATGAAGTCGATGGTGGCCTCGCCCACGATGCCGCGGTCGCGCTGTCGGACCAGCCCGCCGGCCACGAGCACCTCGGCCTGCTGGTTGCTCGCCAGGATCGCGGCCACGTTCAGGTTGTTCGTGACCACGCGGATGCCGCGGTGGTGGACCAGGGCCTTGGCCACCTCCTCGGTGGTGGTCCCGATGTCGAGGATGAGCGACCGGCCGGGCTCGACGTGGCGGGCCACCAGCCCGGCGATGCTCCGTTTGGCCTCGACGTTCATCACCTGGCGCTGGGCGTAGTCGATGTTCTCCACGTGGGACGGGGGCCCCACGCCCCCGTGATAGCGGGCCAGGAGGTCGGCCTTCTCCAGCTGGCGCACGTCCCGGCGGACGGTCTGGGTCGTCACGCGGAGCACGCGGGCGAGCGCGGCCACCGAGGTGTCACCGTGCTGGCGGACGAACTCCAGGAGCTGTCGCTGTCGGGGTCTCATGCCAAACGAACCAAAAGGAACGTACCCGAAAGTGGGCGTTGACCTTCTGTTTTCATTTCATAGTATTCGGCGCGCCGCTCGAACTCCAGTACCCAACAACGCGAACCATGAGCCCCGGCTCCCGCTCGCTGCGTGAGGTCAACGTCGAGAAGCTCTCCCAGGAGCGCTTCGACGTCCTCATCCTGGGCGGCGGGATCAACGGCGCGGTATCGGCGGCCGCCCTGACGGCGCGCGGCGCCCGGGTGGCGCTGGTGGACAGGGCCGACTTCGCCTCGGCCACCTCGCAGGAGTCGTCCAACCTGATCTGGGGGGGCATCAAGTACCTCGAGTCCTACGAGTTCGGCCTGGTCCGCAAGCTGTGCCGCGCCCGCAACGCCCTGCTCCGCTCCTACCCCTCGTCGGTGAGGGAGATCCGCTTCTTCACCTCGCACTCGAGGGGCTTCCGGTGGCCGCTCTGGATGCTGCTCGCCGGAGCCTGGCTCTACTGGCTGCTGGGCGGCGCATTCACCCGCCGGCCGCGGCTCCTCACCCTCCGCGACATCGCCCGGGAGGAGCCGGTGGTGGCGATCGAGGAGCTCGACGGCGGCTTCGAGTACTCCGACGCGTACCTGCCGGACAACGACGCACGCTTCGTCTGGGGCTTCGTCCGGACCGCACTCCAGCACGGCTGCGTGGCCGCCAACTACGTCGAGTCGCTCGGATCGCGCCGCGAGGGCGATGACTGGGTCACCCTGGCCCGGGACGTCGTCACCGGAGGCGATCTGTCCATCCGCTCCGGGGTGCTCGTCAACGCCTGCGGGCCGTACGCCGACCGGGTGAACGAGCAGGCCGGGGTGCGCACCGAGCACCGCCACGTGCTCTCCAAGGGGATCCACCTGGTGGTTGGCCGCATCACCTCGAGCGAACGCGCCCTCACCTTCTTCGCAGACGACGGGCGCCTGTTCTTCGTCCTGCCCATGGGGTCGAGGACCTGCATCGGCACCACGGACACGCCGGTGGACTCGCCGGAGGTGGGGGTCACCGCCGAGGACCGGCGCTTCGTGCTCGAGAACATCAACAAGCGCCTGCGGCTGACGCGTCCGCTCACCGAGGCCGACGTGATCGCCGAGCGTTGCGGCGTGCGCCCGCTGGTGGTGGACGCGGCCGGGGCCGGCGGACGCGACTGGATGCAGCTCTCCCGAAGGCACGCCATCGAGGCCGACCCGGTCCGGCGACACGTCACCATCTTCGGGGGCAAGCTCACCGATTGCCTGAACGTGGGGCAGGAGCTCTGCGAGGAAGCGCGGCGCCTGGGCGTGGCGCTGCCGCGCGCCGGCGCGACCTGGTTCGGCGAGCCCGACGCGTCGGCACGGAAGCGGTTCGTCGACGAGGCGGGGCGCATGGGGCTCGACTCCCTGGCCCCGCGAGGAACCGCGGAGCGGCTGTGGCGCCGCCACGGTGAAGGGGCGATGAGGCTGCTCGACGCCATCCGCGCGGACCCGGGAGCGGCCCGGGAGGCGGTCGAGGGCAGCGACGTCCTGCGCTGCGAGGTGGAGGAGGCTGGCCGCCACGAGATGGTGGTGGCGCTGGCGGATTTCCTCCGCCGGCGCACCGCGTTGTGCCAGGTCCTGCGGCGCGACGATCTGCGCGCGTCCGCCGGCCTGCGCCAGGCCTGCCGGATCCTCTTCGGCGAGGCGGGGGAGGCGAGGCGAGCCGAGTACTTCGGCGAGGCGCGGGAGCCGGAGGAGCAGCCGGGCGGGGGAGCACCCCAGAAAGGCGACGTCGGGCCGTTGCACAGGAGCGGGTCACCTGGAAGAAGCACGAACGAACGGTAACGAACGCAAGCGGTGTGACGTGGTCTGGTGCCGGCCCACGCCCGGCGGGGTGCTCGAATGCGCCTGACGCTGAACCAGGTCAGGAAGGTCGTCAACGGTGAGACCCACCTGCACGGCATCGACCTCGACCTCGAGCCCGGCTCCTTCAGCGTGCTGCTCGGCCCCACGCAGTCGGGAAAGACGTCGTTGCTGCGGCTGCTGGCCGGGCTCGACCGCCCGACTTCGGGCGCCATCCTCGAGGACGGCGTCGACGTCACCAAGCTCGACGTGCGCAGGCGCAACGTGGCGATGGTCTACCAGGAGTTCGTGAACTATCCCTCGTTCAGCGTCTACGACAACATCGCGGCGCCGCTGCGCCGTGCCAGGCGGCTGCCCCCCAAGGAGGTCGACGCCAAGGTCAAGAAGACGGCGGAGATGTTGCGCATCGAGCGCCTGCTCGATCGCCTGCCGGCCGAGCTCTCCGGCGGCCAGCAGCAGCGGGTCGCCCTGGCGCGGGCGCTGGTCAAGGACGCGCGCCTGCTGTTGCTCGACGAGCCGCTCCTGAACCTGGACTACAAGCTGCGCGAGGAGCTGCGCAGCGAATTGCGCCTGATCTTCGGCCGAGGCTTGACCACCGTCGTCTATGCCACCACCGAGCCGGCGGAGGGCCTGCTGTTCGGCGGCAAGACGGGCGTGCTCGATGCGGGACGGCTGTTGCAGTACGGGCCCGGGCTCGAGGTGTACCACCGGCCGGCGACGGTCCGGGTGAGCGAGGTCTTCAGCGACCCGCCCATCAACCTCTTGCGCGCGAGCATCGGCCCCGGCGGCTGCCGGCTCTCGCCGAGCGTGGCATTCCCGCTCGCGGACCACATGCGATCGCTGCCGCCCGGCGACTACCGGGTCGGCCTGCGGGCGAACCAGATCGACGTCGTGAACGGCTCCGGCAACACCGGCGTCGTCAGCGCCACGGTCCAGCTCGCGGAGATCAACGGCTCCGAGACCTACGTGCACGCGCGCCACCACGACTTCACGATGATCGCGCAGCTCGAGGGGGTGCGCGAGTTCGATCTCGGCGAGTCGGTCGGCCTGCATTTCGACGCGAACCGGCTGTTCGTCTTCGACGGGGCGGGACATCTCGCGGCCGCGCCGGCGCGGCCGGCGAACGGCGCCGGGGCGAGCTGATGGCGCGCATCGAGTTCCAGGGCGTCGCCCACAGCTACGGGCCGTCCCCGGCCGCGCCGGAGGACTACGCGCTGCAGCCGTCGGACCTGCACTGGGATGACGGCGGCGCCTACGCGCTGCTCGGGCCGTCGGGCTCGGGCAAGACGACGCTGCTGAACGTCATCTCGGGTCTGGTTCGACCGAGCAAGGGTCGAATCCTCTTCGACGGGAGCGACGTCACCGGGCTGTCCACCGCACAGCGCAACATCGCACAGGTCTTCCAGTTCCCCGTGATCTACGACACGATGACCGTGTTCGACAACCTCGCCTTTCCCCTGCGCAATCGCGGCGTCCGCGAGCCGGAGGTGCAGCGGCGGGTGGGCGAGGTGGCGGAGCTGCTCGACCTCAGCGGCGACCTCAAGCGGCGCGCCAGCGGGCTTGCCGCCGACGCCAAGCAGAAGATCTCGCTCGGCCGCGGGCTGGTACGGAGCGACGTCGCGGCGATCCTGTTCGACGAGCCGCTCACCGTGATCGACCCGCACCTGAAGTGGTCGCTGCGGCTCAAGCTGAAGCAGATCCACCAGGAGCTCAAGCTCACGCTGATCTACGTGACGCACGACCAGGCCGAGGCCCTGACCTTCGCCGACCGCGTGGTGGTGCTGTCCGAGGGACGGGCGGTCCAGGTCGGCAGCCCGACCGAGCTGTTCGAGCGCCCCGCGCACACCTTCGTCGGCCACTTCATCGGCAGCCCGGGGATGAACCTGCTCCCCTGCGAGCTCGACGGGGACGGCGTGCGCATCGACGGGTTCTCCATCCCGGTCGCGCCCGCCAGGCTCGAGCGGGCGCGCCGCGCCAGCGGCGAGCTGATCCTCGGGATCCGCCCCGAGTTCGTCCGCTTCCGGGCGCAGGCCTCGGCGGAGTCGCTCGCCGCCGAGGTCACCGCCGTCGAGGACCTGGGGAAGTACAAGATCGCCACGGCGCGCCTGGGCCGGCATCTCGTCAGGGCCAAGCTCAAGGAGGACGCGCGCATCGCTCCCGGGCCGGGCTGGCTGGTCTTCCCGCCGGAGTGGACGCTGCTCTATGCCGGCGGCAGCGTCCTGGAATGAGAGGAAGAGGACGTGCTGAAACCCTTCGACAACCGGGCCTGGCTCCTCGTGCTGCCGGTGTTCGCGCTGGTCGCGTTCAACGCCATCATCCCGCTCATGACCGTGGTGAACTACTCGGTCCAGGACGTGTTCGATGCGACCCACCGCACGTTCGTCGGCGCCGACTGGTACCGGGCCATGCTCCGCAATTCGCGCCTGCACAGTGCCCTGGGGCGCCAGTTCCTGTTCTCCGCGCTGGTGCTGCTGATCGAGCTGCCGCTCGGCGTGGGGATCGCCCTGGTCATGCCCAGGAAAGGCGGCTGGGCCACCTCCCTGACGATGGTGCTGGTCGCCCTGCCCCTGCTCATCCCCTGGAACGTGATCGGCACGATCTGGGTGGTGTTCCTGCGTCCCGACATCGGATTGCTCGGGCACTTCATCGACCACACCCTCGGCATTCACTTCGACTACCCGACCGTGCCGATGCAGGCCTGGATCTCGGTGGTGCTGATGGAGGCGTGGCACTGGACGCCGCTCGTCGCGCTGCTCGCCTATGCAGGCCTGCGCGCGATCCCTCCCGCCTACTACCAGGCCGCGCGCATCGACGGCGCCTCCGGCTGGGCCGTGTTCCGCTACATCGAGCTGCCCAAGATGCGCGGCGTGCTGACGATCGCGGTGCTCCTGCGCTTCATGGACAGCTTCCTCATCTACACCGAGCCGTTCGTGCTCACCGGAGGTGGGCCGGGCGATTCGACCACGTTCCTGTCGATCTACCTCGTCAAGCTCGCCATCGGCGAGTTCGACGTCGGGAGCGCAGGGGCCTTCTCGGTCATCTACTTCCTGATCGTGCTCGCGCTCAGCTACGTCTTCTACCAGGCGCTGCAGCGGGTCGGCACGGGGGAGGCGAAATGAACGTCCGCTGGCGCATCGCAGCGCTGGTCGCCTACCTGGTGGTCCTGATGCTGCCGATCTACTGGATGCTCAACATGTCGCTGCGCGACAACTACGACATCATGTCGCAGCTGGCGCTCGCGCCGCTTCACCCCACGCTGCACAACTACGCGGTCATCCTCACCGATCCGGCCTGGTATCTCGGCTACGTCAACTCCTTCGCCTACGTCAGCATGAACACGGTCATCACGCTCGTGGTCGCGCTGCCCGCCGCGTACGCCTTCTCGCGCTTCCGGTTCGTGGGCGACAAGCACCTGTTCTTCTGGCTGCTGACGAACCGCATGGCCCCGGCGGCGGTGTTCCTGCTGCCGGTGTTCGAGCTCTACTCGACCCTGGGCCTGATCGACCACTACATCGCGGTGGCGCTCGCCCACACCCTGTTCAACGTGCCGCTCGCCGTGTGGATCCTCGAGGGGTTCATGTCCGGCGTGCCGAGGGAGATCGACGAGACGGCGTTCATCGACGGCTACTCGCTGCCGCGCTTCTTCTTGACCGTGTTCATCCCCCTGATCCGCGCCGGCGTCGGCGTGACGGCGTTCTTCTGCTTCATGTTCTCCTGGGTCGAGCTGCTGTTCGCGCGCACCCTGACCATCACCGAGGCAAAGCCGATTGCAGCGGTGATGACCCGCACCGTCAGCGCCTCCGGGCTGGACTGGGGGCTGCTGGCGGCGGCCGGCATCCTCACCATCGTGCCCGGAGCGCTGGTCATCTATTTCGTCCGCAACTACATCGCCAAGGGCTTCGCCCTCGGGCGGGTGTGAGGGCGACGAGGCCATGTCCCTTCTCCAGTGGATGGTCTGGACCGTTCCCACCGGGATCTTCTTCGGCGCGATCGCGGCGATCCTGGTGGCCATGACCGCGTGGCAGGTCGCGAGCCCGAGCCCCGAGCGGCGCGGCTTCCTGCCGATCGCGACCACGCCCGGCGACCGCCTCTTCGTGGGCCTCCTGGTGAGCGCGTACCTGCACCTCGCCTGGCTCGGGCTGACCCACGCGACCCTGTGGGTCCCGTTTGCGATCTCGTTGATCTGGATGGGCATCGTCATGCGCTGGGGCTGAACACACGGATTGGCGCCGTCGGGGTGCGGCCCTCGCACCGGCGACGCTGCCGAGAGGCGGGATCACCTGCGGGGGCCAGGGCGAGGAGAGAACATGAAAAGCGCGGTGAAGAGGACGATTCCGTGGCGCTTCGTCTGGGGCTGCATCGTCGCCTCCTCGCTGGTGGCCTTCTCGGCGCCGGCGGGCGCGGATACGGCGGCAGCCAAGAAGTGGATCAACGACGAGTTCCAGCCGTCGGTCCTGAGCAAGGACGATCAGCTCAGGGAGATGGAATGGTTCATCAAGGCGGCGGCTCCCTACAAGGGCCAGACCATCAAGGTGGTGTCCGAGACGATTCCCACGCACGCCTACGAGTCGAAGGTGCTGACGAAGGCCTTCGAGGAGATCACGGGCATCCACGTCGTTCACGACACCATCCAGGAGGGCGACGTCGTCGAGAAGCTGCAGACGCAGGTGCAGACGGGAAGGCCGATCTACGACGCCTACATCAACGATGACGACTTCATCGGCTTCCACGCGCGCTACCCCTACACGCGGAACCTGACGAAGTGGATGGCGGAGGAAGGAAAGGACGTGACCGATCCGTACTTCGACCTCCCGGACTTCCTCGGCCTCGCCGACGCGACCGGTCTGAAGACGCGGGGCTTCGACGGCAGCCTGTGGCAGCTACCGGATCAGTCCTTCATCAACGTCTACTGGTTCCGCGCCGACTGGTTCGACCGGCCCGATCTGCAGGCGAAGTTCAAGGCCAAGTACGGCTACGACCTGGGCGTGCCGGTGAACTGGTCGGCCTACGAGGACATCGCCGAGTTCTTCAGCAACGACGTGAAGCAGATCGACGGCAAGGCGATCTTCGGCCACATGGACTACGGCAAGAAGGCGCCCGACCTCGGCTGGCGCTTCACCGACGACTGGCTCGGGATGGCCGGTGAGGGCGACGTCGGGGTGCCCAACGGCTACCCGGTGGACGAGTGGGGCATCCGCATGGAAGGCTGCCGCCCGGTCGGCGCCAGCGTGAGCCGCGGCGGCGACGTCAACGGCCCCGCCGCCCAGTACGCGCTGCGCAAGTATCTCGAGTGGCTGCGCAAGTACGCGCCACCCGGGGCGCTGGGCATGGACTTCTACCAATCGCTGCCCAGCCTCGCCAAGGGCAACGTCGCCCAGCAGATCTTCTGGTACTCCGCCTTCACCGCGAACATGGTCGAGCCGAAGAGCAAGGGTAACAACACGGTCGACGCGAAGGACAAGCCGCTGTGGCGGATGGCGCCGACGCCGCACGGGCCCTACTGGAAGGAGGGCATGAAGGCCGGCTACCGGGACGAGGGGTCCTGGACGCTGCTCAAGAGCGTCTCGGTGGAGCGGAGCAAGGCCGCCTGGCTCTACGCGCAATTCGTGACGTCGAAGACCGTGGACCTCAAGAAGTCGCACGTCGGCCTCACGTTCATTCGCAATAGCACGGTCCGACACCCCTCCTTCGACGACCCGCAGGGCGACAAGTGGGGCGGCCTGATCCAGTTCTTCCGCGGTCCGGGCATCAAGTACTGGACGCCGACCGGCCTGAACGTCCCCGACTACGCCAAGCTCGCCCAGCTCTGGTGGCAGAACATCGGCGAGGCGGTCGCCGGCGAGGTCACGCCCGAGCAGGCGCTCGACAACCTGGCGAAGGCACAGGACGAGGTGATGGACCGCATCGGGCGCTCGGGCCTGCAGGGCGAGTGCGGCCCGAAGCTCAACCCGGAGGGCGATCCCCAGGTCTGGATGAGCAAGGGCAGCGCGCCCTGGCCGAAGCTCGCCAACGAGAAGGTCCCCGGCAAGACGATGCCGTACAAGGACATCATGCAGGCGATGCTGGACGGGAAGCTGCCGCTGTAGACCCGCCGCCTCGCGTCGATCGCCGGCCGCCGGCGATCGGCGCGGGGAGCGGCGCCGCTGCACCGAGGGGCCTCACGGCGCCTCGACGACCACGGTGACGCTCCCGGCCCGCGCGAGTGCCCCGCTGGCGGTGTCGCTCGCGCCGTGGACGAAGACCACGTAGGTACCCGGCGCCACCGCCGGTGCCGCATCCGATCCGCCGTGACCGCCGCATCCTGCGCCGGCGACGCAGCAGGCGAGCAGCAGGGGCATCGCGCCGCTCCAGCGCCGCCGCCGGGAGGCGAGGACCAGCGCTCCGCCGAGCAGCGACGCGGCGGCTCCGGGGCCGCCGAAACCGTCCCGGCGGGGCGGGCGCGACGCGGTGGAAGCGATCTGCACGGGGGTCGTGGACACGGTGAGCGTCGCGGTGGCGGTGGTCGCCGAGCTGTCGAGCACGACGGACGACGGCACGACCGAGCAGCTCGGCCCGCCCGCGTCGGACGAGCACGAGAGACTCACCGTGCCCGCGAAGCCGCCCAGGGCCTGCACGGTGAGGACGACCGGTGCGCTCGTGCCCGGTGACAGCGTCAAGCCGGAGCTCCCCGTCTCCACCCGGTAGTCGGCGATGGTGACCGTCAGCGAGGCCGACGCCGAGGCGAGGTAGTCCGGGTCACCCGTGTAGGCGGCCGACACGGTGTGGGCGCCGCCGGGCAGCGTGCTCGTCGTCAGCGTCGCCTGACCGTTCGAGACGACCGCGGGCGCGCCGAGCGCCTTCCCGTCGGCAACGAACCGCACGGCGCCACCGATCGGCTGGCCGCCGGTGGCGCCGGAGGTCACGGTGGCGGTGAACGTCACGCTCTCCCCGGCCGTCGCGACGAGGCTCGACGACGCGAGCGCGATCGACGTGGCCGACCCGCCCGGCCAGCTGGCGGCGAGCGCCGCCGCGTCGATCGACCCGAGGCCCGTGGCCTGGTCGTAGCCGCGGCCGGCCGCGAACCCGATGGACCCGGTCGCGCAGCCGGTGGCGACGCTCACGGTGCAGGGCACGGCGTTGTCACCGGTCGTGACGTCATGGAACGCGCCCGGCGCGGCCGCGGCGAGGGCGTACAGCGTCGGGTTGACGTTCCCGAGGGCGCCGCCGCCCCGGTGCTGCGCGATCAGCGCGAGGATCCCGGCGAACGCGGGCGCGCCTGCGGACGTCCCGCCCACCACCGCGAGGGTGTTGTCGTTCGCTCGGTAGCCATTCACGCAGCTTCCGGCCGTGCAGAAGAGGTAGCCGTCGTGTTCGGCGGATGCGTTCAGCGACAGGTCGGGCACGTCGCGCTGCCCGTCCGCCGGCACGCCGGTCCCGGCCTGCCAGGGCGGCTTGGAGAACACCGTGCTCGCGCCGCCGCCGCCCGCCGCGAGCCCGTCGGCGCCGGAGTCGTTCCACGCCTTCTCCGGGATGTAGCCGAGCGCGGACCCGCCGCCGGGGCCGTTCGAGCCGCTCCAGTACGTGCCCGTGCCCTCGTCGAATTCGTTGCCGCCGACTCCGGTGACCTCGGGAATGCTGGCCGGCACGTCCACGGCCAGCCCCGTCGTCGCCACGGTGGCGGTGCCGCTCTCGCAGTCGGCCGCGCCGGCGTCGCCCGACGCCGCGCTGATGGTCTGCCCCTGTGCGCTCGCCTGTTGCGCGAGCTGCCGCAGGTAGAGCGCGTTCCCGCTGCCGAGGTCGTGCTCGCAGGCGCCGTAGCTCATGCTGATGATGGGCGCGAGGTCGTTGTCCACGGCGTGGACGAGCGCGTCAATCACGCTCGAGCTGGGATCGCTGCCCGAGTACACGAAGACGACGTCCGCGCCGGGCGCCACCGCGCCGGACCACTCGACGTCCAGATCGGCCTCCGGCTCGTCGGCGGAGGAGAGCGCCGCGCCGCCCGTGAGGGGGACGAGGACCGTCTGTGGCGCCTTCGCCGGCAGGCCGGCCGCGGCCCTGAACGCCGCGACGTCCGTCAGGCGGATGGTGGTCTGCCCCACCACCGCGATGGTCTGTCCCGCGCCGTCGGTTCCTGCCGAGCGGAGCGGCGCGACGTCGTAGATGGTCGCGAAGTCGTCGGGCGAGAGGAAGTGGTTCCCGGAGATGCTCGACGTGAACTCGGGCACGAACCTCAGCACCCGCACATTTCGCGGCCGGGGACGGAAGTCGTCGAGACGCCGGACGCCGACGACCACGCCGGAGAGGACGGCCGGGAGGGACAGCGCGGCCGCGTTCGCGAAGTGCCGCTCGCCGTTCACCAGGTACCAGTGCAGCTCGGTGCGGAAGGCGCGCTCGATCCGCGCGACGTCGCCACCGAAGGAGATGCGGGTCCGGCTCCGCGACCAGCCCTCCACCACCAGTCCCTGCGACCGCAGCCACGTCGCCACGCGGTCGAGGTCGCCGCCCGTGAGGCCGAAGCGCTCCGCGTACTGCTCGGGGGTGAGCCAGCGGTGGTACAGGGGCGAGGAGGAGTCCTGGAGCGCGGTGAGCAGGCCGTCGAGCTCCTCCTGCTGCGCGGACGTGAGGCCGAAGAGAAGCGACACACCGTGCAAGGTCGTGGCCCCGTCGAGACGGCCTCGATCCAGCTCGGGCCGCGCGAGCGGGTGGGCGGTGCCGCCCTCCACCACGCGCACGCTGCCGTCGAGCGCGCCCTCGATCCGATCCGGACGCGGCGCCGGAGCTGCTGCGCCCTGGTCCGGGACGCCGGCTGCGGCCAGCCCGGCGAGCAGCGGCACGAGCGCGGGGCAGATGGACGGAGTGTGGCTTCTAGACCGGGACGACATGGGAGAAGGTCCTCGACCGCTCGATGTACCACAGGCTGGAGCGCCTCGGGCTCGAGACGGGCGATGCGGTGACGGCGATCATCAAGGCGACGGAAGCCATCATCGGCAAGCGATCAGGCGTCGTACCGGATGTCACCGGAGCCCGCGGCGTCGTACCCCGCGATGGCGCCGACCTCGCTCCGGAACGCCTTGCTCTGCGCCACCTCGCAGAGGCGCACCACCCGCGCGTCCCCGAGGTCCCGGGCCTTGACGATGAGGCCGTACGCCTCGGTCGCGAGCGGCTGGAACGCGAGGCCGGCGCGCTCGCCCCAGGCGCGGGAGCAGAGCCCGACGTCGGCGCGCCCCGCCACGACCGCGAGGACGACCTCGAGGTGCGACCGCAGCAGGAGCGCCTTCCGGTGGACCCTCCCCGGATCGAGCCGCTCGGCCCGGAGTGCCTGGTCGAGGTAGCGGCGGACGCCCGCGCTGCCGGGCCGGGACGCGATCCGCAGCTTCGCGAGGCCCCCGAGGCGCAGCGGCTTCCCCGCCGGACGGACGAGACCGATCTCACGGGTGACGAGGTGCAACCGCGCCACCCGCTCGTCGCCGACGTGGCTCGGGAAGCCGCCCGCGTGAGCGCCGGCCGCGAGGACGGCGCGGCGCCGCAGGAGCTCCGCCGCCTCGCCCATGTCGGCCTGGACGAAGCCGAGGAGCGGCGGCCCCTTGCTCGCCGCGAGCGCCAGCAGCGAGAGCACGGCCACGTCACCGTTGGCGGCCACCAGCGCGGAAGCTGCGTCCTGAATGACGACCGGTGCCGCGACCGCTGGAGCGAACCCCTCCGCGTGCGGCACGACCGGCTTCCCGCCCGACCACGCGAGCACGTCGTCGCGCGAGAACCGCCACTCGGAACCGACGCGTCGGGCTGGCAGGCCCTTCTTGAGGAGCCGGTAGACGTGCTTGGGGTGGACCCGGAGCACCTCGGCGACCTCGACGGTCGTGAGCAGCTGATCGGCCATGCGTGCCCTCGAATATACCCGGCCGCGCTTCCACGGGGCGGACGGCGCGGCCGGGCGCCCGTGCTGCCGTTGTTGCCGGACGCTACGCTCCTGAGTTATGTGGAGGTGAGTTGTTCCTTATACGTACCTGCTGGGGGGTCAACATGAACCGCCGGTCGCTGCTCGCCCTCGTGCTCCTCGCCGCCGCTCCGGTCCTGGCGCAGGACGCGAAGGCGAGGAAGCCGCTCACCGTCGCGGCCGCCGCGAATCTGAAGAACGCCGCCGAGGAGCTGAAGAGCGCCTTCGAGGCGGAGCATTCGGGCGCAGAGGTGGCGCTGACGTTCGGCGCCTCCGGCGCCTTCTTCGCGCAGCTCCAGAACGGCGCGCCGTTCGACGTCTTCCTCTCCGCCGACCGCGAGTACCCGGCCAAGGTCATCGCCGCGAAGCTCGGCGCGGCCTCGGACGAGCGCGTCTACGCCTTCGGGAAGCTGGTGGCCTGGCTCCCGCCGGGCTCGACGCTCGATCTCGAGCAGCGGGGCCTCGCCGCGCTGGCGGATCCGGGCGTGAAGAGGATCGCCGTCGCCAACCCGGCGGTCGCGCCCTTCGGCCGCGCCACGGAGGCGGCGTTCAGGTCTGCCGGTGTCCTCGACGCGGTGAAGGAGAAGCTCGTCCTCGGCACGAGCGTGGCGCAGACGGCGCAGTTCGCGACGACGGGCGCGGCCGACGTGGCGTTCCTCCCCTGCTCGCTCACCTTCGGAAAGGAGCTCGCGGGCGGCAAGGTCGTCTTCGTCCCCGAGGCGCTCTACCCCAGGATCGAGCAGTCCGGGATCGTGCTCTCGAGCGCCCAGGATCCGGCCCTCGCGCGCGCCTTCCTCGCCTTCCTCACCGGCGAGAAGGGGCGCGCCATCTTCGCGAAGTACGGGTACGGCCTCCCCTAGGGATGGACACGGCCGCCCTCGCCCTCTCGGCCCGGCTCGCGGGGCTCACCACCCTCACCCTGCTCCTGCTCGGGCTGCCGCTCGCATGGTGGCTCGTCACGAGCCGCTTCCGGGCCAAGTTCCTGGTCGAGGCGGTGGTGGCGCTCCCGCTGGTGCTTCCGCCGACGGTGCTCGGCTTCTACCTGCTCACCGGGCTCGGCCCGAGGAGCCCGGCGGGCCGGCTCTTCGAGGCGGTGGCCGGGCATCCCTTCCCGTTCTCGTTCGCGGGCCTCCTCGTCGCGTCGGTCCTCTACAGCCTCCCCTTCTCCGTTCAGCCCTTCGCCGCGGCCCTGGCCGGCGTGGATCGGCAGCTGATAGAGGCCTCGCACACCCTGGGCGTCTCGCCGCTGGGCACGTTCCTCCGAGTCACGCTCCCGCTGGCCTGGCCCGGGGTGCTCGCCGGCGCGGTCCTGTCGTTCGCGCACACGCTCGGCGAGTTCGGCGTGGTGCTCATGGTCGGAGGCAACATCCCGGGGCGGACCCGCACCATGTCGGTCGCGATCTTCGACCACGTCGAGGCCCTCGAGTACGCCGCCGCCCACCGGACTGCGGGGCTCCTCCTCGCGATCTCGTTCGGCGTGCTCACCTTCGTCTACGCGCTCCAGCGGCGACCGTTCTTCCGATGGAACGAGCGCTGACCTTCGACGTCGTCCGGCGATTCCTGCGCGGCCCGGTGATCTCGGCCCGGGCGAGCTGGTCCCTCGAGCGAGATCCGGTCACGGTCCTCTTCGGGCCGTCGGGCGCCGGCAAGACCACCGTCCTGCGCGCGCTCGCGGGGCTGGACCGTCCGGAGGCGGGCTCGATCACGTTCGCCGGCGAGACATGGTTCGACGCCGAGAAGCGGCTCTCCCTGTCGTCCCAGGCACGGGGCGTCGGCTTCCTCTTCCAGGAGTATGCGCTCTTCCCCCACCTGACCGTCGCCGCGAACCTCGCGTTCGGGCTGCACCGGCTCGCGCGCGCCGAGCGGGAGGCGCGCGTCGCCGAGGTCGCGGAGCGGTTCGGGATCGCCGACCTGCTCCCGCGGCGCCCCGGGCAGCTCTCGGGCGGGCAGCGTCAGCGCGTGGCGCTCGGCCGCGCGCTGGCCCCGCGCCCGCGGCTTCTGCTCCTCGACGAGCCCCTCTCCGCGCTCGACGCGCCGACGCGCGAGGCGCTCCGCGGCGAGCTCCGTCACGTCCTCGAGTCCGCCGGGGTTCCGGCCGTGGTCGTCACGCACGACCGGACGGAGGCGCTCGCCCTCGGCGATCGACTCGCAGTGCTGGTGGACGGGGCCGTCCGGCAGGTGGGGCCGGTGCACGAGGTGTTCTCCTCGCCGGTGGACGCCGAGGTGGCGCGCGTGGTCGGCACCGAGAACGTCTTCCCGTCGCGGCTCCTCCGCCGGGAGGACGGGCTCGTGATCGTGCGGGCGGGCTCTGCCGAGCTCGTCGCGGTCGATCCTGGCGGCATCGAGGACGAGGCCTATGCCTGCGTCCGGGCGGAGGACGTGGTGCTCGAGCCGCCGGAAGGGCACCCCAGCTCCGCGCTGAACCGGCTGACGGGCGTCGTCGCGGCGCGCCAGCCGGAAGGGCCGCTGGTCCGGATCACGGTGGGCTGCGGCGTGAGCCTGGTGGCGCTCGTCACCCGCGCCAGCGCCGAGCGGCTTCACCTCCTCCCCGGGCAGCGCGTGAGCGCCGTGGTGAAGGCCTCGAGCATCCGGGTCGTCCCAAGGAGGGCGTGATGAAAGGCACGATCGCGTGCCTGGGGGCGGCGGCACCTGCACCCTCACCGTGTCGCTCACCGGGACGGCCATCAGCGTCGCGCGGAGCTACGCCTCCTAGTCGCCTTCGTCCGGTCTCCAGTCGGGCAGGAACCTGCACGCGCACTCGAGGGAGAGGGTCTCCAACGAGCCCCGGCGGCCCTTCCCGGGCTTCGCCGCGGCGAGGGCTCGGACCCTGTCCCGCGCCTCCTCCTCGCTCCGGGCGGTGACGAAGCCGACCGTCCTCCACGTCCCCTTCCCCAGCTCGGCGGCGGGGATCCAGAGGGTCAGGGGACGGCCGGGCGCCGGCCAGGGAATCCCGGTGCTCACGACCCGCTCCCCGTCCACCACCAAGAAGATCCGCTGGTCGGGCGCGAAGGGCGTGCACGGCGCGATGATCTCCGCCTCGATCCACGGCCCGTCCGAGAACATGCGCGCGAGCCGCGCCACGTTGGCGTCGGGCGCGGCTTCCGCGGGGTTGCCGAGCGCGAGCACCCGCCGCGCCACCTTCAGGCAGTACGGGCACGGTGGCGCGACGCCGACGACGCACGCGTCCGGCGGGAAGGCGGCCACGAGCTCCTGGCTCTCGGGGCACAGCTTCTCCGGAAGCTGAGCGTCGGGCAGGCGCGGGTCGCAGGCGAAGCGGTCGGTGATCGGGATCGGGTAGACGCGTACGGCCCGCGCGCGATCGCCCCGGCAGCCGAGCGCGAACCGCGCCGCGATCCGCGCGTACGCCCGGCCGTCGGCGACGATCTGCGGGGACGCGACGGCCCACCGGGCGGCCGCCTCGTAGTCCCCGGCGAGGGCCGAGGCGTGCGCGAGCCGGGCGAGCAACGCGTGGTCGGGGGCCTCGAGCGCCGCGGCCCGCTCCAGCGCACGCTGGGCGTCGGGCCAGCTCTCGCTTTTCTCGGCGGCGTCGGCCGCGGCGAGCAGGCCCGCGCGGTCCGGGAGGCGACGGGACAGGAGCGCGACCGGCGCCCACCCCTCCAGCTCGCGCGGCTCCGGCGCGGCGGGGCCCAGCGCCTTCGGCCCCGAGGGGAGCACGGTCCACTGATCGGGCTCGGAGGGAGCGGCGACCGCGCGCAGCCGGGCCCACCCGCCCAGGATCGCCACCACGCGGGCGGCTCGACCGATCGGCGCGTGCGCGACGACCGGCGCGTTCTCCGCGGGCTGCGCGCGCAGGCGCAAGCGCGTCGCCGCCACGTAGGCCTCCTCCCCCGCGGACAGCTCCGGGGCCGCCTCCGGCGACGGCCCACGCGCGGCGAAGACGACTCCGCGGGCGCGGAGGTGCTCCAGCTGCGCGCGCGAGCCCGCCGCGAGCCCCTCGTCGCCCTTTGCGGCGGCGATCGCTGCGCGCAAGGTCCACAGCTCGGCGGAGTCGGCGTAGGCGGCGGGGCGCAGCTGCCGGCTCCACGCCCCGCCCTCGACGGCCCGCCGGACCACCTCCTCCGCCTCGTCGAGCGCTCCCTCGACGAGGAGCCCGCGCGCACCCCGGAGGAAGGCCTCGGCCGTGGGGAGCTCGTCGCGCACGTCCGACTCGGCGACGAGGGGGCCCCCGAGGAAGGGGAGCGCCCCGTTGCGATCGTCCTCCCTCAGGATCACGCGGAAGCGCCGTCCGTCCGGCCCCACGTAGACGGCATCGACGCACTGGAGGCGCCACCCCGTCGGGAGCCTCATGGCGCTCGAGGACTCGCCCGTCCTCCCGTCGACGAAGGTCGCCGGAGAGAGGTCGGATCGGAAGGTCGGCAGCGGCGTCGTCCACGCGTAACAGCTCTTGACCCTCACGTCCGACGCGTTTGCGGCGCGGAGCGCGTCGATCTTGCCGGCCTCGATCGACAGGGCCGGGCGCTCCGCAGGGCAGTCCGGCCGGCATCCCTTGACCTTCCCGGTGTCGGCGTCGAGCACCACGAGCTCGACATCGTCCTGAAGTACGATGGTGCGGTCGTCGATCCAGCGGTGGCCCGTCGCGCCCTCCTCGAGATCGGAGTAGGTCTTCTTGAACGCGTAGATCGACCGGTCGTCGACCATCAGCTCGGCGGCCGAGCCGCCTTTCTGCGTCCTGCCCACGTAGGCTACGCGGCGGCCCGAGGGGGACAGCGAGGCGTGGATCACGACGGGCCAACGGTCCGGGATAGCCCGCGTCTCCACCACCGTCCCCTGCGCGACGTCGACGAGGCCGAGCATCCGGCCCGGGCCCGCGTGCCACGAGAGCACGGTGAGGAGGCCGCAACCTCGCTGCTGCACCTCGGCGAGGGGCGGCCAGTGCCGGCTCTTCAGCTCCGCGAGCTTCCGCCGGGCCTGCGTCCGCCGATCGACGCGCCAGAGCGCGGGCCCTTCGCCGCCCTTGGCGGAGGAGAGCGCGAGGAGGCCGTCGGCGTCGAGGAGCCCGACGAGCTCGTCCGGCTCGCCGACCGGCTCCGTCGCGCCGGAGCCGACGTCGAGGACGAAGGTTCCGGCGGGCTGCGGGCCGGCCTCCGCGTCCACCTCGAACGTGGTCTCGTACGCGAGCGCCCGGCCGTCGCAGGACCAGCCGCGGAGCCGGGCCGGCCCGGGCCGAGAGCCCTCCGGCCGGGGCCCGGCCTCGGCGCGGATCCACTTCGCGGTCCTGCCGTCCAGGCTCACCAGCCAGAACCCGCCGGGCGGGTCGCCGCCCGGCGGGACGGCGGCGAGGAGCTTGCCGTCGGGCGATACGAACGCGGACCGATCGTAGAACGCGACCGGCCCAGCCTTCCCGGACGGGAGCGCGACGCGCTCGAACAAACCGTCGGCGGAGACCTTCCAGAGCGTGCCGTTCGCGGGGAACAGGACCGACCCGACGCCCGGGCCGGCGCCGGCAGCGGGCCTTGGAACGGCCGCCCCCGCCGCCACGACGGCGCAGGCGACGAGCCTCCCGAGCCGCACCTTCGCTCGGCCGATCCCCGCCATGCGCGTCCTCCCCGAGCGCCAGACTTCGACCGGAGGAGAGCACGGTGGGCGCGGGCGGGCAACCAAGGACCCCGGCGCGGGAGGCCCTCCGGCTTGCCGCCTGACGCTCTATTCATTCACGTCCGCGAGCCGAACTTCCCTTCCAGTCCGGTGCGGCGTGGCCGATCGGACGTGACGATCGCGTCCCTCACCGGACGCCCAGCGCCACGCTCCCGCCGGCACGCACCGTCTTGAGCTCCAGCGCCTTGGCGCGACTCAAGCCATCGTATTCTTGGGACGCCTCGGTGGTGCGATCGTCATCGCCGGCGGCGGACGCCGTCGCGCGGGGAGCTTCATCGCCGTATGTCGCTTGGACAGGTTCGGGCCCTCGGGCGCGCGCCCGGCCACGACGTTCTCCTGATCAGGTGAGATCCGCGCCGAGAAGGCGAGCAGATGGAGTACGGTGACGATAGAAACCCCGGCATGATCGCCACCTACTTACATCTCGGAGCGGCATTCGACGCTGAGTCGCGACGCCTGCTCTTTTCGGGTCGAGCGGTGCGACCAGGTTCGTGACGACGCTTCGCGTCGCGTTGACCGGAAGCCGGTATAATCGTATATTGACGATATGGCCACCCCCTCCACAGCGGCGTGCCCACCCCCCGCACGATCACAGGAGAAACCGGACCTCCGCCCGGTCGAGGGGCCAGCGGCAGACGAGGAGCTCGCGCTCCTCTGCAAAGCGGTTGGCCACCCCGCGCGCGTGCAGATACTCCGGCTCCTCGTACGCCGAGACGCGTGCATCTGCGGCGACATCGTCGACGAGCTGCCGCTCGCCCAGTCCACCGTGTCGCAGCACCTGAAGGTGCTCAAGGACGCGGGGCTCATCCGCGGCGAGATCGACGGCCCGCGGGTCTGCTACTGCGTCGAACCGCACGTCCTCAGGCGCCTCAAGGCCCTCGTCGGAAGCGTCTAGGGAGAACGAACGTGACCGAGGCCGCATCCGCCGCGGTGCCTCATGCCGGGGCGGCCCGTAGCCTGTCGTTCCTGGACCGCTACTTGACGCTCTGGATCTTCCTCGCCATGGGCGCCGGCGTGACGCTCGGATGGCTCGTGCCGGGGGTCGTGCCGGCCCTGAACCGGCTCAGCGTCGGGACGACGTCCATCCCGATCGCGGTCGGGCTCATCCTGATGATGTACCCGCCGCTCGCGAAGGTCCGATACGAGGAGCTACCGCGCGTCTTCCGGAACGGAAAGGTCCTCGGCCTCTCGCTCGTCCAGAACTGGGTTGTCGGGCCCGTCCTGATGTTCGCGCTTGCCGTGCTCTTCCTGCGCGACCGTCCGGAGTACATGGTCGGCCTGATCCTGATCGGCCTCGCGCGCTGCATCGCGATGGTCATCGTCTGGAACGACCTCGCGAACGGCGACACCGAGTACTGCGCCGGGCTCGTGGCGTTCAACTCGATCTTCCAGGTGCTGTTCTTCTCCGTGTACGCCTGGGTCTTCATCACGGTCCTGCCGCGCTGGCTCGGCCTCGCAGGCGCGGAGGTCCGGATCACCATCGGCGAGATCGCGAGGAGCGTCTTCGTCTACCTCGGGATCCCCTTCCTCGCTGGCATGGCGAGCCGCTTCGGGCTTCGCGCCCTCGAGGGGGAGGAGTGGTACCGGAAGGTGTTCATCCCGCGGATCTCCCCGATCACGCTCGTCGCGCTCCTCTTCACCATCGTCGTGATGTTCTCGCTCAAGGGCGAGACCATCGTGCAGGTGCCGCTCGACGTGGTCCGCATCGCGGTGCCGCTGCTCGTGTACTTCGTGGTGATGTTCTTCGTGTCCTTCTTCATGAGCCGGAAGGTCGGAGCGACCTACGGCCAGACGGCGACGCTCTCCTTCACCGCCGCCTCGAACAACTTCGAGCTCGCGATCGCCGTGGCAGTGGCGACGTTCGGGATGGCGCACGGCGCCGCGTTCGCCGCGGTGATCGGACCGCTCGTGGAGGTCCCGGTGCTGATCGGGCTCGTCGCGGTCGCGCTCAGGCTCCGGACCCGGTTCTTCCCGGCCGAGGTCGCCGAGCTCGCCGGAGTGAAGAACTGCGCGGGCAGCTTCCCGGCGCCGGAGAGGAAGGCGCGCACGTGAGCGCCGGCGGCTGGCAGACCGAGGCTGAGGAGCTCCGAAGGCGCGCGCCGCGCAACGTCCTCTTTCTCTGCGTGGCCAACTCGGCCCGGAGCCAGATGGCCGAGGGAATCGCGCGCTCGCTCGCACCCTCCGGGGTCACGGTCTCGTCGGCGGGCTCGCACCCGTCACGCGTGAACCCGCTCGCGATCCGCGCGCTCGACGAGATCGGGATCGACATCCGGTCGAACCGGTCGAAGAGCGTCGAGACGGTCCCGGCCGCGGGCGTGGACGCGGTGATCACGCTCTGCGCCGAGGAGGTCTGCCCGGTGTTCCTGGGGAAGGCGCACCGCGTCCACTGGGGCTTGCCGGATCCGGCGGGCGCTGGAGGGACCGAGGAAGAGCAGCTCCAATCCTTTCGGAACGTGCGCGACGAGCTGCGCCGCCGCCTCGCCGTCGTCTTCGGCCGTTGAGCTCAGGAGAGGGAATCCCCATGTCCAGGATCCAGGTCTTCGATCACCTGATGTGCTGCTCCACCGGCGTGTGCGGCCCGGAGGTCGCTCCCGCGCCGGTGCGGTTCGCGGCCGACCTCGAGTGGCTCGAGGCGAGCGGCGTCGAGGTCGAGCGAGTCGATCGCGCCCGGTGCGTCACGCCGAGGGAAGGGTTGTGCGAGACTGCAGGGCGAGGATGAACACACGCTCGGACTGTCACTCGCCGAGTTGTGCCTGCGCGAGCTCGGCTGGACGCCGCTCTGGCTCGGCCGCCGCACGCCAGTGGACGAGGTGGTCCGGTTGGTGAGCGGCGGCCAGGTCGCGGTGGTGGCACTGTCCGCGTCGGCGCTATCCGGCGACCAGCAGGCGCTGCGCGCGATCACCGACGAGGTCGGGGCGGCCTGCAAGGAGAGAGGCGTAGGGCTTCTGCTCGGCGGCGGCGGTGCATGGCCAGCCCAGCCTTCCTACGGCGCGCGGGTGACCTCGTTCGTCGCATTCCGCGACTACCTCGTCGGAGAAGGGACTCGACGATGACCGTTCCATCTCGCATCATGCAGCGCGTTGCCGGCATGGTCTGGGGGCTCGCGATGTCCGCGGGATGCGCCACCAGCACGACGGAACGGCTGCGCCTGCCGCCACTCCAGACGGTCGCGCACGTCGACCTCTCGCGCTACGTCGGGACCTGGTACGAGATCGCCAACTTCCCACAGAGCTTCCAGCGCGGCTGCACCGCCACGACCGCGACCTACACGCTGCGCGCCGACGGTGACATCGATGTGCTCAACCGCTGCCGCAAAGGCTCGCTCGACGGGAAGGAGAAGTCGGCCCTCGGACGCGCCCGCGTCGTCGACCGGGCCACGAACGCGAAGCTCGAGGTGAGCTTCTTCCGCCCGTTCTGGGGCGACTACTGGATCATCGAGCTCGCCGACGACTACTCGTACGCGGTCATCGGTCACCCCGGCCGCGACTACCTCTGGATCATCGCGCGTACGCCGACGATGGCCGAGGCGACCTTCCAGGGCATCGTCGCCCGACTGCAGGCAAACGGCTACGAGACCTCCCGCCTGGTGCGCACGCTGCAGGCCGCGACCTCGGCTGCCTCCCGTCGACCGTAACCGCCTTTCACTCGGTGTCCACGAAACCGGAGCGCAGACCGCACGTCTTCTGCGATGAGGCGGGCTCGCGGCTCACGCACGCGATGGTGAAGGACGTGGCAATTCCGTCGGCTCGTCGATCACCAGCCGGCCGCTCCTGACGTGCGCCTCGAGTGCCCGCATCGCGAGTTCATATTGGTCGGGCAGGGAACGACCGCCGAGACCCGGCGAGCGGGCGGCGCCGGACCAACGAGCCCATTGAGCACGACGAAGAAGTCGAGCCCACCATCCCACGCATGTGAGATGGACACCGGCGAGAACCGCCGGCGCAGGCCCTCTTGGGCTGAGGCAACCCGGCTCTTGTGAGCCCCATGCCAGAGGTCGACCCTTGGCGGCGGGGAGAGGCTGATGGTCCGGCGCGAGCCGTCGACCGCGAAGGCCAGGGGCGTCCGCATCGTCGGCGCGCCCTCGTCGCTCTCTGTCTTTTGCTACCTCAGGGTGAATAGGGCACGACCGTCGGTGCAAGTCGATGGAGGGACGGATGGTTCACGTCGTCGCCTTCCTACGCGCCCACAATCGTCGGGAGAATCCAACCCTTCACCCGGGACCGCGGTCGCTGTTTCAGGATCGCGATCGGTCGTTTGGATGCCGAATGCGCGCGAGCGCTCCGGAGAAGCGCGAACATG
>Ga0335082_10001207_pt1 | contig 27534 bp, 24 predicted proteins | sample Lox_Sample_41_FD_206718 | JGI IMG/M metagenome (GOLD analysis project Ga0335082, IMG submission 206718) | Soil microbial communities from Loxahatchee National Wildlife Refuge, Florida, United States - Lox_Sample_4.1 | ecosystem: Environmental > Terrestrial > Soil > Wetlands | place: USA... | reverse complement strand
TCCACCAGCGTCACCTTCACGCCCCACGGCTCCGTCTGCTGATCGATGATCCGCTGCAAGGAGGTGTTGAGCTGTTCTCGTTTGGTCAGCAACTCGTCGAGCTGGCTCTGTCCCAGCACGCTCCGCAGGGTCGTCTGCGCGATTTGCGACGTGGCGTACAGGAAATCCTCCACCTGGATGACGGCCCGCTGCGGGTCCACGACCCGGAAGTAGACGATGGCGTTGACCTTGACCGACACGTTGTCCGCGGTAATGACGTCTTGGGGCGGCACGTCCATGGTTACCATCCGCAGGCTGACCTTGACCATCTTGTCGATGAACGGCAGCAAAACTATCAGGCCGGGCCCGTTTCCGCCGACGATCGCCGTGGCCACGCGGCCGAGCCGGAAAATCACCGCCCGCTCATATTCGCGGAGCACACGAATCCCGTTGAACATCAGGATGATGATGACAGCAATGAGAATGCCTATCGGAGTAAAGATCATGTCACGCCTCCTTCTTCGTCACGCCCGTCGCCCGTCTAACCTTGAGCCGCAATCCCTCCACCGCCGTCACCTCCACTTCCTCTCCCTGACGGACGGGCTCGCTGCTGTCCGCTTCCCAGAGTTCCCCATGCACGAAGACGGTGCCCATCGGGGCCAGATCGCTCCGCGCGACCCCGTGTCCGCCGATCATTTCTTCTCGGCCGGTCACCGGCTTGGCTCCGAACGTCCGGACGGCCATGCCCACCACGAACAGAAAAAAGAGTGCGGTGCCGAGCACCGAGGGGATGATCACCTTCAAAGAAATGCGCAGATAGGGCAACTGGCTTTTCATGAGCATCACGGAGCCCAGAAACATCGCCACGATGCCGCCGACCGTCAGCAGGCCATAGCTGGGCACCTTGATCTCGGCGACAAACAGGACAATCGCCAGCAGAATGAGCAACAGGCCGGCGTAGTTGATGGGCAACGTTTGAAAAGCGTAAAACGCGAGAATCAGACAAATGCTTCCGACGACGCCGGGCAAAATGGCCCCCGGACTCATCAACTCGTACAGCAGTCCATAGGTGCCCAGCAACATCAAGACATACGCCACGTTGGGATCGATCAACGCGTTGAGCAGCCGCAGCCGCCAATTGAGCGGCACGCGATGCACCTCGGCCCCCTTGGTCGAAAGCCGCCGCACGCCCGCCTCGGTCTGGACCGATCGGTCGTCCACCGCGGCCAACAGCGCCGGGACGTCGGCCGCCACCAGGTCGACGACGTGCAGTTTCACCGCTTCCTGTTCGGTCACATTGACGCTCTTGCGCACCGCCTCTTCCGCCCATGCAGCATTGCGGCCCCGTTTGTCCGCAATGGATTTGATATAGGCCGCGGCGTCGTTCTCCACCTTCTTCTTCATCACCTCATCCATGTCACCCCCGCCCATCGACACCGGATGGGCCGAACCGATATTGGTCCCCGGCGCCATCGCGGCGAGATGGGCGGCCAGCGTAATAAAGGTTCCTGCCGAGGCCGCCCGGCTGCCGGAAGGCGCGACATAGACGATCACGGGGACCGATGAGGCGTTGATCGCTTTCACGATGATCCGCATGGACGTGTCCAGCCCGCCGGGGGTGTCGAGTTGAACCACCACCGCTTCATGATGCGCGGACTCTGCCGCTGCAATCCCATCGTCGATGTATTCCGCAGCCACAGGATTGATCACACCGTCATAGGTCAGCAGATCGACGATCGGAGTCCGGCCCGGGTCGTCGGGCGTTGACGCGCCGGCAAGTGGTGCTGCGCCCGGCCACAGCATCACGAGGACAAGCAGCACGCGGCGACTGACCCGCGAATGTGGGCCGTGTACGATCGGCACGGGACACCATCTTAGCCTGTTTTTGCCGAGGGTGTCAATTTAATGTGGGGGGAGACGCTATCTCCCCACTGCCCCCTATTGATTATTGGACACAGGGTATACGAAGGACATTGACGCCGGTCAACTGGGGGGGATGTGAACATCCGATGGTGGGTATGGGGCGAGAAAGCGGCACTCTCCCTCCAGCTGAGCGAGCGGCTTCAGCCGCGAAGCGGATCCATCGGGGGGACTATATCTCCCCCCGACCCCCCCATTGAATGTTGGGCTCATGAGTTGACTCAAAAACAACGGTGGACCCGATCGAGTACCGTCGCAACGGGTTGAAGGTTTCTTGATGGGCGTGTTATATCATTATCCTCCCTATGCTTCAGTGTGTGAGACGTGTCCTGCCCGTTGTGTGGATCTGCATTGCGCTCGTCTCTGGTTGTTCCCGCTCATCACAACCAACTTGGGTGGCTGGATGGCGGTCGGCGGAGCCGCTCATTGTACCCCGTACGGGGGCTGGCGCAGTCATTGCCAACGGCCATCTGTACGCCATTGGTGGCATCCGTGGCGGCGGACTTGAGCAGGGATTTGTCAAAAGCGTTGAGTTCGCTGCGATCCAACCGGACGGATCGGTTAAAAACTGGCGGCTGACCAGTCCGTTGATCGCTCCCAGGGGCTTCCTCAAGGCGGTCACGAGCCACGACTTTATCTATGTCATTGGCGGTGAAACCTATCGAAACGGCCTGGTATTGTTGAACTCGGTGGAACGGGCAAAAATCCTGCCGAGCGGCAGTCTAGGCCCCTGGGAGGAAATGAACGCCATGACGACCCCACGCCGGTCCCCCTCGGCGGTGATCGCTCAAGACTATCTGTACGCGATCGGCGGTTACAACGGCCTCTTCCTCAAAAGCGTCGAGCGCGCCGCCATCCATCCGGACGGTTCCCTCGGCGTCTGGAGGGTGCTACAGACGAGCCTGACCACGGACCGGTATATTCACGGTGCCGGCCATGTCGGCGACTATATCTATGTCGTCGGCGGCCACATCCAGGATATCGGGGGCGGCAAAAGCAGCGTGGAATGGACGAAGGTGCATGCCGACGGCAGTCTTTCGCCCTGGCAATTGACCGAAACGACCAAGACGCCCCGTTTCCTGGCCTCGACGATTGCCGCGGGGCCCTTTGTTTTTACGCTGGGGGGCTTCCAGGATGGTTATCTCTCGAGCGTTGAACGGGCGACCTCATTGCCCAACGGCGCTTTGAGCGCGTGGACGGAGGCGGAGCCACTGCCCCGCCCCAGGGAAGGCGCCGCCGCGGCGGTTGACGAGCCGCATCCACCGGCCGCTGAGAGGTCCTTCAATGAGGCCAGCCGGCGGCTCTATCTGCTCGGCGGCTCGCGTGAAGGCCAATACCTGCAGGATGTCGAGTGGGCGGTGGTCAACAACCAGGGTGAGCTGGGTTACTGGGCTACTCCGACTTCTTCCGGCGGCCCTTCTTTGAAGCAGGGGTCGCCGGCGGCGCATCTTCTGGTACGACCGACACCCGAATCGGGGCACTCACAGATGGGTGCAGCCGCACCACCGCCGTAAAGTCGCCCGCCTGTCTGATCGGCGTCTCCAGTTCGATCAGCCGCTTTTCCACGGTCACTCCAAGCGTTTCCAAAGCCGCCGCGATGTCCTTGGTCGTCACCGAGCCGAAGAGCTTCCCCCCCTCGCCGACTTGTGCGGTGATTGTCACGGCCAACCCCTCCAACCGCCGGGCCTGCTGTTCCGCGGCCTCCCGTTCCTGGGCCAGCTTGATGTGTGTTTGTTGCTGCAACCGTTCCGCCTGTTTGACATTGCCGGGCGTCGCCGGCATCGCCTTGCGCCGGGGCAGCAGGAAATTCCTCGCGTAGCCGTCGGACACGTCGACCACGGCGCCCGGCAGCCCGAGCGATTTGATCTCTTCCGTCAGAATCACCTTCATGGTTCACCTCCCTGGTACAGACCGATCCCTGTGGCGACCGGCTGGGCAGTCTAGCAAATCCGCCCGGCCACTCGCAATCGTCCCAGGCGGAATTAGTGAAAAAGCTTCAGGAGATCCCAGTCGTAGTACCAGTCCACAAACACCAACGCGTGGCTGTGATGCTCGTCCCACTGGACCTGTTCCCAATAATATTCCACCCCAGCGCGGAAGAACGATCTTTTGACGGCTATCCCCAGCGATGGGCCCCATTCGTTATAGTACAATCCCTGGTGGGCTTGATACTGCCACCGCAACTGAACGTAAGTGTTGAGCTTGAAGCCTTCTTTCTCGAACCAGTCGATGCCCTGATTGACGTACCCCAGCGTTTGTAGCCGGTCATCATTGAAATTCTGTATGGCGGTCCCCCACGTCGATCCGGTCAACCCGACAATCGCATGCACCGGAGCGGCCCACAGCACCACGGTGACAACCACCAGACATCGGATCCATTTCTTCATACCATCACCCCCTCGCCATTCGCACGATTAAACAGCCCGCTGCTTCTCCCGCCATGCATACGCTGACACGAGCCTCCCCTGATGCGCTCATGCCGGCATTCGGCGGACCGTGCATGACGCGACACCCGCCGTTTACAATGATGAAGGATTTCGTGACGGCCCCCCAATGCGTCGGTAGATCTGCACCCTGCGCGTCCCCCACGACACGCCCCCGTCATAGTCGAATACCTGTTCATACTCTCCACGCATAACGGCGACAAGGTCACGATCCTGAACGGGAGTGGCGTACCACGTAAGGACGATGAAATCGGCAACGCCGTCCCGCACAAACTGTTTCATGGCCTCTATACCCTGCGCGTTCTTGTAGTCCAAATAATAGGTTCCATACAGGCGATTGAGGGAAAGTTCGGAATCGAGATAGAAGTAATAAATGTAGGGCTCTTCGGCCATCAGCACTGACTTCGGCCCTATCCGTTCGCGAAGGTAGGCCACGGCGGGGTCGGTATTTGGATACTGGTGTTCGAGCCATCGGAGATTCTTCATCATGAAGATCCCCATCAGAAGAATGAGCAGCCCGTAACCAAACGGCCGGAGATCGACCGCGCGGGGAACGCGCAGCATGTCGCGGAAGGTGTTTCGAATCCCAACGGCCGCCGCGGGCGCGAGAAAGAACAGGGACTGCACAATGTTCTTGTGCAGTCCCTGTTCCGCTCCGGTCGCCAGATGGATGAACGGATACGGCAACGCCAAGACGCACAGCAGCGCGACTTTGAAACGGGTGCCGTTGTCGACGCATCCCAACAGCGCCGGCGCCACCATCCACAAGAGCCATCGGGAAATCATCTGCCCGATCTCGCCGCGCGTGAAACCGGCATGCCCGAGCGCCACGGTGCTTTCCGTCATGTTCCCCAACACCGCAAGTCGCGGCGCAACGTCGACGAGCATCCCCCATCCAAGCACCAGCGCCAACCCCGGGAGAAACCAGATGCTCCATCGACGCCACCCGAACAACCAGAGAACGAGCACGAGCCCGATCGGCAGATAAATCGCGGTGACAAATTTGATCAGGGCGGCCAGCCCCAGTGCCAGCCCACCGAGGAACAAGAACGTCCCCGACCAGGCCGGCTTCGCATAGGCCCGTGCCGTACACAAGGCCGCCACTCCGAGGCACATGGCGGATGCACTATCGTACAACCCGACTCGCGTCACATAGAGCATCGGCGCCTGCAACGTCAGTAACACCGCGCCCAATAGCCCGATGGAAGCGCCAAAAAGGAGCTGGCCGATTCCGTACACCGTCGCGGTCATGATCAGCCCGAACACCATGCTGACCGCTCGTGCGCCCCAATGCCCAAGCGCCGGGCTGAAGTAATCATAGGCCAGAGCCGCCAGCACCGGATGGAGATAGACCGATCCCGTGTGCTGGGCGCAATCCGGACAGGAACCGCCCAGCAACACGTCGCGGCCGATGAGGACGGCCTGTGCCTCATCGTACCGAAGTGAATTAAAATCGATCCGTGAGGTCTGGAAGAGCAGCTCGGCAAGCAGCAATACGATGACGAGATAACGGGGATGGCGCCCCGCGTGCGATGCCGACGATCCTGGCATCACGCGACCCAGGATTGATCGACCAACCGTGCTGACTGTGTGACCGCCGTTTTGGGGTCCATTTCTCACGTCCGTATAATTCGCTCGAGTTCGGCCGCGTCATATCGCGTCAGCACAATGCCAGCCGTCGGACGCACCCGGTCTTCACGCACCCAGATCACGTCTCCGCCGCAACCGACCTCGCGGCCGTTTCCGGGATAGAGGACCAGCTGGACGGGACCCCGTTTCAATTTCGAGCCATTTGGCAGGGGCTCCTGCAGACGCAGGCACACACCGTTTAATCCGATATCCTCCGTCAGTGTCTTGAGCCTCCAGCCGTTGACATACAGGTCGCACCGGAGCTCTCTCCGCACACGTGGCGAGAAACGGCGGACCACCATTTCCTTGAAGAACGCCCGCAACCCGGCCGTCAGCAGCAACATCAACGATGGCCAGATCCCGCCGGCCGCGGGCGGTGCCGTCCAGGAATCGGGCGCGCTGTACATCTGTCGAACCAGGCTCTGATGCTGCGCATCAGTCATGTGACTGAACTCCAGTCCGATGAACCAGCGGCCCGTTTCATGCCGGTCATTCCGCACCACGCGAGCATGCAGAACGGTTTCCTCCCGCAGGCCATTGTGAAGCGTGACCACCACCGATGGCGGAAGCCTCACGGGCGCCTCGACGGTTAGTGACACGCCCGTTTCGCTGACATCCAGCACCGGAAATTCCCGCCGCTGGCCGTTGAATTGCACCCGGGCGGTCATGTGACGGATCAGCCTGGGCGAGTCCCGCAACTGGGGCCGTTGACGCGCAATTGCCAGAGCCACCGCCAGCAGAAACAGGTTGTAGAAACCCCAGAACAGGCTGACGACCGCCGCCTGGGATGCGCCCCTTCCGGCAACAATCTGGAGGCCGCCCAGGATCAGCCCGACGAGCAATGCCGCGGCAAGCATGAAATGGGGCAGCGCGTTCTTTCCCATCCTGCTCCGCAAGCGGCGGACCCCTTTGGGCGTGACATAGAACGTCACCAGGCGCGGATGCAAAAACGCGCGCAACGTCGCGGCCGTGACGGCGAAACAGACCGCCGACTCGTAGACCTCGGACCAGAAGGGATTGCGGTACCGGCCGCTCGCGGCGGTAAAGACGAGCAGCGAGGCAAAATAATAGGGCCCCAAGTGCGCCGCCAACATGCCCGCGTCGACCGACAACGGGGGATGGCCGAACAAGAGATAGGAGAGCGGCGCGGCCAGGAAGACGAGCCGGGGCAGGCCAAGAAAAAAGTAACTGATCGATGCCAGATAATTCACTCGCTGCGCCAGGGTCAGGCCCCGGGCCCACATCGGATTTTCCCGCGTGAACAGGATCTGCGCGTGCCCTTGCGCCCATCGCTCACGCTGCTTCAAGTAGCTTTCAAAACTTTCCGCAGACAGACCGGCCGCCAACCGTTCGCTGACATAGACGGATCGGTGCCCCGCCGCGTGGAGACGGATCGACGTATGGATGTCTTCGGTCGTCGTGCTGGTCAGAAAACCGCCGATGGATTCCAGTGCCGACCGGCGGAGCAATCCGCCGGTGCCGCAGTAAAACGCGGCGTTATACCGATCGCGGCCGGGTTGAATCTGAAAAAAGAACAGCTCCTGCTCGTGCAGCATCTCCCGTGTGAGCCGGAGATTTTCCTGGTACGGATCCGGATTGTAAAAATGATGGGCGATCTGCACCAACGCCACGGCGGGATCCTGAAAATAGCCCACCGTCCGCTCCAGCAGGGTTTCAACGGGGACATGGTCCGTATCGAAGTTGACGATCAGTTCGCCCTGCGTGCGACGTAACGCATAGTTGAGGTTGCCGGCCTTGGCATGATCGTTTGTCGGCCTGCTCATGTAGTCGCACCCCAGCCGTACCGCCATCTCGCGCACCTCGGCGCGATGGCCGTCATCCAGAACGTAGACGCGCTTCTTCCCCTCCGGAGCGCGCATCGCCAGGCAGCCGACCAGCGTGCGATAGAGCACGTCGAGCGGTTCGTCGAAAATCGTCACATAGACATCGATGGTCGGCCACGATTCGGCGGCGGGAGGGGGAGGCGCGGACCGGTAGAGGGGCGACCAGGTCTGGAAGTAGAAGAACGCCACGCTCAACCAGCCGTAGCATTCGGCGAGAAACAGCCCCACGCTCACCACCGCGGCCCAGCGCGGTTCGAGCACCAGGGTGTCGGTCGCGCGCCACCAGAGGTACCAGCAGCCGATCACCAGCACCCAGAGCGCGCTCAACCGTGCGGCCGCCGGCCACCGTGTCGACAGTCGCAGCAATACCAGCACCACCGCCATCATGGCGACGGCGGTGACCGCAGCGCTCCATGCAGGCGTCATCGCAGGGCCATCCTACTGTGTTCGCGTCCCATTCATCTTCCGCAACAGATTTGAATCTCCCCTTGTGTGAGTGTACCCGAAAAATGAAAAATGCGGTGGAAAACGCTTGATGGGACGGCCCGGACTGCAACGGCCGGCGCTGGCGCAATTCAGTTGCTATGCGTGGAGGGTTTGTTTAGAATACCTCGCGTTGAGCGAAGCTTGGAACTCCGGGGCCCGTTCACCTACCCGATGCCAACCGATTCGGATCTGTTGATTTTGATCACGGTCGCGCTGTTCGCGGCAATTGTCAACGGCGCGCTGGGACACGGTTTCTCCTCCATCACAGTGCCCGTGGCACTGTTGTACTACACCAACCGCGTCCTGAATCCGGCCTTGGTGCTGGTGGAAATTTTTATCAATAGTTACATTCTGCTGACGAACCGGCGGGGGTTGGTCAGAGTCTGGAAACGGGTGCTGCCGATCATTGCCGGTCTGGCGCCGGGCGTGATGCTTGGCACGTACGTGCTCTCGTTCGTCCATCCCGCCTGGATTAAGCTGACCACCTACACCGTCCTGCTGCCGTTGATCATCCTGCAGGCCGCCGGCGTGAGGAAACCGATCCAGGCGGAACGCGCGGTGGGCGTGCCGTTCGGCGCCGGCGTTGGAGTGCTCTATGCCATCACCACCGTGTCCGGTCCGCCGCTGGCGCTGATGTTCAACAATCAGGGATTCATCAAAAGCGAATTCCGAGCGGCATTGGGATTGATCCGCGTCACAGAGGCGCTGCTGACCTCCAGCGCCTACTACATGGTGGGACTCTACAGCACGGAAAGCGCCGGGATCCTCTCCACGATCGCACCCTGCGTCCTGATTGGCGTGCCAGCCGGCGCCCTGCTCATTCACCGAGTCAACCCGGAAACCTTCAGGAGGCTCTGCATGAGCTTCGACGCCTGGATCCTCGGCTTCGGGCTCTCACGGGTGGTGATCGAGTTAGAATTCCTCACCAGCCCCGCCGCCTATCTGATCTGGTGCGCCGTCATCCTCACCGACGCCGTCCTGCTCTACCGATTTTTTACCTCGGCAAAGCACCGCGTCGGTCACGGTCCAGCGCACCCCCCTCCCTGAGCTGCGGATGATGAACAGCGGAGATCGAAGGGATGGCGGACGCGGTTATTTGCGCCGCTGATGGCGGGTGCGTTTGCGCAATTTGCGGTACTTGTGCTTGCGCATTTTCTTGCGCCGCTTCTTGATCACTCGTGACATGAAGATCACTCTCCTCGCCGTTCGATGAAAAACGGGGCCATTGTAGCGGGTTTGTCATCATTTGGCAAGACGCGCGCCCCGACCCACAGGGTTCTTGACCCCCCGTCGGACGATTCCTATAATGCACCGGTGACATCGTGCGACCCTCCCGCTCACCCGGCGCGCCCCGGGCGTGGTCCAACCGGCCGCCGGTTCACGGCCGGCGCATTGACGCTCGTGCTGGTCTTCGGACTTGCCGCCTGCGGAGGCTCCAAAAAACCGCTCTCTGTCCAGGCCCAGACGGCTTCACGCATCAACACGGTCATCGAGGACCTTCAGTCGCACCTGGAGCATTGCGACCGCCGCGGCATCACGTCCCTGCTTGCCCCCCCGCTGTCGAACGACGCGACGTTCGCGCGCGGACTGGCCACCCTGTGCGAACGACTCTCCGCCATCCAACCCGTGTTCGTCGTGGAGCGGCTCTGGACGAACAGTGCCGAGACCGTCCGGGTCGATCTGCAATGGATGCTCCGCGCGACACTCTCCCCGCCGTCCGGTCCGGTCTCGTTACCGAGTAACCAGCCGTCCGGGGGGCCGATGATGGTGATGGGCACGGCCCATTTTACCTTCGTCGGCAAGGATTCGCCGCGCCTGTCGGCCGTTGACGGCGACAATCCGTTCGTCCTCCAGACGACGCAAGTGCTCCTCCCCTAATGCCTGCGACGCCCACGGCCGAGCACCGGCGCATCAGACAGCTGCAGGCGGATTACCTGGTAATCGGCCGGGGCATTGCCGGTCTGCGGGCCGCCATCGAGCTCTCGGCGCGGGGTACCGTGCTCGTCATCAGCAAGCGGCCGACCTCGGAGGCGCGGTCCCCCGTTGCCAACGTTCGACAGGTTGATCAAGGCAGCAGCCAGTACGCCCAGGGGGGCATTGCCGCCGCCTTGGGTGATCACGACAATATCGCCCTTCACGCCCGCGATACGATTCGGGCCGGCCGGGGTCTCTGCTCAGCCGAGGCGGTCGGCGTGCTTGTCTCCGACGGCGTCAGGCGCGTGAGGGAATTGATCCGCTGGGGCGTGCCGTTTGCACGGATGCACGGACGGCTGCACTTCGCCCGTGAATCGGCCCACAGCCGTCGGCGGATTCTGCACGCACGGGGCGATGCGACTGGCGAGGCCATTCTTCAGACGTTGCACCGTCGGCTCCACGGCTGCCGGACCGTGCGGTTTTTCAACCATCACTTCACCATCGATCTGATGGTTGACGACGGCCGGTGCGCAGGCGCGCTGGTGATGGATGAGTCGGACGGCGGACTGATCGCCATTTCGGCCAGGGCGGTCATTCTGGCCACGGGTGGCGCCGGCCAACTCTACGCCCGCACGACGAATCCTGCCGTCTGCACCGGAGACGGTATGGCCATGGCCTACAGGGCCGGTGCAGAGCTGCAGGACCTGGAATTCATCCAGTTCCACCCGACGGCGCTGGCGATCGACTCGGCACCGGCCTTTCTCATCACCGAAGCCATTCGTGGGGAGGGGGCCGTGCTGCTGAATCGACCGGACCGCCAACGGGGGACGAGATTTCTTCTCGCCGCGCACCGTGCGGGTGAACTCGCCCCCCGCGACCTTGTCGCGCGGGCCATCTGGATGGAGATGGAACGAAGCGGCCGGCCCTGCGTCTGGTTGGACGTGACCCATCTTGAACCGGATTATGTGCGCCGGCGCTTCCCCACCGTCTACGCCGCTTGCCTGCGATATGGCGTGGACATCACCAAGGCGGCGATTCCGGTCAGTCCGGCCGCTCATTTTTGCATGGGCGGCATTACGACCGATGTCGACGGCGCGTCCAGCCTTGCCGGATTGTACGCCGCCGGCGAAGTGGCGTGCAGCGGAGTGCACGGCGCCAACCGTCTGGCCAGCAACTCGCTCCTGGAAGGACTGGTCTTTGGTTGGCGCGCGGCACGGGCGGCCATCGTGCACGGCAGACGGCTCCGGTCGGCATCGGCCCCATCCCATCGCCGCGCGCAACGGATGGCGCATGCGTTGGCCGTCCAGATCGTCGAGCGGCTGGCGCCACCGAATGCGCCGCCCTGCACGGAACCGGTGCTGACGCTCCGGTGCGAGCTTCAGCGCCTCATGTGGCTTCGGGTGGGCGTCATCAGGACAGGCGGCTTCCTGGTGCAGGCCATCGATGAGATCGATCGGATTCGATCGCGAATGGGATCAACCGCGATTGAACGGACCGGGCTGGAGCTGCGGAACCTCGTGCAGATGGCGGACCTGGTCGCCCGTTCAGCTTGGCGGCGGCGCGGCAGCATTGGTGCCCACTATCGCAAGGATCACCCCACCAAGGGACGGGGGTGGAAACGCCACACCGTCGTCCGTGTGGAGACCGACGGCTGAGACATCCAGCGGGTCAGGGTGAGCTTGGGAAGGAGCGGGCGGGCGCGTTGGTCAATAGAATTCCACCGTCCGCCGTGTTGACGCGCCGAACGGGCAACGATCGGGCGGGCGGGGCACGGCGCAGATAATATCGATAATACGTCAACACACGCTGCACATACTGTTGTGTTTCATCGATGGCCGGGATGCCACCAGCCGCTTCAACCCGCAACGCCCCGGCATTGTAAGCCGCCACGGCCAGCGGAATGTTCCCGTCAAATCGATCGAGCAGCTCGCGGAGATGGCGGACGCCGGCGAAGATATTGGCGGCCGGATCGAACGGGTTCTCCACCTCCAGCAGTTCGGCGGTCGCTGGCATCAGTTGCATGAGCCCTTGGGCCCCGGCCCGGGATACCGCAAAGGTGTCAAAATCCGATTCTGCCTTGATGACGGCTTTGATCAGGCCGACATCGACGCCATATTGTCGGGCGGCCTGCCCGACCAGCCGATCAAGGAGATGGGATGATACCGGCGACGAGGGAAGGGACCGGCTTCTGAGCCGTTCGGCATCGGTGGACCGCAACGGACGGAAGCGGGGATCGGTGGGCACATTGCTGAAATGCATGACCCCCTGCTCATCCACGAAATGATAGAGCAGTGTCGCCCCGGACGCTGTCGAGGGAATCGCCACCATCCATCCCACGCCCCCGACGAGCCCGGCGACCAGATACACCCCTCCCATGCGCAATACCCGGTTGCGCAGCATGCTCTAGAGGATAGCAACGGAAATAACGCTTGTCAAACAGGAACATCACGGAATACGGAACACAAAACGGCCATTTACCCCATGGCCGGCGCGAAAAAAACAGGGAGCAGACCGCGCTCCAAATTGACAAGCTCCATCGCAACCTTTTATACTTTTTCAACGTCCGCCGCGCCGGGACGTGGGACGCCATACCGGAGCGCGATGAGGGAGCCATGGGACGCGGGCCTTCAGATCCGTTTCGAGACCTCCTTTCGCTGCAGGAGCGCATGAATCAACTCTTTGAAGAAAGCGCCCGGCGCACGGGTCTGCGCCCGCACGGTGACCAGTGGACGCCTCTGGTCGACATTCTGGACACCGAGGAGGCCATCATTCTGACCGCCGAGGTCCCCGGGCTTGAGATCGGCGACATCTCCCTAGAAGTCACAAATCATTATTTGACGCTACGCGGTCAACGGCTGTTCCCCCACGGTGACGGCAACGTACACTATCACCAGCTGGAACGCGCGTATGGATCGTTCGAACGGCTGTTTCACCTGCCGGATGAAATCGACCAGGCCCGGATCAATGCGTCACTGCGCGACGGTGTGTTGAAGATCGTGCTGCCGAAGCAGCCCGCCCAGCACGCCTATACCATCCCCGTTCACACGCCGGAGCCGTAGCCCCGCCGCGCACACCGGCCTGCCCTCGTCGTTGCCATGCGCCCCGACCAACTGACCGTCAAAGCCCAGGAGGCCCTGCAGGCCGCGCAACTGACCGCCGAACGCCGGCGCCATCCACAGCTCGACGTCGAACATCTGTTGCTCGAGTTGGTCCGGCAACGTGACGGCCTGATCCCTGCGCTGCTCAAAAAACTGGGCGTCAGCCCGGACGCGCTCGCCGCCAAATTAGAAAGCGAGTTGGACCGGCTCCCGACCGTGTCCGGTCCCACTGCCCAACTGTCGCTCGCGCCAAGACTGGCTGCGCTTTTCGATCAGGCGGAACGCGAGGCGGACGGGTTGAAGGACGACTACATCAGCACCGAACACCTCCTGCTGGCGGCACTCGAAAGCGGTGGCCCCGCAGGTGCGTTGCTCAAGGCGCAGGGCGTTCAACGGGACGGCCTGCTCAAAACGCTGGCGGAATTGCGCGGCTCGCAGCGGGTGACCGACCAGAACCCCGAGGAAAAATACCAGGCTCTTGAGCGCTACGGCCGGGATCTGACGGCGCTCGCCCGTCGGGGCAAGCTGGATCCGGTGATCGGACGGGATGAAGAGATCCGCCGGGTCATTCAGGTGCTCTCCCGCCGGACCAAGAACAATCCGGTCCTCATCGGCGAGCCTGGCGTGGGGAAGACCGCAATTGCGGAAGGGCTGGCCCAGCGCGTTGTCGCCGGCGACGTGCCGGAGGGGCTTAAAAACCGGCGCGTGGTTGCGCTCGACATGGGTGCGCTGCTGGCCGGCGCCAAGTTCCGCGGGGAATTCGAGGAGCGGCTCAAAGCGGTCATCAAGGAAGTGGTCGATTCGCAGGGACAGATCATCCTGTTCATCGACGAACTGCACACCCTGATCGGCGCGGGGAAGGCGGAGGGCGCGATCGACGCCTCCAACATGCTCAAGCCGGCGCTCGCGCGCGGCGAACTCCGCTGCGTGGGTGCCACCACGCTGAACGAATACCGCCTGCACATCGAAAAGGACGCCGCCCTGGAACGTCGCTTCCAGCCCGTGATGGTCAAGGAACCCGATGTTGAAGAGACGATTTCGATCCTGCGCGGCCTGAAGGAGCGGTACGAAGTGCATCACGGCGTGCGCATCCACGACGCGGCGTTGATCGCGGCCGCTACGCTCTCGCATCGTTATATTTCAGACCGGTTTCTGCCCGACAAGGCGATCGACCTGATCGATGAGGCGGCGGCGAAGCTCCGGATGGAGATCGACAGCATGCCGTCTGAATTGGACGAGATCGAACGGCGGATCCGGCAGCTGGAGATCGAGCGGCAGGCCATGACCAAGGAGACCGCGGCCTACGCGAAGGAACGCATGACCAAGCTTGCCAAAGAGCTGAGCGATTTGCAGGAGCGATCCAAGGGGCTCAAACTCCAGTGGCAGAGGGAGCGGGAGGCGATCCAGTCCATACGTGAATTGAAGAGCCGCATCGAACAGACCAAAATCGAGGCGGAGCGCGCCGAGCGGGAGGCGGACCTCGCCAAGGCGGCCGAGCTGCGGTACGGCCGTTTGAACGAACTGACCAGGGAGCTGGAGACCAAGAATCAGCAGTTGCACGAGCTGCAGAAGGATCGTCGCTTGCTCAAGGAAGAGGTGGACGCCGAGGATATTGCCAAAATTGTGTCCAAGTGGACCGGCGTCCAGGTGTCCAGGCTGCTGGAGGGAGACCTGCAAAAACTCATCCATATGGAGGAGCGTCTGAAAGCCAGGGTCGTCGGGCAGGACGAGGCTGTTGCCGCGGTGTCGACTGCGGTTCGCAGAGCCAGGGCGGGGATCCAGGATCCGAATCGACCGCTGGGCTCCTTTCTCTTTCTCGGTCCGACCGGCGTCGGCAAGACCGAGCTGGCCAGGGCGCTGGCCGAGTTCCTGTTCGATCATGAACAGGCCATGATCCGGATTGATATGTCGGAATATATGGAAAAACATGCGGTGGCGCGATTGATCGGTTCACCGCCGGGCTATGTCGGATTCGAAGAGGGCGGCCAGCTCACCGAAGCGGTGCGGCGCAAACCCTACTCCGTCATCCTCTTCGACGAAATCGAAAAGGCCCATCCGGACGTCTTCAACCTACTGTTACAGGTCCTGGATGACGGCCGGCTGACCGACAGCCACGGCCGGACAGTGAATTTTAAGAATACGGCAATCATCATGACCTCGAACATCGCCAGCCAAGACATTCAAGAGCTCTCGGGCCGTGATGAGGCCACGCTCCACGCCAAGGTCATGGCGGCGCTGCGCGTTAACTTCCGCCCGGAATTTCTGAACCGCATCGATGACATCGTGGTCTTCCATTCGCTCACTCCCGACCAGCTGCGTGCCATTGTGGAGATCCAGCTCCAGCGCGTCCGAGAACGACTGGACGAGAAACGGATCCGTCTGCACATGACCGACGCGGCAAAGGATTTGCTCGCGCGGGAAGGGTACGATCCGGTCTTCGGCGCCAGACCGCTGAAGCGGGTCATCCAACGCGACCTGCTCAATCCGCTGTCGATCCGCCTGCTGGACGGCACGTGCACGGAGGGCGACACCGTCACTGTCGACGTCCAAAACGGCTCGCTGCATTTTTCTGCCGGCGACCCGTCACAGTCAGCGTCCCCATCCAAGTCCCCGCCCAAAGCGTCTACCAAACCCTCGCCCAAAAACTCGGCCACACACTCAGATTGACACGCCTGATGCGTCTGTGCTAACAGTAACCCGCGCGGCGCCATAGACGCCCACCATGGCCCGCAAGAGGCAGACCACTCCTCGCGCGGGAACGGACACAACGCCTCACTGTTCACCACCGACCAACCGGCACACATCCAGCGATGGCGTCCATTCACGTCATTCTCATCAGTGATGAACACGCCTTGATTCAGGGCGTGCGCGACCGGTTTACCCATGCGGCTAAGGTGACCGTCATGCACCGGTTAAGGCGGCGCCTGCCTCCGGCATCGCTCAACGACGGCCCCGTACTCATTCTGGTGGAGTTGCTGCACGCCTCCGCATCGGTGCTGGCAAAGTTGCTGCGTACCGCCCATCACGGCTCATCACCATGCGTGGTCATCGGCACTTCCGATCAACTTCTCCACGCCTGCGACCGCCTGCGTTCGCTTCTGAGCGAGAACGGCCAGGAGGCGCCGGCATCAACCGGGGCGTTGCACGGTTCGAATGGAAGCGGCTTGGAGAAAACCTTCCGCCACAACGGGCTTGAGTTGTCGCTCAGCGACTTCATGGAACGGAAATTCCACGAATTTGTCAGAAAAATCAAGCTGAGCGGCGGGAAAAACCTCTTTCAACTGCTGCGGCACGAATTTGAGAAACCCCTCATCACACTCACCCTCAAGGAAACCAAGCACAATCAGGTTCAAGCCGCCGAATTGCTGGGCATGAATCGCAACACCCTCAGAAAAAAAATCAAAGAATTCAAGATACCCGTCAAGCGCTCATGATGGTCGACACACACGTGCTGGCCGGGCCGTTTAACACACGACAGATGACGTCCGCTGCCTGTGACAATCCGAAACGTACCGCTGGTGTGTGAGAATAGGTGCTGTCAGAAACGGCCTTCGCTCGAGCAGTGACCAATTCGTTGATCTGTGAATCGCATTCAGTATGCCGGTGAGTTTTTTCTCCGGCGAGTCGGCGTTTTTCCCTTGACAACATCCAGTGTGACTGCTATTCTACGGCCGTTTTCCAGCCGTTCTCGACGATGTTCACTCCGACAACGACTGCGTGTAGAGGAATTTTTATTTTCAGAAGGACCGCCCCATGACAAAAGCCGAACTGGTCAAACGAATTGCTTCCACTGCGTCCATTCCCGATGTCACCGCCGCCAAAGCCTTGACCGCCACCTTGGATGGCATCACCGGGGCGCTCAAACGCGGTCAAAAAGTGGCACTTGTTGGATTTGGCACCTTTTCCGTGGCCAAACGGCAGGCCCGAAACGGACGCAACCCCCGTACGGGCCAGTCGATTAAAATCCCTGCCGCACGAGTCCCCCGTTTCAGCCCGGGCAAAGATTTGAAAAACGCCATTCGGTAACACCCCCAGTTTGTTCATTGTGCCTCTGCGCGTCGTTCCGGAACCATGGTTCAGGCCGAAGCTTGCTTGACAAGGGGAAGAAGGTTCGGCTAGGATTTTCGACGATTAGGCGCGTAGCTCAGGGGTAGAGCGCTACCTTGACACGGTAGAGGTCGGCGGTTCGAGACCGCCCGTGCCTACCAGGCTTTGTTCACGGGACTGCCCGCCAGTACCCGCACGAGAGGGAGGAAGAGTCGGCGCATAAACCGCTCAGGCGCTTTGGGACCGGCCACCGGGATCATCCCCAGCCGTTGCACTGATCATAGCGGTCCCACACAACCCTGAGTGCTCGACTCATGTGCGATCGTTGATCATGTCATCTACCCGCCAGCGCTCATCACAGCATGCGCAGGACCAGATCCGCATCACGATCAGCAACCGCCGGATGCCACAAACCCTGACCTGCCCCCGCGGCATCACGGGCGATGAACTCTTGTCCCGCGCCGCGGCACCGGAGGGGTCTTCCTCAACCCCATTCGCTCCCTTTGCCATGAAGGTCGACGGCAGACCGATGGACCTGCACGCGTCGCTGCAGCACGACGCCACAGTGGAATGGCTCACCTTCGACACACCGGACGGCAAAGAAGTCTACCGGCACAGTTCAGCCCACATCCTGGCGCAGGCCGTCAAGCGGCTGTTCCCCGGGGCCAAGCTCGCCATCGGGCCGCCCATCGAAGACGGCTTCTACTATGACATCGAATATGAGCGGCCGTTCACCCCAGACGATCTCGCCAAGCTGGAATCCGTCATCGTGGAGATCATCAAGGCCGATCTGCCCATTGCACGGCATGAGATTCCCAGCACCGAGGCGGAGCAATTATTTACCACCCGCCGTGAACCTTATAAAGTCGAATTGATCCGGGACTTTCAGGTGCCGACGGTCAGCTATTACGAACAGGGGGATTTCATCGACCTGTGTGAAGGACCGCACTTGCCGAGCACCGGACGGATGGGTGCGGTGAAGCTGTTGTCGGTCGCCGGCGCCTACTGGCGTGGTGATGAAAAAAACCGAATGCTCCAGCGCATTTACGGCACCTCCTTCCCCACCGCCGATGCGCTGCAGACGCACCTCACGCGCCTGGAGCAGCTCAAGCAGCGCGACCACCGCAAACTGGGGCGCGAGCTCGACCTTTTCAGCATTCAGGAGACGGTCGGACCGGGCCTGATCCTCTGGCATCCGAAAGGCGCGGCTGTCCGGCAACAAATCGAAGCATTCTGGAAGCGTCTCCACGAGGAGCACGGCTATCAGTTTGTCTACACCCCGCATGTCGCCCGCCTGGATCTCTGGAAGACCAGCGGTCACGTCGATTTCTACCGCGACAATATGTTCCCGTCGATGGAGATCGAAGGCGCCGAATACGAGTTGAAGCCGATGAACTGCCCATTCCATCTGCTCATCTACCAGTCCCATTTGCGTAGCTACCGCGATCTGCCGATTCGCTTCACCGAACTCGGGACGGTCTACCGCTACGAACGCTCCGGCGTCCTTCACGGTCTGCTTCGGGTGCGCGGCTTCACGCAGGACGACGCCCACATCTTCTGCCGGGCCGACCAGGTCGAAGGGGAGATCAGCCGCGTGCTCGAATTGACCACCACCCTGCTCGGCGCGTTCGGGTTTCACGATTACGATATCTACCTGTCCACCCGGCCGGCCCAGTACGTCGGCACCCTGGAGCACTGGGAAGCGGCCACGGCCGCCCTGTCGGCGGCGCTCACCCACCGGAAACTGGCCTATCAGGTCGATCCCGGCGAAGGCGTCTTCTACGGCCCCAAGATTGACATCAAGGTCAAGGACCAATTCGGCCGGGCCTGGCAATGCGCGACGGTCCAGGTCGACTTCAACCTCCCCGAACGGTTCGGCCTCGCCTTTCGAGGGGAGGACAGCCGGGAGCACGCACCGATCATGATCCATCGTGCGCTCATGGGCTCGCTGGAGCGGTTTTTCGGCATTCTGATCGAGCATTACGGTGGCGCGTTCCCAACGTGGCTCGCCCCCGTGCAGGCCGTAGTAATACCCGTCGGGGACACCCACGCCCCCTACGCCGAAACGGTCGCGGGTCGGCTGCGCGACGGACGCATCCGGGTTGTCGTCGACCGGCGCAATGAAAAAATGGGGTTGAAAATTCGCGAAGCCCAGTTGCAGAAAATCCCTTACATGATTGTGGTCGGAGGCCGGGAACAGGAACAACAGACCGTTTCACTCCGGTTGCGCAGTGGAGAACAGATCGCCTCCCTGCCGATCGACGCGCTGCTCGACCGTCTCACGCGCGAAATCGAGCAGCGTGGGCCGGCCACGACCTGACCGCCATCCCTCATACGAAAGGAGCCGAGTATCGCCACAAAGCCTCGAGTCAACCGGGAGATCAAAACCGATAAAATCCGCGTGATCAGCTCCAAGAACGAACAATTGGGCATTCTGCTGGTGCCCGAAGCGTTGCGGCTGGCGGAAGCGGACGGGCTGGATCTGGTCGAAGTCGCCCCCACGGCCACGCCGCCGGTCTGCCGTATCATGGACTACGGCAAGTACAAGTACGAACAGACCAAAAAGCAGCACGCGGCCAAACTCCATCAGCGCGGCACCCAGCTTAAGGAGGTCAAGTTCCGTCCCTTCACGAGCCAGCACGATGTGGACTACAAGCTCCGCCACGCAATCGATTTTCTGTCGGCCGGCTACAAGGTGAAGCTGACGGTGATGTTTCGCGGGCGGGAACTGGCGCATCAGGAGGCCGGCCACGCGCTCCTCGAACGGCTGAAACTCGCGCTGGCCGACGTGTGCACGCCGGACCATCCGGCACGGACTGAGGGACGGAACATGATGATCATCGTGTCGCCGAAGGCACAAGTCACAGGCAAGCACAAAACGGCGGCAAAACCCAAAAAAGCGGCTTCAACCGGCTCAGCGAAAGGTTCACCATCGTCGACCACGGCGACCGCGGCCGCCGCGCCCGCACCCACAGCGGGCCCGGCGAGCGACACCACAAAGGATGCATAATGGCACGCACAAAGCTGAAAACTCACCGCGGGGCGGCAAAACGGTTCCGGATTTCTGGCACGGGAAAAGTGGTCAGCACCCCGACCGGCCGCCGCCATCTGATGACGGACAAGCGCCGCAATCGGAAACGGTCGCTGAGGGGCAACGAGCCGATATCGACGGCGGATCAGTCGGCGATCCGGCGGCTCCTGCCCTACGGGGTCAGATAAATCAGGGGCAAGGGGCAAGTAGACAGGGATAAGAAAAACCGTAAAGGTTTCCCGCCTCTTGACCCATGACCCTGTCGTTTATTATAGTGTGCCCTCGACAAATTCAGGTTTGCAATTGAGGTAGACTATGCCGCGAGCAAAAGGCGGGCCGAAAACCCGCGAGCGAAGACGAAAACGACTCAAACTGGCAAAGGGATATTACGGTGCCAAAAGCAAACTCTTCCGCACGGCCACCGAGCAGGTCGACAAGGGGCGCCAGTACGCGTATCGCGACCGGCGGGCCCGCAAGCGGACGTTCCGCAGCCTCTGGATCGCCAGAATCAATGCCGCACTGGCGCCGGAGGGGCTCTCCTACAGCCGCTTTATCGCCGGGCTGAAGGCGGCGGGCGTCGTCCTGGATCGTAAGAGCCTGGCTCAATTGGCAGTGGACGACTCACCGGCGTTTTCAGCGATCGTCAGCCGGGCAAAGGCGGCGCTTCCGGCCGGCGGACGGACGGCACTGGCCGCAGCCGGGTAAGATTCAACTCCCAGGCGACACAGGGCATCGCAATTTTCCACCGTTCCAGCACGGCAGGGTGGAGTTCACCAATCCATCCCGCGGTGTGTCCATCGATTCGCACCGCGCCGACGCGTCCTTCCAGGAATGAGGGATGGGCGGCGGGTTCGAGACGATAGACCACGCCGGCTTCCAGCATCAAAAACTCCAACGAGGAATGCAGCTCTGAGAAGGCCGCCGAGGGCGAGGCGAGCAGCGCCGCCAGATGCGGTTCGGACCGGCTCCGGCGGGCGCCGTCCGTCTCCTCGATCGTCGCCACCTCCCCGACTTCAAAAATCCTGTGTGGATAGAAGGCATGGCCCGACGCCGCCTCCACCCGCATCAGCGACGGGAGCAGCCACGGTCGCAGGGCGGCGTACTGCAGCGACAACGCATTCTCCACCTCCACCATCGGTGGCTCGAGGCCCATTTTGTCAGCCAGATCGCCGCGTGACGAGAGAATGTTGGTCATCACTTCCTGAAATCCCAGACCGATCATCCACCGGCGCACCCGCTCCTCAAGGCGCGTGTTCTGAGTCACTCCGCCCACCGTAAAGGTCGCCGGCAGCTCCGGCGTCAGCCGGTCGTAACCGAGCTGCATGGCAATGTCCTCGATCAGATCGACCGGATGCATCAAATCACCCCGATACGGAGGCGGTGTCACCGTCCATCCGCCCCGCGCGGCCGACACGCGATGACCCGCCTTCCGGAGGGCGCGTGAGGCCTCGGCGCCGGAAAGGCGCATGCCCAGCACGGCTTCCACCTGACCGGACGTCAGTGTCATGGGCTCGGCGATGTCGTGCGGCATCGTCACCCGCCGGCCGTAGGCCGTCGCATTCGGATAGAGGATCTCGACCGGCAGGATTGTGGCCCCCCGGTCGACGAGATTCTGGGCGAGCAGATTGATCAGCAGAATCACCAGCCGCAGGTCCGTGCCCGTTACCTCGATCAGAAGATTTCGGTCGCCCGCGCGAACTTCCCCCACCTCCCGGCTGTTGACGATCGGCGGCAGCGACAGCGGCCGCCCCTTCGCATCAAACAGATAGGGAATCAACGGCGAGCCCTTCAACATCTGGCCGTATTCACGTCCTTTCGGGTGCTCTTCAAGGATCGCCTCAAGTGTGAGCGGCTGCTCCATCCCCAGCGGTGTGAAGACCGCGGCGGTCGGCTTGACCGCCGTGTAGGTGAGGGGAAAGACCAGCGGATCGAGCCGGTAGTAACCGATCGACAGCGCCCGCCGCTTCTGGCCGAAGATCTCCGCCAGCTTCTCCTGCGTCTGAATGAGCTGGTCGAGCAGCGGTTCATCGACCCGGATCGATCGCGCGATGCAGGCACCGAGAAAGGGACGGAGCGGTTGGACCGGGGATTCGACCCGGATCTGCGGCACGCCGGCGCGCCGGCCGGTCTGACGTGGCAGGGCGCGCACCGGTTTGCCGCGGTGCAACCGGAACTGGCGGGCGATTCCCTCCACGCACCACCAGTCGGGCCGGTTGCTGTCGTTCAACTCGATTTTGAGCTCCTCGCCGTCCGTCCCTGTTTCTTTGAGCTCCCCCTTCACCAGCGGCAGCAGCGTCTCGAGCATATCGATTGTAATCGGCCAGCCTGCCAGCCGGCCTAGTTCATTTCGTCGGATCGTGATCGTCGGCATGGGCTACACGCTCCTGCCTGTGTCCGCCGACGATGACGGCGGGCGCAGCGTGCGCAGAAAGTCCAGATCGGTCGAGAAGAGATCGCGGATGTCATGCAATCCCATCGCCACCATCGCCATCCGGTCCAATCCCAATCCCCACGCGATCACCGGCACCGTCACGCCCATCGGCGTCGTCACTTCGGGCCGGAAGAGGCCGGCGCCGCCCAGCTCCATCCAACCCAGCCTCGGATGGCGGACGTGCAGTTCGACCGATGGCTCGGTGAAGGGAAAGTAGGCGGGCGCAAACTTGATCTGCTCCGCCCGTGCCAGCTCGATGGCGAACAACTTGAGCAGCCCCAGTAGCGTTCGAAACGTGATCGTCGAGTCGAGGACAATGCCCTCAATCTGGAAAAAATCCGGCGCGTGCGTGGCATCGACCTGGTCGTACCGGAAGCAGCGGGTGATGGAAAAATATTTGCCCGGCACGCTGGGCCGGCCGGCCAGCACCCGGGCCGAGACTGCCGTTCCCTGACTGCGCAGGATCGGCTGTCGGGCGCGGGCCCGGTCGAAGGCATAGCGCCATCCGGTCGATCCACTCTTTCCACCGCGCTCGTGCGTTACCGCCACCCGTTCAAGCAGCGCCGGATCGATGTCATCCGCAGGCGATAATTCCTTGGCGAAGTAGACATCATGAATGTCGCGTGCGGGATGGAACTGGGGCATGAAGAGCGCATCCATGTTCCAAAATTCGCTTTCAACCAGCGGCCCCCGCATCTCCTGAAACCCCATGGAGATGAGCTTGGCCTGCACATCGTCCAGAAACTGCCTGTAGGGATGCGCGCGGCCGGACGAAATCCGGGGCGGCTTCAGATCGATGTGGAACTTCCGAAAGCGTTTGCCCTTCCAGCCCCCCTCCTTGAGCATCTCAGGGGTCAGTTGCGACACTTCCTCGCCTACCGTACCGGCCGGTAGTTGCTGAACAAGTTGACGCCCCAACGGGGTCAAGGCAAACCGTTTGGAGACCTTCTCATGCCGCTTAATAATCCCACGTGTTTTCCAATTCTTCTCAAGAAATATATCAAGTAAAATCTTATAGTTTTCGTCAAGGCTGCTTTCTTCTACCGGCGCCGGAGAATCGGCCAGCAGACCAATGAGTGCGGCCACCCCATTCTCACCCAGCACCTGCGGCGGCAACCCCCGGCCGGTCAGCTCCAGCGCCCCCCCCTGCCCGACCTGCGCCACCCCGTGCTGCTTCAAATTGCCGATCGCCGTGCTCACTTCAAGCTGATCCAACTTCAACCGCTCCCGCAGATCCGGTATCAAGAGGCGCTCGCCGGCACGGAGCGCAGTGACAATCCGTTGCTCGGGGAGCGACGCCTTCGCGTAGCGGCGCCCCAGATCGGTCAATTCGATGAACGACGAGGTCTGTTCCTGCTCAACACACACCAACCCCTTGGAAAGCAGCCAGCCCAGCGCCATCGACAGACGCGAATCGTCCAGCGCGGTCCGTTCAGCCAGCTGACGATCCCACGCCGTCGCGTCATCGCGAAAAACGGCCAGCACCCCGCGCTCCAGCGGATGCAGGCCGGCCGACAGTTGTTCGATCGATTGGGACACCGAAGAGAACCGGCTACCGACCCGCACCTCCGCCAGAGGCGGATTCGGCGGACTGGCGCATCTGGCGGATGGTCTCCTTGTAATCCTTGCTGCCGAAAATCGCTGAACCGGCCACAAAAACCGTCGCCCCGGCCTCGGCCAGCACCTTTATGTTGTCCACTTTCACGCCGCCGTCGATTTCCAGTTCGACGGGCAGCTCCCGTGCGTCAATGAGGGCGCGCGCCTGCTTGAGCTTCTCCAGCGCCTGCGGAATGAACCGCTGCCCCCCGAATCCGGGATTGACCGACATAATCAGCAGCAAATCCGCGTCGGGCAGTATCGGCTCGACCAAGCTCAACGGCGTGGCGGGATTGAGCGTCACGCCCGCCTTGACGCCGCGTTCCTTGATCATCTGAACCGTCCTGTGCAGGTGCGGGCAGGTCTCCACGTGTACGGTGAGATAGTGGCTGCCGGCATCGGCAAATTCCGGAATCAGCCGCTCCGGTTCGACGATCATCAGGTGCACGTCGAGCGGCAGCCGGGTGACCTTGCGGGCCGCCTCAACGACCACCGGCCCGACGGTCAGATTCGGGACAAACCGGCCGTCCATCACATCGATGTGGATCAGATCGGCACCGGCCGCCTCCACCGCATGGATCTCATCGGCCAGCCGGGCAAAATCGGCCGATAAAATCGACGGGGCGATCCGCACCGGCCGTGCCGGTCTCGAGGCCGACGGGTTTGGCACAGATGGGCTCATGGCCCTTTTCCTTTCACCAATCTGGCGGCAAAAAAACCGTCCATCCTCTCTCCTTTCAACACGGTGGAAAAGTAGCCTTCCCGGGTAAGCAACGGCGCCGCTGCGGCGGGCAGTAACGGCGCTGGATGCTCCACCCGAACGTTCCGGTGGCGCTCCAAAAACGCGGCCACCACCCCTTCGTTTTCCTCCGGTTCGGTTGAGCAGGTGCTGTAGACCAGCACCCCGCCCGGTCTCAACAACGGGATCACATTCGACAATATTGCCGACGCCGTCCGTGCCGAGTCATGGATCGACCGGGCAGTCTTGATCCATTTCCCTTCGGGATGGCGGCGCAGGACGCCCAGTCCAGAACAGGGTGCATCAACCAAAATCCGGTCGTAGCGTTCCGGCTCACCATCCGGCCCTGTCATCGGCAGCCGGCGGGTCGCGTCGGCCGCCACAGTCCTGACGATCGTCGCGCCCAGTCGGCGGCTGTTCTCTTCCACCACCGCCAGCCGTTCGGGGCTGCGATCCACCGCCTGCACCACGCCCCTGTTGTCCATCAACTCGGCCATCTCGGTCGCTTTGCCCCCAGGCGCCGCGCACGCATCCAGTACGATGTCCCCCGGTTTCGGCGCCAGCAACATCGGCACCAGTTGCGACGCTTCATCCTGCACATAGAACCACCCGGACGCATAACCGGGCAGGACCGTCACCGGCCCGTCGTGCTCCACATGAAGCCCGGCCGGCGCATAGACACAGGGGGTTGATTCGATCCCCTTTTCATGCAAGACACGTTGATAGTCCGACGCGCTGAGCTTGAGCCGGTTCACCCTGATTGCCAGCGGCGCCGGTGCATTGTTCGCACGGCAGAGCGCGATCGTCCGCTGCGTGCCGTACCGTTTAAGCCATCGTTTCACCAGCCAAGGAGGATGGGAATAATTGATTGAAATGTGCTCGACCGGCTCCCGGAGCAGATCCGGCAACACCCAGTCATGGCGGCGGGCGCTCAGGTTGCGAAGCAACGCGTTGACCAGCGGTGCGCTTTTCGGCCCCAGCTTCGCCTTCGCCAATTCAACCGATTGATCGACCGCCGCGTAGTCAGGCACCCGTTTGAGCCAGAGCAACTGGTAGGCGCCCATACGCAAAATCTGCCTGAGCAGCGCCTGACGGGTGTAGGGACGTTCGCGCGCCACCTGCTGCAGCGCCCAATCGAGAAACAGCCGATGGCGCAGGACGCCGTTGACCAATTCGTGGAGGAGCGCACGGTCGTCAATGGAAAGCGGCGAGACGCGGTCGCACTCGCGGGCTGCTTGGTCAATCGCCTGCTGGGCGGCCGTCCGGCCGGAGTCGACCGCCTGCAGCGCCACAATGGCCGCCCGCCGTGCGGGCGAGACCGATCGCATGGACGGAACCATCGGTGATGATGGCGGGCGCATCGTGTTCACCCTACACCCGGGCCGGCTCACCGAGCATCGACCTGACCTTGACCGGATGGCCGGCCAAGAATTCCGACGCCGTCATCCTTCGCCGGTCGGGCAGTTGCAGCTCCTGGATTGTCACCCAGTCCCGGCCGGTCGCCACATCGATTCCTCCGGGACCCTCTCCATGGCCCGGATGCACCCCTGCAATCATCCCTGGAGGCCATTGCCCCGCACCGCGCGGCGTCACGGCCGCCCGCCAGATTCGCCACGCCTGATCACCGTGACTCGTCCAGGCCCCCGGCCAGGGATCGGTGCCGCGCACCAGATTGACGATTTCACGAGCGGGCCGTTCCCAGAAGATCTGCCCATCCTGTTTTTTCAACAGCGGCGCAGCGCTGGCCAGCGCGTCATTTTGCGGCGTCGGCGTCACGGCGCCGTGGATCCAAGCGTCGATCGTGTCAACCAAGAGGGACGCACCGATCTGCGAGAGCCGTACAGCCAACTCCCCGGCCCGTTCGCCCGGCTTGATCTCCACCGTCTGCTGCATCAGCATCGGCCCCGTGTCCATCCCCTCGTCCATTAACATGGTCGTCACGCCGGTGTGTTCCTCGCCGCGAATGATCGCCCATTGGATCGGTGCCGCGCCCCTGTAGGCGGGCAGCAGCGACGCGTGGACATTGATGCACCCTTTCTGAGGAATCTCCAGCAGCGCCTTCGGCAGAATCTGCCCGAATGCCACGACGACGATCAACTCCGGACGGAGCTCACGGATCTGCTCGAGCCCTTCCGGCGCTCTCACCCGTTCGTACTGCCGGACCGGGATACCGAGTCGGATCGCCGCTTCCTTGACCGCCGGTTGCGAGAGCGCCTGACCACGCCCCTTGGGCCGGTCGGGCGCGGTCACGACGCCGATCAGCTCTGCGCCGCTTGCGGCCAGGGCCTCCAGACTCGGCACGGCGAATGCCGGCGTACCCATGAAGAGGATTCGCATCGGTCCTGCAATCGAAGTCACTTCAACTGCAACGCGCCG